>Ga0129310_1001430_pt1 | contig 21013 bp, 18 predicted proteins | sample Go1ome_2_FD_94433 | JGI IMG/M metagenome (GOLD analysis project Ga0129310, IMG submission 94433) | Western lowland gorrila individual fecal microbial communities from Wisconsin, USA - Go1022A metagenome | ecosystem: Host-associated > Mammals > Digestive system > Large intestine > Fecal | place...
GTCATAGTATAAAATGTTATGCTTAAAGATACAAAATCTTTAGGTAATAACAAAGCCCCTGCTTGTGAAAGTCGGGGCTTTGTGCATAAAAAAAGAGGTGTGCATTTTGACACACCTCCTTTTTGTCTTACCTGCAAAAAGCAGGAAGCACCTGATAATGTGTTTTTTCATCTTTCTAGGACGTGCAAGCTCATGCGTACGTATGCAAAATCCTGCGCTCCTATACATCATTTTCTTTTCCTTTTCCGGTGATTCCTGCGACGGCGCTGCGCCTTCTCATGCCGGTAACACTGAAGCCTCCTATACACAGTGAACACCACCATAACCCCGACGGATACCAGAATCACAATAACTACACCTACTCCCAAATTATCCCCTTTTACACGCGACCACATCTCCAGAACCAATTCAGTCTTATCACCGGAATCACGAATCATGGCACAACGTTCCACCACCTTACGGTCGGGATACTGCACCTTGTCTATAGGCAAACTATCGGCAGCAGGGCCGAAAAAATAACTCAAATCCGAAAAGTAAGATAAGGTAGTATCTATTTTCGCCTCCAAAATCTCGGGAGTCGCGACGGCACTCACATAGCCACATGCATCCATATTACGTAAAGCCACATCGGAACGGCACAAATAATTGATGAAATAACTGGCAGCCTTCTTATTTTTAGCATACTTAGGAATCACCCATCCGTCATACCATACATTACTTCCTTCTGCCGGCACCTCATAATCCAGATTGACGCCTACTCCTTCAGCCTCTTCTATCGCCCATACCGCATCACCGCTCCAGGTCATGTTCAGCCATGCTTTACCCTTGGTCATCATTTCCTTGCCAAAATCCGCTTCCCAGCCGGCTATCAAGGGCTTCATCTCCTTCAGGTACTTCTCAACTGTGTCAATGGAGGCTTGCGAATAATCGTTCATCAACTCCTCTACCGTAACTTTGCCTTTTTCCAGATTCCCGGCATTGGCATAAATCAAGGCGGTGCCATACGCATCACGATAACTTTCCTTCATCAGAATCTTGTTCTTATATTTCAGATTCCAAAGACTGGCCCAAGTCCCGGCATCTTCGGCAGGGACATGATCGGTGTTAAAAAGGATACCAGCTGTCCCCCACATATAACCGACAGCATAATCCGAAGCACGATGCCCCGGCCGGCTCAACTTATCCAATTGTTCGCGAATATAAGAAGATTCATTATGCAGATAATTGGGAGTCTTTCCAAAAACGGTATCAATGGGAAGCAACAAACCTTTCCTCAGCATACGCTCTATGATATACTCCGAAGGACAGACCACATCGAAATCCTCATGTCCGCGCTCTATCTTGGTCAACATGATTTCATTGATGTCAAAAGTCTGATAAACAATCCGGATATCTTCTCCCGTCTGTTCTTTGTACCACTGGGGAAACTCCGCCAACACATCCTCGTCAATATAGTCGGCCCAATTATATATTTTCAGTACATTTTCACGAGACTCTGTATTATAGCATCCGGTCAAAGAGAATAATGCACAAGCACACGCCACCAGCCATTTATTTATTTTCCTCATTTTCTATGCCTCCTTTTTCTTGCCTGCACGGCGGTTGATGATAACCAACAATACCAGTACCAATACAAATATAATGGTAGAAAGCGGACGGAGTTCAGGCGTCAGCCCTCCTTTCCGTGCATCCGCATAAATATAGGTGGAAAGAGTTTCAAGCCCTTCGTTACCAATAGTAAATACCGTCACGGCAAAATCATCGATAGATAAAGTCACCGCCAGCATAAAACCTGAAATCATTCCCGGAAGAATCTCAGGGACAATCACCTTGCGGAGTGCCTGCATAGGGGTAGCCCCCAAATCAAGCGCCGCCTCATAAATATTCGGATTCATCTGTTTCAAACGCGGCAACACACTCAACACCACGTATGGAGTACAGAATGTGATATGTGCAAGCACCACAGTGGTGTATCCCTGTGGAATACCCAAGGATACAAACAGCAGGAATAAAGATATACCTATAATGATATCGCCATTCAGTATAGGGATATTATTGACAAAACTGATTGCTTTACGGGCACGGGTACGAAGATTGAATATGCCGATTGCCGTAATGCTGCCCAGCAAAGTAGATACGGTAGCTGCAATCAAGGCGATGCTCAGGGTGTTGATCAAAGCATTGGTCAATGAATGATGTGTACCCGCAACAAACAGGGATGAATAGAGTTTGGTGGAAAATCCGGTCCAGTTGCCCAGCACCTTTGCTTCGGTAAACGAATAGATCATAATGATAAAAATAGGCGCATAAAGCAATAGCAGAAGCAGCCACAAATATCCTTGGCATAAAATTTTCTTTACCATAGTCCACCTCCTTCGTTATGATCCTTATCGTCTGATGCAAGCAAGGTTGTCGCACCGATAAGGAACAGCATAATCAATGACAACGCTGCTCCATAATTCCACATACTATTATTAATATTTTCCTGAATGGTAGTACCAAAGAGTTTGATATTGTTCATTGTCAGCAGTTCGGCAATGGCGAATGTGGAGATAGTAGGCATGAACACCATCAATATACCACTCACAATACCCGGCATGGACAGGGGTAGCACAGCCTTGAAAAACACTTGCATAGGATTGGCGCCCAAATCTTGCGCCGCTTCCACATAACTTTTATCCAATTTCTGCAAAGTGTTGTAAATAGGATAAATCATAAAAGGCAGAAAATTATATACCATACCGAATATCAAAGCCCCCTCGCCTAGAGGTACGTTCATAAAGTCGAACAATGCCACCGTAGCCAGTGTACGTATCAAAATATTCACCCACATGGGCAGAATAAACAAGACCACTACCGTCGATGCATACTTCATCCGGGTCTGCGTCAGAATATAGGCGGCAGGATATCCCAATAAGATACACAGCACTGTCGTGATGATGGCTACGCCAATAGAATAAACAAATGTATTGATTGCCTCGGGATGGGCGAAGAATTTGGCGAAATTTCCCAAAGTGAAATGACCCGCATCATCCATAAATGCATAAACTACAATTAAAAGTAGCGGAAGAATAACAAACACCGCCGAAAATATCACGTAGGGAATCGTCCAGCTTTTACGTGAAGACAAGAAAAATCGTATTGTTCTGAGCACCTCTTTTCTTTATTATGATTCTACAACCTTGGTTACCTTGATACTTTCGGGCAGGATGCTGATACCTACATGGTCACCGTTGTCCCATACATCATTGGTATCAACAAAGATGTCCTCTCCCCAGTCCGATGATACGGTGAGGTGATAATGGTCTCCCTTATACAGGATAAAACGTACATCTCCGGTTAAAGTTCCGTCCTCTTCATTATCCTGCAAAATGATATCCTTGAAGTCCACCTGTACTTTCACTCTGTCCCCCGGCTCAATGTCAGCCACCGGCAGACATTCAAACGTACATCCCAGAAAGTCCACATGCGTTCTGTCTGTCAACTCTCCTTCAAACGTATTGCATACACGCTCTTTTTTCATAATATGAATATCGAAAGGTTTTACCAGCAAGCCAACCTGCTCACCCACTGCGAAGTGATGATAATCCTGTACGATGAACTCATAACCATTGGCCTCGACCACCATTTCATAATGCACGCCTTTAAAGATGGATGAGGTTACGATACCGGAAATCTGTGAGGCATTCGAATCCGGAAAAATATACCAGTCTTCAGGACGTACCACTACATCTACCGGCATATTTTCACCGAAACCTTCGTCCACACATTCAAACTCCACACCTGCAAAACGCACAAGTTTGTCCTGTATCATGGTTCCATTCAGAATATTGCTCTCACCTATAAAATCGGCTACAAACGAATTGATGGGCTCATTATAGATATCCACCGGAGTCCCGATCTGCTGTATTTTTCCTTCACTCATTACCACAATCGTGTCACTCAGTGTCAAGGCTTCCTCCTGGTCATGCGTCACATAAACAAAGGTAATACCCAATGTCTTGTGCATCTCTTTCAACTCCATCTGCATGTCTTTACGCATCTTCAAGTCCAAAGCAGCCAAAGGCTCATCCAACAACAGCACCTCCGGTTCATTGACAATGGCACGGGCTATGGCCACACGCTGTTGCTGACCGCCTGACAGGGAATTCACGTCCCGGTATTCATAGTCAGTCATTCCAACCATGCGGAGAGCCGCCTTTACTTTTTTCCCGATAATCTGCTTGGGAGTCTTTTTCAGTTTCAATCCGAAAGCAATATTATCAAATACATTCAGATGTGGAAACAGGGCATACTTCTGAAACACGGTGTTTACAGGCCTTTTGTGCGGGGGCGTCTGTGTAATCTCATTTCCGGCTATTTTTATCTCACCTTCCGAAGCAGTCTGAAAGCCGGCAATCAAACGCAAAAGAGTTGTCTTTCCGCAGCCGGAAGGTCCCAGCATGGTTACAAACTCACCTTTCTTTACGTATAAATTGATGTTATCCAAGACCATCTTGTCACCAAAAAACTTGGAAACACCTTTTACCTCAATTATATAATTAGATTGTTGCATACTCATTTTGTAATTGAGTTGCAAAAATACGCTATTTTTCAAGAATGAAGGACATAAATAAAGTAATATTTATTCATCCGACTAATAATTTTCCATTGTGCGTACTATTTCTCTTCTTTCAGCAGGAAGAGTGACAGGTTTTTGAGGAATCGTAAACCAGAAAGTGGAGCCTTTTCCCTGCTCTGAGTCAACACCGATCCGCCCTCCCATAATCTTGATGATACTGCTACAGATGGAAAGCCCCAATCCGGCTCCCTGCTTGAAGGTATCCAATTGCACAAAGCGCTGAAATACCTGTCCCTGCTTCTCTTCAGGAATTCCGCAACCTGTATCTTTTACATAAAAATACATTTCCTCCTCCCGTTGCTCATAACCTATGACAATGCTCCCCCGGGTAGTGAATTTCATCGCATTAGTGACCAAGTTGGATATAACTTGAATGAAGCGTTGCCGCTCGGTACGAATCACGCAGTCCTTCATACCAGGTACAAACCTGATCTCCACTTCCGGATTATTCTTGTTCCGTAATTGAAACACTTTCTCCAGATCGTACAACATTGCATTAATATTCACATCACTCCACACAAACTTCAAAGTTCCCGATTCTATTTTCGAAAGATCCAGAATATCACCGATCAACTGTAACAGCAAGGTGCTATTCTGTTCTATAATCTGTTTGAAACTGTCAAAATCGTCCTTATTGTCAGCATTTATCAATAAATTAGAAAAACCAACTATTGCATTCAAGGGGGTACGTATCTCATGGCTCATATTCGCTAGAAAAGCAGACTTCAACCGGTCAGAACTTTCCGCGCTTTCTTTCGCGGCACGCAAGGCTTCCTCCGTTTGTTTCTGTGCATCAATATCCACATTCACTCCTGCCAGAACAATAGTTTTGTTCTCCGGATCAAAAATCTGCTGTATTAAATATTGTTTCAACCAACGATATTCACCGTCCGTCATAATACGAATATTACGTTCCAACGGCTCCATCTTCTCATAACGGGCTTTCCTTACATATTCAAGGAAAAGTTTCCGGTCATCAGGATGAATATGGTCTAAATTAGAAAAGATCTCACGCAAGTCCACGTTTTCCTTCACTCCCAGATTCTTTAAATATTCCGGAGTCACCAATTGCTCGCTCTTGAACAGATTGAGAGAACAGAAGCCTATTTTGGAAATAGAAGAAGCATAAGTGATCATCTCACGGAACGTGTTATTTTGACGAAGCGCCTTATGAATAAGCGTGTTCTCTACCCAAATAATTAAAATATTCTCCACTTCCCCTTCGGCATCCCGCATATAATTCACGATAAAGCGAAAATAGTGCACATCCTCATGATAGCTCCTTACATAATGCTTGTTTATTTTTTCATAATCATATTTCACTTCACCCGATACAGGAATACCCGCTTTCATCATCTCTTTAAATTCCAGATTAATGCATGGATTGGTATAAATATTAAGCTGATTCACAGCCTCTTTTTTAGAGGAAAGGCCCATATATTTTACATAAGTATCATTCACCTCCACCAACTTGCCATTCTTGTCACAAATAGCACATCCAACGGTCACATTATCAAAAAAACAAAGAAATTTCTCGTTGCTATGTTGCAAAGACGACTTCAACGCACGCTCTTCACTAATGTCATGCACGGTCAAAATAACGTAATTCTTATTTTCCATGGACAGATATCGTCCCGAAACAACCATGTTATAAATACCCGACGGTTGTGAAGCAATCTGCATGTCCATCACCAATTCCAAGTTGCTGAAAGAAGAGTGGTTCTCAAACAATTCCTTTACCTTATGCCGGATGAAACAAGAACCACACCGCTCATGGTTATTGCAATTTTTCTGCCCCCGCGCATACTTGCATTGCAGGATTTTACCAAAACAGATCCTGCCCTTTTTGACAGGTAGTTGATACAAGGTATAATAGTTTGTCTTCACTACGTGCAGGTTCTCGTCTATCAAGAAGATAAACTCATGCGCATTATTCCATATTGCATCATGAAATTGTTTCGCTGTTTTTATTTTACGACTCTGAACCCTCCCTTTTACAATAAGTCCGATTAATGCAAAAGAAAGTAATACAATCAGGATAATAGTCATTAGTAACATTGGCCGATAGGATTATACTTTTTATTCCATAGATTTGTGCAAATATAGCCAAAGGATTTGAATGTGTATGCATTATTTTCAAAAAAAGCAAAGCAAAACTATAGATTCTTAATTTCATTCTGAAAATAAAAACCTTTTTTCCTCAAACATATTAATTAAGTAGTTATCTTTGCGTGCAAATTATAATCATATTAAAATGAAAAAATTAGTTTATTTATTGGCTGCCGGAAGCATGGCTTTCGTTGCATGTCAGAATTCACCTTCTTATAAGGTTACAGGTTCAGTAGAAGACATCACTGATGGCGACACTATCTATTTACAGGAATATGCAGGGGGCGACCTTGTAAAACTTGATTCCGCTATCGTCAAAGGCGGAACTTTCGTATTCACAGGAAAACAGGATACTGCTGTAAACCGCTATATCACTTATATGAAAGGTGACAAGCGTTACTTTACCGATCTTTTCCTTGAAAATGGAAATATCAATATAGCCTTGGGCAAGGAAAGTAAAGTTTCGGGTACTCCTAATAATGACGCTTACCAGAAATTCAAAGACGGTTTCATGGCTTTAAGCAAGGAAATGAATGAAATGTACCAAAAGGCTCAAAGCGACACCAGCCTGACAAAAGAGCAGGTAGAAGCTATCATGGCTGAGATTGAAAAGAAAGACAGTGTAGGCATGGATATGGTTTACCAAACAATTGAAGCCAATATCACCAATCCGGTTGGTGTCTATCTGCTTCCTTCCTATGCAGGTGCATTCGAACTTGACAAACAAAAAGCATTGGTAGAAAAAGTTCCCGCCGCATTGGTCAATGAACGTATCAACAAACTGAAAGCCCATATTGAAACCTCAGAAAAAACGGCTGTAGGCCAGAAGTACATTGATTTCTCTATGCAGACTCCTGCAGGTGAAACAGTAAGCCTGTCCGATTTCATCAGCAAAAACAAATATACATTGATTGACTTCTGGGCTAGCTGGTGCGGACCTTGCCGTAAGGAAATGCCTAATGTTGTGGAAGCATACAAAGCATTCAAAGATAAAGGGTTCGGTATTGTAGGTGTTTCTCTGGACGAGAACGCAGACAAGTGGAAAGATGCTATCACTACTCTGAATATTACATGGCCGCAAATGTCTGACTTACAAGGTTGGAACAATGCAGGCGCCAAACTTTACGGTGTCAATTCAATTCCCGCCACCGTATTGGTTGATCAGGACGGTACCATTGTAGCACGTAATCTTCGTGGCGATGCCATCAAAGCCAAACTGGACGAACTGTTGAAATAAAAAGACAGCACAGATAATTCACTAAATAAAATAACCGGTGTCCAAAAAGACATCGGTTATTTTTATATCTGTTTCTATCACTCCCAAGCATACAGCTCTTTTCATGACACCTCTCCTAGAATGAAAATGTTCAATGGGATTCTTGAACAACCACAATAAAAAAAGAACTGCCCCTCCTTTTCAAGGAAACAGTTCTTTAAATATGAATGTTATATTAATTCAAGGATTAGTTGAACCAACGCACATAGCAGAAATCCTGACGATGAGGAAGATCAACATTCTTCGGGAACATACGATATGCCACCTTGAAACTACCAGAGTTAGACAAGCTATGTTTAACTTGGAATGTATACAAGTTACCTTCTTTCTTAATCACTTCCATTGGTTCTACAGAATAGATATGCTCCTTACCTTCCGCATTGGTGAAAGTAGTAACCAATTCAATGCCTACAGCATCATCCAATCCCTTTTCATCAATAACGTAAGTAATGGTATATTCTTTTCCGCTTTCAATATTACCGCTAGTCAGTTCTTCTGTCTTTTCACATGATACAATTTCAATGGAATCCCAAAGTTCTGCTACTTTTTCTTTCCATGCAGCCAGTTCCTTAGCCTTTGCATAATCATTAGCTACTAATTCTTTAAAACGCTTTGCTTCTTTAGTATAGAACTTAGTGTAATAATCGTCCAACTGACGTTTCATTGTATAATGAGGGGCTACCTGAGCGATAGAATTCTTGATAGTCTTCACCCAACCTTCAGAGTATCCCTTACGGTTACGTGCATAGTACAATGGCAGAATTTCATTTTCCAGAATGCTATAAATGGTAGCAGCGTCCAATTGGTCTTGATGATCCTGGTTCTGATAAGTACGTTTTTCCGTCAACGCCCATCCTGCACCTTCACGATAGCCTTCCAGCCACCAACCGTCAAGAACTGAGAAGTTTACAACACCATTCATCAAAGCCTTCTCACCTGATGTACCGGAAGCCTCCAAAGGACGAGTCGGAGTGTTCATCCAAATATCAACACCGGATACCAAACGGCGAGCTAACTGCATATCATAATTTTCCAGGAAGATGATTTTACCCAAGAATTCCGGACGACGGGAGATTTCCACAATCTTCTTGATCAATCCCTGACCTGCACCATCATGTGGATGAGCCTTACCTGCAAACAAGAACTGTACCGGATAATCAGGATTGTTCACAATCTTAGCCAAACGATCTATATCTGTGAACAGCAAATGTGCACGCTTGTATGTAGCGAAACGACGGGCAAAACCAATCAATAATGCATTCGGATTAATCTTTTCCATCAGCGATACAATGCGTGAAGGATCACCTTGGTTCTTCAACCAGCTTTCACTGAACTGCTTGCGGATATGGTCAACCAGTTTATGCTTCAAAGCCATACGAGTTTCCCAAATTTCTTCATCAGCTACATTATAGATAGCTTCCCAAATTTTCTCATTAGACTGATCTTCCAAGAAGTTAGGAGCAAAATGCTTGGCATATAATTTTTTCCATTCAGTAGCACTCCATGTCGGGAAGTGAACACCATTGGTCACATAACCTACATGACTTTCTTCGGGGAAATAACCTTTCCATATTCCAGAGAACATCTCCTGAGAAACCTTGCCATGCAACCAGCTTACGCCGTTTACTTCCTGACAAGTGTTACAAGCAAATGTGGACATACAGAAACGTTCGCCTGCATCACCCGGATTGATACGGCCCAAGTCCATCAGATCCTGCCAAGTGATTCCCATGCGCTGTGGGTATCCCCCCATATATTTACCAAACAAACCTTCATCAAAATAGTCATGACCGGCAGGAACCGGAGTATGAACCGTATATAGAGAAGAAGAACGGACTACTTCCAAAGCTTGCTCAAACGTCAAGCCATCTTCTACATAATCACACAAACGCTGTACATTGCACAATGCAGCATGTCCTTCATTGCAATGATAAACATCTTTCTTAATACCCAGTTTCTTCAGCAACAACACGCCACCGATACCCAACAAGATTTCTTGTTTCAGACGGTTTTCCCAGTCACCGCCATACAACTGATAAGTAATCGGACGGTCGAACTCACTGTTCATTTCATTATCCGTATCCAGCAAATACAAAGGAACACGTCCTACATTCACCTTCCATACGTATGCATGAACGAAATAATTCAAATAAGGAACATCAACCACCATCGGCTGTCCGTTTTCATCCATTACGCGTTCAAGAGGAAGACTACCGAAGTTCTGTGATTCATAGTTAGCAATCTGCTGACCATCCATTGAAAGGCTTTGGCTAAAATATCCATAACGATATAAGAAGCCAACACCGCACATATCTACATTACTGTCTGATGCTTCTTTCAGGTAGTCACCGGCCAAAATACCCAGACCACCAGAATAGATTTTCAAAACATGTGTCAAACCATACTCCATACAGAAATAGGCAACAGAAGGGCGTTTGCTATCCGGCTTAGTATCCACATAAGCTTTGAATTTGGCATATACGTCATTCATGCGCTTTACAATCACCTTATCCTGGGTCAATGCTTCCAGCTTTTCATAGCTCAAACGTTCCAATAAAGCAACAGGATTCTGCCCCACTTCTTTCCAGGTTGCAGGATCTAAATCTCTAAACAGATCTGTCGCTTCATAATTCCATGCCCACCAGATGTTACGAGCCATTTCCTCCAACTTCTTCAGTTCCTCAGGAATGTGTGATTTTACTGTAACCTCCTTCCAATTAGGAGTATTCGCATTACTTACTTTGATTTTCATGTCTCTCAAATTATTTATTAATAATTAATTAGCTATTCATAATAAGCCTTTTCTGTGCATTACGCAATGCCACATCATAAGCTTCATAATAATATTTGATAAAATGCTTCCACAATGCCTTTTCAGCAATCTCCGCCGCATTTTTACGCATAGTCTTGATTACATTTTCCGGTAGTCCCGAAAATTCCGATATAGTGTCCTTTATAACATCCGCTACTTCAGAATAGTTATAATCCGAGCGATGAATAACCTTCACACCATCCTTCAACTCACTATATCTGCCTTTCAACGAGTTTACCCACAAACCAAATCCGGCCAGATCAGTCGTGATAGTAGGCACATGGAATGCCACACTTTCCAACGGTGTATAACCCCAAGGCTCATAATAGGAAGGATAAACACTCAAATCATTCCCCAACACCAAGTCATAATACTCCAGATCCAAAATACCATCTTTTCCATCCAGATAACAAGGTACAAATATTACTTTTACCTTAGATTCCGCCGAATTGGACATACCCAAATATTTCATCATATCAAGTACCTGATCATGACTCATATTATGCAACCAATGTGTGATAAAAGGACATTCCAACGGAGTTGTAAAATTCTCTTTGCTTTTCAGACGTTCCACCAAATCCTCACGAGGATCTCCTACCCAACCCGGTACATTAATAAATGCCAGCACCTCTTTTTTCAAATTCTTATCTCGGGTCAGTCGGTTCAAGGATTCCAAATAAACGTTGATACCTTTATTTTTAAACTCATAACGACCGCTTGTGCCTACAATAAGAGTATCATCACTCATCGTCAAACCAAGCAATTTATTAGCCAGATTCAACATTGCAGAACGAGCTTTCTTACGCTTGGCAGTAAATGTACGGCCTTGCGGAACGAAATCATCCTCAAATCCATTCATCAGCACCACATCCGCTGGTTTGTCCAGCAACTCCTTACATTCATTGTTGGTAATTTCACTGACCGTAGTAAAACAGTCCACATGATGCGCAGTCTGCTTCTCAATAGAGTGCTTTGCCTCCATATTAAGTTCACGAGCCATCTGGTCGCCATTATAAGCGAATAAGTAATCGTAAAGAGGTTTATTGTTTCCGGCGATAGACCGGCCTATAGAAGTAGCGTGAGTAGTAAAAATAGTAGCAATTTCAGGTACCGATTTCTGCAAATAAAGGGCACCCATACCTGTCATCCATTCGTGTGCCTGATAAATAACTTTATCATTTTCAGTCAAATTGAAACGATAAAAGCTTTCAACCACTTTCCCGGCTGCATAAGAATACATAGACGCTTCATCATAATCTCCGTAAGCATGAAGTGAATCGACTTTGAAATCTTCCCACATCCGACCATATATTTCATTTCTTTTAGAGAAGAAAGGATAAAAATCCACCAATATAACAATAGGCTCTCCCGGAATGTTCCAGCGTCCTACACGCACTTTCAGTCCGTCTTTCTTCAACGCATGTTCACGCCATGCCGCACAAAGGTTCTCGTTTTCACTGAACAAAGGGTTTTCCTTTCCTGCCCAAAAATCGGGTCCTATGAAAAAGACTTTGTCTCTGAATGCTTCCTGCAGCGTTTTTGCCCTGGTGGACAACACTGTATAAATCCCCCCTACTTTATTACATACCTCCCAGCTTGCTTCAAAGATATAATCAGGGGCTAACAATTCTTTTGCCATCTATTAACTAATCTTAATTCGGGCGCAAAGGTACATATTTTCAATGAGATAATAAAGTTTTTTTGCAACTTTATGTTATTCAGACAGCTTCTGAATTAACATTCAATCATTTCGTTCTAACAATCGTCACAAAAAATACTGATATCGACTACAATAATAAACTTTTTTTAGGTTCTGTCTTACATTAGAATAATAAAAGCGGTTATTTCCATAAAAACAGGAAATAACCGCCTATATTAAAAAACTAATCTGATTATGCAGCCAATGCAGATCCCATCAAGAAGGTTGCAGCCAAAGCAACAATAGCATACAATTCAGGGAAAACAGCTAAAATCAATGTATTACCAAACACGTTATGTCCTTGACCAATAGCAGCGATACCATTCGCGCAAACCTGCCCCTGACGGATAGCAGAGAAAAGAGCGACAAGTCCCAAGGCAATACCGGAACCTAATACAGCAGCAGCTTGAATTCCTGTAATAGCCGGAGTCAGAACACCAAAAATGCTCTGGAACATGAAATAACCAGCAAAGCCATACAGACCCTGTGTACCAGGAAGTGCAGTCAACACCAAAAAGTTACCGAATGCACTATCGTTCTTTTTCAATGCACCGATAGATGCATTACCTGCGATAGTCACACCATACGCACTACCGATACCTGATAAACCAACCATAATTGCGATACCTACATAAGCAATCAATAAATTCATTTCCATAATTCTTCTATTTTTTAATTTTTAAATTCTTTATTTTATCAAACTCCTCCTAAAAAAGACTGTTTTGCCATCCCGAGGCGAAAGAACATCAAACAGTTTCCAAATACTTCATTTTATTCAAAACATGCCTTGATGAATAATCAATCCGGAAATCAGCAAAGTTCATGACTGTGCCAAATAACACTCAAAACAGCTTCCTTTTTTTATTTTTCAATTTTTAATCGCTGGAAAGGCTTATACTCCTTGCCTCCTCCTTCGTAACCCGAATTCTTGAAGAACTCTACGAAAGTAAGACGCATCGGGTGAACCATCGCCCCCAATATATTCATAAACATATTGATAGAATGACCGATCAAGAAGATCAGTACCATCACTATCGGACCTGCTATTGCGTTATCGGGACTCATTCCGGCAGCCAGGCTGTTGAACACGCTGGCTAGAATACCACCCGAAAGACCTAATGCAAACAGACGCACATACGAAAGAATATCCCCCAACAGACCGGTTGCCATGTTATAGGAATCCCACAAGCCCAAACCTATATTGAGGAATATATTCTTTCCGGGACTGTTGAACAAAAAGATCAGTACACCGGCAATACCTAAAATTACCAAATGAACAGTTCCTCCCATCGGCATCGTGTCGCCCAACAGGAACGCCAAAGCTGTACTTACCAATACAATAATCCATCCGATAGTTGACAATGCATATTTCAATCCAAATTGAATGGTTTGATTAGCCGCTTTCAATATCATACCGAAAATAATCTGTACTGCCCCCAGAATCAATGAAAGGTTGAACATCCACTGATTGTCAAGGAAGAACAAATCACGCATTTTGTTAAAGAACGGAATGTCATTACCATACAGATTGAATCCGAAGAATGTACCAGTCAACATACCACAGAAGAAAGTAGAAGCCCCCAGAATCTGTACCAAAGTCAGGATAGACTTCATGGAAGCACTGATATTCTTCGCCAACATACGGTAAACCGTCACACCCAATACCATGAACAGCCCATAACCCGAATCGCCCAGACACAGCCCAAAGAAAAGCATGAAGAAAGGTGCGAAGAACGGGGTCAGATCCAGTTCATTATATTTAGGAAGCATATACAGCTTCATAATCGGTTCAAACAGACGAAAGAATCCCTTATTGTTCAACTGAATAGGTACATTGTCCTCCGGCGTAGGATCAGCTATTTCAAAGTACACTTCCTGTTGGTTCAGAAAATCGGTAATCTCCGGAACCTGCGTAGCCGGAGTCCAGCCTTGCAACAACATCAATTTGTTGTCCGCAGCCTGTTCCGTATTCAACACCACTTTAGAGAATTCTATCTGCGAATGGACATTTGCTTGTGCAACCTGCAAGGAAAGCAACTTCTCTCCAGCTATGGCAGCCAATTTATTATCCACATCTTTTATTTTTTGCTTCATACCCTCACATCGTGCCGCCAGCTGGCTCAATGACATCACCGGCAGTTTGGCTGATTCCACCTCCAGCTCGGGCAGTGAGCCTTTTCTGATAATAGTGATGAAATAAATGCGCGAGCCAATGCGATTAATCTCCGTAGCATGGTAGGCTTCCAGCCATTCCTGGTTAAAGTTCTTCTCTGAACAGATATAGAAATTCACTTGATACCCAGCATCTTGTAGTCTTGACACTGATGCAGGATCAAAGTCACCCCATACCTCCAGTGCAGCACGTTCCTTGTCACAAGCTTGTAACTGATGCTGCAACTGGGTCTTTTCCAGTTGAAGAGCTTCCACTTCCTCCAAAGCCTTCTCTCCACAAACTGCATCACCATTCTGTTCTTTCAGCTCAGCATTGAATGCCTGCAGGAACTTGATGGCTGATGTATAACGGTTAGACAGACGGATGCTCTCTTGAAGTTCGGTATTCTCTGCTGTCCCCTGTGCTTTCTCCGCTACATGGACTACCCCCAGGTCCCGGATGTTTTGCAAGAACCGGTCATACTCCTTATGATAGATAAGGAAAGTCAACTTCTTCATTTTTGTAATCATGCCTCTGCCTCCTTTCTTTTCTCTTGAATGGATTTCAGAATCTTCTGCGATGACTTGGACAAGTTCTCCTCATCCTCCATAAATCGTTTAATCTTTCGCAGAGCGTCCTGGTATCCGGGTATCTGAACCTTCTCAAAAAGATTCACTTTCTGAGTAGTTTTTTTACGCGCATGTTCCAGCAGGTTCAGTTTGGCAAGCATAAATTCCCTTTCAATAGCAGTCTGCGCCAGTCCTTTCAATAAATGTATTCCATCGGAATACCATTTCGGGCTGTTGAACAAACTATAGGGACGAATATCGAAATCCACGTTTTCCAATAACGGAACCCGTACACCGGCAATCTTCTTTATGCCCAAATGAACGTCACTCACTTTAATTAATGAAGCATCAAATTCATTCCAAAGTGCGAACATGGCCTCGTATGCCTGAATCTGTAGTTCAAGCCTTTCCTCCAACCCTGCAGCTTCCGTCTTGCATCTCTTCACTTCCATGCGAAGAGCGCTTTCCTTATTTTTAATAATAGGAAGCGTGCGCACACGGACCTTGAGCTGCTTCTCAAGCTGTTGTAGCGAGGTCTTGTTATATTGAAACTTTATTGCCATGTTTCTTCATTAATTTATTGTTTTTTCCAGTGCTGGTCAACCAATTCTTTCTTGATATTGACTTCTTCCGGCTTAAAGTATTTGCTGAACAATCCCCATGTAACATCCAACATTTCAGTGGTATCCAGATTCACATCAATAGCCAGCAATTGATTGGCATAATCCTTGGCAAATGCCAGAGTACGTTCGTCATAATTAGTCAGGTCGAAACCGTTCTCCATCTTTGTCTTAGCATTGGCTGCATCGGCATACAGACGTACCGCAGCATTCATTACCTGCGGATGATCCTTACGGGTTTTCTTACCACTAACGAGCTGTTTCAAACGAGACAATGAGCGGAACGGGTCAACGATAACCTTACCGATATCACTGTCACGGCGCAGGAACAATTGACCTTCGGTGATATAACCTGTATTATCAGGAACCGCATGGGTAATATCCCCGCCGCTCAATGTTGTTACCGCAATAATGGTAATGGACCCCCCTGCCGGGAACTGCACCGCCTTTTCGTATATCTTTGCCAAATCCGAATAAAGAGAACCCGGCATGGAGTCCTTCGACGGAATCTGGTCCATACGGTTGGAAACGATAGCCAGCGCATCAGCATAACTGGTCATATCTGTCAACAACACCAATACTTTCTGGTTGTGTTCCACTGCAAAATATTCAGCTGCCGTCAACGCCATATCCGGAATCAACAGACGTTCTACCGGCGGGTTTTCCGTAGTATTCACGAAACTGATGATACGATCGAGCGCACCAGCATTAGAGAACACGTTCTTAAAATACAAGTAGTCATCATTGGTCATGCCCATACCGCCCAAAATAATCTTGTCGGTTTCGGCACGCAATGCCACATTGGCCATCACCTGGTTGAACGGCTGGTCAGGATCGGCAAAGAACGGAATCTTCTGCCCTGACACCAACGTATTGTTCAAGTCGATACCGGCAATACCGGTCGCAATCAGTTCCGACGGCTGCTTGCGGCGTACCGGATTCACAGACGGACCACCAATAGGCACTTCCTGTCCTTCAATTTCCGGCCCTCCGTCAATCGGGTCACCAAAGGCGTTGAAGAAACGTCCGGCCAACTGTTCGCTCACTTTCAACGTAGGCGACTTGCCCAAAAATACAACTTCGGCATTGGTCGGGATACCTTCCGTACCCTCGAACACCTGCAAAGTCACTTCGTCACCCATGATTTTTACCACCTGGGCCAACTTCCCATTAACCATAGCCAGCTCATCATAGCCCACTCCTGACGCTTTCAGCGAACAGGTCGCCTTGGTAATTTGGCTGATCTTAGTATATATCTTTTGAAATGCTTTTGTTGCCATTTATTTATTTACAATTTAGCAATTTACAATTTACATTTTTCTCTTCTTCCCAATTACCATTCACAAATACACACCGAACGGCCCATAGTACATTGTGCATGATAAATGGTACATTAAATCAGACGCTTCTCTCGGCAACCAAGTCCTGCAACTGCTTCTTGAAATCCTCATACTGTTCAGATTTATATTTAGCATAGTTCATCTGTTTGCAGAGGTTGATCATCTTCTTGAAGTAATCCATCACTTCAAGAAACGTATCAAACTTGAATTCCGTATGGCAGATATCGATAACCATGTTCAGTATATCTTCCTGACGTTCCATCGGAGTCACAGAATCTACTTCATCAAAAGCATCCTGTTGCAGAATTACAAAGTCAATCAGTTCTGATTTCCAAAATATTACGTGATATTCTACAGGTACACCGTCATCACCCAAGATATTAATCTGTTCGGCAATTTCCTTACCACGCAACAATCTTGTCTTGATTTCGTTCACCTTACCAATCCATTCGCCATTAATACGTTTGGCGATATATTCCTCAAATTCAGGATATTCCAGATATTTTGAATAAGAATCAATAGGATTCACTGCCGGATAACGCTTTCTGTCAGCACGTTCCTGCTCCAGAGCATAAAAACAACGGGCCACCTTCTTGGTGTTCTCGGTTACAGGCTCCTTCAAGTTACCGCCTGCCGGAGACACGGTACCGATAAAAGTAATGGAACCGGTTTCACCATTATTCAGATGCACATATCCCGCACGTCCGTAGAAGTTGGAAATAATAGCCGAGATATCCATCGGGAAAGCGTCCGGACCGGGTAGTTCTTCCATACGGTTGGACATCTCACGCAAAGCCTGCGCCCAACGGGAAGTGGAGTCAGCCATCAACAAGACCTTCAATCCCATGGCACGATAATATTCAGAAAGGGTCATGGCTGTATATACAGAAGCTTCACGAGCAGCCACCGGCATGTTCGAAGTATTAGCGATAATGATAGTACGTTCCATCAGCTTACGCCCTGTATGCGGATCTACCAGTTCGGGAAACTCTGTAAATATCTCCACAACCTCGTTTGCACGTTCACCACATGCTGCGATAATTACAATATCCGCCTCCGCCTGCTTGGAGATGGCGTGCTGAAGCACCGTTTTCCCTGTTCCGAACGGGCCGGGAATAAATCCCGTGCCACCTTCTACAATGGGATTTACCGTATCAATGACACGGACACCAGTTTCCAGTAGCTTATAAGGACGTGGTTTTTCTTTATAATTAGTCATAGCCTTCTTTACCGGCCACTTCTGAATCATATTTACAGGAATGTCTTTCCCTTCCTCATCCGTCAGAACCACTACTGTATCTTCAATAGTGTAATCGCCTTCGGGTACAATCGATTTTACTTTATAGGTACCCATCAACTGAAACGGTACCATAATCTTCAACGGTTGGAAATTCTCATCCACCTGACCCAACCAAGCCGAAGGGCCCACTTCATCACCCACCTTCACCAACGGTACAAAGTGCCATGCTTTTTCTTTATCCAATGGATACGTGTATTGTCCACGTTTCAAGAACACTCCGTCCATTTTATCGAGGTCATTCTGCAGACCGTCATAATTTTTGGACAACATGCCCGGTCCTAGAGTCACTTCAAGCATGTGTCCCGTAAATTCGGCTTCGGCACCCACTTTCAGTCCACGTGTACTTTCAAACACCTGCACATACACATTGCTGCCTACCACCTTAATAACCTCCGCCATCAACCGATCTCCACCAGTCAGAATGTAGCAAATCTCATTCTGAGCCACCGGCCCGTCAACGGTAAGAGTAACCATGTTGGCAATTACGCCACTAACAGTTCCTTTTGTTGCCATATATCTTTAATCTGTTTATTATCTGAATTCTGCGGGAATCTTTACCTCGTCCTTCAGTTTGTCAATAATCTGACGGAACAGCTCGCTTCCCTTTTCCTTATCCATAGAAATCCAACGGCCAATCATTTCCAGTTTCAACAAGAATACGAAAATCCGTTCCACTGTAAAATAGTTGAAGAAGACAGCGTCTTCCATCCAGTTCCATTTCAACAAATCTATCTTCTTTTCCCTTTCCACCAGTTCTTCAATCTCGCTGATACGGAGTACCGGCTCAAAATATTCCAGCATCTCGGTCAAGCCGAAATCACGGGCATTCGATGTACGGATCATCTCACTCACATCCGTCTTGCCCACTACCGCCTGAGACACGTCCATTCTATATTTACGCGCAGCCAAGGCAGCCAGTATATTATTGATATTCAGATTAAATTCAAACCAAGAGGAAACAAATTGATTACCGCAGTTCATGGCATACGCATAATAATATGCAGACAACATATCTTCCGCACGATAAAGTTCCTCAGCGGAAAGAGCCAGGTAAGCAGTAATAAATTCATAAAGGTAAGATGGATATCTCTTATCCGGAGCATCGCCTTCACGCACTGAAGTGATAAGCGCCAATAACTCATCAGGGGAATAATTCCCTTCAGATCCTGTGACCGCTTCCTTATCTTTCAGCAGTTTCAGCAGGTTGGCGTTATCGAATTTCAGATAGAACAAGTCGATCAACTTTCTATCCTTTTCCGATAATTCCGAATAGATTTCCGATTTAAAATTGGCCACTGTATAGTTCAATTTGCCATCCTCCAACGAAAGATCCGGCAAACCGGCTACCAGGCAATAATAATTTGTCATAGTCCCGTTTTAAAACAACATTTCTACTAATTGAGGACGGAGGAAGTCTTTGAAATAATTTTCAAATTCCTCTTCACCGAAGTTCACTTTGTAAGAACCGTCAGCCGGTGAAATAGTAAAAAGTGCCTTCGTTCCATTCACTTGTTCTATTCTCACTCCTTTATCCAACAAAGCTTTTGCATTCGCTGCAAAATATTTCTTAAGTTCTTCGGCGTTTGTGGTAGAGATAACGATAGATTCGTTGGCAGACCATTGGGCAGCTAATGACACTATAAATTTATTCAGATACTCCTTGTCTGCCACAAAGCCTTTTACAGCCTTGCTTACAACCTCATTTGTCAGCAAAGTAGTAATTTCAGTCTTCAGTGCATTCACTGCTTGTCCGGCAAACAACTTAATCTCTGATTGTGTATTTTCGGCAGTTTCTTTTGCCGTTTTCCGAGCTGCAGCAAGAACAGATTCAGCCTCCTTACGGGCTTCCTCTACAATTTTCGCTGCTTCATCGCGGGCACTACTGATAAGTCGCTGTGCTTCTTCGTTTCCTTTTTCCACACCTTCACGATAAATCTTATCGGTAAGTTCCTGAATTTTATTTTCCATATTCTTAGAAGATATTTTTTGAGTTTAACACGTTCTTTCTTCAATAAATTCAAAAAGAATTGTCCAAAAGTACAAAAATCAATGATAGAAAAAGAATTTAATGATAGAATTTACACTAAAAGTACTACAAAAAAAGAAAAATGCACCATATTCATGTTACAAAACATAGGATTAGAAACGCCCCAAGCTTCCCGATGAAAAAGCCTGACGCATCAAGGGAGCTTCTAGAGATGAGTCTGTCCAAAGAAAAAGCAATCTTAAGAGAGACGGCCGTCCTCCATGATTTTGCAGGCGAGCCACTACCGATGGCTGTCAGGGAGTTGCAACCGTTAGATAATACTCATGTCGAACATACCATCCGTCCGGACAGCCTCCGGAGCAGGATGCAACGCATCCATCCGGTGGGATTTTACCGGACGGGCATAAAAAAACTCCTCCGGAACTTGATTGTTCCGGAGGAGTTCCGTAAAACGGCGGCTACCTACTCTCCCACTGTGACGCAGTACCATCGGCGTGGTGAGGCTTAACTTCTCTGTTCGGAATGGGA
>Ga0129310_1001432_pt1 | contig 20978 bp, 14 predicted proteins | sample Go1ome_2_FD_94433 | JGI IMG/M metagenome (GOLD analysis project Ga0129310, IMG submission 94433) | Western lowland gorrila individual fecal microbial communities from Wisconsin, USA - Go1022A metagenome | ecosystem: Host-associated > Mammals > Digestive system > Large intestine > Fecal | place...
GCCTACGGCAACGCCTACGGCAACGCCTACGGCAACGCCTACGGCAACGCCTACGGCAACGCCTACGGCAACGCCTACGGCAACGCCTACGGCAACGCCTACGGCAACGCCTACGGCAACGCCAGATACTTTGGACGATACCCCGGATGATTCTGATACCCCGGATGATTCGGGAACCCAGGCAGATCCCGGTATTCCGGTGAACCCTGTCACCCCGGCAAATCCCGGTACGACAGCGAGTGTAGCAGGAGCCAGCCGAAGAAATAGAAACACCAATACTCCACAAGTACTTGGCGCAAGACGCCGCAGAGTGGTGACCATTGAAGACGAGGCTGTGCCCCTGTCTGACAAGGCAGTCCTCGGTGCCTCGAGACGGCCACAGACGAGTGACGACTCGAGGACATGGAATCTTGGATTTCTCTTCTCATTGACAGGTCTGGGAGCATGGCTTATCATTAAGAAGAAACAATAAAATGATGTCGGGGTCAAAAGCCCCCGACTTTGATGCCTACGGATTGTTCCGTGCTGCGCACTCCCACTTCTCCGCTCCGCTTCGGTCCGTGCTAGACATGTGCCACTGGCACATAGCACCCTGCCCAATATTCGCATATCGTGGGATTATCATCCCACTTTTATGCTCATATCGGGGCGGGTCACAAGGTCTTTCACCCACATATGAGCAAGCTCATGCGGGCTTAGACCTTTTGACCCTGGCATCATAAAATAAAAAGTACGTATAAGTATTACAATAAAAAAGAGAGAGGGAAAACAAATGAAAAAAAGATGGATGAGTCTGATCCTTGCGGTAGTCATGGTGCTTGGTCTGGCCGGATGCGGTAACAGTATGGAATTATCTTCCGTAACCCGTGATCCTGCAACCGATGACGGAACCGTATGGTTCGACGAAGAAGCAGTGGCACTGGCAGGTTCTGTGAGAAAAGCCGGTATGAGCGAAGCAGAGCTGGCTCGTGCGGATGAACTTCGTGCCATGGCTACAGAGGCATTGGATATTGTAAATGCGACGAGAGCGGACAATGGTCTGGCTGCACTGAGCTGGAGCAACGGACTGGAGTCCTGCGCTATGGTAAGAGCAACTGAAGCAGCATCCAAGTTCTCACATACCAGACCCAACGGCAGAGACTGGTATACTGTAAACAGTGAACTGATGTGGGGTGAGAACCTTGCCAAAGGTTATGATTCCGCACAGAGCGTAGTAGATGCCTGGATGGCTTCTCCTACACACGCAGCCAACATTCTGGCAGATGATTTTACCACTTGCAGCATTGCTGTCTATGAGAAGAGCGGCAAGTTGTATTTTGCACAGGAGTTCGGCTATTGACAGGGTATTTCTTATCATGAGGGGATAGAGAGATAAATGACAGGAGAGAGTTGATATTCTTAACGGAATATTAACTCTCTTTTTGGACTTTAAAAGATAGCAAATTCTCATGAATCATGGTAAAATAAAATAAACATATTAAATTAAGTATCTCAGCAGAAGATCACCGTCCCAGGATGAAAGAAATGTATGGGGTATCCGGGCGCTGCCGGACAAGTGGTCACTTCACAGAGTACAGGAAAATAAAGCATATAATAAAAACGCAGCGCAGAAATGAGGACATATGAGTACAAAAGCATCACAGAAGGGCACAAAGGAGCAGGCATCCGGCATGACGACGATCCGGGAACGTCTGCAGAAGGCGATCAGCAGGCTGGTAGTGTTCGCAACTATTCCGTTGGTCATCCTTACCGTGATCCTGAATCTGTCCAGTACTATGAGAACACTGGAAGACGATATGCTGGTGGTGGCAGAGATCTCTGCAGACCGTATCAAAGAGGAACTGCGGGTGACGACAACGATCGTATCCGAACTCGGATGCAGCTACCAGCTGTCTTCTCCGGTATTTACCCAGGAGCAGAAGCAGCAGTACATCAACCAGCGTGTGGAAGCTTATGGAATGGTCAGGGGCTAGCTGATCGGCTCCAACGGTATCTGTGCTTATGACGGAACCGATTATAATGACCGTGATTATTTTAAGCGATCCATGCAGGGAGAGGTCGTGGTATCGGATCCCGTGATCTCGAAGACAGACGGCAGACTCAGCATTATCATTTCCGCACCCGTATATGCAGACGGAGATAAGAATGGTGATATTGTCGGCGTGGTATTCGTTGTGCCGGATCCGGAGTTCTTAAATGATATTGCTGCGGCAGTCTCTGTCAGTAAGAATTCCGAGTGCTATCTGTTAGGAGAAACCGGTATCACCATTGCGCACTGTGATTCTGCGATTGCCCAGGAGCAGAAGAGCAACACCGAACTGTCCCAGACGGACAGATCTTTGCGGGGAATTGCAAGGGTAGAGCAGAAGATGATGACCGGAGCAACCGGATATGGCACTTATATGAAAGGCGGAACCTTCACAATACAGGCTTATGCACCCATAGAAGGAACGAATGGCTGGAGCGTGGCAGTAAATGCACCACTGACAGATTTCCTTGGTTCTGCCGTTGTATGTATTGTCATTGGTGTAGCAATAGGTGTTGCGGCTGTATGCTTCAGTGTGCGCAGAGCAAAAAAGATCGGTCAGGCGATCGGTGAACCGGTGGCGGAATGTACCGAGAGAATACGTCAGCTGGCTGAGGGCGATCTGCATACGCCTGCACCTGTGATCCGGACGCAGGATGAGACACAGATCCTGGCAGAGGCTACTGCGGCACTATCCGGCAATCTGCAGAAGGTCATCGGCGATGCGGATTATCTGTTGGGAGAAATGTCGGAAGGAAACTTCGCACTGACTTCAAGGTGTGCAGAAGCCTATGTGGGAGACTTCCAGGGACTGTTGGAATCTATCCGTAAGTTGAACCATAAGCTCAGCGACACACTTAATGAGATCAAGACGGCAGTGGGACAGGTATCTCTGGGGGCAAACCAGATGGCAGATGCTGCCCAGGGACTTGCGGAAGGCGCTACTGATCAGGCCGGTTCCGTGGAGGAACTGCAGGCTACCATTACGAATGTGACGGAGATCGTCGAGAAGAATGCAAAAGCATTGGGCAGTTCCTATCAGAAAGCAATGGATTACCAGCAGCAGGCAAAGACCAGTGGCGAGGAAATGAAGGGTCTGACGGATGCCATGCAGCGCATCAACGATACTTCCAAGCAGATCAGCGATATTATCGGTGAGATCGAGGATATCGCATCCCAGACGAACCTGTTGTCCCTGAATGCTGCTATTGAAGCAGCCAGAGCCGGAGAAGCCGGAAGAGGCTTTGCAGTGGTTGCGGATCAGATCCGTAAGCTGGCAGATGACAGTGCACAGTCTGCGGTACATACCAGAGAACTGATCGAGACCTCCCTGCAGGAGATTGAGCGTGGCAATCAGATCACGGACAAGACGGCTGAAGCATTGCAGAAGGTCGTGGAGGGCATCGAGGATCTGGCCAACGAGTCCAAGAAAGCCATGGAAGAATCCAAGGCGCAGGCAGATGCCATGATGCAGATCGAACAGGGCATTGAACAGATCTCCACAGTGGTACAGAACAACTCTGCGACTGCGGAAGAAACCTCTGCCACCAGTGAAGAGCTGTCCGCACAGGCTACTAACATGAACGAGCTGACCGCAGCATTCCAGTTAAGGAACGAAAAGTAATGCAATGATCTGTGGGAATGAATTGTGGATCTGTGTCATACAATGCTTAATAGAAACAAGCATTGGAGGCAGCCATGTTCGAAAAGCAGAGTATACAGGAAACTGTAAAAAAATTAAACAGTGATGCAGTGAAAGGTCTTACCGATGGTGAGGCCTTTCGTCGTTTGCAGCAAAATGGAAGAAATGAGATGAAGGCTGCCAGAAAAAAAACAAAGCTACAGCTTTTCCTGGAACAGCTCAGGGATCCTTTGATCTACATATTATTGATCGCAGCCGTAATATCCGTTCTTCTGGGGGAAGTCAGTGATGCGGCCATTATCGGTACTGTGGTACTGGTCAATGCCCTGGTGGGGATGCTGCAGGAGGGAAAAGCCAGAAAAGCACTGGAAGCCCTGAAAAAGCTGACAAGTCCCAAAACGATCGTGATCCGGGACGGAATCCGGAAGGAAATACCGGCTGCGGAGCTGGTGGCAGGAGATCTGGTGGATCTGGAAACGGGAGCACAGATTCCCGCAGATATCCGCCTGCTTCGCAGCGCTGATCTGCAGGTAGAGGAATCGGCAATTACAGGAGAATCCGTTCCGGTGGAAAAGGATGCCCTGTTTTTGGCAGACTGCAGGCAGGAAATCCCATTGGGAGACCGGGTCAACATGGTATATATGTCCACAATTGTGACGCACGGACACGGGGAAGGCATCGTGACTGCTGTGGGCATGGACACAGAGATCGGCAGAATAGCCTCGATGATCACAAATACAGAAGATGAAATGACTCCTTTACAGAAGAGACTGGGAGATCTGGGGCGTCTTTTGAGCATTCTGTCCCTGGGACTGTGTGTGGCACTGTTTCTTCTGGCAGTGTTACAGCACCGGAATATTCCGGAGATGCTTCTGGTTGCTATCTCCCTTGCTGTTGCCGCAGTTCCGGAGGGACTTCCTGCGGTGGTTACCATATGTCTGGCATTGTCAGTGACCAGAATGGTCAAGGTAAACACGATTATACGCAGGCTCCCTTCGGTGGAAACTTTGGGCGCTGTAAGCGTGGTGTGCTCCGATAAAACCGGAACTCTGACACAGAATCGTCTGACAGTGGAAAAATGCTGGTGGTATGACTGTATGGAGGACACAGCATCCATGTCAGGAAAAAGGGAAGACAACAGCACAAGGCAGGAAATGATCCGCGGAATGGTATTGTGTAATGACGCATCCTTGCAGGGGGAAGAACGGATTGGCGATCCTACAGAACTTGCACTGTTGGATTTGGGAGAAAAATACGGAATTCATAAACGGGTCTTAGAGAAGCAGTATCCCAGATATGCGGAGATTCCGTTTGATTCGGACCGCAAGATGATGACGACCTGCCACAGGCTGCGCAGGAAAGCAATGACAAAAAACAGCAGGGAGGAGTCGGTTTCCTATACAAAAGGAGCACCGGATGTGGTGCTGCGGCATTGTACCCATATCCTTCAGGACGGAAAGTGTGTTCCGCTGACTGATACACAGTGCAGGAGAGTGAACGATATGGTAGAGCTGATGAGTTCTCTGGCATTGCGGACGCTGGCAGTGGCGCGGGGGATCGGATGTGAGGAGAGCGAGGAGGATCTTACCTTTCTGGGCATTGTGGGAATGCAGGATCCCGCCAGACCCGAGGCTGCAGAGGCTGTGGAAATCTTCCGCCATGCGGGCGTGTCCACGGTGATGATCACGGGAGATCATGTGGATACAGCGTATGCCATCGCCAGACAGCTGGGGATCGCCGGGCATCGAAGCCAATGCGTTACCGGGGAAGAACTGCAGCGCATGGATGATCGTTCTTTTTTGAAAAAGATCAAAGACATTAAAGTGTACGCCAGAGTCTCTCCCGCACAGAAGGTGCGGATAGTGAAGGGATTGCAGGAAAAGGGTGAAATTGTGGCCATGACGGGAGACGGCGTCAATGATGCTCCTTCCCTGAAAACGGCGGATATCGGCATTGCCATGGGTACGGGAACGGATGTGGCAAGACAGGCTGCGGATATGATCCTGACAGATGACAATTTTGCTACCATTGAAAAAGCGATCGAGGAAGGCAGGGGAGTCTATGAGAATATACGGAAGTCAGTCATTTTCCTGCTGTCTTCCAATCTGGGGGAACTGATGACGATGTTCGTGGCGGTCGCACTGGGGCTGGCTTCTCCGTTAAAATCCAGTCACATCTTATGGATCAATCTGATCACGGATTCCCTGCCGGCACTGGCATTGGGCGTGGATAAAAATGATGGCAGGAGCCTGATGCGCTGTCCACCCAGAAAGGCATCGGAGAGTCTGTTTGCCAGAGGCGGCATGGCATGTACGCTGCTCTACGGAGCATTGATCACGGGCATCGGGCTTGCCGCATTTCTGGTACTGCCCTGTGGAATTCTGGCAGACAGTGAAAACTTTTTTGCGGATCCTATGAGGTATTTTATGAAAATACGGGAACTGTTGGAACAGGAGAAACTATTGGCCAGATCCCAGACCTACGCCTTTACGGTATTGGGAATGTGCCAGTTGTATCACGCTGTGGGCATGCGGGATGTACAGAAATCCGTATTTGCCATGCGGCCATGGGATAATCCGCTGATGGCAGCGGCCTGCGTTATAGGTTTGCTGCTCCAGTTTGCCGTAACGGAAATACCCTTTCTCATCGGGGCTTTCGGTACCTCTCATCTGTCCGGACAGGAATGGCTGCTGCTGAATGCGCTGGCAGCATTTCCACTGTTGGCCCATGAACTGGTGGTGTTGTTTACAAAAAGTTAACATTTTCCTTGCATGGAGTTTATAGTCAATTGTTACAATAAAATTGACAAAAAACGTTCATGGGAGGGCAATGTGATGAAAACAATCAAAAAAACGGCTATTATCATGCTTCTTTGCCTTTATTTTCTGACATATGGCGTACTGCCGCAGGTGCAGGCAGCCGGAAATGACACTCCTGTGATCGTGGTAGCGCACCGCGCAGGGGCAAAAGTAGCACCGGAGAATACCATTGCAGCCCTGGAACAGGCAATCAGAGATGGAGCTCCCATTGCGGAAATCGATGTACAGCAGCTGGCTGACGGTACCCTGATCGTTATGCATGACAGCAATTTCAAACGGACGACCGGACAGGACAGGTTTGTATGGGATGCAGAGACTGAAATATTGCAGGGAATGGAAGTGGGAAGCTTTTTTTCTGAGGCATACCGGGGAGAAGGAATCCCGACGCTGGAGGAAATGCTGGTCTGCGCCAGAGGCAGAATCTGCCTGATGATCGAATTGAAATATACAGGGCAGGAACAGGAACTGGAAGAAAATGTACTGGCGTTGCTGGAAAAATATGATATGGTGGATGAATGCATCATTGGTTCCATGAACAAAGGAATTTTACAGACTGTCAGAGAACTGGAACCCGGAATTCCTACAGTTTATATTGCCCATGACCTGGAAACGTCAGACTATGATCTGGATTATGCGGACAGTTATAGTATTGAAGGGAAAAACCTTACTCAGGAGATGGTGGATATTATTCACAGGACAGGAAAGTCTGTGTACGGATGGACTGCAAATTCTTCTGCAGCAATGTCACATATCGTAAATTGCGGTGCGGATGGTGTGGTTACTGACGATGTGAGACTGTTACAGACTTTTTTGCGGGAACATGCTTGCCGTAAAGTATTTGCGAGTGTATACTAAAGATGCTGGGGAATTTTGCCCCGACATTGACTGATAACTGGAAGAGGGGAATTATACGAAAGCAGGTTAAGGTAACATGAGCAAAATTTGGGAATTTTTTGAAAATCTGGATGAGTATGTGTATGTGGCAGATATAGAGACACATGAACTGGTATATATGAATCAGAAGGCTTTGAAGTCCTATGGCTTTCGAAGCAATGAAGAAATTGCCGGGTTGAAATGCTATGAGATATTGCAGGGGAATTTTGCCCCTTGCAGTTTCTGCAACAATGAGCAGCTGAGATCCGGCTATTTTAAGGAATGGGAATATTATAACGCTGTCTTAAAGATAGATTTTCATATCAAAGATACACTGGTAGAGGATAACGGAAGACTTCTGCGCATGGAGATCGCAATTGACTGCGGCAATCCAAGACAGCAGAATTCTTCGGCTTATCGTAATATGGAGGCTGCCTTGAACCAGGCTATGCGCATGGCACTCAGACAGTCAACAACGAATCAGACATTGGAGGTATTGCTGGAATTCCTGGGCAAAGTTCTGGAAGCCGACAGGACTTATATCTTTGAAAAAAATGATCATGGTTATGATGACAATACCTATGAATGGGTGGCAAAAGGTGTAATACCGGAAAAAGCTACGTTGCAGGATCTGCCGCCGGAGGTCTGTGCCCAGTGGTATCAGAAGTTTGAAGAAAATCAAAATATTGTCACAGAGAATCTGGAGGATATCAAGGAGAAAAACCCGGCAATGTATGAAGTTCTGGCAAGACAGAATATTCATTCACTGGTGGTCGTTCCTTTGTATGACGATGAGAAGGTCATCGGTTTTTATGGTGTGGATAATCCGCCGGCCAGATATTTTGATTATGTACTGGAGCTTTTGCAGATCATTGGACATTTTATCGTCTCTTCCATAAAGCGCAGAAATCTGGTAAGGGAGTTGGAATATATGAGTTATACAGACCAGCTTACCGGAACGGGAAATCGTTATGCCATGGAAAAATATATAGCAGAAACAAAGCCGGAAGAGAAAATCGGTATCGTGTATTGTGATGTTACCGGGCTGAAAAGGGTAAATGACGAGGAAGGCCATTCCGCAGGAGACCGTATGATCCGGCAGTGCTGTGAATGCCTGAAGCATATATTTGCGGGATATGGAATCTTCCGCATTGGAGGAGACGAGCTGGTCGTATTGTGCAGAGGCATAGAGGAGAAGGAGTTTTATCACAAGGCGGAGAATTTGAAAGCAGATCTGAAAGCAAACAACATAACGATGGCAGTAGGAACTGCGGTAACCACCAGAAATGCGGTTGACGAAAATCATTTGCTGACAGAAGCGGAGAGACGCATGTATCAGGATAAAGCGGAATATTATCACAATACAGGACTTGACCGCAGAAAACGGTAATCAGGCACAGACGTCACGGGAGAGAAGCGAATGCATATAGCAGTATGCGATGACGAAAAAAACTGCCTGGACAACATGGAGCAATTGTTGAAAAGTTATCCGGGGATAAGCAGAACAGAATATTACCAGAAGCTGGAGGATTTGTCGGCCGCACTGAAAAGCGGCATCACCTATGACCTGATTCTGATGGACATTGAATGGGATCAAAGTACGGAGAATGGAATACAGTTTGCAGCACAGTATAATCTGCTCAGTCCACAGACGCAATTTATTTTTGTGACGGCATATAATGATAAATTTTCCCAGAAGATTTTCTGGGAAACGATCAATCTGTGTGGGTATCTGGTGAAGCCTGTACAGAAGGAAAACCTGGAAAAGCTTCTGGATAAGGTGCGTGATAAAATTTTCAGCAGTGAGGCGCTGATGGTCCAGCATGGCGGGACGACGGAAAAGATACCGAGCAGTCAGATCCGGTATCTGGAAAGTAAAGCACATCAGATCGTGATACATACATTGTCAGGGGAGGTCACGATTTATGAAAAGCTGGATGTATACGAGAAGAGGCTGCATAAAGATTTCGTGAGGATTCACAAAAGCTTTCTGGTGAACATGCGTTATATCCGAAGAATCGAAATGAAAGAAGTAACGATGCAGGACGGAACGGTGCTGCCTGTCAGCAAGGCAAGATACAGTGCATCGAGAGACAAGTACTTCCGGTTTATGAGGGCAATGCTATGATCTGTTATGCAATAAGTGCTTTTTTGTGGCTGGTTTATCTGTGGCTGGACAGCATGGTAGTGTGTTATGCCTTTGAACCCCGCAGGGAAAGTGTGGACAGGGGGATCATGACTCTGGGGCTGATGGGAGCACAGTTCCCGGCAGCGGTGGTAAAATTTATATATAATGATGATCCCTTTTTCCGGTATGGCGCATTGTTAGCGGTAGGCATTATTACAGTGGTGTATGCGGGCGTTTTTTTTAAGGGAACACTCTGGCAGAAAATCGTATTTATGATGTGTGAATACCTGCTGGCAATGTTGGCGGAGATGGTCGGTATCGGACTTCTGGGCAGATTTTTGAAACGAACACCGGACTTGTCTTATCATTCTCCGGTTATGGTACTGCTGCTGGTGCTTATCTGCATGGTGACGGCAGTGCTGTTCCAGATATTATTGGTTCTTTGGAAGAAATTCATCGGGAAAGAGAATCAGGATATCAGTGTGATCCTTACTTTCAGTATTTTTCCGGTCAGCCAGATCCTTATGATCATGGCCATTAATGAGCAGATGTTTCTGGAGATGTCCGGATATACCGGAATGCTTCTCCTGGCGGCTACAGTAGGAGCAGTGGCAGACGGAATGCTGCTGTATACACTGCTCAGACAGCAGCAGATGCAGGAACTGAAATTACGCCTGAGTGAGGTACAGGGAACCTGGGAAATTGCAAGGAACCATTATCATGAGATTGAGGCAAGACGGGAAGAATTTGCCAAGATCCGTCATGACATGCGCAATCAGCAGTTGGTATTGCAGGATCTGCTGCATCAGGGAGAATATGAAAAAGCAGAAAAAATGTTGGGAACGCTGACAGAAGCCGTAGCATCCACCACGGAATATGTGTATTGCGGTGACCCGGTGTTTAATGCCATTATGGCTGAGACAGAGAGAACCTGCAGGGAAGCTGGCATCGAGTTGAGATACGATCTGGAGATTCCGGAAAAGCTGAAACTGGATCCCGTGGCAATCTGCAGTATCCTGTCCAACATGACCAGAAATGCTGTGGCAGCGGCCGGTGAAACAGTGGGAGAAACAGAAGCGTTCCTGGCTGTAAAAGCTGCAGTGAAGGGAGACTATCTGCATATCTGTGTGGAAAACAGCAATAAAAGTACCGTTTCCAGACACCGCACGAGAAAAGGATATGGTCTGGAGATCCTTGGAGATCTGGTAGAGCGGAATCACGGGCAGATGGATGTGGAACCCGGGGAGGGAATCTTCCGGGTAAATATTACGGTAGAAAACTTTTGAGAATTTCTATCAGGCAGTTCCTGTGTGGAAGGAAAACGAAAGAAAGATTCACTCTTTGGCAGAGTGAATCTTTTTTGCATGGAAGAGATGCCTTACGCATTTTTGCTGCCGCTTATGTAATAGCGCTCCTGCACTACGGTCTCGGGAACCGGGTTGTTGCCGTTCTGCAGTTTTCTGGTCAATACGTCCAGATGATGCAGACCCTGCGCCACTTTGATCCTGCGTCTGTCCAAAAGCTCGCTGTACAGAGGATTCTGCGCCAGCGTGCTGCAGATATCCTCGGGGAAAGGACAGTAGGTGAACATGATCTGACGGGCTACTTTGTTCAGTCTCGGCGAACCGGCACCTTCAAACAGTACCCAGATCATATAATCTCTTACGAACATTTCTTTGAAACTGTTCTTGGCACGCTGCAGGCTGGATTTTACTTTTTCCTTGGCTTCTGCACTCAGATCGTGATTCTTACGGTAGAACTGGATGTAATCAAAATATTCACTGGTCAGAGAGTTAGTGGAGACATCGTTCCAACGGTTACCCTGGACTCTCTTGCACAGCTCCCAGCGGAATTCACCGGTGAGGTGGGTAAAGGTGGTCTTCAGATCCTCCAGATGGAAAATAGAGAAGACCATGCGTCCGGGACTATTGCGTCGTTTGCCTTCGATCTCCTGCCACATGACACCGCGGATGCCGACGTTGGGCATGAGGATAATATCCGGCAGATATTCCAGATGGATGGTTTCTTTGCCCATGACATCGATGTGTTCCATGTCCAGACTTTCCCGATAGAAAGCGGTATAATCCACACGTCGGATCTCTTCCAGGATCTGTGCCACACGGGATACGGTAACGTAGGAGCTTTCCAGATCCTTCAATACATCATCGGCACAGAACAGCGGGCAGAAAGTAGTAATACGTCCGAAGGTGATCTTATTGACCTGAGGGAACATATTGCGCAGCTCATAATTTACTTTCGCCATAGGATTGTTTTCCAATGCCTTGAGTTCGGCATCTGTAATGTTGCCGCCGACTTTCTGCTTATGGATGTAATCGGAGTAATCCTGATCAAATTCATTCCGGCTGGGAGATTTCTGCCCCCGGAAGATCGCCATCAGCCAGTCGTAGAAGGTATAGACACCGACGGTACTGTGATCTGTCATATTCTCTGCGAGACGGTACAGTGTAACCGCATTGTTCAGCCCCGCCAGTTCTTCATCCACATAACCGAAATACAGGAACATCCGTACCGGCATGGGGATATCCGGCTGCTCCAGTGTCTGGGTGAACAGCAGAGAATACAGCACATAAAATTCCTCGGTAAGCTGTTTGCGCAGAAGAGCTGCATCCTGATCCTGGGAAGCACGGTCGGACAACAGCTTGTACGCATGTACATGCTGGCGGAAGCTGGTCACGGTATCTAAATCGGAACCGGCATAATCCAGAATCGTATTCAGGGAACCGGCCAGCTTTCCTAAAATATCGGAATCTCCGGAGGAAGCGCTGTCGGAAGAATCTGAGGACTCCATCAGATTCAGGCTGCTCTGGAAGCTCTTGGCTCTGGAAGCGAACAGCTCCTGATCGATAAAAGAAAGATCACCGGCCTTGGAGAGCATGCGGCGGATCCTGTCATATATAATTTTACTGTCGTCATTATCCTGACCAAGCTTATAATAAAGAGAGGTATAAAAATCAAAAAGATCATTGCCGGATTCACGGAAATAAAAAGATCCCACCTGCTGCAGATAGTGGAACTGCTCTTCCAGACTCTGATAAGTACGTCGGAAGTCCAGACTGCCTTTTCTGAGCATGCCGATGGACAGATCCGATTCCTGCACAAGAATCCGGTAATTGTCGGAAGCGAGAATTCTGCTTAAGCCCATGTAGTAGCCGTTCAGCCAGATATCCGGAGAATCATCCCCAAGGAAAGCATTCAGCTCGTCAAAATGTTCCAGTGATCTTACCGGCAGACGGTAGCGGTTACACAGAGAAGTGTAGGTGGCAATGTCATCTGTCAGTGTGCGATAGAGCTCACTGCAATTAAGCTCAGAGATAGAACTGCGGTTCAACAGGATATTGATCTGACGGAAACAGGATAAGATAAATAATCTGGCAACGTCAGGGTGCTTCTGCAAAATATCATTCAGAGAATCCAGGCTCGTCAGGGGATAGGTCAGGATCGAGGTATCCTCCAGCGTGGTATAACCAAGCAGGTGGATCTCAGAGCAGATCTCACAGATACCGATCACGTCTCCCTTTCCCAGAGAGTAGGAGCCGCCGGGATAGGTGACTTCCACTTTTCCGTTTGTGATCAGATGCAGTGCGGTCATGGGTTGACCGTAGCTATATATGTTTTTACCATTTTCCAATACAATTCCAGCCATTCGGATACCTCGTCTCTTGTTTACAGATACTTAATGTACATTATACACCATAATACCTGCAATTTTCTACTGTACTTTTGATAGAAATGTGATAAAATAAAACTACATATGTGTCACTTTTACATTTATTGCCGAAAAGAGTGATATTTTCATGGAAAACCGTTTACGGAAAGGTACGTTGGGGTTATGGAACAGAGCAGTGAATACAGAGAGCAGTTGCTGGAATCATATAAGCAGGCAGTGAGACCGTTACTTCCCTATTTACCGTGGCTGGAGCAGAGCGCAGGCAAGAGGGCAAGTTCCCTATACAGTGGACAGGATATCGGAGTGAATTCGGTATCTTTTCCGGTATATGACGGGATGCTTCTGAATTTTGTAAGAGAGGCTTCCAAAAGTCCGCTGATGGATCGTAATTATGCATACGTATATACCAGACATCGTATCCGAACCCATCAGGACGAGCGGGATGTGATCAGGAAAGCCGGATGGAAAGAATGGGATATCCTCAGGGGGATTTTATCGAAATATGTGCTCGGTGGCCGGACGAAGGGCAATCTGTGGAGTGAGGCCGTATCGGAACAGATCTTTTATCTGGTACTGAAACAGATGCAGGAGATTATCGAATTCTGGGATAAAGCGCCGGCGGATGAGAAGGTTTGAGTGGGGAAAGGCAGGATAATTTCATGGGAGAAAAATCAGTACAGAAAAAGCGATACATCGTAGAAAAAGCCAGAGAAGTATTTATGGACAAGGGCTTCAAGAAAGTAACAATGAAAGACATTGTGGAAGCCTGCGATATCAGCCGCGGAGGGCTTTATCTGTATTTTGAAAATACCAGCCAGATTTTTATGGAAGTTCTGCGGATGGAGAGTGAGGAAGCGGACGATGTGTTTTCCGACAGCATTACGGAAGATGCCACGGCTGCGGATATTCTGCTTCTGTTTTTAAAAGAACAAAAGAAAGAGCTTCTTCGTAAGAAGAATACACTGACCCAGGCAACCTATGAATTTTATTTCGAGAACGAATTGCCCAAGAGAGACAATATTCTGAAAAAGCAGTTTGATTCCGCAGTGAAGATCATAGAAAAACTGATCGAGGCCGGTGTGGATAACGGTGAGTTTATCTGCGATGACTGTGAAGGCACTGCAAGAAATATTATGTTTGTACTGGAAGGACTGAAGATTTCAGCCCAGACGATCGGCGTAACGGCAGAGGCTGTGGATCGCGAGATCCTGTATCTGCTGCGTGGATTAGGTGTGGAAGAATAAGACGACGGATGATAATGCTTCAGGGAGACGGTGTCCTGGAGCATTGTTTGTGTATACAATGCGTCGGGTACAGATCTGTGCCTGCGTAAGATCGATTGTGGAAAGGCATGAGGACTGGAATGATAGAGACAATGATAAGCATGGAGCTTCCCGCAGGAGAACATCTGGCAATCCGCAGGAACCGGATACAGCCGGCAGGAGCGGAAAAGGCGATGCACCGGATCAGTCTGGTATCGGGAATCCATGGAGATGAGCTGGAAGGACAGTATATCTGTTATGAAACTGCGAGAAGAGTGAATGAACATCCCGAATACCTGCAGGGAATCGTGGATATTTACCCGGCACTGAATCCCCTGGGGATCGACATGGCCAGCAGGACAGTGCCCAGACTGAACATGGATATGAACCGTATGTTCCCCGGGGATGCTTCAGGGGACATGATGGAACGGATCACGGCAGCAGTGGTGGATTCCATTATAGGATCCGACATCTGCGTGGATCTGCATGCGAGCGATATTTTCGTGAGGGAGATCCCCCAGGTGCGGCTGAGTGAAGAATTTGCGGAGGCGCTTCTGCCCTATGCAAAAATGACCAATGTGGATATGATCTGGATGAACGCCACGGCCACCGTGCATGAATCCACGCTGGCACATTCCCTGAATCTCTTAGGCGTTCCGACACTGGTACTGGAGATGGGACAGGGGCATAATATCCATAGATCCTTTGGAAACCAGGTGGTGGACGGTATTTTTCATATTATGAGTGAAATGGGCATCTGGTCGGGACCGAAACCGGAAGTGCAGGAGCCAGCGGTTTCCAGTGACGGCGAGGTGGAATTTATCCGCAGTGATGTGGATGGTATCTTCCTGCCGTTGATCGAACACAACCATTATGTGAGAAAAGGAGATCTGATCGGAGAAGTAGTGGATCCTTTTGCAGGGACCGTGAAACAGCAGATCCGTACGGAACGGGGCGGCCTGCTGTTTACACTTCGTGCATATCCGGTGATCTACGAAGGAGACCTGCTGGCCAGAATCCTGACAGACAGATAGTGGCAGAAAATTGTCAGATGAGGATTTTATATGTTTGAAAGAGATATTTATACGATACATTCTACCTATAGAGAAGACATGCATATCAAGGGCTTCCAGTTCGGAAAAGGTGAAAAATCCGCCTGCATCGTGGGGGCAGCCAGAGGAAATGAGATCCAACAGATGTATATCTGCTCCCAGCTGGTGAAGGCACTGCGGGAACTGGAAAATAACGGCTGCATCAGTGCAGGCAAACAGATTCTTGTGATTCCCACGATCAATGCGTATTCTGTGAATATCAGCCGACGCTTTTTCGGTGTGAAGGAAGCGGATATTAACCGGAGTTTTCCGGGAAATGATTACGGAGAGCCTGCTGACCGCCTGACAAACGCATTGCTTACAGAAATTCGGGACTATGTTTACGGTATTCAATTCACTTCCTTTTACAGACCCGGGGAATTCGTGCCGCACGTGCGCATGATGGAGACGGGATACCAGAATACTTCGCTGGCAAATCTGTTCGGACTTCCTTATGTAGTAGTGCGTAAGCCGGTTCCCATTGACACTAAGACGCTGAATTATAACTGGCAGGATGAAATGACAGCAGCATTTTCTGTTTATACGAACCAGAACAGCCAGATCGATGAAAAGAGTGCCGGACAGGCAGTGGCTGCGGTTTTACGTTTCCTGAAACGGATGGGCCTGATCCGCTATGAGAGCCATTCCGGTTTTATCAGTCATGTGTTGTATGAAAAGGATCTGAGTGATGTACCTGCGGACCGGGCGGGGATTTTCCGTGGGAAAGTACATGCGGGAGATGATGTGCGCTATGGCAACGAGCTGGCAGAGATCATCGATCCTTACGACGGTTCCGTGCGGGAGACCATCCTGGCACCTACAGATGGCATCGTCTTTTTTGCCCACACGGAGGCACTGATCTGTGAGAAGGATATTGCCTATCGCCTGATCCACAGACTGCATGAATGACGAACCGTTCAAAAAGGCAGGTAAAATCTATCTAAATTTGTTGTTTTCTGCTATTGTGGGAAAATATAGGATGTTGTATGATACTATTTATATGGTGTGATGCTCCCTGTGTTCAGGACTGCAAGAAAGCGGTTCGATGGGGAAAATGTCATAGATGCACATAGTAAATTAATTTCGGAGGAGAGACATGGGCAACGTAAGACGTATCTATGTAGAGAAAAAGGAACCGTATGCTGTGAAGGCAAAAGAGCTGCACGACGAACTGAAAAATTATCTGGGCATTGATGTAGCGAAGGTTCGCGAATTTATCCGCTATGACGTGGAGAATATTTCGGATGAGGTATTTGCCAGAGCCTGCAAGACTGTATTTTCCGAGCCTCCCGTAGATGATCTGTATGAGGAAACGATTGAGATCCCTGCGGATGCAAGAGTATTTTCCGTAGAGTTCCTTCCCGGACAGTTCGATCAGAGAGCGGATTCCGCAGTACAGTGTGTGAAGTTCCTCAAGGAAGACGAGGATCCCGTGATCCGCACCGCTGTGACTTATATGATCGAAGGACAAGTGTCCGACGAAGAATTTTCCAAGATTAAATCTTACTGTATCAACCCTGTGGATTCCAGAGAGACCGACATGGTGAAGCCGGATACTCTGATCACAGTGTATGATGATCCTGCTGATGTTGCTGTGTTCGATGGATTCAGAGATATGGATGAGAGTAGTTTAAAAGCCCTGTATGAATCTCTGGGACTTGCCATGACCTTCAAAGATTTCCTGCATATCCAGAAATATTTCCATGATGACGAGAAGAGAGATCCTTCCATGACAGAGATCCGTGTATTGGATACCTATTGGTCCGATCACTGTCGCCATACCACTTTTTCCACAGAACTGACAGATGTGGAATTCGGTGAGGGCTATTACCGTTCTCCTCTGGAGACTACTTACCAGAGCTATCTTGATACCAGAGAAGAGATCTTCAAGGGCAGAGAGGACAAGTTTGTCTGCCTGATGGATCTGGCACTGATGGCAATGCGGAAGCTGAAAAAAGACGGTAAACTTGACGACATGGAAGAATCCGATGAGATCAATGCCTGCTCCGTAGTGGTTCCCGTGGAGATGGATTACGGCGACCGCAGAGAGACCGAGGAGTGGCTGGTATTTTTCAAGAACGAGACCCACAACCATCCTACAGAGATCGAGCCTTTCGGTGGCGCTGCCACCTGTCTGGGCGGTGCCATCCGTGATCCTCTGTCCGGCCGCGGCTATGTATATCAGGCTATGCGTGTCACAGGTGCTGCGGATCCTACTGTTCCTGTATCCGAGACCCTGCATGGCAAGCTGTCCCAGAAGAAGCTGGTAAGAGGCGCAGCCAGCGGTTATTCCTCTTACGGTAACCAGATCGGCCTGGCTACCGGCTTTGTAAAGGAGATCTATCATCCCTCTTACGTGGCAAAGCGTATGGAGATCGGTGCTGTCATGGGCGCTGCTCCCCGCAAAAATGTCATCCGTGAGACCTCCGATCCCGGTGATATCATTATCCTGTTGGGCGGACGTACCGGACGTGACGGCTGCGGCGGTGCAACCGGATCCTCCAAGGTACATACCGATACCTCCATCGAGACCTGCGGTGCTGAGGTACAGAAGGGTAATGCACCTACCGAGCGCAAGATCCAGAGACTGTTCCGTCGTGAGGAAGTCAGCCGTCTGATCAAGAAATGTAACGACTTCGGTGCCGGCGGTGTCTCCGTTGCCATCGGTGAGCTGGCAGACGGTCTGACCGTAGATCTGGATAAGGTACCCAAAAAGTACGCCGGACTGGACGGCACGGAACTGGCAATTTCCGAGTCTCAGGAGCGTATGGCAGTGGTAGTAGATCCTAAGGATGTGGATACTTTCTTAGGCTATGCAAAGGAAGAAAACTTAGAGGCGGTTCCCGTGGCAGTGGTTACCGAGGAGCCGAGACTGGTATTGAACTGGAGAGGCAAGCCTATCGTAGATCTGAAGAGAGCTTTCTTAGATACCAACGGTGCGCACCAGGAGACCAGAGTAAAAGTAGATATTCCTTCCGAAGAAGAAAATTATTTCGATAAATGGGCGGTTCCCGCAGTAGGCGAGAAGCTGGAAGAAGGCGATGTGAAGGGTGCCTGGGTGGCACTGCTGAACGATCTTAACGTATGTTCCCAGAAGGGGCTGGTGGAGATGTTCGATTCCTCCATTGGTGCCGGCAGCGTACTGATGCCTTACGGCGGAAAATATCAGCTGACCGAGACCCAGACCATGGTAGCAAAGCTGCCCGTGCTGGAAGGTAAGACCGATACCGTGACCATGATGAGCTACGGCTTTGATCCTTACCTGTCCTCCTGGAGTCCTTATCACGGAGCTGTCTATGCGGTGACAGAGTCCATGGCGAAGATCGTGGCTTCCGGCGGTGATTTCAGTAAGATCCGATTCACCTTCCAGGAGTACTTCCGCAGAATGACCGGTGATCCCGAGCGTTGGAGCCAGCCTTTCGCAGCACTCTTAGGTGCTTACGATGCACAGATCGGTTTCGGTCTGCCTTCCATCGGTGGTAAGGACAGTATGTCCGGTACCTTCAATGACATTGATGTACCGCCAACACTGGTATCTTTTGCGGTGGATGTGGCAAAATCCGGCGACATCGTTACTCCGGAACTGAAGACACCCGGCAACAAGCTGGTGCGCTTCTCTATTGACAAAGACGATTTCGACATTCCCATGTATGAGAATGTTGCAGAATTATATGGCAGGATCCACGAGTTGACTGAGAACGGCACTATTGTATCCGCATATGCTCTGGATTCCAAGGGTGTGGCGGCAGCTGTATCCAAGATGGCATTCGGTAATAAGCTGGGTGTGAAGATCGCTGATGAGGTCACCACAGACGACCTGTTCGACAATGGACTGGGCGATATCCTGGCAGAGATTCCCGCAGATAAACTGGCTGCGCTGGACGAGAAGGAGCTGGATTACACCGTCATCGGTACCGTGAGCGAGGAACCTGCATTCGTATATGGTGATGTGCAGATCACCATGGATGAGGCACTTGCTTCCTGGACCTCCAAGTTAGAGAAGGTATTCCCCACTAAGGCAGTGAAGGGTACTGAGGCAGTGGCAGGCGATGTCTACAAGGCAGACAGTATCTATGTATGTAAACACAAGGTTGCAAAGCCCACCGTATTTATTCCGGTATTCCCCGGAACCAACTGTGAATACGACAGCACCAAGGCATTTGAGCGTGCCGGAGCCCATGTCGAGACAAGAGTATTCCGCAATCTGACCGCAGAGGATATCCGTGAATCCGTAGAGGAATTCGAGAAGTCCATCGCACAGGCGCAGATCATCATGTTCCCCGGCGGCTTCTCTGCAGGTGATGAGCCTGACGGAAGTGCGAAGTTCTTCGCAACTGCATTTCAGAATGCGAAGCTGAAGGAAGCTGTCATGAAGCTGTTAAATGAGAGAGATGGTCTGGCACTGGGTATCTGTAACGGATTCCAGGCACTGATCAAGCTGGGACTGGTTCCCTACGGCGAGATCACCGGTCAGAAGGAGGATTCCCCTACCCTGACCTTCAATACCATCAACCGTCACATCTCCAAGATGGTATATACCAAGGTTGTATCCAACAAGTCTCCCTGGTTACAGGGCGCTACACTGGGTGCCACCTACTGCAACCCCGCATCCCATGGTGAGGGACGTTTCGTAGCACCGAAGGAGTGGATCGACAAGCTCTTCGCAAACGGACAGGTCGCTACCCAGTATGCTGACCAGAATGGCAACGTATCCATGGATGAGGAGTACAACATCAATGGTTCCTACTGCGCAATCGAAGGTATCACATCTCCCGACGGCAGATGCTTCGGTAAGATGGCACACTCCGAGAGAAGAGATGCTGCTGTGGCCATGAACATTTATGGCGAGCAGGATATGAAGATCTTCGAGTCCGGTGTGGCTTACTTTAAATAAATAGAAAGTTAATGAAATAAATATCGGCAAACCGGACGAACTCCCGGAGCGGCAGAAGGTCCTCAGGCAGGTATCGGTCTCCGAGTGTGAATTTTCTAAAGCAGTGGATAAAGGATATCTCATCCGGACGGGCACGGCTCTAGGCGACATCCATGTCGCCGGCCGCCTGTCGCGAACATCGTGTTCGCTCCACCCTGATTACTCACCACTGCTTAAGAAAATATCAACACTCTCCGACAGACACATGCCTGAGGGCCTTCTGCCACTCCGGGAGTTCTGTTTGCTGATTTCACTAAAAATATCAAAGTAAAATAATATAGTGGATTTTTCGCCTTAAAAAGGAATTATTTCCACTATTTTTATCGAAAACAACTCATTTTTAAGAAAAGGCTCATATTTTCCCATTAAAAAGTTCTCTTTTCCACCAAAAAACAGATAAAGTCTATATAATGGTGTAAATTACAAATCTATATAAAAAGAGCCAAGTGCTCATCTTTCAGTTATAATTAAGTTACCACACAAAACATAATTGAAAGGATGAAACCCATGGCTCAA
>Ga0129310_1001433_pt1 | contig 20972 bp, 18 predicted proteins | sample Go1ome_2_FD_94433 | JGI IMG/M metagenome (GOLD analysis project Ga0129310, IMG submission 94433) | Western lowland gorrila individual fecal microbial communities from Wisconsin, USA - Go1022A metagenome | ecosystem: Host-associated > Mammals > Digestive system > Large intestine > Fecal | place...
TACCTCGCCGTCGATAACGAACATGATGTTCATTGCGCCGACTTCCTCTATGTACTTGCGCTCAACGCCGTCGAGCCACAGTACCTGGGAGTAGTTCTGCTTGTGAGCCTCGTCCTGACCTGCAAGGGAAGCAGCGTAGTTGCCGCCGGTCTTTGTGAAGCCCATACCGCCTCTTACTGCGCGGACGTAGTTAGTTTCAACGTAGATGTTTACGGGGTTGATACCGGTGCTGTAGTATGCGCCGGACGGGCTCATGATGATCATGAAGTAGTACTTCTCGCCGGGGCGTACGCCGAGGAACGGGTCAGCCGCGAAGATGAACGGACGAATATACAGGGAAGCGCCTTCGATATGCGGAACCCAGTCCTTATCGATCTCAACGAGCTTGTGGAGAGCCTCAAGCGCGTCCTTTTCATTGATCTGCGGGATAACCAGACGCTCAGCGGAAACGTTCATTCTCTTGAAGTTCTCCTCAGGACGGAAGAACTGAATGTCGCCGGAAGGAGTTCTGTAAGCCTTCATGCCCTCGAAGATCTCCTGACCATAGTGCAGGACCATAGCAGACGGCATAAGCTCGATGGGGCCGTAGGGTACGATGCGTGCGTCGTGCCAGCCCTGACCTGCGTCGTAGTCCATGACGAACATGTGGTCAGTGAAAATATGTCCGAAGCCGAGTTTTGTTTCATCAACGGGCTTCTGCTTGGGGTGTGTTGTTTTTTCAATTCTGATATCCATAGTAGTATCCTTTCCTGCACGCCCGGAAAATATGGAGCGCACGATTTATACAAATTTATTATAGCACTATTCTCCGCCGTTGTAAATAACATTTTTTGAATTTTTCGCAAAAATGCAATTTTCGCATGGCTGAACCGCCAAAATATACATCTGTACATCATGTGTGCATTATAATCCGCGCGGCGTTCGGCATAGTGTGAAAACATCATGAAAAAATCAAAAAAGGGTGGAAAAAATACGAGAAATGTGTTATACTGTATAAGTTGTATTATATCTAATAAAGAGGAGATGTTTATTATTCTGGAAAGAAAGCAGCTTTCCGACGGGTTGTTTTTTTCAAAAATAACTGACGGAAGATTCAAGACAAACCGCATTTCCATAACCTTTTATAACGAATTTGACGACGAGCGGCGCAGTGACTTCGCGATACTGCCGTATATCCTCACGGACAGCTGCCGCAGGTATCCAAACCTTACCAGGCTGACTGAGAAGTATTCCGACCTGTACGGGGCTTCCGTTTCGGATAACCTCGGGTGCAGCTTCGACCGGCGCGCAATGACGTTCACCATCAGCTGCATAGACGACCGCTACACCCTGGACGGCGAAAAGCTCGAAGAGGAGTGCTGCGGTCTGTTGCTGGACTGCATACTTGACCCGGTGACGGAAAACGGCGCGTTCCCTGTGGAAACGGTAGAGATAATGCGGCAGGAGCTTATAGACGCTATCGAGAGCGTAAAGGGCGATCCCCGCAGCTATGCGGCGCAGCAGGGCGCAAAGGCGGCGTTCGAGGGCGAACCCGCAGGACTTCCGGCGAACGGAACTGTTGAGCAGGCGGCTGCGATAACTCCGCAGTCCGCATACTCAGCGTACCTGGATATGCTGGCTCACTCCCGTATTGAGGTTATCTGCGCGGGGTGCAGCGATTTCGCGGCAAGTGAACGGGTGTTCGCACGGCGTCTTGGCGAGCTTCAGCGCAGCGATATCTGCGAGCTTAAGGTCACTCCCAGTCCGCTGAAGTCCATAATCTGCAAAAAATCCGAGAAGCACGAGATGCAGCAGGCGATACTGCGTATGTATTTCAAGGCGCCGCAGCTCACCGACCGCTATGCCGGGGCTATACTGTCGCTTATCCTCGGCGGTATGACTACTTCAAGATTCTTCACGAATATCCGCGAGAAGCAGTCGCTGTGCTACTATTGCAGCTGCTTCTCCAACCGATTCAAAAAGACGATAACCGTATACTCCGGCGTTGACCCGGCAAATATCGCAAAAACAGAGCACGCCGTTATGTCGGAGTTCATGAACGTATGCATGCGCGGCGTCACCGAGGAGGAACTGGAGCACGCGAAGCTTGAGATCGCGGAGAGCGCACGCTCCGTGTATGATTCTCCGTCCGGGCTTTCAAGCTGGTATTCCTCGCAGATACTTGACCCTGAGATACTCACTCCCGAACAGTTCGCGGAGGGCGCTCAGAAAGTCACAGCACAGCAGGTCATGAACGCCGCTAGAATTTACGCGCTTGACACGGTATTCGCCCTGTCACCCGAGGAGGTGGAATGATGCTCGAAGAAATTATCAGCGAACGCCTGGGCGAGCGTTATTTCAAATACACCCACAGCAGCGGAGTCACCGTTCTTCTTTATCCGATGAAAGGCTACTCGACCGTCACTGCCCAGTTCACGACAAAATTCGGCTCGGTGGACAACTGTGCCAGCATAAACGGCGGAGCGCCCTGGAATATCCCGGACGGCACCGCGCACTACCTGGAGCACAAGCTCTTTGAATCTCCGGAAAAGGAAGCGTTCGCACGGTTTGCGGAAACAGGCGCCTCCTGCAACGCCGGGACATCGTACGACAGCACGCGGTATTATTTCAGCTGCTCCGCGAATTTCGAGAAGAACCTTGAGATACTCCTCGACTTCGTGCAGCACCCGTACTTCACTCCCGAGAACGTCGAGAAGGAGCGCGGCATAATCACGCAGGAGATAACGATGTACCTCGACAGCCCCGCATGGCGCGTGTGCATGGAGCTGTACCGCGGAATGTTCGCGAACAATCCGGTGCGCAACGATATCGCCGGCAGCGCCGAAAGTATCGCGCTGATAACGGACAAGCTCCTGTACGATGTTTACGACGCGTTCTACGAGCCGTCCAACATGTACCTGTGCATTTCGGGTGGATTCGATATGGAAAGCGCCATTGAGGTATGCGAGCGCTGCCTGCTTCCCGGAAAGAGCATAAACACGGTGCTCCTGCCGCCGGAAGAGCCTGCGCGCGTCATCACTCCGCGGGTGGAGATGTCCATGCCGCTTGGCAAGACAAATTTCGCACTCGGCTTCAAGTCCCCGGCGTATTCCGGAAAGCAGATGACCGAGGAATACATCTACCAGACGCTGATGAACGACACTACAGTCGGTGCGGCTACGGAGTTCTACCGCAGCATGCGCGATAAGGGTCTTATCAACGAAACGTTTGAAAGCAGCATAATGATGGGCAGGGGATTCTTCGTTCCGGCGATCTTCGGCGAATCCGACCAGCCGGACAAGGTCGCGCAGGCGGTCTGCGAGGAATACCGCCGCAGGAAGTCCGACCCGCCCACCAAGGAAGCGTTCCTGCGGGCAAAGAAATACCTTTACGGCGACAATGTACGCACGTTCAACAATGTTGAGAGCGTGGCGCAGAATCTTTCAGACGCGGCGCTCACCGACACATCGGCGTTCGACTACGCCGAGCTTGCCGCCGCTGCGGACTATGAGGGAATGCTCCAGCGCATAGAGAACTTTGACGAGGGCAACTGCTGCCTTTCAGTAATCACACCTTCGGAGGATCAGAAATGACATCACTAATTTCAACCGCTTCCGCTTTCAGGGAAGTGGAACTTACGTTCCCGAACCTGTTCGGCGGCTTCACGTTAAGTTACTTTCAGGGCTTTGAGCTTTTCGGGATAAAAATTTACTGGTACGGCGTGCTCATCACGCTCGGCGTTGTCCTGGCGTATCTGTATGCGAACCATCGTGCCAACAGCTTCGGTATCGGCAAGGACAGAATGTTCGATGTGGTTTTTGTGGCGCTCATCTGCGGATTCCTGGGCGCAAGGATTTACTACTGCGTATTCCAGACCCTCGACCCGAACAGCGGCATGAGCTATGATTTCGTGACGACGTTCACGACTATCCGCGATGGCGGACTTGCGATATACGGCGGCGTTATCGGCGGATTCCTCGGCGGATTAGTCGCATGCAGGATACGCAAGGTGAATTTCCGCGCTATGGCGGACTTGGCGTCGCTTGGATTTCTCATCGGACAGACGATAGGCAGATGGGGCAATTTCATCAACCAGGAAGCGTTCGGCGCGGAATGCGATCCCGACTGGATATTCGGCATGACAAGCGTGGATATCGTAGCCAGGGATAACCTGGCGGCGGGTACGCTGGTTCACCCGTGCTTTCTCTATGAGAGCGTATGGTGCCTGCTCGGATTCATTGGTCTGCATTTTTACTCAAAGAAGCTACGCAGCTTCGACGGCGAGATCATGCTGCTGTACCTTGCATGGTACGGTCTTGGCAGAGCATGGATAGAGGGTCTGCGTACCGACAGCCTTATGGCAGGCTCGTTCAAGATATCCCAGGTAGTAGCGGCTGTATGCTTTGTTGTATGCACTGTACTGGTGGTAGTTTTCAAGATACTCACCGAGAAGAAGCAGATACCGCTGTACGTGAATACCAACGCCTGGAAAGAGCAGCAGGCAGCCGACCTTGAAGCCGCAAAGAAGCAGAAGGACAAGAAAAAGGAAGAGCCTGAGGCTCCCTCGATACTCTCCGACGACGCTGACAGCGTAACGCTTGACGGAGCAGAGGAAAGCGAAAGCATTGAAGCTCCCGAAGAACCGCAGGAAGCTCCGGCAGGACCCGCATCCGACAGTACGGAAGTTCCGGCAGAACCCGGCAACACATCAGATAACGAAAGCGAGGACGAATAAATGGCAGCACAGATAATCGACGGAAAGGCAGTTTCCGCAAAGGTAAAGGAAGAGGTACGCGCAGAGATCGAGCGCGACGGACTGGACGTAGGACTTGCAGTAGTTATCGTCGGCGACGACCCCGCGAGCCGAGTTTACGTGAACAACAAGAAGAAGGCATGCGAGGTATGCGGCATAAAGAGCTATGAATACGCGCTCCCGGCGGAAACCACCGAGGAGCAGCTGATGGAGCTTATCGACACGCTGAATGCAGACGATAAGGTAAACGGAATACTTGTTCAGCTCCCGCTCCCGAAGCACCTCGACGAGGAAGCCGTAATCGCAAGAATTTCTCCGTTAAAGGACGTAGACGCGTTCTCCGCTTCCAACGTCGGAAAGATAATGATAGGAAATTATGCGTTCCTGCCCTGCACACCTGCGGGCTGCATGGAGCTTATCCACAGCACTGGCGTTGACGTATCCGGCAAGGAGTGCGTGGTCATCGGACGTTCCAACATCGTTGGAAAGCCCATGGCGATGCTGCTCCTGCATGAGAACGGCACCGTCACCATATGCCACTCACGTACAAAGGACCTCAAGGAAGTGTGCCAGCGCGCGGATATCCTGGTAGCCGCTGTCGGCAGACCCGGATTTGTTACCGGCGACATGGTGAAGCCCGGCGCGGTAGTCATTGACGTTGGAATCAACCGCAATGCCGAAGGAAAGCTCTGCGGCGACTGCGTATTCGACGAGTGCGCTGAAAAGGCTTCCTACATAACTCCCGTGCCCGGCGGCGTTGGTCCTATGACTATCGCAATGCTGATGAAGAACACCGTAATGGCTAAGCGTATCCAGTCCAGATGAGAAAGAACGCAAAACCGTTCCTGCGCAACGCCGTGATACTCACCGCAACCACTGTGCTCATCGGGATTCTGATGAACCAGTGGGGCGCCGCGCAGATCATGATAATGATTCTGCTGGCGGCGCTTTCCGCCGCGCAGTGGGCGCTGTTCTTCTACATGCGCAGAAAGTAATATGCAATGAATACGGGAGGACAATACTGTGAACGATTATGATGACAAGAAATATGTCAGCTGCAAAAACTGCGGCTGCGAGCTTGAGGCAGATCAGCGAAAGTGCCCGTATTGTAAAACGATCAATCAGTCAGCTCCGAAAAGAACCCCGAACCTGCTTCTGATCGTTTCCCTGTTGGTGATTTGCGCTATAGCAGGTGCTGTTGCTGTCGTTCTTGTATTGAATAACGGCTGATGAACTGTAGCTTATGTTCTGGCTGTTTTAGCTGTGTAATAATAAAAACCGGGCTGCATCGCAGTCCGGTTTAAGTTTGTAGAAATCGTGCATGTTTTGTAGGGGAGGGGCTTGCCCCTCCCGCACTTTATTGCGGCGCGTCCGTGCGCCGCTCTGGTGCGCGTGGGCAAACCTCTTTGATTGCCCCTCCGTTTTTCTCGGTTTTATGTAAATTTCCCGTATTAACAAATCCGGGCGACCGATGGTCGCCCCTACATATTTGGTGTGCCAGAATTTTTTTAACAGACTAAAACCGGGCTGCATCACAGTCCGGTTTTGTGTTTGTAAGTTTTGAAAATCCTGCACGGATATCAGCTGCGCATATATTCGCGCCAGTCGAGGTCGCCGCGTTCCAGCGCGTGTATGAGCGCTTCGGCGGTGGCAATGTTGGTAGCCACGGGAATGTTGTGTACATCGCAGAGTCTGAGCAGATTTATGTCGTTCGGCTCGTGTGACTTCGCGTTCAGCGGGTCGCGGAAAAATATCAGCAGGTCGATCTCGTTGCATGAGATGCTGGAGGCAAGCTGCTGGTCGCCGCCCTGGGAGCCGCTTAAAAAGCGCTGGATATGAAGCCCGGTGGCTTCTGCCACGAGCTTTCCGGTGGTGCCTGTCGCGCGGATATCGTGCCGGCTGAGGATACCACAGTATGCGATACAGAACTGAACCATCAGTTCCTTCTTGGAATCATGAGCGATAAGTGCAATAACCATGGTTTTCCCCCCTTTAGTTGATGTTTACAGTCAGCGGTACATCTTCGCCGAGAATACGTCTTGCGATCGCTGCGTAAGCCTTTGCGCCACCGCAGTTCGGGGGCAGCGGCTGTCCCTTGGCGCCGCATACCTTGATGTTCATGTCCTCGGGAACTACGCCGATAAGCGGGATACCTACGCTGTCCATCACCTCGTCGAGGTCGTAGAGTATATCCTCGTCCTTGAAGTTGGGGCTTACCTTATTAATAACAAGGCGCTGATTGGTGCAGTTCTTTACATAGAGGAAGTCGGAAAGAATAGCTCCGTCGCGTACGCACACGGTATCCGGAGTAGTTACCATCAGGATAAGCTCCGCAGCCTTGATAACGCTGAACACGGAGCTTCCGATGCCCGCGGTGTCCATTATTATATAGTCGAAGTGCTTGCGCATCTCCTCGCAGACTTCCATTATCTTTTCGGGGTTGATGTCGATGAACGGGTTTCTTGTTGCGCATACAAGGTACAGATTATCCACTCGGTCTACCTTTGTGGTGGCTGTGAGTATATCTATCTTGCCCTCGAGGTATTCACCGATATCGTGCTTTACCTTGTCCTTTATGCCAAGCATGATATCCAGGCATCTCAGACCGAAGTCAAGCTCGACTACCAGTGTTTTCTTACCAAGCGCAGCCAGCGCTGTTGCGACATTCGCCGATGTGGTGGACTTTCCGGTGCCGCCCTTGCCCGCTGTTACCGCAATGATCTGTGACATATTATTCCCCTCTCAATCTATAGTTTTCGCCGATCGCAGGGATCGCGAATAATTATTTATTATCACTAGGCATTATTGCCCATATATATTCTATCACAAAACGCTCTTAAAGGAAAGCGTTTTTTTACATATTTCAAAAATTTGTGGATTTCTTTCATTTTTCACTTTATTTTTTGTGCAACTTACCACATTTTTTTCAACATCATTCTGACGCTGGGTGAATGGAGGAGGTTAGCTCCGGATTACCTTTATATTACATTTAAGCCAGTTCTATGATTATACCAGAGGAAAAAACGACAATTAGGAAGCGAAAAACGACAATTAGGAAGACTTTATTGACAACGGACGAAAAAAATGATAAAATCATTATCAAGATACGGACGCAAAAGCGAACGTCAGAAAATACGTTTCAACGCTGATTTGTGCGTTGAATAATTTGGAGGTAATCACATGGATAAGACTGCGGCATTACTTGTTACAATTTTCCTGGGCGGACTGGGCGTACACAGATTCATGGCTGGCAAGATCGGCACCGGAATCATCTGGCTGCTCACCGGAGGCTGCTTCGGTATCGGCTACATCATTGATATCGTAAACGTAGCTACCGGAAAGTTCACCAAGAAGGACGGAACTCCCTGGGTAAACGGCTGATCGGACTATTCCTCCGGACGACCTTTACATAATTATCGACCAGCCTGCCGATGCCTGACCGGCAGGCTGGTATTTTCAGATTACCGCATAGACTATCTGGTGTCTGTTCGGAACGATCGGGCGCATGGTTTTGGTATAATATAAACGACGACCGCCGCTCACAACGGCGGTCAATTTGGAGGTTAGCATGACTGAAGAAAACAAGAATACAGAAGCCGTACAGGAAACTGAGACCGCTGCAAAGCCCCGCCGCAGCAAGGAAGATATCCTTGAGATAATCATTGCGATATTCCTGGGCGCTACCGCCCTTGCCACCGCGTGGGCTTCATGGATAGGCTCGCTGCATGGCGGAAACATGTCCACCAACTACACCAAGAGCAACAACCTTGCCGCTGACGGAAACGCGCGCTGGAACGAGGCGTCACAGTCGCTCATGCAGGATATGCAGGTGTGGAACCAGATAAGCGATTACCAGGTCGAGGTGCTGTACGCCATCGAAAGCGGAAACGAAGATAAGCTGCTGGAGAGCGCATACAAGATCAAGTTTATCTGCGTTGACAACCTGTCTGAGGAGATGGCGGAGCTTATCGGGTACGATTTCAATTACGACGTTGATGGAATAATCGACTGGGTACAGAACGACGAAAGAGCCACGACAAGTCCTTTTTCCGATGAGAATTACGTGAACAGCTATTATACCGACGCACGTGAGATACTCGCCGAGAGTGAAGCGGTTCTCGCAGAGGGTCAGGCTGATAATACCAAGGGCGATACATTCAATCTTGTTACCGTTATCTATTCCGTAGTGCTCTTTATGCTCGGTATCGTCGGAACTTTCCGCAGACTTCCCAACAGAGTGCTGATAACCGTTATCGCTATTGCCGGTTTCCTTTTCGGGACCATTTACATGTTCACGATCCCGTTCCCCACGGGCTTTAATTTCCTCAGCTTCTTCGGCGGCTGAGAATGATCCAGGAGTAAGACTATGCATATCAAAAAAATAATTGCGGCGTCGGCTGCTGCGGCAATGATACTGTCGCTCTCCGGCTGCTCGGACGACGATGATTTCTGGGGCACCTACGAGGCGGAGTCTGACGGCGGCGCTTCCAGTGCTTCTGATTCCCAGGACTACAGCGAGCCTGCTGATTACAACAGCGACGGCAGGACGTTCGACAAGGGAGCGACGCAGCTCTCCATGACGAGCGGAGATCTTTCGATAAACCGCCGCACGCGTTCCGGCAGTACACCTATGGGCGACAGCGGCTGGACGATACTTGTGTACCTCTGCGGCACCGATCTTGAATCCGAGGGCTATGCAGCCACTATGGACATCATCGAGGCGATTTCCGCGCAGTACAGCGAAGACGTACGCATCGTATACCAGACCGGCGGCACAAGCCAGTGGTACGAGGATACCGGCATTTCAAACAGCACGATTCAGCGCTGGGTGACTGTCGATGAGGATATCGAACTTGTTGACGAGATCGACGACGCTTCGATGGGCGACCCCTCCACGCTTGCGGACTTCGTTTCCTGGGGCGTTGAGAACTACCCGGCAAAGCGCATGGGACTTGTGTTCTGGAACCACGGCGGCGGAAGCATAGCCGGCGTTTGCTTTGACGAGAACCACGACAGCGACAGCCTTTCCCTGCGCGAGATAGATACGGCGCTGAACTCCGTATACGACAAGATGTCCGATAAATTCGAGTTCATCGGATTTGACGCCTGCCTGATGAGCACCCTTGAGACCGCGAATATCCTGGTGCCGTATGCACGGTACATGTTCGCGTCCGAGGAAACCGAGCCGGGCGGCGGCTGGAATTACACGGATATCATGAACTTCCTGGCGGAGAATCCGGACGCCGACGGAAACCAGCTCGGCGAGATGCAGTGCGAGAGCTACTATCAGCACTGCATAGACAACGGCGACCCCGATGGAACGACATTTGCGATAACCGATCTTTCGAAGATAGACGCGCTTGTATCTGCATTCGACCAGACCGCGCGTGAGTTATACGAGAGCGAGGACTTCAGCGGCATTGCAAGAAATGTATATTCTGCGGACAACTTCGGCGGAAACAACCGCAACGAGGGCTACACCAACATGGTGGATCTCGCGGGACTTCTGAACGCAGTCCAGGAGTACGCTCCGTCAGCGTCACAGGCTCTTTCCGCACTGGAGAGCGCAGTTATACATAAGGTGAACGGACCTAACCACACTAACGCCGGCGGTCTTTCACTGTATTATCCGCTGAGCGTGCAGGGCACCGATGAGCTTTCCGTTTTCGCTGATATCTGCACCAGCACCTATTATCTGGCGTTCGTTGACGCCGCGGCATACGGAACCACCGGCGGCGATGTCGGGGAATACAACAACAGCTGGCTTTTAGGCGATACTGACGATATCTGGAGCGGGGAATATTCTTCCGCTGATGATGTAGGAAGCGGCTCGGTGGCCTATGAAGACGAGCAGAGCACCATCGGAATCGAGAACATCTATTTTGATGACGATGGCACGTATACCGTCCAGCTTTCCGATATGGACACATTCAACTATGCGACCTGCACACTGTTTATGGATATTGGCGGCGTACTGGTATATCTCGGCGAGGACGACGAGGTATACACGGATTACGACAACATGATGCTGATGGACATTTTTGAGGGCGACTGGCCCTCCATCGACGGTCAGACGCTGGCTATCGTGGCGGTAAGCGTTACATCTGACAGAAGCGTGTATACTGCTCCGATACTGCTGAACGGACAGCAGACCAACCTGCGAATAGAGTACGACCACAACCAGGGAGAATGGTGCGTGATGGGAGCATGGGACGGTATCGACCCGGAAACCGGCGCGGCTTCCAAGGAGACAATACAGCTCAAGGACGGCGATGTGATAGCTCCGGCGTATTTCGTGTTCTCCGATGAGTTCAGCGATTATGTATACGGTGAGGATATCACGGTAAGCGGAGAGCTTGAGATCGACTATGACAGCCTCCCGGCGTCCGATTACAGCTACTCCATGACCATATACGATGTTTACGGCAACTACTACTATACCGACGCCGTAACGTTCGTATGCGAAGAGGACGGCACAATGAGTTTCTACCCTGATCAGCTCGGATAAATTTACAGCATAATAAAATTACCGGATGCCTGCTGTGGGCGTCCGGTTTGTTTTATCTGATCTTCGCAGCTTCCGCAGCTGCGGCTACTGTACGTGAGACCTCATCGTGAAGCGTGCGCAGAGATTCGATATCCCCAACACGCGCCGTCTGCTCGGCCTTGTAACAGATATCCGCGGCGGAGTCCGCTCCGATACCGCGCGCGTTGTTTTTCAGTCCGTGGACGAGCGTTGTGTAGAGCGTCGTATTTCCATCGGACAGCGCGTCGGTAAGGCGCTCCAACGCTCCGGGGACTTCATCGGCGAACATGTCCAGCAGCTCCCGGTAGAATTCCGGGTCGTTGTCGGAGTATTGCAGCCCGTTTTCCGTGTTTATCAGCGGGGAATCCGGAAGCGCGGTTTCTGAGGAGTTCACGTGGTTATCCGAGGATTCGCAGGAGGTTTCGCAGCTTCCGCCGGACAGCCGTATGAGCAGCGCTTCTAACTGATCGGGTACTATCGGCTTCGGCAGGTAATCGTCAAAGCCCTCGGAGAGATAACGCTCCCGCGCTCCGACTACCGCGTCCGCAGTGAGCACCGCCGCCGGTATGTCACGGCACTTGCTCTCCGGGTCGCTGCGCAGCTTATGGAGGGCTTCCAAGCCGTTCATTTCCGGCATCATCGCGTCAAGAAGAAGTATATCGTAGTTGTTGCGGCGGGCAAGCTCCAGCATTTCTTCGCCACCTGATGCAGTCGTGACCTTTGCCTGTGTGCGCAGCAGCAGCTTTTCAAGTACAAGGCGGTTGTAGCGGTTGTCGTCTACTGCAAGTATCCGAAGTTCCGGGTCAACAAAATGCGCCTGGCTGCTGGGCTGATCCTTGCGGACTGAATCCGGCAGAAATACTCCCGCGGTTTCGTCGCAGGCGCGCTCCTGCGGTATCCTCAGCGTGAAAACGCTTCCCTTGCCGTATATGCTTTCGGCGGTTATCGTGCCGCCCATGCTCTCCGCGATGTTCTTCGTTATCGTAAGTCCCAGACCCACGCCGTCGCCCCGGGCGCCTATCCGCTCAAAGTTATTGAATATCAGCGGCAGTTCCTCCGGCTTTATCCCGACGCCGCTGTCCGATACGGCTATCACCAGCATATTCCCGTCCATCTCGGCGTAAAGATGCACGAAGCCGCGCTGCGTGTATTTCACGGCGTTCGTCAGCAGGTTCACCGCCATCTGCTTTATACGGGCAGGGTCGCCGATAAGCCGTTTCGGAAGATTAGGATTGGTGGTGAATTCCATCTCCAGTCCGCGTTCTTCCGCTTTCTGGACGGTGAGCAGACGGACGTCGCGCAGCAGCTCCAGGGTGTTGTATTCTTCCTTTTCTATCACCATTTTTCCGGATTCAGCCCGGGAGATGTCCAGTACGTCGTTTATCAGCGTCAGCAGCGTGTCCCCGGCGTCTGCGATGTCCGCGGAGTATTCGAGTACTTCCTTATCATGACTGGTGCGCATGACCATTTCGTTAAGCCCCAGGATAGTGTTTATAGGCGTGCGTATCTCGTGGCTCATTCGCGCGAGGAACTCTGTTTTTGCGGTGCTTGCAGCGTTTATCTCGTTAAGGCGCTGCTGGTATTTCGTCATGTTTATCAGCCATATCACCCAGCCGCAGGGGGAGCTGAATTCCTGTATACGTTCGGAGCGCAGTTCGTATACGTTGCCGTCGATGGTCACGTTTTTCCCGCTGTCGGATATGGCTTCGCGGATGACCTTGTTTTCCGCCGCCGTTCTTCCGCCGGAAAGTCCAGGGAGTATCTTCTTGGCAATGGCGTTCATATAGATAAGCGCTCCGTGCTCGTCCAGCATGACTACTCCCTCGTCGCCGCTGTCCAGCAGATTCGCCGGGGCAGATGTGACGGAATAGAAATACCCGTAGCGTATCAGGGAAAGATACATGCACAGCAGCAGAATGAACGCCACGAACGCAAATGGATTGTAGCTTTCGAATACGCCCGCCCATTTGAGAACCTGTTCGCCGCCCATAGCTCCCACGCCGATGAGAATGAGCCATATACGGCGCTTCTGAATGGGATTTCCGGTTTTACGAATGGCGGTGATAAGGCTCACCAGGATATACACGATGATGAACAGTACAACAGCGTAGGTGAGATACCAGAACACGCCTCTGCCGACGACTATGCGGGAGTATATCCCGTCGCTCTCAATGCGCATGGAGGTATAGAACAGGTGGTGGTCGGATTCCTGGGTCGTACCGGTGGTTATTATCGCCAGGAAGCTTGACATGTCTATCAGCGAGAACAATCCCCACAGCCACTTCGGGATCTTATATCCACCCATGCAGGAAGTGAAATACAGCAGCGACAGCGAGAACGGATATAATCCGATGTACTGTATCTTTAGCGCCATGATGGCTTCCTGGGTGGTTTCGGAACTTACCATCTCAAGGTACATTCCAAGAATAAGTATGAACAGCGAAAAGCAGGTCAGCATGAACGACAGCTTCGCCGGGGAGGACGTCTTGCGGATACACAGCAGGAAAAGTATGAAAAGCCCGATGAGAACGGCGATATGCACGCCGCAGAATAAATAATACAACATATCAGCCCTCCGTGACTACAGACTTCATATGCTGTCTGACCTCGCGGCGTAGCCTTACGGGAACGCATATCGTGCTGTTGTCGGGGAATTTCATGATACCGCTTTCGGCGTCGTAGTCCCGGACGGCGTTGATGTTCACTATGTAGCTCCTGCCGCATACCAGGAATCCTTCCTCTCCCTCAAGCTCCGGGAGATAGCTGCTGAGCGGCGCGGAGGAACGGATAAGCCCAGCGCTGGTATTGAATTCAGTGGAGTGCCCGGCGGATTCCGCAAAGTATATCGAGTTCAGGTAAACGCGGGTCTCCTCGCGGTTGAACTGAGCCGTGATGAATCTGCGGGAATCGGTGAACAGCTGACGGAAGCGCTTCATGGCGCGGTTGAATTCCTCGTGGGTGAACGGCTTGTGCAGATATCCGTCCGCGCCTATGCTGAACGCCTGGAGCGCGTGTACCTCAGACGAAGTAGTGAATACAAGTCCGTTTTCCATGCCCAGCCCGACAAGCTCGTTCGCGGCGTCCATGCCGTTTGTGCCGTCCATGTAGATATCGAGGAAGATTATCGCGGGCTTGTCCTGGCGCTTGCGGTAGTTATCGAGCATAGCGTCGGCGCTGTCGAATATCTGTATCGTGACGGAAGCCTGCAGCTCCTTTGCATAGTTGTTGATATTCCGGACAAGGCGCAGCTGATCCGCCTTTGAATCATCACAGATGAATATTAGCATTATTTACCTCCGCAGGGTCATTGATACGTAAATTACTGTTATCATTTTACCACAATCAGCGCTTGTTGTAAAGGAAAAATCCGGCGTTATCCGAGTTTTTTCATGTTTATTCAGAATGGAGTTACATAATTACGCATAAAATCCGCATACTTATAACGGCGGGAAAACCGCAGCACAAATAATGAAAGGTGGAACTGAAATGTGGATAGATAAGCTGGCACTTGTCCTGCTGATAATCGGCGGCCTCAACTGGGGTCTTGTCGGTATCTTCAGCTTTGACCTGGTGGCGTGGATATTCGGCGGACAGGGCGCTGTCCTCAGCCGCATAATCTATATCATCGTGGCACTTTCGGCGGCTTGGTGCATATCGCTGCTTTTCCGGGATAACAGTACCTCGGAGAGCGCGGCGTAATCCAGGGCAGACTAAATTTATCACCTCCAAAGAAACGGCGGAGCTTACTGGCTCCGCTCCAGTTTGTTGATAATTACTGTTCTTTGCGCGAAGCGCTATTAAAGTTTTCGGTCCAGCCTCTCATTCACGTCTTTAATTCGCTTCGCTCACGGCGTGAACGCTTCAAAAGGCTGGCGGGGGGCAGAGCCCTGCAACTCCGCACGGTAGTGCGGTATTTTCGACAATAAGGCGCTAAAGGGGTGTGGGGGAAAACAAGAGAGCCATTCCCAATGCGCAAAAAGTTAGCAGGATTGGAATATTGCAATGCAAGCATTAAATAATTAATAACTATGCATGGTTATAAAGCCGCCGTATTAGCACGGCGGCTACAGCTTGTCGAAAAAATCGGTTTTGCCAGCAAACCGGGCTTTTGAAATCCGTTTTTGCCACGGGTCACAGGGGATATCAAAGGAATATAGTCGCAAACCCGCATTACAAAAGAACTTGTAGTGCCATATAATCAACGCAGATAATACCCGAACCAATAATAAGGACACTTTTTCACTGAAAGGTGTCCTTTTTTCTATATAAAAAGTATAGTATAGACATTCGCCGAACCATAAATCGAAGAATAAAAAGGGAGAGTTTTTTCAAGGTCTTCCTTTTGTTAATAAATCTGCCTTTTGCTTAATTTTTAGCACAATTACATGTTAATAATTAACAAAGATGTCATTGCCATGTTTAAAACGCAGACAAAATCTTTGGCATTATAGTCGAAATTCAACATACCAAAACACTCCAAAAACGGAGACTATTATGTTGAATATTCTCTATACCACCAAGTTGCCCCACTGCAATTCCAGTAAGTTCTTTGACTATTGGGACGGAAAATACTCAACTTTGGTGAGCAGCAGCTTTAGGGGCGGCTGCCCGTTCTTCAAAGATAAGGAAGTGAAAGCAACGGAAGATTTACGCCGCCCTCATATCGAAATGCGCTACTACGAGCGTAACGGTATGCTGGACGACAGAGTCTGGTGTTCTCGTCCTTGAAGCAAGTAATAGCGTTAATGAGAAAACCGAAGAATTAAAGGCGCTGTGGAATGAAGCTCCTATTCTGAAATTGCCCAGATCCGTTTTTATTTTAAAAATGTCCAGAACAGGCGCTGGCTGGATCCTATGGGACAGGTCAAACTAGCTGCAGCGAAAGGAATTGTTGACAAGAATGGTATTATTGCGGAGCTGGAGGACAGACTGAAATTACTTCCAACGTATGTCCGTACCCAGAACAAACTCACCGAGAAACAGGCAAGGCTGAAAAGGATTAATCGTCTTCGTACATTTATGATTGTGTGACTGAGTGGAATTATATTGACAATCTGGTTAAGAAACAGAAAGAAGCTGAACGGAAAAATCACAGAAAAAAATAAATACGGTGGACTTCGGCTCACCGTATTGTTTTATAGGATTTTCAAAAACGCAATCAAAAACCTGTTATGAGCATTCTTCTATAATACTATTGGAATCCCATTTGCAGCCGGGTTGTTTTATAACCCCTTTAGTCTTATACTGGGTGCGCTCGCCATGAGTTTCAACTCTGTATTTGTTATGTGCAATGCACTGCGGCTGTGGTGGTTCAAACCCAAGCATTCTTCCCATTAACGGATTGTAAATAAATATTTTTACAAAGGAATAGTTTTATTATGGAAAAGATCATCAACATCGAAGGTATGAAAGACTCTATTTATATATTATTAGTGATATTGAAAATGTCTTGATTCAAAGAGATATCCTGATGTTTATTGATAAGAATAAAGAACTTGTTAATATGAACTTATTGAATGGAGAATAAAACCTTCCGGCTTTAGCTAGAACTAATGTGGTAATTGACAACAGTTGAAAAATGAAAATTATTGTTATTTAAGACACAATCATATAAACAGGTAAGAAATTAGAGATTCTCCACACAAATCAGCCTAAAAACTAATAGAATAAAGAATTTATTACATCTATGTTATTTATTGTAGAAACAACGTTTTCGCTCATACATTCGGTAAGGTTTGCAAGCATAAACAATAAATTTTGATTTTTTTATAGCTATACTTGACAAATTGACACGAACAATGTATAATTACATATGAACATATTTTCATTACAACAAATTGGAAGGGAATGATCGAAGATGTTTTCCGGTTTCAATCTTACTATAACCGAGGATTTTTTTGGTAAAGACTTTGGGGAACTATGCGAATATGCTGAAAGTCTTAAAAAAAATAATGACCGTGCAGAAAAATACATAGAAAACATAATTCGCAATGAATCAATTTCCGCTTCAAAGATTAGCGATGAATGGTTCCCGCAGGTAAAGGTTGATGTTTTCATTTCTCATTCGAGCAAAGATAAAGGACTTGCCTACGCGCTTGCGGGTTGGTTGTATAAAAAATTCAAAATTGTATCATTCATTGATTCTCTCTTCTGGAAATATGCCTACGACCTGCTTGAAGAGATAAATAACGAATACAGCGATAAGATGGAAAAGCCCGGTGGCGGCATTGTATATAGTCATGAAAAATGCCTGAAGGCCTCCCAGCATGTGGATATTCTTCTTGACGCTGCGCTTCATAAGCTGATAGACAAAACCGAAGCTGTGTTCTTTCTTAACACCGAAAACTCCGTTCAGGTTTATGATAATTTTGACAAGAAGATTTGTACAACTTATTCACCGTGGATCTTTTCAGAAATTTTATGCACTCAGCTTGTAAGAAAAAAGCCACTGTGTGATTATCGCAATTATAAACAGTTTCCTATGTTTTTTGAACACGCCGGCGTAAATGCTAATATAGAAAAGCGCGATTTGAGTTTATCATATGATGTGTCATTAAGACACCTTGATGAATTATCGGAAGATATACTAAACAAGTGGAATGATATGGATAAGTTGAAATTCTATGATTATCCTTTGGACGGGCTTTATTCCTTCTTTGAGGATTACTCCAAAGAATTACGGGATACAATATCATTTTTCGCACGCAAATATAATGCAGAACCTTCAGGTTTCTTGCTTGGATAAATCCATCTTGTTTCTGGGGCGCTTTGTTGAGAGTATTTCCTTTTGCTTTAGGAATGAAACATGGATATAGATTTGGGTGGTAGTATATGTTTTCTATAATTTATCTGCCGTTCATATCGGTTTATCATGAATCTTACTGATTACTCACTCAGCCTATGACTTAGCTTGTTCACAAAAAAGAAGCCACTATCTGTAATATCATTTTCAAAGGGATTGTAGTATGCAGTTAGTTCTTTCAATATGAAGAATTCTTTTTTTAGAGCCTTTCCCCTATATTTTCACAATGTGATTGGAAAGGTCCCTGGAGTCCATCGTCTGACAGCACACCTCTGAAACTCTGGCACCTGTTGCAAACAGGTTTTCCTGAAGTGCTATATCACTTAAAGCACATTTTGTGAATAAGCAGTAATTGCTTTATAGTTGGTATATGTAGCTACAAGAATGTTCCTAATAATATCAATAGGTATTGTTTTAGGAAGACCTTGCTCTTCTCTAAAGCTTGTATCAATTTTATTAAATGGTTTGTTTCTAATTCATCCTGCAAAATAAGGTAATGCGAAAACGCTTTTAGCATTGCAATCTTTTGCTTGACGGTTTGGGGGTTATTCTTTCTATGCATATAGGACATATATTCTTCAATGACCTTTTGCAGAATGAGTTATTTGGTTATTTGAATGAACACAGAATTGATTCAAATCAATAGAATTAAGTATAGGTCGTTTTTGAACTAAGGCATTTTCTCTCTTGACAATACATTAAAAAATCCTTAACTGCAACTGATATGTTCATAAGTGTTCTCCTTGTCTATGTAATCTATTGTGAATTTTATATCAGTTCTGTGCAAAACAAGACAATTACCAAGTGTTTTTATGCAATAACTGAAATGGATTATTTTTAGTGATTATAATGGTTTGTAAAAAGGAAAAAACTACATTTTTTTCGAACAAAGGTATTGACGTGTATATGATGTTGTGCTATAATAGTATTTAGAGGAAAGAGATAGGTTTAGAGGAAGAAGATGGGTATAAATGAAAGAATTGAACTTACAAATAAAACTTGACGAATGCAATTTTAATCAAGAAATCCCCGACATTCCTTTCCTAAAAGCAAAGGGGATAATTCCTTCCCCAATCTACGATACCTATTGGATTTTTGCTGCAAAGCGTCAGAATGTTTTTGTTCAGAGAAAGGCAGGGGCAGCTTACCCGTGGACAATTGATCCCATCTTGCAAAAATACAAATTTACAAATCCATATAGAGCCTCTGATCGAGTGAGTCAGTATTTGATTAGAAATGTAATTTACTGCGGCGGAACCGGTAATATATATTCTCCTGAAGATACCTTTTTTAGAATTATTTTGTTCAAATTATTCAACAGGATCGAAACTTGGGAACATCTTGAAAAAAATTTTGGCTCATTAGATTATAAAACATACTCTTTTGATAAATTCTCTTCCTGCCTTAATGACCTACTTGAAAGCAAAAAAAAGATCTATTCGGCTGCATACATCATGCCATCTGGGACATCGTTCGGCTATCTGCATAAGCATGATAACAACTTAAAGCTACTAGAGCTAATGATGTCAGAACATATAGTTGCAAAAATTGCAAAAACGAAAAATCTCAAGGAATTATATGAGTTGCTTCTAAGCTATCCTTCGCTTGGCAGGTTTCTTGCTTTTCAATATGCAATAGACATAAATTATAGTGAGCTGTGTGATTTTAGCGAGATGGACTTTGTTGTCGCTGGCCCGGGAGCACGCAGTGGAATCGCCAAGTTGTTTTCAGATACAAATGGGCATTCTGATGAATACATCATAAGGCTTATGGCGGAAAATCAAGAAAGCGAATTTGAACGTCTTGGACTTAAGTTTCTTTATCTTGGAAACAGGAAACTTCAGTTGATTGACTGCCAGAATCTCTTTTGTGAAACAGACAAATATACTAGGGTGGAATTCCCCGAATATAAAGGCAATAACCGTTCAAGAATAAAACAGCATTTTACTCCAAATCTTTCAAATCCAATAGAGTATTTTTATCCGCCCAAATGGGAAATTACATGAGGTGAGTATTATGTTCCACAACATTCAAGGCGAAACTGCAAATGAAATATGGCAAAAGGCGTTCAACACAGTAAGCAAAACAAATATTATTGAAAGCCGCTGTGGTTCTACAAAAGAATTATTGCATACCACCATTTCTATCAATGATCCTGTCCAAAAGTGGGTAACCTGCAAAAATCCTCCCCTCAGCATTGGCTATGCGCTTGCTGAATTAATCTGGATTCTACATGGTTGTGATGAATCTAAAACCATAAACTACTGGAATCCGGTTTTGCCTCAGTTTGCTGGAGATTATGAAGAATATCCTGGTGCGTATGGAAAAAGAATAATGTACAGATATGGGTTTAACCAGCTTGAGCGTGTGTATGATACGCTTAAGAACCATCCTGAGAGCAGACAAGCCGTTATGATGATATGGGATCCCCGTACCGATCTTCCACAGAATAACGGAGCGCCAAATAATCATGATATTCCTTGCAATATATGTTCCATGATAAAACTGCGGGAAGGAAAGCTTGAATGGACTCAGGTTATGAGGAGCAACGATCTCGTTTTAGGACTTCCGTATAACATTGTTCAGTTTACCTCAATCCAGGAAATCCTGGCTTCATGGTTAGGTGTGGAGGTAGGAACTTACAATCACATCAGCGATAGTTTACATATCTATACTAACAAGGAATCATCCGTTGGAAATAGCATCAGCGAATATGAAAACCCCGATTCACTTGGAATAGCAAAGGATGATTTTGATAGAGTCATTGGAACAATTTATGGTGTAATGACGCATTTATCCGGTACTAAGGTCGACTCGGCTGAACTGTTTCATTTGTCGCAAGAAGACACCGGATATGAAGCATATAATAACATCCTGAAAATGATATGCACATATTCTGCGTACAAAGAGTA
>Ga0129310_1001435_pt1 | contig 20965 bp, 15 predicted proteins | sample Go1ome_2_FD_94433 | JGI IMG/M metagenome (GOLD analysis project Ga0129310, IMG submission 94433) | Western lowland gorrila individual fecal microbial communities from Wisconsin, USA - Go1022A metagenome | ecosystem: Host-associated > Mammals > Digestive system > Large intestine > Fecal | place...
AAAGCATCGGCCGCGTCGGCAAGTCCATATTTCTGGGACTGTCTCGCCAGGTCCTCTTCCTCATCCCGCTGCTACTCATTATGCCCGGGATGTGGGGGCTGAACGGCGTATGGCTTTCCTTCCCCATTGCCGACCTCTTCGCCACCGCCGTCACCGTCATCCTAATAATTATGGAATTCAGGAGATTACGCAATATGATTCCCGGTAGAGCCATGTCTTGACGGCTGCGCCACATATAACGACAAAAAGAACAATACAACACGATATGACCTTTGAGCAATTAGACCTCAGCGACGAAGTCCTTGATGCGCTATACGACATGAACTTCGAGGAATGCACACCCATACAAGAGCAGTCCATACCATACATCCTGCAAGGGCGCGACCTCATTGCCGTTGCACAAACCGGCACCGGCAAAACTGCGGCATACCTGCTGCCCATCATCAGTAGGCTATACACGGACGGGGCACCCACCGATGCCATCAACTGCATTGTCATGGCGCCCACGCGCGAGCTGGCCCAGCAAATCGACCGACAGATGGAAGGCATGGCTTATTACCTACCCGTCAGCTCCATAGCCGTTTACGGCGGCACCGATGGCCCGACTTTTGCTCGTCAGCAAAACAGTATGCGTGCAGGAGCCGATGTTGTCATAGCCACACCCGGGCGTCTGCTTGCGCACATGCAAATGGGTTCCATAGACCTCAGCCGCGTATCCTTCTTCGTACTCGATGAAGCCGACCGAATGCTCGATATGGGATTTTACGATGACATTATGCAAATAGTCCGATGCCTGCCCAAGGAGCGGCAGACACTGATGTTCAGCGCGACAATGCCGCCCAAAATCAAGAAACTTGCCGAAGAAATACTCAACGATCCCGCCGAAGTCAGAATTGCCGTATCACGTCCCGCCGACGGCATCGACCAAAGCGCATACATCTGCCATGAGCGCCAGAAGACGCCCATATTGTTGGACTTATTACGCAAAGACGGAGGTGCCAAGCGCGTAATCATCTTCGCATCCTCCAAGCTCAAAGTCAAAGATCTCACGCGCCAGCTACGCCAGGCACATCTCAATGTAGCACAAATACATAGCGACCTCGACCAAAAAGAACGCGATGAGGTCATGCTCGGATTTCGCGCCGGACGCATAGACATTCTTGTAGCCACAGACATTGTAGCCCGCGGCATCGACATCGACGACATCACTATGGTCATAAACTATGACGTGCCCTACGAAGCCGAAGACTATGTCCACCGCATCGGCCGCACCGCACGCGCCGGCAGCCAAGGCCGCGCCATCACTATGGTCAGCACCATGGACCAAACACGATTCGGCCAAATAGAAAAATTCCTCGGAAAGCCCGTGCGCAAAGAATCCATCGACCCATTGTATGGCGAAGCACCCGAGTACCACCCGGACCGACACATGGACTCGCATCACGGCCACAGTGCAAACAGGCGCGGCAAAGGCGCAGGCCCCGGCAAAGGCAAACCGCGCAACGCCAAGCCATCGGGACGCCGCGACAACCCGACCGACAATACCGAAAAAAAACGCCACAAAAAGCCCTTCAGACGCGACAACAAAAAAGACCGCGCCAAGGGAGACAAAACCGGCGCTCAATCCTAAACGACAAACGACCTCGACCGCACACCTCGCTCACCGACAGCACAAAACCTACTTGAAACGTCCTGTAAAGCCCGATAAAAGCTTAAAACGCAAGCAATACCGTTTTAGTATGCGTAAAAAGTTGGCGGTTTGGAAGTTTTTGTCTAACTTTGCACAGTTTTTCCCACCCGACTTAAAAGACAATGGGTACTCTCGCCGAATACAAACTACCGCTAAGGTCCTTAGTGGCAGGCACACACAAATTCAGCTTCCGTCTGACAAAGGACTTCTTTGAACAGATGGAAAGCACGGATGTGCGTGACGGCGACATCCTTGCCGAAGTCACCGTGGAATACACCGGCGATGTCTACGAGATAGACATGCACTGCACCGGAGCGGTCACCATAGCCTGCGACCGATGCCTGGACGACATGCAAGAGAGCATAGACGCCGGCTACCATACCGCAGCCAAGTACGGCGACTGCTACAACGACGAAGATGAAACCATGATTGAGGTGCCGCGCAGCGACAGCAGCCTGGATATCGCGCACATGCTCTATGACACGGTGATGCTTGACATCCCCATACAGCATATGCATGAAGAAGGGCAATGCAACAGCACCATGAGTGACATCCTCAGCCGGCATCGAGTCATTGACACGCAAGACAGCCCGGAGCAAGGCCAAGAGCACATCGAAGCCGATACGCCTAACGATCCTCGGTGGGACGCGCTCAAAAGCCTCAAAAAGCAAGACTGACCCCCGACGGGCGCAAGCCCACGGGACCGAAAACAAAATACACATTCAACACAAAAACAATCAAAGCACATAAAATAAAATGGCACATCCTAAACGCAAACAATCCAAAACTCGCACAGCTAAACGCCGTACACACGACAAGGCTATCGAACCCACATTGGCACTCTGCCCCAACTGCGGTGCATGGCACGTATACCATACCGTATGCGAATGCGGCTACTACCGCGGACAGCAGGCCATCGCCAAGAAAGAGGCAATCAGCTAACGGCGGACAAGTATTTCAAGCCGTCCGACACAGCCTGACGACACAACCTCCAGCCACGGCAATGGCTACGCACGACGCCCTATACATCGGCAAGCAATATGTCATGGTAAGGGCAATCACACTGCCACAGCATCGGCAAGACACACGACGCGCCGATGCCGTGGAAGCGTAGTCTATAGACTAAACACAAGCCACACACTCTATTACAACACACCTATGTTCAACGCACGCATTTCAGCCCTGGCATCATACGTCCCTGACGACATCCTCGACAACGACATGCTGTCCAAGATGGTCGACACAAACGACGAATGGATTACCACACGTGTAGGCATCAAAGAGCGCCGCATACTCCACAAAGACGGCGCAGGATCATCGTATATGGGCATCAAGGCCGTCAACAAGCTCCTGGCCGAGAACCCCTCAGCCAAGGCCGAAGATATCGACCTGCTCATCTGCGCCACCTCCAACCCCGACTATCGCTTTCCGTCGACAGCGTCCATCATTGCATACCACACCGGGCTTACAGGCGCATACGCCTACGACATCCAAGCCGCATGCGCCGGATTTATCGTGGCATTGCAAGACGCCACAGCATACATACGCTCCGGCATATACAAGAACGTACTGGTAGTCTGCACCGAAAAAATGTCCTCGATGATAGACTACACCGACCGCTCGACCTGCGCGCTCTTCGGCGACGGCGCAGCAGCCGCACTTGTACAGCCCACCGACCAACCCGACACAGGCGTCATTGACGGCCTATTCCACGTGGACGGCAGCGGCCTCGAGCACCTCGTGATGCTTGGCGGCGGCTCGGCGCACCCCACCACCCAGGAGACACTGGACAAGAAATGGCACTTCCTGCTTCAAGACGGGCGCCATGTATACAAAAACGCCGTAACCGACATGCTTACCTCCACCCAGGACATTATGAAGCGCAACAAACTCGGCGTGAACGACATCGACTACATCGTACCGCACCAGGCCAATCTTCGCATCATCGAAGCCGTAGCCCAACGTGCCGGCATACCCATGGACAAGGTGCTAGTCAACATCCAATACCGCGGCAACACCTCCGCCGCCTCCATACCCATCTGTCTGGACGAATACAAGCACACTCTCAAGAAAGGAGACAAAATCATCCTGACAGCCTTCGGCGCCGGGTTCACCTGGGGTGCGATGTATATCGTTTGGGACATGTAACACTCGGCAGCGCGGCATTCCGTTCCGCACGCCCACGCACGGCACGCGGAGCGATTTACGCCACGCAGCCAAAGCATTGATAGCACCTTCGCGGTGCTATCAATGTTATATATAATCACGGGACTCGCGCCCTGACACATACGCCATACCGTCAAAGCCAAAAGCTATGGAACATAAGCACAAATCCGGGTTTGTAAACATTGTCGGCAACCCCAACGTCGGCAAATCGACACTCATGAACGACCTTGTAGGCGAACGAATATCCATCATCACCTCCAAGGCTCAGACCACGCGTCATCGTATCATGGGCATCGTCAATGCCCCAGAGTACCAAATTGTATTCTCGGACACCCCCGGCGTGCTCAAACCCAAGTACAAGCTACAGGAGTCCATGCTTGAGTTCAGCGAAGGCGCACTCACCGATGCAGACATACTGCTCTACGTCACCGATGTAATCGAAGACCCGACAAAAAACGCCGATTTCGTGGCACGTGTAGCCGCTGAAGACATTCCCGTACTGCTGGTCATCAACAAGATAGACCTTCTACAAAGCCAAGACCGCCTCAACGAGATATACGACCGTTGGCACCGGACACTGCCCAAGGCCGAAATATTTCCCACATCCGCTAAAGAGCACTTCAACGTCACCAACCTGATGAAGCGCATAGTCGAACTGCTGCCCGAAGGCGAGCCGTATTTCGGCAAAGACGCCCTTACGGACAAGCCGGCACGCTTCTTCGTCACCGAAATCATTCGCGAAAAAATCCTGCTGGACTACGACAAAGAAGTACCCTACAGCACCGAAGTCATCGTCGAAAAATTTGACGAGAAAGACACATCGATACACATCATGGCCGTGGTATATGTCGAACGCGACAGCCAAAAAGGTATCATCATAGGCCGCGGCGGAGCAATGCTCAAAAAAGTCGGCACACAAGCACGCAAAGACATCGAAGCATTCTTCGGCAAACGCGTGTTCCTCGAGATATTTGTCAAAGTAGAACCCAATTGGCGCAACCGCGAAAACAAGCTGCGCCAATTCGGATATATCGAATGACCGCACCGAGATAATCCAACATCACCCACGACCAAACCAATACACCATTATGGGAAAACTCGTAGCCATCGTCGGACGTCCTAATGTAGGCAAGTCGACGCTCTTCAACCGCCTTACCCAAACACGCACGGCCATCACCGACCCCACAGCCGGGACCACGCGCGACCGACAATACGGCAAAGTCGACTGGAACGGCATTGAATTCTCCATAGTAGACACCGGAGGATGGGTAGTCAATAGCGAAGACATCTTCGAGAGCGAAATCAACAAACAAGTCGAATTGGCCATCGAACAGGCCGATGTCATTCTCTTCGTGGTTGACTCGATGAACGGCGTCACCGACCTCGACGACCACGTTGCAGCCATCCTTCGTCGCAGCCGCAAACCGGTGATTCTGGTAGCCAACAAGGTGGATTCCAACGAATGGCAGTACAACGTGCCCGAATTCTATTCCCTCGGACTTGGCGACCCCTACGGCATCAGCGCCGTCAACGGCTACGGCACGGGCGACCTGCTTGACCAAGTGGTAGCCAAACTTCCCGAGCAAAATGACGAAGACACCGAAGCCCTGGCCGACATCCCCAAATTCGCCATCGTTGGGCGTCCTAACGCCGGCAAATCCTCGCTCATCAACGCCTTTATCGGCGAAGACCGACACATCGTCACCGATATAGCCGGGACGACACGCGACTCCATATATACGCGCTATGACAAATTCGGATTTGACTTCTACCTTGTAGACACAGCCGGTATACGCAAGAAAAACAAAGTCAACGAAGACATCGAATACTACTCGGTCATCCGCAGCATACGCGCCATCGAAGCCTCGGACGTCTGCATCCTCATGATTGACGCCACACGCGGTATCGAGGCTCAGGACGCAAACATCTTCTCACTGATACAGCGCAACCGCAAAGGACTTGTAGTCGTAGTCAATAAATGGGATTTGGTGCAAGACAAAAGTCAAGCGGCCATCGCGCACTTCGAAGCAGCCATCCGCGACCGCTTCGCACCGTTCACCGACTTTCCCATCATCTTTGGCTCGGCACTGACCAAGCAACGCATTTTCAAAGTCATTGAGACTGCCGTGGACGTCTACAAAAACCGCAAACGCACCGTGCCCACCTCGCAGCTCAACACCTACATGCTTGAAGCCATCGCCGCATATCCACCACCCTCCAACAAGGGTAAATTTGTTAAAATCAAGTACATCACCCAGTTACGCGAAGCCGTCATCCCGACATTCATATTCTTCTGCAACCTGCCACAATGGGTTAAAGAACCATACCGCCGATACTTGGAAAACAAAATCCGCGAACGCTGGGAATTTCACGGCACGCCCATCGCTATATTCATGCGCGAAAAATAGAGCTATACCCAGCCGCGTCAGCCACCCCGGAGCAACAACCCGAAGTCAACACGCGCGAGCTACCGCCTTATCCGGAGGGCGATGTACGGCGATGTACAAGATTACACGGCTCATTCGAAAAGCAAAATCCCATGAAATTGCTCGAAAAATTGTAACTTTGTACTATATTTACGCCGCAAGGCGGTAGAATATCGTTGCACACCCATTTTATACAGACAAAGACATCAATGAAAGTAGCTATTGTCGGCGCCAGCGGCGCTGTAGGGCAGGAGTTCCTGCGTGTTCTCGACCAGCAGAAATTTCCCATAGAGGAATTGAAGCTTTTTGGCTCGACGCGTAGCGCCGGCAGTTCTATTGTTTTCCGCGGCAAAAGCCACACCATACAGTTACTCAGGGACGAACCTGAAGATTTTGCCGGCATAGACGTAGCTTTTGTCAGTGCCGGAGCCGGAGTCTCTCGTCAGTATGCCGAGACCATCACTGCACGCGGCGCGCTGATGATTGACAATTCGAGCGCCTTCCGTATGGACGCTGATGTCCCCTTGGTCGTTCCCGAAGTCAACGGCGCCGATGCCTTAGACACACCGCGCAATATCATCGCCAACCCCAATTGCACAACCATACAAATGGTGGTGGCCCTCAACCCCATCAATGCACTATCACCCATCGAGTCGGTACACGTCTCCACCTATCAGGCAGCCAGCGGTGCCGGAGCCTCGGCCATGGCCGAGCTCGAGCGCCAACACCGCCAGATAGCCGATGGCGAAGAACCCACCGTCGAAAAATTTGCCTATCAATTGGCCGACAACGTCATCCCCCATATCGACGTATTCACCGACAACGGATACACACGCGAGGAAATGAAAATGCACCTTGAAACCAAGAAAATAATGCACGCCCCCGACCTGCAAGTCAGCGCTACCTGCGTGCGCGTTCCGGTGATGCGTGCTCACTCCGAAGCAATATGGGTGCAGACACAGCGCGCCATCTCGGTCGAAGAGGCACGCACGGCCTTTGCCAACGCTCCGGGAGTCTCTTTGATGGACAATCCGGCAGCTCTCGAATACCCAATGCCGTTGCATTTGGCCGGCACCGATGACGTATACGTAGGCCGCATACGCCAAGACCTCGCAAACAAACGCGGGCTGTCCTTCTGGTGCGTAGCCGACCAAATCAAGAAAGGAGCGGCGCTCAACGCCATCCAGATTGCGCAGTACCTTATGGCACACAATAGTCTGCCACGCTAAGGCAAGCGCCGACACACCGGGCACAGCCTAACGCAAAATACAGCGTCGGCACATCGCACCGACAACAAACTTTCATAAAAAAACCGCATCACTATTTGACTGACAAATATGCCTCCCCACCTTGCGCTGCTTGACGTGTCCCCCATGGTGACACAGCCCGTGCCGATATTCTTCATCGTTCTGGTGATAATATTGACAGCGCCGCTTTTGCTCAACAAGCTCAAGATTCCGCACATCATAGGCATGATTGTCGCCGGTGTCGTTATAGGTCCGCACGGTTTCAACGTGCTTGCCGCAGACGAATCCTTTTCCATCTTCGGACAGGTCGGACTCCTATACCTCATGTTCCTGGCCGGCCTCGAAATCGACATGTTCCATCTGCGGCTCAACCTGCGGCGAGGCCTGTTTTTCGGCATAATGACACTACTGATACCGTTAGGTCTGGGCGTAGTCACCAGCTACTACATACTCGGCCTCGACTTGCTCACGAGCATGCTCTTGGGCGCCATGTACGCATCGCACACGCTTATCTCCTACCCTGTAGCGGCACGTCTGGGCATCACCAAGGCTCCGGCAGTAATCATAGCCGTCGTAGGCACAATCATAGCCGTCGTAGGCGCGTTGCTCGTCATTGCAGGCACCGTCAGCGTGGCACGCAGCGGCGAATTCAGCTGGGCGGAAATGCTTGCCCTGCTCGGACGCATAGCCCTATACTGCCTGTGCGTCCTATACGCCTATCCGCGCATCACCCGATACTTTTTCAAACGCCACGCCGACAAGGTCTTACAATACGTTTTTGTAATGGCCATGGTATTCCTGTCTGCATGGCTGGCACAGCTTATAGGTCTTGAGGCCATCCTCGGCGCATTCTTTGCCGGGTTGGTGCTCAACCGCTACATTCCGGCAGCATCGCCGCTGATGGGCAGTATCGAATTTGTGGGCAATGCGCTATTCATCCCCTATTTTCTGATAAGCGTTGGCATGATGATCAATCTCAACGTTGTGTTCGAGCAAAACACGCTCATCATAGCCTCGCTGATGATAGCCGTTGCTCTGGTGTCCAAATGGCTTCCGGCATACCTGTGCCAAAAGCTCTCGAGCCTTGACAAGCACAGCCTCGGCGTCATATACGGCCTCACATCGGCGCACACCGCTGTGGCATTGGCCGTGGTTGCACTGGGCAACACCCTGGGGATGCTGGACGAACGCATACTCAACAGCACGGTACTTGTCATCCTCGTCACCTGCGCCGTGGCGCCCATAGTCACAGCCTTCTCTGCACCGCGACTGCGAATATCAATGCTCAAAAAAGAAGAAGAAACCGGAGTCGAGAGTACATCCACAGGCCGCCGTATGCGGCTCAACAACACGCTCATAGCAGTACCAAACCCTCAATTGGCCACAGCTCTGGTAGACATGGCCATGTTGATGCGCAACGATCGCGGCAAGCACAATTTCTACGCCCTGCACGTGCGCAACGACAACAACCCGGCCGCACGCGTCCTGTCGCAAAAAACACTTAAGGTGGCACGACATACGGCCGCAGCAGCTTCAGTGACGCTCGAGGCTATCGACCGCTACGATCTAAACACCGTCACAGGCGTACTCAATACCATCGAAGAGAGAGACATAACCGAAATTATACTTGGCTTACACCGCCGTAATGCTGTACTGGACAGTATTTACGGGAATAAGGTGGATACCCTGCTACGATCGACCAACCGTATGGTCATCATCACCCGCATGTATATCCCGGTATACACCGTCACGCGCATAATCGTGTACGCTCCACCACGCGCGCAGTACGAAACCGGATTCAGTCGCTGGGTGCGTGCCGTGGCTCGTTTGACGCGCCAGATAGGATGCCGCGCCATATTCTGCTGCCCGGACGAGATTCAGCCACATATACGCGGCGTGATTTATCAAGAGAACTATGGTATACGCTGCGAATTCCGCCAAGCCGAAGACTGGGATGATTTCATCCTGATTTCAGGCAAAATCCTGGATGACGACCTGCTGGTAGTAATCGGGGCTCGAGTCAACTCGGTATCCTACAACCAGGACATTGCCGGGATGCCGACGTTCCTACAACGCAGTTTTGCCACAACAAATATCGCGGTAATCTATCCCGAACAATTCGGGACGGCCGTTCCGTCTACAACATTCGTCGATCCCATGGCCAGCGACATCACCACTGCCCCCTCTCCATTGTGGCGTCGTCTGCGTGCGCTTCTTCACCCACGCCGAACTTAGCACGGCGCTCTCCAAATGAGGTGCCACTCCGGCAACAACGGCAAAGCGAGCCTTTTTATTTAGACAAAACAGCACAAAAACGAGGTAAGGTCTCGACCCACCCCGCTTGTACATTATTGTCAAACATCCTTTTTCAGCGTATTGAAATCATCGCTACAGCGTCACGCGCCGCGAGCGCACCTGCGTACCCATGAATGTGGAGGCTATCGCATCAAAGCGCTCGGGCAAATCCGTGGTCATATACGTGATACGGCAAGCCATATCCTGCCTACCGGGACTCAGCCGCATATCCATCTCGGGATGTCGGCGCAAATAGTCTATGAGCGAAGGAGCCACTATGCTTCCCTGCGTAAGTATTCGTACATACTCGGGGAGATGGCGGCGTATGACCGGCACCAATAGCGGATAATGCGTACAGCCAAGTATCAGCGTGTCTATTTCCTCGTCCTCTCGCATCACAGCGTCAAGGTCCTTGCGCACAAAATAGTCCGTCCCCGGATTGTCCAGCTGCCCGTTTTCGACCAACGGCACCCACATGGGACATGCGTGCGATGTCAGCCGGTAGCCGGGACACATCTTTGCTATTTCGATATCGTAGCTGTGCGACGCAATGGTTCCGGGCGTCGCCACAATACCTATATGCCCATTGGTGTCTATTCCAGCCAAGTGCTCGACCGTGGGGCGTATCACTCCCAAGACGCGTCGTGTAGGGTCATCACTGCTCGGCAAATAGCGCTGTTGTATAGTGCGTAAGGCCTTGGCACTTGCCGTATTGCAAGCAAGCACCACCAACGGGCACCCGTAATCCCACAGATAGCGAGTGGCTTGCAGCGTAAAATCATACACCAAATCGAACGACCTCGTTCCATAAGGAGCGCGTGCGTTGTCTCCCAAATACGTAAAACGATATTGCGGCATGGCTTCCGCCAAGTCGCGCAGAACGCTCAAGCCACCATAGCCTGAATCAAAGACTCCTATCGAGGGCTGTACCATTGCATCGTCAGTGTTTCATCGGCCGGCCACACAGCCCGGGACGTAAGCGGCGCGTGCGCACGTTACCCCGAGCTTGAGACCATCAGCCAAGCCGTTTGCGGATGGCGGCGGATTGTTCTTCGTAGCCGGGCTTGTCGAGCAATGCAAACATGTTGCGTTTGTAGTCCTCGACACCGGGCTGGTTGAACGGATTGACTCCGAGGATATATCCCGAGATGCCGCACGCCTTCTCGAAAAAGTAAAGCAGCTGGCCGATGTAGTATTCGTTGACGGCGGGAATGGTTATGCGAATATTGGGCACATCACCATCTATATGGGCAAGGCGCGTGCCGGCCTCTGCCATCTTATTGACTTGGTCGATATGTAGGTCTGCTATGTAATTAAGCCCGTCAAGGTCAGCCTGCTCGCGCGGTATGGTGAGGCTACGCTGCACTTTCTCTACAGATATGACCGTCTCGAAAATAGTGCGCTCGCCGTCCTGTATCCACTGTCCCATCGAATGGAGGTCGGTGGTATTGTCAACCGATGCGGGGAATATGCCGCGGTGTTGCTTGCCCTCGCTCTCGCCGTACAGCTGCTTCCACCATTCGGCCAGATAGTGCAAACGCGGGTCGTAGTTGACCAATATCTCAATTTTTTTGCCGGCGCGGTATAGGGCGTTGCGTGTAGCCGCATACGTTCCGGCAATATTCGTGGCATTGATATTTATAGTGCTCTTTTGCATCTTGCGAGCACCTTCAACAAGGTTGCGGATGTCGTGTCCGGCCACAGCTATAGGCAGCAGGCCTACAGGTGTGAGTACCGAGAAACGGCCGCCGACACTATCCTCGATAACGTATGTCTTGTAGCCTTCCCGGGTGGCGAGTTGGCGCAAAGCACCTCGCTTGACATCGGTGATAGCAACGATACGACGGGCAGCTTCTTCATGTCCCACAGCCTTTTCCAATTGTTCGCGCAGCAGGCGGAAAGCTATGGCCGGCTCGGTGGTAGTGCCGCTCTTGGATATGACAATGATACCAAAGCGGCGGTCATGCAAATACTGCTGTAACTCATACAGATAGTCCTCGGATATATTGTGTCCGGCAAAAACCACCTCGGTGGACTTTTCGCCCGGCTGGGGGAAGGCCGGCGAAAGCGCGTGGATGACGGCTTTGGCGCCCAAATAGCTGCCGCCGATGCCTATACATACCACTGTGTCACAGCGTTCGCGCATATCCTGCGCGGTTGCCATGATGTCGTCTATAAGTTCTTCGGGAGTGCGTGTAGGCAGGTCTACCCATCCGATAAAGTCGTTGCCGGCACCGGTGCCGTTGTGCAAGTGTGACAATGCCGTAGCAACTTCGGGCTGCAATGCTGCCACTTCGGCAGCGCTGATAGCCATGCCGACATTTGTAGTGTCTATCTGAATTTCCTTCATAGTGTATCTCGGTTTTGTTGTAAGTATGATTTGTTCATGTACTTCCTATTAGTTGCCCATGACCGCAAGGATGTGTCTCAGACAAAAGTCTGGCTCATCTTGGCTAAGGCCTTGGCAGGATTGATGCGCTTATATAAAATATCATACACCGCATCCAAAATGGGCATGGGCACATGCAACCCCTTATTAATATCGTAAATGCATTGAGTACCAAAATATCCCTCGGCGGTCTGTTCCATCTCCATCTTGGCGGCGGCCACCGAATATCCGCGTCCTATCATCGCCCCAAAATTGTGATTACGCGAGAAGCGCGAATATGCCGTCACCAGCAAGTCGCCCAAATATACCGAATCGGTAATACGACGCGCGTGCGGTGCCGCCGCATCCAAGAAGCGCTCCATCTCGCGGATAGCGTTGGACACCAGCATAGCCAAGAGGTTGTCACCCATCTTGATGCCATGAATGATACCGGCTGCAATAGCATAGATGTTTTTAAGCACCGCCGCATATTGTATACCATTGATATCTGTGGATGTTATGGTCTTGACCTTCTTGGATTCCAAGCATTTGGCAAAAATCATAGCATTGGATTCGTCCGCACTGCCTATTGTCAGGAAACATGGATGATCAAGAGCCACTTCTTCGGCATGGCACGGACCGGAAATCACAAGAATTTGATTCCGGTCACAGCCGAAACGGTCGGCCATGTAGTCAGTAATCAGTACATTATCATCGGGTACAATACCCTTTACGGCAGACACTATCGACTTGGAACTCAAATCGACATTAATTTTGTCCGTATGTGCCTTGAAGTACGGCGACGGCATCGCCAGCAGCAGCGTGTCACACCGGCTGCACATCTCGTTAATGTCGCTGGAGAAGTATATGCGATTGACATCGAAGGGGACATCGCTAAGATATGCGGGATTGCGGCCTTCGCTTATGAATTGTTCGATACGGTCGTCACGGCGCATGTACCAATGTATGGTCTCACAGTCCTGCAGCAGTAATTTGGCCAATGCTGTTGCCCAACTGCCGCCACCCATGACGCATATATTGCCCGGAAAAGCCATAGTAAATTGTATCGAGAGAGGATGGTTAATTATGTTTCTTTATCTAAAAAAATATCAGACACGGCATCCGGAGAGACACTGCAAAAAGTCGTCCGTCAATTGGGCTACTGCGCGGCGGCAGCAATCCACGCTCCTACCGTGTCAACGCTCACCGGTTTCAGCCCCAACTTGTGCTTTTTGTTGAGACCGCATAGATCCTGCTGAAGTTTGGCAGCGGTAGCGGCGGCAAGATCGGCCAAAGTATTGATGCCGGCCTTATTCATCAGAGGCACCCAAGCGGCAACTTCGTCCGTGCCCAATGCTTCGACAAAGCGTTCGGGGCCATCGCGCTTGACGACTTTCTCGGGACGCATCTGCGGGAAGAAGAGGACCTCTTGTATGGTGGTCTGCCCGGTCATCAGCATCACAAGGCGGTCCATGCCAATGCCCATGCCGGACGTGGGAGGCATTCCGTACTCGAGGGCGCGAATGAAGTCCTTGTCGATAACCATAGCCTCGTCATCGCCTTTCTCGCTCAAACGCATCTGCTCGACAAAGCGCTCGTACTGGTCGATAGGGTCGTTGAGTTCGGAATAGGCGTTGGCCAACTCCTTGCCGTTGACCATAAGCTCGAAGCGCTCGGTCAGTTCGGGATTGTCACGATGGCGCTTGGTAAGCGGAGACATCTCTATGGGGTAGTCGGTGATAAAGGTAGGCTGAATGTAGCATCCCTCGCATTTTTCGCCGAAAATCTCGTCTATGAGTTTGCCTTTGCCCATGGACTCATCCACCTCGATGCCGAGGTCTTTACATGCCTTGCGGAGTGCGGCCTCGTCCATACCCGTTATATCCACGCCTGTATGGTCTTTGATGGCCTGCGTCATGGTTACACGCGGGAATGGTGCTTTGAAACTGATAATATTGTCGCCCACACGCACCTCGTCCGTTCCGTTGACGTCACGACATATACGTTCAAGCAAGTGCTCGGTGAAGGTCATCATCCAGTTGTAGTCCTTGTAGGCTACATATATCTCCATGCATGTGAATTCGGGATTGTGCGTGCGATCCATGCCTTCGTTGCGGAAGTTCTTGGAAAACTCATACACGCCGTCAAACCCTCCCACGATAAGTCTCTTGAGGTATAGCTCGTCGGCTATGCGCAAATACAGGGGTATGTCCAGTGCATTGTGGTACGTCACAAAAGGGCGCGCGGCGGCACCGCCCGGTATGCTTTGCAGTATCGGGGTCTCAACCTCCATGTACCCGTGTTCATTGAAATAATTGCGCATGGAGTTGTACACGCCAGTTCGTTTTATGAATATTTCCTTGACGCCATCATTGACAATAAGGTCTACATAACGGCGGCGGTAGCGCAACTCCGGATCGTCAAAACTGTCGTAGGTCTTGCCGTCTTTCACCTTGACTATGGGTAGAGGGCGCAACGATTTGCTCAGAAGCGTCATTTCTCGGGCGTGAACCGTGATTTCGCCGGTCTGTGTACGGAACACGAAACCCTTGAAGCCCACGATGTCACCGATATCAAGCAATTTTTTGAACACCACATTGTACAGATCCTTGTCTTCGCCCGGACATATTTCGTCACGAGCCACATACACCTGGATACGACCGGCATTGTCCTGCAGTTCGACAAAAGAGGCCTTTCCCATGATGCGGCGGCTCATTATGCGACCTGCTATACATACCTGACGCTGTTCGGATGCGTCATCTTTAAAGTTGGCACGGATGTCTGTCGAGGTGGCATCCACAGGATAAAGCGCTGCCGGATATGGTTCTATACCCATTTGGCGCAACATGGCCAAAGAATTGCGGCGTATCGCTTCTTGTTCGCTAAGTTCGAGGGGGTTCATATATGGTTGTTTTTTCTTGTTTCATGTATATGATGTCGCGGCTGTCTCGGGGACATATTTGACGTCTCGGTGTCAGGCACCTTTGGGCCGCGCCTTTGCCGTATGGCAATATTCAAGGGCAAAGTTACACAAATTTCCCCGGAGTGCCAAATCACTGTTTTCTCTCGGTGTTTCCGGCCGTTGCAACACTCTCCCGGGCAACAGTTCGGCAAAACGCTCGAAAGCGCACTTGCGCAAACAGCCATCCGACATTTCCGACGCGGATGGCGTGTCCACATCCGCCGAGATACATAGCCAACGTTGCTGTCGAAGCCACATTCAACGCAAACTTAGGAGTTATGCAACATTTTGTAAACACAATAATCCGTCCTTTGCACTGAGAAAAGAAGGCTCGGCCACACCGGCAACGGACGGCCGACGGTAGCGGAGACGCCGCCACCTTGTCCCTTAAAGACAACACTCACCTATATAGTATGGATATAGTATTTCTTTGTATCATTGTATTTCTGCTGTTACTGGCAGTTTTCGATCTTTCGGTAGGCGTCAGCAACGACGCTGTCAACTTTCTCAACTCCGCCATAGGCTCAAAGGCCGCCCCGTTAGGACGCATCATCCTCGTTGCAGCTACGGGCGTATTTCTCGGAGCCGCAATGTCAAACGGCATGATGGATGTCGCCAGACATGGCATTTTCCGTCCGGAATTCTTCTCCTTCTATGATTTGGTATGCATATTCATGGCTGTAATGTGCATAGACATAGTATTGCTGGACATCTTCAATACACTGGGCATGCCAACATCCACCACAGTTTCGTTGGTATTCGAACTTTTGGGCGCTACCTTCGTGGTCGCGTTGTTCAAAACCCATGGTGACTGTGCCGGGATGAGCGTTGTCGACCTACTCAACACCGAAAAGGCGCTGACCATCATCATCGGCATTTTCCTTTCGGTAGCTATAGCATTTTTCTTCGGGACGGTTATACAGTTTCTGACCCGTATGCTTTTCACTTTCCATTTCGGCGACCATCTCAAATGGAGCATCGGCATCTTTGGAGGCCTATGCTGCACTGCAATCGTATATTTTCTTATCATCAAAGGAATCAAGGATTTGTCCTTCATGACTCCTCATGCAAAGGATTGGATACACTCCAACACCGGTCTGCTCATGCTGTACTGCCTTATCGGCTTTACGATACTGATGCAAATTCTCCACTGGCTCAAGGTCAACGTGCTCAAAGTGGTAGTGCTACTCGGCACCTTCGCCCTGGCTATGGCTTTTGCAGGCAACGACTTGGTCAACTTTATAGGCGTTCCGCTGACAGGCTTGGCTTCGTTCCAAGATTTCACGGCCTCAGGCGCCACAGATGCCCATACGCACATGATGGGCGTACTCAACGACCCTGCCAACACTCCGATATACTTTCTTATAGGCGCCGGAGCGATTATGGTGTTCACCTTGGCCACCTCCAAGAAGGCTCGTAACGTAACCAAGACCCAGAACGGGCTTGGCAGCCAAAGCAACTCTGGTGACGAGATGTTCGGGTCGTCGCGCATAGGCCGACGTTTGGTTCGTTGGACTCTGTCCGGCATCACATGGGTAAGCAGCCATACGCCGTTGCGCGTGCGCCGCTGGGTGGACAAACGCTTCAGCATGGATGACGTCACTATGGAACAGGGACAGTCCTTCGACCTTGTGCGCGGAGCCGTCAATTTGGTGGTGGCCGGAGCGCTTATCGCCCTTGGCACCTCGATGAAACTGCCACTGTCTACAACCTTCGTCACCTTCATGGTGGCCATGGGCACCAGCCTTGCCGACCGTGCCTGGGGACGTGAAAGTGCCGTATTCCGTGTAACCGGCGTCATCAGCGTTGTCGGCGGATGGTTTATCACCGCCGGCGTGGCATTCATAGGCGCCGGGCTGGTGGCAGCATTCATCTATTGGGGCGGACTATGGACCATCCCCGTGGTTGCGGCCATAGCAGTAGCCCTGCTCATACACAGCAACCGGCGCTACCGTCGGCGCAAAGCCGAAGACGGAGGTGATGCAATGTTCCAGACCATCCTCAGCACCGAGGACACAGAAGAGCGCTGGCCACTGTTGTTGGCCTACATTTCCGAGCGTCAAAGCGAGTTCATGACCTTTGCCCGCGAGAGCTTTGACGGAATGACCGGCGCATTCATACACGAGGATGTGCACACGCTCGAACGCCTGGACCGCACGCTGTTCCACGAAAAAGACACGCTCAAGGGCGCACGACGCAAAGAAACTCTTTGCCTGCGCCAGCTACCGCATCCCACTGCCATCGAAAAGAGCACATGGTTCCACCTGGCCAACAACTGCTGCATGTCCATGCTCTACAACTTACGACGTATCAACGAGGTATGCAAAGAACACACTGAGAACAACTTCCTGCCTCTACCCAAGCATTACGTGGCCGAATTCGAGGAAATACGCTCACGCGCGGATGAAATCTTTGCCGATGCCTTGTCCGTGATGTCTTCGCGTAACGTGGAAGCCGTCCCGCCTATACGTCGCCGCTGCGATGAGCTCAAAGACCATATCTCGGACGGATACCACCGTCTGCACGAGCAACTGCGCGAAGGCGACCCATCCACCATCACGGTATTATACGTCTATCTGAATATGTTGCAGGAGACTCAGGACTTGATTTCCAACGTTCGCAAGTACTTGCGTGCCTTTGCCAAATTATGCGACACAGACAGCCGCATCGCCGGACCGCGAGCATCCATGCCCACGCCCTCGGGAACGATAGTCTCTCCGGATCGTTTTGCAACCATAGACCAACGCCTGCTGTAGTCGTTGCCGCCGGGGGTGTTTCGACAGCCAACGGCAGCAGCGACAATAAGCAATAGTCATGATAGCCATAACAGCGCTATAATCGCCTTATTAACCATAGCCGCCACCCCAACGAAGGCTCACCATAAGCATAAAGCACAGCGAATGCCCGTGGCCGATCTTACCACGGGCATTCGCTGTATTGTTAATAAACAATTGGAACACGCGCGAGCCACCGTCAGCGACGTTGTACGCGATCATCGGCTGTCTGTAAGCCGTTGCGGCCTACCGGCAGGGAGAGCCCCTGGCGCGATGTACCCCGGCGACTGCCACCGCGGTTGATGGGTTCGCCCCATTCGTCAAGTTCTTCTTCTTGATCGGGTGCTTTCTCGCCGGGCTTCAGCTTAGGCTTGTTCTTAAGTATGGCATAAGGCTTCTGCGTGTCTATGGCTTTGGCATAGATATCCCACGCCAATTCATTGTCCCAATTGGCTTTAAGCTCAAGCTTCTTGTCAAAGTATGCGACTTCCTCTGGTTGAAGCCTCTCGGCGAAGTTGCCGGTATCCCAACGTCCGTTGCCATTGGCGTCTATAAACACACGTGCATAGCAGGTGCCGGGGGTAATATACGGCACTACGACCTTGCCTGTGGCCGTATCCACAGGCACCGTGCGCATCACTTTATCGCTGTTGTTGAGCAACTCGAAGCACAAGGCATGTCCGTCCACCATACTCGGCTTGATGGTAAAGGCAAGGTTGGAGTATTCTTCGAGCTTCTTGATGGTGAACTCGTGACGCAGAGCCTTATTATGAATGCTGTCGTAAATACTGGTAACAGCAGCCGAGTCGACGAGCAAGCGATACTTGGCGCCGGGATCCCAGCGATAGTCAAACACACGGCCCAACAGCGGATTGAGCGAATCGGGACGCAACGGCGGCAAGACAAGGTCTTTCCACACGGAATCGACCTGTTGTTGCAAGTAAACACCGGTCGTATCTATACGCGATATTGGCAGGGCCGACTCTATCCGCATGGGAGCATACACCTCGTGTGATGACTGGCTTTTGACCATAAGGGTGGCAAATTCGCGCTCGGGAACATTAAGGCTGTCCGCTTCCTCTTTTTTCTTCTTTTTTGAGACCTTTGGCGCGCGGTATATGAAATTGATCGTGTCATTGACCCATACGCGTCGGCTGAGTGAATCCTGTGCGGAGTGGTGCACGCTCACGCGCAGTGTGTCTATGGTCAGAAGCTCGGGGTCGCGTATCCAGTACGTAAGGGAGTCGCTGTTGGCATTGGCCTGCAACAGCGCCCAATCGGCATCGGTATCACCGTCACGCGGTCCGCCGACAAGCGTAAGCGTGGGAAGAGTGTCATGAGGAGCGCCCATGCCGACAAAGAGACGACGGCGGTCGGGACGCTGGCTGTCCTTAATGTACTGGGCATGGTAGTCTTCGTTGAACCACGTCAGTAGTACATCATTGGGAAGGAACAGCGTGGCGTCACGCTCGACAATGCTATCCGTGCCCTCGGACGAACGCAAGGTGTCGCTCACTATCGTAGGCCGTGAGGAAGGGACTATATCTAAGTCATAGAATGCTACATCCTCGGAGCGATCCCAACAGTTGTCCCGATTGACGTCATTAACGGCAAATATACGATAGGTACCGGCCTTGAGGTTACGTATCGTGAATTGACCGCGCTGATTAGTACGGGCTATGCGTTGCAGGGGCGACTTGACAAACGCGGTGTCCGACATGTCGGTGGTAACACCTACCGTAATACCCTGCGCCGGCTCGAGGTCGCGAGCCGATAGCACTATTCCGGAAATCTGCAGCGAGTCTATCGAATCGCCGGTGGCAAAGTCGATTGCAAAGCCATCGAGGATATTGCCTTCATTGAGATCGCGTATAGCATCGGCGAAGTCTATGGTATAGGTGGTATTGGGCTGCAAGGTATCGCGCAATTCGACGGTGATACGTCGTCCGCCGGCACGCACCACGGGCGTGGACTTCTGCACAGGCGAGACTATAACTTTATTGAAGGCATCGTCCAGGCTTACATTCTCGTCAAAATACAGCTCAAGCCGCGAAGGGGTTACGCCGGTCTGTCCAGGCATTGGAGTAGAACGTACAAACACCGGGGGCTGATAGTCTCGCGGTCCACCTTCGGGATTACCTATGGAGGCGCAAGCGGCCAGCAGCACGACAAATACTATTGCCGCCACCGCCAGAGGCAGTGCATACATTCCTCCGATTTTCGTCTCAGCGTGTTTAGTCTTAGCGTTCTCGTTGTTCATAACGACAAAATTACAACTTTTTCGGCAGATAGCGCATACGCCCTGCATATTCGCAACAAAAAGCCGCAGCCATCGCCACCTTACGGGCTTGACTGTCCGAAGGTTGCGATGGCCGCGGTCTAACCGGTTCGGTCTATGTCGTATTGCCGGACTTACGTCTATGACGTCAGACGGCAAAAGCCGATTTTGTTTACACGTCCTTATTTCTTAATCCACTTAATTGCGGACGCGTTGGCATCGGCAAGACGCACGATATACATGCCTGCGGGCAGCGCCTCGAGCGACAGCTCGCCGGCGGTATCGGCCACGCCATAGTATACGGCAGCACCGGCCAAAGTATAAACATTGACTGCACATGCGCCGCATCCGGTGTGTAGCATAGACTCAACGTCTATATATGCGGCAGCTTCCGTATCGGCAGTGACTTCATTGACGCCTTCCGTACCGGAGTATACGAAGCTGCGCACGGGCGAGTCGGCTGTATTCTTTGTAGAGTTGTCTACGTAGTATGCAGCACGTGTCTTGCAATAGTATGTTTTGCCGTCTAAGAGATACTTTCCACCGATCTTGATTTCGCCGAGGGCTTTAGTCATAGTCTCGAAGTCGCGCAAAGTAACCGAATATGCCGTACGTCCAAAGGAGTTAGAAGACGAGATGTATACGGTCACAGAAGCAAGGCCATTCCATTTTTCAATAGACAATCCTTCGTTTACATGTATTGTAACACCATCGGAAGCCGGATTTGTGAATGCGGGAGCGGTGTAATCGGTACGGTTG
>Ga0129310_1001436_pt1 | contig 20963 bp, 20 predicted proteins | sample Go1ome_2_FD_94433 | JGI IMG/M metagenome (GOLD analysis project Ga0129310, IMG submission 94433) | Western lowland gorrila individual fecal microbial communities from Wisconsin, USA - Go1022A metagenome | ecosystem: Host-associated > Mammals > Digestive system > Large intestine > Fecal | place...
ACTTCGCGGAGAGCGCCTGGATAGCAAAGCTCATGTCCATTATCTCGGCGGGGTGACCGTCGCCGGCTGCGAGGTTCACAAGTCTGCCTTCGGCTATGACGAACACGGTGTTGCCGTTTGCAAGCTTATAGCCCATGATATTGTTGCGGGCAAGGTAGGATTCCTGCGCTATTTCGCGGAGCTTAGCCATGTTTACTTCCACGTCGAAGTGCCCTGCGTTGCAGCAGATGGCGCCGTCCTTCATGTTCATGAATGCTTCCTCGCCGATGACGTCAGCGCAGCCGGTGACTGTAACGAAGAAATCGCCGACCTTTGCCGCTTCGCGCATGGGCATTACCTTGAAGCCGTCCATTACCGCTTCCATAGCCTTTATCGGGTCTATCTCGGTGACGATAACGTCGGCACCAAGTCCCTTGGCGCGCATTGCAACGCCCTTACCGCACCAGCCGTAGCCTGCGACAACGACGTTCTTTCCGGCTACGATGAGGTTCGTAGTGCGGTTGATTCCGTCCCAGACGGACTGTCCGGTGCCGTAGCGGTTATCGAACAGGTGCTTGCAGTCTGCGTCGTTCACCAGTACCATCGGGAACTTCAGCGCGCCGTCGCGGTCCATGGCTTTCAGACGGATAATGCCGGTTGTGGTCTCCTCGCAGCCGCCGAGTACCTCCGGTATAAGCTCCGGGTACTCGTTGTGAATGAGGTTCACCAGGTCGCCGCCGTCGTCGATAATGACGTTAGGGCGCGCCTTTATTACCTGGGAGATGTGGCGGTGATACTCCTCGTCGGTGGCGTCGTACCATGCGAATACGTTAAGTCCGTCGTGGACGAGCGCCGCCGCAACATCGTCCTGGGTGGAAAGCGGATTGCTTCCAGTCACGTACATCTCTGCGCCGCCTGCCGCAAGCACCTTGCACAGGTACGCGGTCTTTGCCTCCAGGTGTACGGAGAGTGCTACGCGCAGCCCTGCAAAGGGCTTCTCCTGCTCGAATTCCTTTTCGATTCCGTTGAGCAGCGGCATGTTGCGCTTTACCCAGGCGATCTTACGGGCGCCGCTTTCCCAGAGCTCGGGGTTTCTGATTTCGTTGGACATTTTTGTGCTCCTTTATTTTAATAATGTTATTTACAGCGATTCCGCGAATATCCCGCAGGCTATCCGCATGCCGGAGTCTCCGGCGGGCTGGGTCCTGAAGTCGTCGTGCATGGAGTGGAGTATTATCGGCTTGCCGGAATAATCCGCCACCGCCGCCTTTCCCAGGAAAATCCCCATCGCCGCGTATCCGCTGCTGTCAGAGAATATCGGCGGAAGGTCGCCGATGTGATACGGGTGCTGTGCGCACCAGGTCCCCTCCGGGCAGTTCGAGAGATGTCCTCCGGAGTCCTTGAACGGCTCCTTGCCGTCGGGCTGACCGCAGATTATCCCTTCGTGGATATGAAAACCGAATATTCTTTCCGGCGGGAGTCCCTCGAACTCCGCCTGGATATACAAGGCTCCGTCGAGCCAGTAGGCGAAGATAAGTCCCTCGACTTCCGGGTGATCCGCGCTGCCGCGAAGCTCACCGCGCAGTGCCGGGGCTTCCGCCGCCATGTATGAAAATCTGTTTGTCTGCTGCATATGCTGCACCTCGCTTTCGGAACAGTATATGCAGGAAATTGGCGGGTTACGCCTGTGCAGCCAGTGAATTAAGCTGACGGACAAGCTCTTCCTCCAGGCAGGAATAGAACAGCGTGAAGAGTATATCGGCGCTTCCCAGCAGGAATACGTTGCGGTTGGTTATCGCGGAGAGCGTGGGCACATAGGTGTAGATGTAGCCCTTGTACCACTCGGCGTCATAAGCGGGGACGGGTCTGCCGGATTTCACCAGCCGGCGTATCTCCTCGAAATCGTCCGGGATAACGTTGTCGTAGTTCCCGGCGCCCTTGGATATCACCATGTCATAGATGGTCTTTATCTGCTTGTCGTTGAGGTATCCGCCGGCGGTCTTTACGTTCTTCAGTGTGGGGAGCCTTACCGCAAAGGAATACACCATCAGCGACAGCACGCGCTCGTATTCCGGGGTGTTCATCTCGGCGCAGCGCTCCTTGTCAAGGCGTATGCCGGTGTTGTAAAGGCAGGTGGTATCCGCGATATTGTTCAGCGATATCCTGAATATATCCTTGATATTGATGTTGTAGAAATCCTTGTCGGCTATCATGTAGATATACTTCATGGCGTTGAACAGGGATACCCCAGCCTTTACCACGGTCTCCGACAGCATTGTGAACGCTGTCCTTTCGCTTATGAATTCCATATGCTCCTCCTTTTTCAGACTGTAGGTGTGACCTTTTGTCCTGCCGTCAGTCTGAGATACTATTTTACCTGCAAACTCCTTTATTTCTCCGGTCTGAGGTCAAGCTCCTCGCGGCTGCTGTTTTTGCCGAGCAGGTCGCCGCCGTCCGGGAGTATCACGGTGAACTCCGTGCCCTTGCCGACTTCGCTCTGCACGCCTATCCGCCCGCCGCACTGCTCCACTATCTTCTTCGCCAGCGGAAGCCCCAGTCCGTTGCCCTTTGTGGCGTGGGAAACGTCCGCCTGGTAGAATTTCTCAAAGATATGCGGCAGCGCTTTCTGGGAGATACCGCAGCCGCTGTCGCGTACGCGTATCGTTATTACTCCGGCGTTGCGGTGGCAGCTCACGAATATCCGTCCGTTCTCCGGCGTGAATTTCACTGCGTTATCGAACAGGTTGTTCCAGACATGCGAGAGCGTCTGCTCGTTCCAGGTGAATTTCACATCGTCAAGCTCCATGTCGATGTCGATGTTCTTTTCAGTCCACTGGCTCTCAAGGCGCAGCATGCAGGTGCGCAGCTGCTCGTCAAGCTGGAATTCCGTCTTTCCGGTCACTATGTCGCTGGTCTCAAGGCTCGTCATGAGCAGGGTGTTGGCGGAAAGCTCCGAAAGATACTCCGTCTCCTCCAGGATTATCCTGGAGAACTCCTTCTGCTGCTCCTGAGTGAGGTCGCCGTCATAGAGTTGCCGCGCAAATCCGCGGATAGACACCAGAGGCGTCTTGAACTCGTGCGAGAAGCTCGCCATGAAATCCTGGTTGAACATCGCATTGTTGTTCAGCTCCCGGGTCATTTCGTTGAACATCTTTATGAGGTTCGCAAGCTCCTTTACGGTATGCTTTTCAGCCCAGCCCATGTCAACACGGGCGGTGTAGTCACCCTCGGATACGCGCTTTGTTGCCTTGATAAGCTCCACTATCGGCTTTACCACCAGATTTACCGCAACGAACGACAGCAGCGTACCTATTACGATACTGCTGACGACGGAGGCTATGATGTTCTCCGTGTCGCTGCTTCCGTTTGACACTACCATGTCTATCGCGATACGCGCGGTGAAGCTGAGCACGTCCGCCGCGACGGTTATCGCAAGTATCAGCAGGCTCAGCTTTATCCCAAGACGGCTGACCAGCGACAGGCTGATGAACTTCGGCTTCTTCATGGCTGCTCCTGCTGCTTAGCGGTCTTTACCGCCTTGTATCCCAGACCGCGCACGGTGACTATCTGTATATCCTTGTTGTCCTTTAGTCTGTCGCGCAGGCGGTTGATGTGTACGTCAACGGTGCGGGCTTCACTTTCGCTGTCCATGTCCCAGAACTCCTCCATGATGCTGGCGCGGGTGAACGTCTTGTTCGGGAACGACAGCAGCTTGAAGAGTATCTGGAATTCCTTTTTCGGCATCTGAACTTCAACGCCGTTCTGTATCATGGTGAACGAATCGTATATCAGCGTGGTGTCCCCGACGACTATCTTCTGCTCCTCGGATATCCTTGCCCGGCGGAGCAGGGCGCGTACGCGCAGTATCATCTCCACCTCGTCCACCGGCTTCACCATGAAATCATCAGTGCCCATCGTGAACGCCCGCCGGACGTCCTCGGCGCTGTCCCGGGCGGTGATTATCAGCACCGGGATATTGCTGCCGCCGTCCCGCATAGTCCGCAGGAACGTGTAGCCGTCCATCGTCGTCATCATCAGGTCGAGTATCACAAGGTCGATGTGCGTGTTCTCCATCAGCTTCAGCGCTTCCGCGCCGTCGCCGGCGGTGTAGGGCTGGTAGCCGTTTTTCTCCAGAGTGTATTCGTACAGGCGCCTTATGTGCGCCTGGTCGTCCACTACCAGAATGTTGAACATAATTACCTCCGTAAAACTGCCGCAGCTATCGCAAGGTCCTGCGGCCGGGTCACTTTCATGTTGCAGGCGGTGACCGGGGTTATGTGCACTTCCTCGCCGCACAGCTCCAGCAGGGAGCTGTCGTCGGTAAGCTCGTCGGCGCGGCTGTCGAGCCTTTCCACGCAGGAGAGGTAAAGCTCCCGCCGGAACGCCTGCGGCGTCTGCGCGGCGTACAGCGTGCTTCTGTCGGGAGTGCTCTCGATTATTCCGTTCGGCGAGCACTTTTTAATGGTATCCGTTACCGGAGCGGCGGCTATCGAAGCGCCGTAATTCACGGCGTCGTTCAGCACGCGGCCGATATCCTCGGTGGATATCAGCGGGCGTGCGCCGTCGTGTATCGCGATATAGTTGCAGGCGCACTCCGGCAGGGCGTTCTTCACGGAAAGAAAACGCGTGGCTCCGCCGGTGGTGACGGATTTCAGCTTCGTCACGAGATGCTCCTGCATGAGCGCGCGGTAATCCTGCTCCTCGCCGCGGGGCGCCGCAAGGATTATCTCCTCAACGAGCGGCGAACGCTCGAACGCGAGGGCGCTGCGCACCGCCACGGGGATACCCTCCAGCGGGGCAAGCTGCTTGTTTATGCCGTTCATGCGGGTGGAGCTTCCTCCGGCGAGAATTATCACAGAAAACATGCGTCCTCCTCAGCGTACTTCCCTGAAGTTACCGTGCAGGCGGAAGTAGCTGTATTCCGTTTCGAAATTGTTCAGCAGGCGGAGCACCACCGGCTGGTCTATGCTGCCGGAGAACTCAAGATAGAACATGAACTCGTTGTCGGCGGTGCGGTATTCCAGCGGGAGCGGCTTGCTCTGTATCTTCGTAAGGTCAAGCTCGTTGACCGCGAACTTCGTCAGCATGCGGTAGAGCGAACCGGAAATATGCGGCAGGGAAAGCGACACGGCGATGGTGTCCGCGCCGTCGTATACTTCCATCTCCTTTGAGAAGCAGATGAAGCGGGTGGCGTTATTGGGGTCGGCGGCGATCGCCGGTTCAACGATATCCAGTCCGTGCATCTCGGCGCACTCGCGGGAGCAGATGCAGCCAAGCTCGCTGCTGCGGTTCTCGGCGACCATCTGTGCCGCCATCGCGTTGTTCGCATAGGGAATAACGGTGAGATACGGGCGGCTTGAGATGTACTCCCCGCACTGGCGTATAGCCTGCTCATGCCCGAAGATTATCTTTATGTCCTCCGACTTCACGCCGTGCTTTGCGGCGAGGACGTGCGTGCAGGGGACGGTCACGGTGCGGTTGATGTAGACGCTGTGCTTTTCGAGAAGCTCCATGTTTGCAGTGACCTCGCCAGCGGTGCTGTTTTCCACCGGGACAACGCCGTAATCCGCGTCGCCGCGCTCTACGGCTTCAAACACCTCGGCGAAGCTTCCGTGGAAATCCATTCTTCCGGAGGGGAACAGCTTTACCGCCGCGGCGTGCCCGTAGGCTCCGGCGATGCCCTGGACGGCTACCGTCGCGCCGGGCTTTATCTCAGTCTTGTGCGGTATCTCGACGGCGGGGGTTATCGTGTTGTTCTGGCGGCACTTGGAGATATCCATGATGTTGGTGAACAGAAATTCCGCGGAGCTTTTAAGCTCGTCCGGGGAGCGGTCGCGCACCGAGCGGATTATCGCCTTTTCGCGCTCGCTCTGGAACACCACCATATTATGCGCAGCCTTATACTGCGCCACCTGGCAGGTCAGGTCCATTCTCTGACGGAACAGCTCCAGCAGCTGGTCGTCTATCTTGTCTATATTCTTCCTTATCTCGCTTAAATCCAGATCTGCCATTATTCTGCTATTCCTTCCACTGTTACTATGACTTCCTCTGTTACCGGTATGCCGTCGTAGCTGCCGAAGCCCTCGTCTGCGGTAGGCTCCGCGGTCGGCTCGTAGTTCTCGGCAATGTACACGATTATCTCCTGGTTGTTCTCGACGTCAACAAGGTCGCCGACCTCAACGCTGCAATGAGCTACGTTTCCGGTCGGGGCGTCGTTGGAGCGCTCTGTCTCCACGGAGTACTTGATGTTCAGCTTGCTCAGCTCGGCGGTGTATTTCTCGCTGGTCATTCCCGCGAAATCCGGCAGGGATACCTTGCTCGGTCCCTTGCTGACTGTTACTTCCACGGTCACTCCGGTGGTAACGTCGGTGTTTTCCGGTATGCTCTGGTCGAACATCTGTCCGTTGGGGTATTCGTCGGAATATACGTAGGTCGGTACGAAGGTTATCTTGTTCTTGTAGCGCTCTACCTCGTAATCATAGCTTCTGCCGGTGAAGTTCGGCATTTTCAGCGTATCTCCGGTGACTACAGGCTCCGTTTCTGATGGCGCGGAGGTCGTCGTCTGCTCCGGCTCGGAGGTCGTGCTCTCCTCAGTGGTGACGGTCGTTTCGGCGGTTTCGGGCTGCGATGAGTCGGAATTTCCGCCGGAGAACGCTCCGTTCAGCGTCATAATGAACACAACGATGAATGCCGCAAGTACGACGCCCGCGATAACCAGCACCGCGATTGTCTTTGCACGCTCCTTGCGCTGCTTCTGCACGCGGCGGGTGAGCTTCGCCTTTTCGACGGGAGCAGCCTCGACGGGCTTCGGCTGGCTGAACAGACGGTCAACGAACTCCGTCATCGTGCGGATACGGCTGTCGGGAGCAAGCTGCAGTCCCTCCATTATCGCGGAGGATATGTTCGCGGGAACGTTCCGGTTTATCATCATCGGCTCCAGCATGCTTCCGCCGCCGCGGGCTATCGCCTCGGTGGGAGTGCAGCCGGTCAGGCAGCGGTAGAGCACCGCCGCAATGCCGTATACGTCGGTCCAGGTGCCGTTTATCTCGTTTGTGTACTGCTCGGGCGCGGCAAATCCCGCGAACACCTCGCAGGCTATCTCAGTGCCGGTAGTCCGGGCGGCGGATATCGCAAATCCGGTGAGCTTCAGCTCCAGCTTGTCAGTCACGAATATCGTGGACGGGGAAATGCCGCGGTGGAGTATCCCGGCGGAGTGAATAAGGCTCAGCGTTGTGAAGAACGGTGAAAACAGCTCCTTCGCCTGGTCCCATGCGATCTCCCCGGAGGAATTGGCAAGATATGTTTTCAGCGAAATGCCGTTGATGTACTCGAAAACAACGTACGCGGTGTTGTTCTCGCAGAATACGTCAAGCACCGTCTGTACGTGGGACATTCCGCGGAGCTTCATCAGCGTGCGGTTGAGGTCGATGAACTCCGAGAGATAGGTCTTGTACAGCGCTGCGGAGGAAGGCTCCACGGTTATTTCAGTTTCGCCCTTTTTGCGCATGCACAGCGTGTCGGGCATGAATTCCTTTATAGTGACCTTTATTCCGGCGGCGGTGTCGTAGCCGATGTATACCGCGCCCTCTCCGTTATAGCTTATCACCTTGCCGATGATGTATCTTTCGGCAAGGAATGTCCGGGGCGCAATATATGTGGGAATGCAGGGCGAATCGTCGCTGTAGCCGCAGAGCTTGCAGGGACCGTCGTAGGTCTTGTCGTTCATGCAGCCCATGCACAGTGAAGTATCTTTTGTCATTAGCTTTCTCCTGTATCTGTTCTGGAATAGCGGTAAGTGTTTATCGTACAAACCACCACTATAATAATATACTCCAAATGAGCCGGATTGTCAACCTTTTTGGCACAACAGCCGCGGTCTTTATTGAAATTGTATCCAAATTGTAATATTTGACCGTCAAAATAACGGGGTCTGCGGCGGCTGGCTGTAAAATTTTGTGCATACTGACGCAGATAATGCAGTATTTGGTGCGGATACCGTTGCATTTTGTACGGATTTGTGATATACTAATAAAAAGATATACACCCGGCATGAAAGGAATAAAATATGTTCAGAAGCAAAAGGCAGCAGGAGATAGTAATGTCCACGGAAGCGAAGCTCGCGCGTATGTTCGAGGAATTCAACGCGGAAAACCACCCTGAGGACGACGGGCGGCTGGTGTGCGAGACCCGCTGCACAATGGCGCGGATACGCTCCTTTTCGGATTTTATGTACCTGATGAAGGTCAGACCACTTCAGACCGCGTGCTACTACGGCGCGGCGGTGTTCTTCCTGCTGACGCTGGCGGCGGCGTGGTGCAGGGAATGGCTGCTGATGGCGGTGTTCGCTGCGATTTTTCTGGTGCTGGCGTCCGCTCCGCATAACATGCGTATACGGTATTTCAACAAGCGCGCGGATAAGCTGGAGGACAGCTTCGGCAAGCTTATCAGTGCCGATTTCACCGCCGAGGACAAGGCGGTGCTGACGATAAGCACCCTGCCGGACGATGAGCGCGGCGACGACGAGGAATCCTCCGCCGGAGGCTCTGCGGCTCTGCACGACGACAGTGCGGAGGTCATTGAGATACCATATAAAAAGATAGCGCTGGCGTATGAATGCAGTCACAGCTTCTACCTTTTCCCGGAGGAGATCGACGGCAGAAAGCTCGACGCCATCATATGCGACAAGACCCGCTTTATCTGCGGCACTCCGATGCAGCTGCGCGACAGGCTCATGCGCGCGTGCGGCAAGCGCTTCAAGCTTAAGACCAAGAAAATGTGACCGCGCCCACAGCAAGAATATTTCAGCCGCCGGAAAACGTTCGTATGCCGACGGCACAGCGTTATTGTTATGTTATCCAAAAAAACGAAAAATTTTTTGTTTAATTATTAGAAAATCACTATTATGCCTTGATTTATGACAGGGGTTTATTGTATAATATAAACAAGAGTATTCTGACAAATGCTGTCCTTTTGGCTGCATGACGTTTTCGACAAGCAACCGACATCAGCGCTGTGTGCGGTCAGAAGATTTCTGTTTCCGCAGTGACCGCCGGCGGTTTTCAGGCTGCGTCATTCTGCGGCTCGCCCCGGTTTGGGCGGTATATTACAGGTTAAGAGGATTGATGCTATTGCTTTTCGGATATAAAATAGTCAAGACGGAGGTGCTCAACGAAAAGGGCGCGCTCCTGGTTTCGGCTGAGAAGAACTTCATTTTTCCGAAAAATCTTGACAGCAATGAAGAGAGTATCCTTATCATAAAGGGTAAGGACCTCCCGGAGCTTGAACGCGGCGTGAAAGTCACGGTCATCGCTTACTCAAAGGCGGGGGACAGGATACGCTATCTCGGCGAGATCGCTATGGCTCACAGCCGCCAGATGAATGTTTCCATCGAGAAAAACCGCGATACAAAGGTGCTCGAGGAGCGCAGAAGATACTTCAAGATCAAGGTCAGCCTTGACGGCAGGGCGCTGTTCGTCGTACGCGATGAGGATACGATACGCTTTGAGGAGCCGGCGGATATCGAGATACAGGATATCAATGTCGGCGGCATATTCATGTCAAGCGGCTTCGATTTCCAGAAGGACGACTGCGTGTGCGTGGACATTGAGCTGAACGACGGCTACAGGCTGAACACAATGGCGCGTGTGCTGCGCGTCCAGACAGACCAGGAAAACAACGTCCTCGGCTACGGCTGCGCTTTTGAGAGCCTTACCGCCGCGCAGGAGGACGCCATAGGAAAGTACATAAATCATCAGCAGCTTCTGCTGCGTGCAAGGCAGAATGGTGATGACGAGTAATACACAAGGTGCAGCGGTGCGCCGATAAATAAATACATATTCAGGGGGATAAGTGACATGGGCAATTTCAGACTGAAAATAGTTCTGACAGTGATAATGCTGGTGTTTTCAATACTTCCGGCGGTCATCGTCGGCGCAGTCGGCACCTTTTCAGTGATAGGCTACGAGGGCTCTGCCAAGCAGAATACCCTTAAGCAGGTCAGCGAATCCAAGGCGGCTGGCATCGGTCAGCTGTTCAACTACTACACTAACAACGTCAATGCGGCTTCCAAGACCGAGGCTGCCATCGGCGGCGTTGACGGCGACGGCTCTGCGGACAGCCTGCTGAACGCTATCACGGCTTCCGACAGCGATATCATCGACGCTCTCGTGCTCCGTGACGACGGAACGGTAGTCGCTTCCGTAAACGGTCTCAGCGGCGGCATGTTTGAGAATCTTCCTGGGAACGGTATCGCGGATATGCAGAACGTGTCCTCGGTGCTCTCCTGGACCGGATACGCTGAGCAGCAGGTGGACGCAATATATGTTTCCGCGCCGATAAAGGACGATAATTCCAATGTCATCGGCTCCCTGGTGGAGATAATCTCCATCGCTTCGGGCAGCGGGATCCAGAAGGCTATCGACGGTCAGTACGGCGATCTCGTCAACGGCAGATTCATGCTCGTTGACAGCAACGGCACCGCGCTGAACTACACCGCAGGCTCCGTAAGCAAGGACTTCTCCTCCACTGCGCTGTGGAACGACGGCGTAAAGCAGTACTTCGACTTTTCTAACAAGGGTTATCAGGATCTCAAGAACGCGTCCGATACAAAGTCGATCAGGGGCAGCGCGGGCGGCAGCACCTACTGCATAGGTCTTGTTGACAAGAACGTGGCTGATTGGAGATGGGTCGCAGCGGCTGACAACAGCAGCTTCACAAGCTTCTCTCTCACTACAAACATGCTCGGCTGGGTAGTTATTGCAGCGTGCGCGGTCGTATTCTCTGTTGGTTCTCTTATCGTTATCGGTCGATTCCTCGGCGGCATGAGCAATATGCTTAAGACTATGACCGAGATCTCCGACGCGGAGGGCGCTACCGATATCCGCTTCAAGATCACCAACAGAAGAAGCGAGCTTGGCGAGATCCAGGCCTCCTTCAACGATATGCTGGACGAGGTCTTCCTCAGCGAGGAGCGTCACCGCACCATCGCTGAGCTGTCTGACAACATGCTGTTCGAGTGGGATTTCCACAAGGAAAGAATGTACTGCTCGCCCAACATGCTTGCTAAGTTCGAGATAGACACCGACCAGTCCACGCTTTCCAACGGTAAGTTCATCGACTCACTGATGAGCCAGGAGGACGCTGAAAAATACAAGCGCGACATCAATCAGCTGCTCAAGAACAAGAACGGCTACAGCAGCGAGTATCAGCTCAAGACCAAGAGCGGGGCGCTCATCTGGGTTTCCCTGCGTGCGGTGTGCATCACCGACCGTCTGAGCGAGCCGCTGAGAGTTATCGGCGTCATGACCGATATCGACAACGAGAAGAAGCTGGAGCTTCAGCTTTCCGAGCGCGCAAGCTACGACTTCCTGTCACAGCTGTACAACAGAAATACATTCATCAGAAACCTCACATCTGAGATCGAGCGACGCGGTACAAAGCGCGTGGCTGTACTGTTCATAGACGTCGATGACTTCAAGTTCATCAACGACCGCTACGGACACACCATCGGCGACGAGGTAATCAGATTCGTTGCTGACACTATCCGCAAGAAGGTAGACGACAGGGGCGGCTTCGCAGGACGCTTCGGCGGCGATGAGTTTGTTCTCTGCTTCACCAACCAGGAGGATATCGAGAACATCGAGAACATCTCAATGGATATCATCAACGAGCTTTATGCGGGCTATGATACGCCGGACGGCTCAATGCACATCGACGTAAAGGCAAGTATCGGTGTTGCGTTCTGCCCCGAGCATACAGAGGACGTCAACGAGCTTCTGTCCTTCGCTGATACCGCAATGTACTTCGTAAAGAAGAACGGTAAGACCAACTACCACATCTACATTCCGGAGGACAGCGCAACGGGCGAGTACATCGATCCCGAGGGCTTCTGATAACTCAACGAATACTGACCGAGGGCGGACATTTTATGTGCGCCCTTGTGATGTCTGATAAACTGATACGGGGGTATCTCAATTGGCAAAGATAATCGCACTTACAAATCAGAAAGGCGGCGTGGGCAAGACGACCACATGCTGCTCCATATGCGGCGCTCTGGCGGAGGCGGGTAAAAAGGTTCTGGCAATAGACCTTGACCCGCAGGGGAATCTCAGCTTTTCACTCGGTGCTGAGCCCGAGGACGTATATACCATCTACGATGTTTTCAAGGGAAACTGCGATATCGCAGACGCTGTTCAGCACGGCGAGATATGCGACGTGATATCGTCGAATATTCTGCTTTCCGGCGTGGAGCTGGAGCTTACCGGCGTCGGACGCGAGTATATCCTGCGGGAGCAGCTGGAGACTATCCGCGACGAGTACGATTTCATTATTCTGGATACTCCGCCGGCGCTTTCCGTGCTGACGATAAACGCTTACACGGCGGCGGACGAACTGGTTATCCCGATGCTGTGCGAGATACTCAGCCTACAGGGTATCGCCCAGCTCAAGCAGACTATCTTCGCGGTTCAGAGGTACTACAACAAGGAACTGACCGTAGGCGGTATCCTGCTCAATAAGTACAATCCGCGGCTCACGCTCACCCGCGACGTCGAGGATCTTGCGAACGTCATCGCGCAGCAGCTCAGCACGAAGATCTACAAGAACCGCATAAGCGCGAGCGTAAGCATTGCAGAGGCTCCCGCGCACGGAGAGAGCGTTATCACATACTCGCCGAAATCCAAGGCGGCAAAGGAGTACACGGCGTTCGTCGAGGAGCTTACCGGAGTAAAGTGCAATAAAGCGGCAAAGAAGAAATGACAGACGAGAAGAACATAATTACCGAGCGCTACAGCACCGACCGGGAAGGCGCGGTTCTGGTGGCGGAGCGCCGCAAGGAGGACAAGCCCCGTGCCGCGCGTACGGCGGATAAATCCGGAAAGACGGCGGCTAAGGCGAAGAAATCGCCGGAGAAAAGTGCGAAAAGCTCCGGGAAGAAAGCGCGTGCGTCCGGCGTAAAAAAGACGTCGGAGCCGGAGGAGCAGTCAGTCAGCGTGAAAACCCCGAGCGTCATGAAGCTCGTGGAGGACGATTCACTGGCGGAAAACCAGGTCATCGCCGCCGGGAAGAGCCGCATACCGCGCCAGCTGCGTGGCATAGAGCCGCTTTCCAGGGTGATACGCCGGGAGGCGGAGGCAGAGCGCCGCGTGGAGGAGCAGCAGAACTCCCCGATTGTCACCCGGGAACTGACCGGAATGGTGATAGAATCCGCTGTGCCGGAGGTCCTGGCGCGGTTCAACGCGTGCGACTGCGGCATATGCCGTGCCGAGTTGTCCAGACTTGCAAGCGCGGAAATTCCGGCGCGATATATACGTATACCGGAAGCCGCTGACCTTAATTGGATGGGCTTCACGGAGGACGAAAGGCTGCTGATAGCGTCGCTTAAAAAGACAGTCATGTCGGTCATGATAAGGCTGATGATGGCTAACAAGAAACGTAATTTCCACGGCTGACAGAGGTATAGGGGCAATCTGCAACAAAATCTATAAAAATTGTTGCATTATGGCGGTAAATATGCTATAATATTTTCATAAAGCTGATAAAACGGGCTGGCGTCCCGGAATGGCAGAGGAGGTGGCTCCGTTGGATTGTTCCTTATGGTTCGGACGGTGCATGATAAACAGCGCGTCTGAAATAACAGAACATTTCGACCTGGCGTCGCTTCGCGGTTATTTCCTGGGCGGAAAACTGGTGGAGTGGCTCAGAGAGCACGGCGGAGATCAGCAGGCGAAACGCCTTGAATCGCTCGACCCATCCGACCCGGAGCTTGACAGCCGCCTGACTCAGGCTTTCGGCGTTGAAACGCCGTCCGTAAAGCAGGTTTTTACCGGGACTGAAAAGGTACGCGATGTTCCTGCGGCTGGCTCTTACAATGGTTCGTTTGCTGTGGGTTCCGGATTCGGATATCAGTTCGGCAGCTATTCCGGGAGCTTCGCGGCTTCGTATGCGGGGAGCTATCTCGGCAGTTACGTCGGGAGCTATTCCGGCAGCTACACAAAATTCAGCCTTTGGGAATGGGAGTGGGAATGGCGCTTCGGCGGCAGCTTCCGGAGTTCCCATGGGTCTTTCGGCGGGAGCTTCAAGCTTGGCTCATTTACTGCGGGTTCGTTTATGTACGGCTCGTTCGCGGGCGGGTCTTTTCCGTTCGGCGGGTCGTTCCCGGGGTTCGGAGCGTATCCGTTCGGGAGCTTTCCGGCGGGGTACGGCAGCTTCATGATCTCCGCCGACGATTACGATAGGATAATGTACGAGTGCCTTCGCAGATGTCCGCTGGACTGCTTCGGCTATGGCATTCATATAATCTGACAGAGGGTAACTATTTGGACGCATTTCATATAATTTCTACGGCTCCGTTTTTCGCAAAAAATAACGGGGCTTTTGCTTTAGAGGATTTCGACCTGTACTGCGCCGTCATTTCCGCGCTGCAATGGCGCAGGGACGGAAGCAGGATATTCCTGTACTGTGATGGCCCTGCGGCGGATTACATCAGACGTTCCGGGCTGGAATCGGTCTGGGACGAGGTGCGGGATACAGTTCCGGCCGACCTGGAGGGGATAGACCCGCAGATGTTCTGGGCGGCGGGGAAGCTATTCGCGCTTCGTCAGATGGAGGCTCCCTGCGTGATGATAGACACTGACCTCATCGTCTGGCAGAAGCCGCAGTTCGGGGAAGCGCTCATCGCGGCGCACCGGGAGGATCTTAATCCGGATATATACCCGGAGTTTGAGTATTTCCGCGCTCCGGGGCACTGTATTCCGGATTTCAGCCGGGAGGTACTGCCGCTGAACACGGCGTTTCTGTACATGCCGGATAACTCGCTGAAGGAGTTCTACACGTCCCAGGCGATAGCGTTCATGAAATCCGCGGAGAGCTGCGGCGACCGTCTGAAATACATGGTTTTCGCGGAACAGCGCATAGCGGCTATGTGCGCGGAGTTCACGGGAACTCCGGTGGAAACGCTGCTTGAAAAGGAGTTCCTGTTCTTCCCGCAGGATAAGTACAGCCATCTGTGGGGCGCAAAGCAGCAGATGCGGGAGCACCCGGTGCTCCGGGAGGAATTCATCTGGCGCTGTATCGCCAGGATACTGCGGGATTTCCCGGATTGGGAATGGACTATCGACAGGGTAAAGGAGGCGGCGAGGTGATATATCTCGACAACGCGGCGAGCGCTCCGGTGCTGGAGTGCGCAATAAATGCGGCGCAGCCGTTTCTGACGGAATGCTGCGGCAATCCCTCGTCGATACACTCGGAGGGACGCCGGGCGGCTCTGGCGCTCATAGAAGCCCGGGAGAAGTGCGCGGCGGCTGTCGGCGCAAAGCCGGAGGAGATAATTTTTACTTCCGGCGGCACGGAAGCGGACAACATGGCGGTCAGCTCCGCGTTTCTGGCGGGGCTGGAGAACGGCAGAAAACGCATTGTCACAACGAAAATCGAGCACCCGGCGATCCTGGAGTCATGCCGATTCCTGGAGCGGTTCGGTGCGGATATCAAGTACCTTGACGTCAATGCGGAGGGGTATGTTTCGGCGGAGCAGGCGCGGGAGCTTATCACGGAGGATACGGCGCTCGTTACGGTAATGACGGCGAACAACGAGGTCGGCACGATACAGCCGGTATGCGATATCGCCGGTATTTGCCGGGAACGCGGAGTGACGTTCCATACGGACGCGGTGCAGGCAGCAGGTCTTATCCCGCTGAATGTGGGCGATATCGGCTGCGACATGCTGTCGGTTTCGGCGCACAAGTTCGGCGGGTTACGCGGGGCGGGGCTGCTGTACTGCCGCGGAGGTACGCCGGTAACTCCGCTTATCCACGGCGGCGGGCAGGAAAACGGTCTGCGCTCCGGGACGGAGAACACCGCCGCCATCGTCGCGATGGGCGCGGCTATGGAATACGCGTGCCGTGATATTCTGGCTAAGTCCGCGAAAATTGCGGAGCTGCGAGACAGGCTCATTTCCGGACTGCTCGAAATCCCCGGCAGCAGGCTGAACGGCGGTATATCGCCCAGGCTGTGCGGTAACGTCAATGTTTCTTTCGCCGGGGTTGAGGGCGAGAGCCTTGTTCTGGGTCTTGACCTGCGGGGCGTGTGCGTTTCCTCCGGGTCGGCGTGCTCCAGCGGAAACGAGGAGCCGTCGCATGTGCTGCGGGCTATGGGAGTTCCCGACGATATGCTCAAGGGTTCGCTCAGGCTTACGCTGTCGGAGTTCAACACCTCCGACGAGGTGGAAAGAACGATACAGGCAGTCCGGGAAACCGTCGGAACTCTGCGTGACCTGCGCGGGTGGAAAGGCTGATATGAAAAAGGAGCGGGTATTCAATGCGCTGGCAGTATTGGAGGGAATGCTCTGTCCGGTGCTGTGCCTTATGTACGCATTCTGCGGGCTTGCCGTATGGACGCAGACAGCGTATTTTTGTCCGCTGCTGGGCGTGTTGATGGCGGCGCTCCTGTTTTCACGGAATAAGCGGCGGTTTATCTGGAAATGCGCCAGCGCGCTGTGTCTGTTTGTGGTGCTTTTCATTCTGGCGCTGGAATTTGGCTGGTGGGGTGATGTATTCGCTATGTTCAATGCGCAATACGTTACTGAATATGGCGGAATGAATATGGGCGATGCGTCGGGTATTTTTCTGTTATGGACACCTACGGCTTTTATGGCTCTTATCGGAGGGGTTATCGTAAGCGCGGGGGTGCGGCATTCTGTCATTGAAAAGGAAAATCTGCGGGCTTCGGCTGGCGGTGTGCAGGAGGGTACTGATGATACGGGAACTTGAAGAAAAGATGTGGCGCGCGGCACAGTCACGGGACAGAGCCGCGTTCCTGGAGCTTGTGGACGAGAATGCCGTGATGGTTTGCGGTGGATTCCGGTGCAGCGGCGCGGAGTACGCAGGGATGATCAGTGAATTCGACTGCGCGTCGTTTGTTATAGAGGGCTTTGAAATCGTCTGCGAAACGCCGTATATGAAGCAGGTACATTACGTCATTACTACAACTGCCGGAGATAATAAGAACGCCGACCTTTCCGGGAAATTCCACGTGACCTCCACCTGGAGGAATAGCGGCGGAAGCTGGAAGCTCGTGTTCAATATGGACAGCAGGATATTTGAGAGGTAAACCGGGTAAATTTTATTTCCACCCCTTGACAAACGGCGGAATGTGTGTTATAATTCAAATAGAATATGTTGAAATGCGATGATAGGAAACAAAGCCCTGGCGCACTTCCAGAGAACCGGCGGTCGGTGCGAGCCGGTAGGGTTGCAGGGTCATAGCTCCTCCTTGAGCAGAACAGCTGAACGGGCGCGGCGTATCCGGCGCTTAACTAAGCTGTTACGGTTTCTCCCGTTATAGAGAGGCACATTGTCTGATGTGACCGAGTGGGCAGGTTTATTCTGCCAATGAGAGTGGTACCGTGGAGTATTCAGCTTCATCTCTTAGTTGAGATGGAGCTTTTTTTATTTTGCGGTCTGCGGCAGTTCAACGGAATTCTGTATTATATAGCGTGATATAACGCAGGGCTTCGCCCGGAAAGGAAAAAACATGACACAGGCAAACAAGTACGCAAGAAGATATTTCATGCCGCCGTTCAGATGCATGGACTGGGCTGAAAAGGATTACATTGAGAAGGCTCCCAGGTGGTGCAGCGTTGACCTCCGCGATGGCAACCAGGCGCTTATTATCCCGATGAGCCTGGACGAAAAGCTGGAGTTCTTCAAGAAACTCGTCGAGGTAGGATTCAAGGAGATCGAGATCGGATTCCCCGCTGCTTCCGAAACTGAGTATGAATTCTGCCGTGCTCTTATCGAGCAGAACCTCATTCCCGACGACGTGACTGTCCAGGTCCTCACCCAGAGCCGTGAGCATATCATTAAGAAAACTTTCGAGGCACTCGACGGTTGCAAAAACGCTATCGTTCACCTGTATAATTCCACCTCCGTTGCCCAGCGTGAGCAGGTTTTCCGCAAGAGCAAGGAAGAGATAATCGACATCGCCGTTACCGGCGCCAGGCTTCTGAATGAATACCGTGAAAAGACCCCTGGTAACTTCCGCTTTGAGTACTCCCCGGAGAGCTTCACCGGAACTGAGCCGGAATTTGCAGCGGAGATATGTAACGCCGTTATAGACATCTGGAAGCCCACGCCTGACTGGAAGGCCATAATCAACCTCCCCGTTACCGTTGAGGAGAGCCTGCCGCATGTTTACGCACAGCAGGTGGAATACATGTGCAAGGTGCTCCACAACCGCGACAGTCTGGAAATCTCCCTCCACCCGCACAACGACCGCGGCTGCGGTATCGCAGACACCGAGCTTGGACTCCTCGCAGGCGCTGACCGCGTTGAGGGTACACTGTTCGGAAACGGCGAGCGTACCGGTAACGTGGATATCGTCACGCTGGCGCTTAACATGTATTCCCACGGCGTTGAGCCGAACCTCGATTTCAGCAACCTGCCGGAGCTGGCTTCTATCTACGAAAGACTTACAAGAATGCATGTCTACGAGCGTATGCCATACAGCGGACAGCTTGTATTTGCGGCGTTCAGCGGTTCTCACCAGGACGCTATCGCCAAGGGCATGAAGTGGCGTGAGGAAAAGGATCCCGAACACTGGAACGTTCCGTATATCCCGATAGACCCGCACGACATCGGCAGAGAGTACGAGGGCGACGTTATCCGTATCAACAGCCAGAGCGGCAAGGGTGGAATCGGCTTCCTCATGGAGCAGACCTACGGCATCATCATGCCGCCTAAAATGCGCGAACACTTCGGCTACGTTGTTAAGGGAGTTTCCGACCATCAGCACAAGGAGCTTCACCCGAACGAGATCTACGATATCTTCGAAAAGACATATCTGGAGCCACAGGGCAAGCTGAAATTCGTCGAGGCGCACTATACCCAGGGCGAGCATATTACTGCCACTGTCACAATGGACGTCAGCGGTCAGAAGCGCACATGGGAGGGTGTCGGAAACGGTCGTCTGGATGCGGTTTCCAACGCAATCAAGACTGGCCTCGGCATAGAATTCCATCTTGAGACCTATACTGAGAACGCGGTCGAGCAGTCCTCCAAGTCCAAGGCTGCGGCGTACATCGGCATTTCCAAGCCGGATGGCTCCGTAAGCTGGGGCGCGGGTATCCATACGGATATCATAGTGGCTTCGGTAAGGGCGCTGGTGGCTGCGGTCAATAATTCCGGGCTTATCTGATTATGAATAGCTTCAGGGCGCGCTTCGGTGCGCCCTTTTTCTTGACTTTAAATCGTTCGTGTGATATAATTAAATCTGGAAATGTAGTCTGTGAAGGGAGTGCGTATGGATAAAATAAGGGCCGAGATGAAATGCAACGACAGATTTTTTAATGCTGGTATGGCAGCGGCAGTCATTATTCTTGCGATTTGGTTTGCTGTAATGTTAACATATTTCTCGGTGGTCAGTCTGGTATTGTTTTTGATCTTCACTGCATTATCTATCGCAATTGTAATAGCTTACGAAAAAATACCAACAGTCGCAGAAGCGGACGGTAATGAACTCAGATGGAAACACCTCCTCGGCTGGAAGTCCATTAAATATGCGGATATTTTAACTATGACATGCGAACCGGAAGAACTGCACGGGCGCTATTCCAGTACGCAATGTATGAAGCTGTATATAACCACCGAGGACGATGAATGTACGCTGAGCCAGATAATAGATACAAATAAAATGCTTAAGGACAGGCTTGACGGACGGGAAACGGATATTCCGGTCATGCGGCTGTATGAATTCATTAAAGAAAAATCCGGAAAATAATTTTCATTTTCTGTGTTTAAAGTGTTGAAAATTCTGCGGGAATGTGGTATACTATATATAGTCATTACAATACAGAAAGCGAGTGATTCATCAACATGAAGTGTCCCGAATGTGGCTGCGAGGAGAGCAAGGTAATCGACTCCCGCCCGACAGAAAACAAGGTGCGCCGCCGCCGCGAGTGCATACAGTGCGGCTTCCGATTTACGACCTACGAGATCATCGAGGATATACCGCTGATGGTCATAAAAAAGGATAATTCCATCGAGCCTTTCGACCGCCAGAAGCTTGTTGACAGGCTGTGCAGAGCCGCTGTAAAGCGTCCGGTAAAACTTGAGACCATAGAAAATATGGTGGACGAGATCGCCGCGGAGCTTAAAAATTCCCTCCAGAGAGAGGTAACGAGTGAGAAGATCGGCGAACTGGTGCTCCACAGGCTGAAGGACATTGATGTTGTGGCTTATATAAGGTTCGCTTCGGTATATAAGGATTTCAATGACGTTGACAGCTTCGTGAAGATAATCTCCGAGCTACAGGAAAACGGATAATACGTACGGACTCCGCAGTAATGCGGAGTCCTGTTTGTTTGTGTTATTTTTTGTAACACAATATGTATAATACGGTTGAAAACTGAGAAAACTTATTGTGCAGTATTTTTCAGAAAAAGTGTTGACTTTTTTATTGAAAGGGTGTATAATAATTAAGCTTTCGAGAGAAAGCAACAAAAAAGATCACGGAGTGACCTGAAATCAAAAAGTTTTTCAGAAAATTTTGAAAAACCTCTTGACAAGACGGAAATAAAGTGATATAATAAACAGGCTGTCGCGCAAGCGACTATCTCTTCCAGAGCAAATCACTCGAAGATGAATCAAGAAAAAATCAAAAAGAAATTTTGAAAAACCTCTTGACAAATCGAAAAGAAAGTGATATAATGGATAGGCTGCTGAAAAGTGGTGAGAGAAAACCTCGAAATCACGTTGATTTCGAAAAAATCAAGAAAAATTTTAAAAGAAATTTTAAAAAAACCTCTTGACAAACTCGAAAAGATGTGATATAATAACAAAGTCGCCTGAGAGATTAGAACGACGAAGTTAAAAAGCTCCTTGAAAATTGAACAATACAGAACGAATTAACATTACCTTGTCGATTCTTTGGCAGAAATGCCGGAGTTGAGAAACAAGTAAAATTCTGGATAAACACAGATTGCGTTAATTAAA
>Ga0129310_1001437_pt1 | contig 20928 bp, 19 predicted proteins | sample Go1ome_2_FD_94433 | JGI IMG/M metagenome (GOLD analysis project Ga0129310, IMG submission 94433) | Western lowland gorrila individual fecal microbial communities from Wisconsin, USA - Go1022A metagenome | ecosystem: Host-associated > Mammals > Digestive system > Large intestine > Fecal | place...
ACCGAAATATGCGAGAAACAAGAATGTACTGATAGTCGGAGGTTCCGGTTCCGGTAAGACAAGATTCTGGTTGAAGCCGAACCTTTTACAGATGCATTCGAGCTACGTGGTCACTGACCCGAAGGGTAGTATCGCATGCGAGTGTGGTAATGCCCTTTTGAAGAATAACTATCGGATTAAGATTTTTAATACCATTAATTTTAAGAAGTCGATGCACTATAACCCCTTTGCTTATATCCACTCTGAAAAGGATATTCTAAAGCTGGTAACAACGCTTATTGCAAATACTAAGGGAGAAAGTAAGGGCGGTGACGATTTCTGGCTGAAAGCAGAGACGCTGCTTTATACAGCACTTATCGGATACATCCATTATGAGGCTCCGGAGGAAGAGCAGAGCTTTTCTACACTTCTTGAGATGATAAATGCGATGGAAGTCCGAGAGGATGATGAGGAATTCAAGAATCCGGTGGATTTGATGTTTGAGGAATTGGAAAAGCAGAATCCAGACCATTTTGCTGTGAGACAGTATGCGAAATACAAGTTGGCTGCAGGCAAGACAGCAAAGTCGATTCTTGTATCATGTGGTGCAAGACTTGCACCGTTTGATATTAAGGAACTTCGTGATATTACTGCCTATGATGAGTTAGAACTGGATACCTTGGGAGATAAGAAGACAGCACTGTTTTTGATTATGTCAGATACGGATGGCACTTTTAATTTTCTGATTTCCATGATTTATACGCAGCTGTTCAATCTGCTATGTGAAAAGGCGGATGACGTGTATGGAGGAAGACTTCCGGTGCATGTGCGCTGTCTGATTGATGAGTGTGCCAATATCGGTCAGATTCCTAATCTGGAGAAGCTGGTGGCAACCATCCGAAGCAGAGAGATTTCTGCATGTCTGGTATTACAGGCAAAATCGCAGCTAAAAGCAATCTATAAGGACAATGCCGATACCATTATCGGTAACATGGATTCGCAAATATTCCTTGGTGGCTCAGAACAGACCACCTTAAAGGATTTGAACGCTTCTCTTGGTAAAGAGACCATTGATATGTTTAATACCGGGGAATCGAGAGGTAGCAACATGAGCTACAATTTGAACTATCAGAAGCTCGGTAAAGATTTGATGAGCATTGATGAGCTGGCTGTCATGGACGGTAGCAAGTGTATTGTGCAGGTGCGTGGTGTGCGTCCGTTTTTATCGGATAAATATGATATTACACAGCATCCGAACTATCATCTGACTTCTGATTATGATAAGAGGAACCACTTCGATATCGAGAAGTTCCTAAACCACAAGTTAATATTGAGAGCAGATGACGAATACGAGGTCATCGAAGTAAACGAAGAATAACTCTTTTGATTTGCGATAAAGGCAGATGGAAGAGTTTTTTTATTGCCCGGATTTCGGTTCGGGTGAGGTACGGCCGTATTTCCAAAGTCAGTCGACGGGCTTTGGAGCAGTAACTACACACGACCTTTTGGTCAAGGAATTTATATCACAAAGAAAAACGGAGGATTTTAATTATGGCATTTTTTCAGAGCGCAGTAGGAACATTGCAGACATTAGTAGTAGCACTTGGAGCAGGTCTTGGTATCTGGGGTGCAATCAACCTTATGGAAGGCTACGGTAACGATAACCCGGGCGCAAAGTCTCAGGGTATGAAGCAGCTTATGGCAGGCGGCGGTGTAGCCCTTATCGGTACTACTTTAGTGCCTGTACTTGCAACTCTTTTCTAAGAGGCAGCGTGGCAGTACTACGCAACAGTAACTTATTACACGGAGCCGGGGCGAGGAACCCGGCTCTAACACATTAGAGAATATGGAGGATTTTAATTATGGCATTTTTTCAGAGCGCAATTGGAACATTACAGACATTAGTAGTAGCACTTGGAGCAGGTCTTGGTATCTGGGGTGCAATCAACCTTATGGAAGGTTACGGTAACGATAACCCGGGCGCAAAGTCTCAGGGTATGAAGCAGCTTATGGCAGGTGGCGGTGTAGCCCTTATCGGTACCACTTTGGTTCCTGTACTTGCAACCTTGTTCTAAGAAACAGGAGGGTTTAAATGGACAGCTTATTTCAGTCGATTGAAGACTGGCTGAAAGAGGTGCTCGTATCAGGAATTATGAATAATCTGTCGAATGCATTTGATGCAGTAAACCAAGAGGTGGGGCAGATTGCAACTGATGTGAGTCAGACACCGGCAAGTTTCTTGCCGAGTGTCTACTCGCTCATCAGGAACATCTCGGAAAACGTGATTCTTCCTGTGGCAGGGATTATTTTGACGTTTATAGCCTGTTATGAGCTGATACAGCTAGTCATTAGCCATAATAACTTGGCGAATTTTGAAACATGGATTTTTTGGAAGTGGGTATTCAAGACCTTTGTGGCGGTTTGCCTGATTTCCAATACTTTTGATATCACAATGGCGGTGTTTGATGTAGGACAATGGGTCGTCCAACGGAGCGGTAGTATTATAACCGGTAGTACGGCAATAGATGACAGCACGCTGCTTTCGATGCAGAGTACGTTACAAGCAATGGGTGTAGGTGAATTATTAGGAATTTATTTGCAATCTTTTATCGTGCAGGTAGGTATTCATATCCTGAGCATTGCAATCTTTGTAATTATCAATGGACGTATGATTGAGATTTACCTTTACACCAGTATGGCACCAATTCCTTTTGCAACATTCGGAAACAAGGACCAGAGCATGATGGGAATGAATTATTTGAAGTCATTATTTGCACTGGCATTTCAGGGATTCTTAATCATGATTTGTGTAGGCATTTATGCGGTATTGATTACCGGTGTAGCTTTCACATCTGACATTACAGGTTCCTTATGGAGTGTATTAGGCTTTACAGTATTGCTTGCATTTACACTTTTTAAGACCGGAACCCTTGCAAAATCAATCTTACACGCACACTAATTTGAAAAAAGGAGGACTTATGGCAGCATCATATATATCAGTACCTCGTGACTTAACGAAGGTAAAGAGTAAAGTGATGTTCAATCTTACGAAGAGGCAGTTGATTTGTTTTTCTGCGGCGGCACTTTTAGGAGTACCGTCTTTTTTTCTGCTCAAGGCGATTAGCAGTCCGAGCGTAGCTGCAATGGGAATGATGGTGGTTATGATGCCACTGTTTTTCCTTGCTATGTATGAGAAGAACGGTCAGCCCTTGGAAGTATTTTTGAACCAGTTTATTCAGGCGAATTTTGTTCGCCCTAAGTACCGTCCCTATGAGACGGATAATCATTACGCAGCAATTATGCGACAGATAGAAGCACAGAAGGAGGTAGAAAGAATTGTTTTTAGTTCGAAAGAAAGACAAGGATGTGGAACTGGCGTTGCCGGAGCATTTGACAAAGGAAGAAAAGAAGCAAGTAAAGGAAATCATTCGCAAAGTAAAGAAAAGTGATGGAGTTCCCAGAACGGCGCAGGAGAGTATTCCTTTTGAGAGGATGTTTCAGAACGGTATCTGCCGTGTAGGAAGCGATTACTACACCAAGACCATCCAGTTTCAGGACATCAATTATCAGCTTGCATTGCAGGAGGATAAGACAGAGATTTTTGAGGAATGGTGTTCCTTCCTTAACTTCTTTGACAGCTCCGTACACTTTGAACTGTCCTTTATGAATATGACAACGGATGCAGAAAGCTTTGAAAAGAGTATTGCGATTCCACATAAAAAGGATGATTTCAACGGTGTCAGAGATGAATACAGCACCATGTTATTTCAGCAGATGCAGGCAGGAAATAACGGTCTTACAAAGACCAAGTATTTGAGCTTTGGTATCAAGGCAGCATCCATGAAGGAGGCGAAGCCCAGACTTAGCCACATCGAAATGGATATCATAAATAACTTTAAGCGTCTCGGGGTACGTGCCAAGAGCTTAAACGGTGCAGAGCGGTTAGAGCTGATGCATACGCAATTCCACATGGGAGACAATGAAAAATTCCGCTTTGACTGGCGATGGTTGCCGGGAACCGGGCTTAATGTGAAGGACTTCATTGCTCCAAGCGGATTTGGCTTCAAGAACGGCAGAACCTTTCAGATGGGAAGTTTATACGGAGCAATGTCGTTTTTATCCATTACGGCATCAGATATCAGTGACAGAATGCTGGCGGATTTCCTTGGTATGGAGTCCAACCTGATTATTTCTATGCACATTCAATCCGTGGACCAGAATGAGGCAATTAAGACGGTAAAGCATACCATCACAGAGCTTGACAGAAGCAAGATTGAGGAGCAGAAAAAGGCAGTACGTGCCGGTTACGATATGGATATCATCCCTTCCGACCTTGCAACCTATGGCAGCGATGCCAAGGCATTGTTAAAGGAATTACAGAGTCAGAACGAGAGAATGTTCCTTTTGACGTTCCTTGTGATGAATACCGGCAGAACGGAACAGGAGCTTGAGAATAATCTGTTTCAGGCATCCAGTATTGCACAGAAGCATAACTGCAACTTAGTGCGCCTCGATTATCAGCAGGAGCAAGGGCTTATGAGCAGTTTGCCACTGGCACACAACCTGATTGATATTAAGCGAGGTATGACAACCAGCAGCACAGCGATTTTCGTACCATTCACTACACAGGAATTATTCCAGCCGGATAAGGAGTCACTTTACTATGGTTTGAATGCTCTTTCCAACAACCTGATTATGGTGGACAGAAAGAAGCTGAAAAATCCAAACGGACTTATCCTTGGTACTCCGGGTTCCGGTAAGTCGTTCTCGGCAAAGCGAGAGATTGCAAATGCATTTCTTGTAACGGATGATGATGTAATTATCAGTGACCCTGAGTCAGAGTATAGCCCGCTGGTGGAACGCTTCGGTGGTCAGGTTATCAAAATCAGTCCTACCAGTGCACAGTTTATCAATCCCATGGATATCAACATGAACTACTCGGATGATGATAACCCGATTGCTCTTAAGGCAGATTTTATTCTGTCTCTTTGTGAGCTTATCGTAGGTGGTAAGGAAGGCTTACAGCCGATTGAAAAGACGGTTATTGACCGTTGCATCCGAAAGATTTATCAGGGATATTTTGAGAATCCGGTACCGGAGAATATGCCCTTACTTGAGGATTTATACAATGCACTTTTAGAGCAGGATGAGGCAGAAGCCAAGCATGTGGCAACTGCTTTGGAAATCTACGTGCATGGTTCCTTGAATGTATTCAACCATCGTACCAACGTGGACATTACCAACCGTCTTGTGTGCTATGACATCAAGGACTTAGGTAAGCAGTTAAAAAAGATTGGGATGCTGGTGGTGCAGGACCAGGTGTGGGGAAGAGTGACGGAGAACCGTTCCGCAGGCAAGTCAACCAGATATTACATGGATGAGATGCATCTTTTGCTCCGTGATGAGCAGACCGCAGCATATACCGTGGAAATCTGGAAGCGATTTAGAAAATGGGGTGGTATTCCGACCGGTATCACGCAGAACGTCAAAGACCTGTTAGCATCAAAGGAAGTGGAGAATATTTTTGAAAACTCCGACTTTATCTATATGCTCAATCAGGCAGTGGGAGACAGACAAATCTTAGCTAAGCAGTTAAATATCAGTCCTCATCAGCTTTCGTATGTTACACATTCGGGAGAAGGTGAAGGGCTTTTGTTTTATGGCAATGTCATCCTACCGTTTGTGGACAGATTCCCTACTGACCTTGAGCTGTATCGTATCATGACAACCAAGCTTAGCGAAGTGCAGGAAGCAAAGAAGGAGCAGGCGTAAATGAATGAGGAAAAAAAGAGTACAGGTACTAAGAAGTCCTCCCGAGCGACAGCGCAAAAGTCGCCGGGAGAGAAGCTCAAGAACGAGCAGAGTGCCAGAGAGGCAGTCAGAAAAAAGCTTCGGTACGGAAAGAAAGATAACTCCCTGACCGTGGAGGAGAAAAAGCAGCTGAAAGCAAAGACTGCCCGAGGCAGGCGAATGATTATGGCAGAGACTGCCGTTAGCAGGAAAAGTAGCCGGGAACTGGATAAGCATAATGAGGATGAGAATGTTGGTACCGAAGCAGTTTCCAGAGGTTTGGAGGCAGGTGGACTGATTGTAGAAAAAGCAAAGCTTGAACATTATGGCAAGAAGTTGCACAAGCGTACCGTAAAGCAGTCGAATAAGCTGGAGTCTACTAAGAAAGAGACATCCGAGGAGACTGCGAAATCCATTCAAAAAAGCAGAATGAAGCGACAGGCAATTGATGCGTACCAGAAAAAGAAAGCTAAGGAAGCTGCCGGAGGAGCAGGAAGTCTTGGCAAGAAGTTTGTGGACAAAGCTGGAGATATGGTTGGTTGTATCGGAGAATTTATTTCCGAGCATATTTTGCAGGACACGAAGGTGCTTGTTGTAGTGGGGATTATTGCACTGTTATTGATAGTGATAACGTGTATGTTTTCATCCTGTTCCCTTATGGCTAGTGGCGCAAACAATGCGACGGTTGCTAGTAGCTATACAGCAGAGGATGAGACAATTCTTGCCGTGGATGAAGATTATACGGCATTGGAGGATGAATTGCAGGAGAGAATTGATTCCATAGAAACGGATTACCCGGGCTATGACGAATATCAGTATGAGCTTGCAGAAATCGGTCATAATCCTTATCATTTAGCAGCTCTTTTGACTGTGCTTTATGAGGATTATACGCAAAGTGAAGTACAGAGAGAATTGCAAAATATATTTGATGTACAGTATGAGCTGACTGTCACAGAAGTAGTGGAAACAAGAACGAGGACGGAGACACGCACCCGGACGGAAATAAGGACCGGCACAAGAACTGTGACAAATCCTGATGGCACTACCTCGACGGAGGAGTATGAATATGAGGTAGAGGTCGAGTACGAAGTGGAAGTAGAGTATGAGTATTATATTCTAAAAACAGTGCTGACCAATGCTACAATGGATGCGGTGGTTCGTGGATATGGATTTTCTGCGGATGAGATGGAGCGATATGAGATTTTGGTTGCCACCTATGGTAATAAGGCATATCTGTTTGGAGATGACATCTACAGTGTGGCAGACCCAGGCGATTATCAGGATTACGATGTTCCGGCAGAGTACCTGACCGATTTGGAGTTTGGCAGAATGCTTCAATGTGCGGAGCAATACCTTGGATACCCTTATGTGTGGGGAGGTTCTTCGCCATCCACCAGCTTTGATTGCTCCGGCTATGTAAGCTACGTTATCAATAACTGTGGAAATGGATGGAATGTAGGAAGAAAGACCGCAAACGGACTTTTAGGATGCTGCACTACGGTATCAGCGACGGAGGCAAAGCCGGGAGACTTGATTTTCTTCCAAGGCACTTATAATACTTCCGGCGCAAGTCATGTGGGTATTTATGTGGGCGCTGGTATGATGCTGCACTGTGGAAATCCCATTCAATATACGTCTATCAATACTGCATATTGGCAGGAACATTTTTACACTTATGGAAGGTTAAATTAGGCTCCCGGTCTTCGGGAGCTTTTTCAATGAAAGGAGAAAAGAGCATGTATGAAAAGTTAGATAAGCTTCGTGCTGAATTAGAACGAGCAAAGCAGCGTAGAGCGGATGCGGATGCAAAGGTAAAGCAGCAGGAGCAGAAGTTAAGAGAAGCGGAGAATACGCAGATTTTGGCGGATGTAGGTGCAATGAAGCTGACACCGGAGCAGTTGGCACAGTTTTTACAGCTGGCTGCAAGTGGACAGCTGCCTATAACACAGAATGGTCCAGTAGCAAATGTTAAACCGGTACCGTCTACAGTACAGGAAAACGATGATTATGAAGAAAGTGAGGATTTTGACGATGAAGAAGTTTAATATTGGAAAGAAATTTAACGGAGCGATTGCTCTTGCTACAGCATTCATGGTGGGTGTTACCCCTATGACTGCTTTTGCACAGGCAAATGATACTACCAAAGAGGTAATTGTGGAAACAAGTGTGCAGGAGAGCAATGTTTCTGTTGTCGCAGAAGAGAATGTGGTAGACACAAGCGTATCCGACAATAGTGTGGAAGCGGACGCTTCTGAGGATACAGAGCTTGCTTACCGCTATACGGTAAATGAGGATGGCAGCATTGTGTTTGATTTCAACGGAGAACAGTATACTTATGGCGCAAAGGAAGACCCTACAGGAACTGTAGTGACCAAAGGTTCCCGATTAAATGTGAGAACCGGAGCAGGAATGGATTATGAGGTAATCGACCAGCTTCGTCCCGGGGAAGAGGTTTCTGTCATCGGTACAGAAGGTGACTGGTATCAGATTACGGTACCTGCAAAGACCGGATATGTGCATGGAGATTATCTGGAGGTAATTGAAAATGCAGCTAATGAAACAGATGAGGCACTTCTTAAGATGTTCATGATGATGTTTGTGGATAACATGAATGAGGCTGCAAATAAGAATTATGCACTGACCCCAGATGGAAATCTTACTTTGGTGGACGACTACGGTTCCACGGAAAAGAGTGGAAAGCAGTTTATTACTGTGACTACTAAGGCAGGAAATTACTTTTATATCATTATTGACCGTGATGATGAAGGAAATGAAACCGTACACTTCCTCAATCTGGTGGATGAGGCAGACCTTTTATCTTTGATGGATGAAGAGGAAGCACAGCAGTATATCAACTCTTCCACACAGGACGTAACCGTATCGGAAGCAACACTGACTCCTGACGTGCCGGAGGAAGCGAATGAGGAACCGAGTACAGAGGAACCTACTGCGGAGGAACCTGCAAAGAGTAACACAGGAGTACTTCTATTATTGGTATTAGTTGCAGTTGGTGGTGTCGGTGGATTCTTCTTCTTTAAGAAGAACAAGGAAAAGGAAACCAAGAATACGCTCCCTGACCCTGACTTCGATTACAACGAGGATGAAGAGGATTACCTTTCTGAAATTGCAGAGGACGATGAGGATATCGCAGCTGAGTTCGATGAGGATTTAGACGACGAGGAATAATTTGTAGCAGGAAAGGGTGGCGTAAGCTGCCCTTTCTTTGCAGAAAGGAGCTTATATGGGAAAGAAATCAAGATATGCAGGCTATTACAAGGCAGTGCTGAATCAGAAAAAGAAACCGGCACGTTCTACACAGAAATCAATTCTTGGGAGACTAAAGCAACTGAAAAATCAGGAATTTGTGATGAATGTGCCTGTCGGAGAAGGAAATGAACAGTAAACATTTTTACTTAAACAATGTGGCAATCCGGTTGGTAAGGGAACCACCACTACAAAGCGATTATCCCTTAGATAATCCCGGGGCAGTCGTGAAGCTGATGGCAGATACTTTGAAGGACTATGACAGAGAGGTATTTGCCATTATCAATTTACAGGCAGACCTAAGACCTATCAATGTGAATATCGTGAGTGTGGGAGCGTTGGAGCAATCCTTGGTGCATCCAAGGGAAGTATTGAAATCAACCATACTTTCCAATGCATCTGCGGTAATGCTCTGCCATAACCACCCATCTGGGCGATTATCCCCAAGCAGGGAGGATATTGCTGTAACGGACAGACTGGCGCAGATTTGCAGTCTTTTGGGAGTGAGGCTTATAGAGCATGTGATAGTGGGGCGAGGCGATGAGTATTATTCGTTTCATGAAAAGGGAGTAATGCCGATACCGGAGATAAAGTACACAACAGATATTAACGATTTGCAGTTAGGAGGAATGAAGGTGGCAGAGACAACAACAGAAATGAAAGCAGCAATGAAGGTAAGCTTTACCGTTTCAGAATGTGGAGAGTTTCATGATATGGGTGAGTACCATGAAAATGTGGGAAGTGTAAAAGAAGCACTGGAAATCTTTAAGCAGATACCGGATGACAGAATGCACGGAATTCCTACCATTGGTATTCGTGTGACGGATATGGAGCATCCCGAGATTTTTACGGAGATTGATATAGCGAATGCGAAGTTCATTGATATGGACGTTCTGGGATATGTTCCGGAAATCAGAGAGAATAAGTCAGCGCAGTATGCGATTGCAGAGTTGATTCATGCAATGCCGGAGGCTGAGATTCGTGGAGAGGTTCCTAAAGAGATTCAGAAAAAGGTACAGATGATTGAGTCGAGAGAAAAGCAGGCAGACCAGCTGAAAGAGATTACGGATAAGCTGGAGCAGGGCGTAGCAGAAGTTTTCTCCAGTGATAAATATAAGCAGTTCCTTGATACAATGGCAAAGTTTCCGAGGTATTCCGTGAATAACAATATCCTTATCATGATGCAGAAGCCGGATGCGCAGATTTGTCAGAGCTTTACCGGATGGAAAGAGATGGGGCGTTTCGTAAAGAAGGGCGAAAAGGGTATTAAGATTATTGCACCATCGCCATATACCATTCAGAGGGAGCAGAATAAATTGGATGAGAGTGGCAGACCGATGTTAGACCACGATGGCGAGCCTATCATGGAAAACGTGGAAATCAAAATCAATGCGTTCAAGGTGGTAAGTACTTTTGATGTAAGCCAGACTGATGGTAAGGAGCTTCCGAGCCTTGGTGTGGATGAACTGATGGGCAATGTGGACGGATACGGCACCTTCTTTGAAGCGTTGAAGCAGAGTTGCCCGGTACCGATGAGTTTTGAAGATATCCCCGGTGGAGCAAAAGGATTTTACAGTCAGACAGAAAAAAGAATTGCCATTCAGGAAGGGATGAGCGAGGTGCAGACGGTTAAGACTGCCATTCATGAAATGGCGCACCAGAAACTTCATGCAATCGAGCTTGGTAATAAGGATTTGAACAGGAATAGTAAAGAGGTGGAAGCGGAAAGCGTGGCATATACTGTGTGCCAGCACTACGGCATTGATACTTCTGACTATTCCTTTTCTTATGTAGCGGGCTGGTCCGAAGGAAAAGAGATGCCGGAGCTGAAAGCATCCCTTGATACTATCCGCAGGGCTGCTTCGGAAATGATTTCGTCTATTGATGAGAAGATTGAGGAGCTTATGTCACAAAAGACACAGGAACAGGCTGCGGAGAAGCCCGAGAGTGTCGCAGAAGACAAAACGGATAGGAAGGAGCAGTTGCAGGAGCTTTTGAAAGCTACGGTGGAGCAGTTATCACCAGAGGCAAAGAAATCGGAGGCACAAGCTAAGGATGATGCGAAGAAAAGTGTTAAGGAAGTAGTGGGAGACAAAGCAGAAGCCAAGCCTAAGAAAACTTCCGTGAAGTCCAAGCTTAAGGAAGGTAAGGAAAAGGTAGCGAAAACACCTGCAAAGAAAACAAAGGAGAAGGAGGCGCAAGCTTGTGTATAAATTAGTAATTGCAGAGAAACCGTCGGTAGCACAGTCTATCGCAAAGGTAATTGGTGCAACCAATCGTCAGGATGGTTATCTTGAGGGGAATGGATATTTGGTAAGCTGGTGCGTAGGACATCTGGTGGAGCTTGCGGAGCCTGAGTTCTACGATGAGAAATACAGCAAGTGGAGATACGAGGATTTGCCGATTTTACCTAAGCAGTGGGAATATCAGGTATCAGAAGCGACCAAAAAGCAGTTTAAAATTTTGAAGGATTTGATGAAGCGCAGCGATGTGGAAAGCCTCATCGAAGCGACAGATGCCGGAAGGGAGGGAGAATTGATTTTCCGTCTGGTGTATCATCAGGCTGGTTGTAAAAAGCCCTTTGAGCGACTTTGGATTTCATCCATGGAAGATAAAGCGATAGAGGAGGGATTTGCTAATCTGAAGGCGGGAACTGAATATGATGCTTTGTACGAAGCCGCACTATGCCGAGAGCGTGCCGACTGGATTGTCGGGATGAACGCTACCCGGCTTTTTTCAACTCTTTACGGACAGACCTTGAACGTAGGGCGAGTGATGACTCCTACTCTTGCAATGCTTGTCACACGAGAGGCTGAGATTAGCGGATTTAAGCCTGAGCCGTTTTATACGATTGCGATTACTGTCGGTGGTGTAAAAGCCACCGGGGAGCGCATTATGGATAAGAATGAGGCAATGGCAGTGTTACAGAAGGTAAGGGATGCGGAGGAAGCAGTTATTCGGAAAAACCAAACAACAGAAAAACAGGAAAAGGCACCGCAGCTTTATGACCTGACAAATTTGCAGAGAGAAGCAAATAAAATGATGGGATTTACCGCACAGCAGACTTTGGATTATGCGCAGAGTTTATATGAAAAGAAGCTTATCACTTACCCGAGGACGGACAGCAGATTTTTGACAGAAAATATGGAAGCATCCCTTCCGGAACTTGCGACAAAAATGGCGGATAAGTTTGGCTATCATGGTGCACTTCCTATGAATTGCAAGCAGGTCATCAACAATAAAAAGGTTACTGACCATCATGCGATTATTCCTACTGTGAATGTGCAGGATGTGGCATTCGGGGAGCTACCAAGCGGAGAGCAGAAGATTCTTAGCATGGTAGTGGCAAGACTTCTTGCCGGTGTCGGAGAAGCTCATGTGATTGCAGAGACAGAATTGGAATTTGACTGCGCCGGGTATCCCTTCAAGGCAAAAGCAAAGCAGGTTGTGAAGAATGGCTGGAAGGATGTAGGGGAATGGATTCTTGGTGGCAAAAAGAAAACGGATGGCGATTCTGACGAGGATAAGATTTTGCAGAATTTGGATTTCTTCCAAGAAGGAAAATCTATCCCTGCAAGGGATGCTGAGTGTAAGGAAGGTAAGACATCGCCCAAAAAGCATTTTACGGAAGATACCTTGCTTAGTGCGATGGAGCATGCCAGCGCAGATGAGATGCCGGAGGATGCAGAGCATAAGGGTATCGGTACTCCTGCAACAAGAGCCGGTGTGATTGAGAAGCTGGTGCGTATCGGTTTTGTAGAAAGAAAGGGCGATAAAAAGTCTATGTCGCTGATTCCGACTCATAAGGGAACTGCGCTGATTACGGTTATGCCGGAACAGATTCAGTCAGCATCTATGACAGCGGATTGGGAAGAGAAGCTTATCGAGATTGAACGTGGCAATTTTTCATCCGGTGCATTTATTGCAGAGATTGGAGATATGATTCAGGAGCTGGTGCAGACCTATAAGATAATTGAGGATGCGGAGGTTCTGATGCGTCCGGCGAATGAACCAATGGGAATTTGTCCATGCTGCGGAAAATCTGTGGTGGAAAAAAGTAAAGGATTCTTCTGTGAGAGTGGAGATTTTGCGTTATGGAAGAATAACCGATTCTTTGAGTCTCTTGGTAAGAAGCTGACCAAGCAGATAGCAGAGAAGCTTATCAAGGATGGTAAGGAGAAGCTGAAAGGCTGCAAGAGTGCAAAGACCGGTAAGACTTATGATTGCACAGTAGTAATGACGGTAGAAGATGGGAGATGTAACTTTCGTCTTGAATTCGAAAACAGGAGGTAGCGAAATGTCAGAAGCAAAGAAGGGAACAGAAATGAAGAAATGGGATGAGGTAAATGGTGCTTCCGGAGAAATTCTGGAAGCTTTTCTTTTCTCAGAAGCTGATGGATATGCCATCTTGCAGATGAATGATTCTGTGGAAGGGATGCAGTTCATGCGATATGATTTCGTGCAGTCGCAGGGATTCAATCCGGAGATAAATTTCTATGATACGGTGTACGCCGGTCCGTTGAATACGCAGTCACAGGATATTGATTTGATTTTGGATAATCTGTTTATGCGATTCAATGTAGAGAGGCCAGAGGACTTTACCGGTCACAGCTTATCTGTCAGTGATGTGATTGCACTGAAACGACAGAATGAAGTGAAATACTATTATGTGGATTCCGTAGGATTTAAGGAACTGCCGGGCTTTGACTCCGGCAGAAATCCGCTTCGTAGTATTGAGGACATGGTGGAGCAGAACGATAACCAGCTGGATGGTGTTATCAATAATGTTCCTGCCGAGACGGTTGCAGAAAAAGAAGCAAAGTCATCCGTGATTGAAAAGCTGAAAGCGACGGCTCCGGAGAAGCATTGCTCTAAGTGCCACTGTCCAAATGACAGGGAGGCGAGATAATGCCACCAGAGAAATCGAAAGCAATTTATATCAAGGTTTCTCCGAAAGAGATACAGGCAATTCGTGAGCGCATGGAGAGCGTAGGCATTCAGAATATGAGTGCCTACATGCTCAAGATGGCGATAAACGGTTTTATCATTCAGCTGGATATGTCGGATATGAAGGAAGTGCTGCGGCTCATGAAGATTAACAGTAATAATCTCAACCAGTATGCTAAAAAGGCGAATGAGACCGGGAGCATTTACAAGGAAGACATAAGAGAGCTGATGGGAATGCATAAGGAATTGCTGCAAATGCTGGGAGAAATGTTGGAGCGATTAGGACGTATTGAGTAAAGGCAGGTGAGAGGATTGGCAGCCACACGACTGATAGCGATGCATGTGAATAAGGGAAAAACCATAACACAGTGCCTTAAGGACAGAACGGATTATGCAATGAATGAGGAGAAGACGGAGCAGGGAACTTATGTGTCTTCCTATGCCTGCAATGCGGAGATAGCAGATAAAGAATTTGCAGAATCAAAAAGGGAATATCTGCGGATAACCGGGCGAAGACCTAAGGGCGATATCATCGCTTATCAGATTCGCCAGTCCTTTAAGCCTGGCGAGATTACACCGGAGGAAGCAAATCGTGTCGGTTATGAAACGGCGATGCGTTTTACGAAGGGGGAACATGCTTTTATTGTAGCAACCCATACGGATAGGGCGCACATTCACAATCATGTGATTTTTAATTCCACCAATCTTGCGTGTGACAGGAAATTCAGAGATTCGTGGTTTATAGCGTTGGCACTACAGAAGCTTAGTGACTTGGTATGTTTGGAGCATGGACTGTCAGTCATCAAACCAAGGAAACCGGGCGAAAGGGAAAAGCGTACCACATATCCTGAGAAGGAATCTTTCCGTGCAAAAATATGTGAGGATATAGACACTGTGCTTGCAAGAGAACCTGCAGATTTTGAAGAATTCCTAAAAATGATGCAGGAGCAGGAATACGAAATCAAACGTGGCAAACATCTGGCAGTGAAGGAAAAAGGACAGAAGCGGTTTATCCGATTGAAGTCACTTGGCGCAGGATACACGCCGGAGGATATTGAAAAACGTATCAGAGGTGAAGCAGAGCCGGGACGTGCAGATGATGCTCCTAAGAAACGCTGGAGCAAGCCTAAACGAGAATTTGATTTGCTGATTGATATTCAGGAGAAGCTAAAGCAGGGAAAGGGCGGAGGCTACAAACGCTGGGCGACGGTTTATAATATCAAGCAGATGGCGCAGACGCTTCTCTTTTTACAGGAGAAGGATATCCGCAGTTACGATGTTTTAAGTGAAAAAGCAAACGGTTCCTCGGCAAGATTTAATGAATTATCCCAGACCATCAAGGATGCAGAGAAGCGACTTGGAGAGATTGCGGTTCTTAGGACGCATATCATTAACTATGCAAAGACCAGAGATGTGTATGTGGCATATCGTCAGTCTGGCTACAGTAAGAAATTCTTTGAAGAACATCGTGAGGAGATAACACTTCATAAAGCAGCAAAGGATGCTTTCAGTAATTTGCCAGATAAAAAGATTCCGAAGGTAAAGGAGCTGAATGCAGAATATGCGGAAGTGTTGGCGAAAAAGAAATCTGCGTATGCAGAATATCGCCAAGCGAAAAAGGAGATGCAGGACTACGTAACTGCCAAGCATAATATAGACACTTTCCTTCGAGCGCAGGAGAACGAGCAAGAGCGAAAAAAGCAAAGAGAGGCAAGATGACATTAGGGCAATTATCGGAAAAGTGACATCCGGTAGTTGCCCGCTTTTTTTATTTTCTGCGATTGCGAAAGTACTTAGCGTTCACAAAGTGAATGCGTAGCCTGACGACGAAGTTGGCAGTTCTGAGGGGATTGGGGATACGCCACAACGAGCGAACGGGCATGAGGTATATACGAATGCACTGCTCGCCACTTTGTGAAAATATCAGTTTTTGGACGTGAAAGTCCGTTTTATAGGACACTTAATTTGTTAGGATTATACCATCAAAGGAAATATTGAACATTTTTTTGATAGATAAAATGAATGGAGGATACTGGCATGAACTACATAATCGTTAATTTTGAGATGAATCCGGTGGCTGGAGAGTATAAAGAGGAAAGACAGATTTGTCGCTGTGAGATTATTGAAATCGGAGCAGTTATCATGGATGAGAGCTTCATGGTTCTCGGAGAATTCAAGACTTTGGTGAAGCCACAGTACAATGATTCCATCTACAAGAAGTATGAGACACTGACCGGTATCAGCACGCAGATGGTATCCGGTGCGCCTACCTTTGCAACAGCATACGAGATGTTCGTAAATTGGTGTGAATCCTATGGCAGCGATTATGAAGTTTATGCATGGAGCGAGAATGACTATAATCAGCTGACCGCAGAAATGGAACTTAAGCAATATAAAAAAGCGGACAAGATGCGTCCGCTGGAGAACTGGTTTGATTTTCAGAAGGAGTACACAGAAAAGTTAGGACTTGAGAGAATCATGTCTTTAGAGAAAGCATTGGATTATGCCGGGATTGCATTTGAGGGACATATGCATGATGCATTATGCGATGCCAAGAACACAGCAGAATTGTTTGCAATTGTTCGTAACGAAGAAAGATGCAGTGTGGTTCTGAAAGCAGTGATGGATGTGTTGAAACCGAAGAATATCAGTAGCACACTTGGCGATATGATTGACTTCGGTGCTCTGATGGCACAGTTGGCATAATAAGATGAGAGGTTTTTTCGATGGGAATGATATCTGAAATGAAAAGGAAAATTAAGAGTGAGGCAGAGCGTGCATTGATTGAAGAGGCAATAAAGCGTCTTGAATCTGCTATATCGAATTAAAAGAACAAGGCAAAGAAGCTGAGGGAGATGCAGTTGTGAATGATATGAAGGATTGGCTGAACGGAATTATTGAGGGAATAGAAAAAAATGTAGTTCAGGAGGAGGCACCTGTCATTGAACGCTCAAGTTTACCACAAGCAGGGGAAGTAGTAGCTGTGGGAGATAAGATAATTCTTGGTGTGATAAGAGATGAAGAAAGAGAAAAATATCTTGCTGTAAGTTACGAGTATAGCTATATGAAAGGGGCATATAAAGACGAGCGATTTGTTGAAACGACATGGAAGGAATTTCTGTCGGAAGCTTCATTTGTGTGTAGTATTTATGAAAAGGAAGCCGGCGAATATGTGGGTTATTGTTCTATTAAGAATTTGTCGAAGAGCGATTGGGAATTGGCGATAGAATTGAAGCCGGAAGAATGCCATAAGGGCTATGGAACGGAAGCATTACCGTTGTTGATGCAGGTAATGCACAGATTAACCGGCAGACGATACTTTAGAGCAAGGGTGGAAATTGACAATCATGCTTCGCAGGGATTGATGAAAAAACTTGGAGCAACACCAAATGGAATCAGCGAATTTCTGCTTCATGGAGAAGAAATTGAAAAGTTCCAAGAAGAGAACAAGGAGAATATTACCGATGAGATAAGAGAGGTTGCTACTGAGTTCTGTATGGATGCAGAAGATATTTTGGGCTATGTGTTGGAGTATCGGTTTGATGTAGAAAATATGTAGATGGAGGAAATTGAGATGCTAATAAATAAAATTATTGAAGAAGATACCAAGAACTGTCATGAAGCGATGGAGAGAGATGCGGAATTATTGGAATTGGAAAAACAATTTTATCGGATGATTCAAGGAAATTGGGAATTGGAGAATATCTTTACGGCGTATATGGCACGGGTTACTCGAATTGCATACTTGCAAGGAATTAAAGATTTTGCAGAAATGTGTGGAATCTTAAATGCAAATACGCAAGAAATTTTGCGGAAGTATGTTGATAGATAGTTTGCGTAAGGGGAGTATGAGCAATTTGGAAAAATGGAAATATTGGATTTGCAAGATTTTGGGAAAGAAGAAAAAACAGTGCAGGTGCTTTTTCGTGATTTGAGGGTTTTATAGACAGTGTAAGGATGATGGATAACCTCGAAATGGGTAAATTGCCATTAAATATAATAATGTGGATGAAATGCTAAAATTAATTTGATACAAGCTAATCAAATGTTTTGACTTTATAAAAAAATACGTTTATAATATTAGCTGGAGGGAAAGCGTATGATTACAATTTCAGAACAGATTAGAGTTTTATGTGTTAGAAGTAATATTAGTGTTGCAGAATTGGCTCGCAGATTGGGTAAGTCGCCACAAAGTTTTAATTCAAAATTGAAAAGAGAAAGCTTTACGATTAAAGACTTGGAAGAGATTGCTGATGCAACAGGAACAAGTTTTAGAAGAAATTACATATTGCCGAATGGAGAGGAAATCTAATGAGTAACGTTAAGGAATTTAAGTTAGGAGAATTATTTTGCGGACCGGGAGGATTAGCGTTAGGTGCTATTTCAGCGTGCATTGAAGAACCAGAATATCGAATTGTTCATAAATGGGCAAATGATTATGATGCTAGTACATGTGACACATATAGAAGGAATATTTGTCCTGATGATGCCGAGAGTGTGATATGTGGAGATGTGCGTAAGCTGGATATTGATTCATTGGGAGAAATTGATGCTCTGGCATTTGGATTTCCTTGTAATGATTTTTCTGTTGTAGGTGAACAGAAAGGTTTTGATGGCGTTTATGGACCTTTGTACTCATATGGTGTGAAGGTGCTTAAGAAGTATCAGCCTCTTTGGTTTTTGGCTGAAAACGTAGGAGGATTAAGAAGTGCAAATGAAGGAAAAGCATTTGAGCAAATCAAGAAAGATTTAATTGATGCAGGATATAGAATATATCCAAATTTATATAAATTTGAAGAGTATGGTGTCCCACAGGCGAGACACAGAATGATTATTGTTGGAATTAGAAATGATTTGCCATATGAATTTAAGATTCCTAGTACAAAACCATATGAGGCTTGCGATGTGACCTGTAAGACTGCAATTGAAGTTCCGCCGATTCCGACTTATGCAGCAAACAATGAGGAAACTAAGCAGTCGGCAACCGTTGTGGAAAGATTAAAGCACATAAAACCGGGACAGAATGCTTTTACTGCAAATCTGCCAGAGGAATTACAATTAAATGTAAAGGGAGCAAAGATTAGTCAAATATACAAACGCCTTGACCCTGCAAAACCGGCATATACAGTTACGGGTTCGGGTGGTGGAGGAACACATATCTATCATTATGAAGAACCAAGAGCATTGACAAATAGGGAGAGAGCACGTTTGCAGACATTTCCTGATGATTATGTGTTTGAAGGTTCAAAGGAATCTGTTCGTAAGCAAATAGGAATGGCTGTACCTGCTAAAGGTGCAAAAGTTATTTTTGAAGCGATATTAAGAACATTTGCAGAGATTCCATATGAATCAATGGAAGCATATGTAGGAAAGGACGAATAGTATGTTGAATTATTGGTGGGTTACGAGACCTAAAAGAAAACTTAATTCCGTACCAGAAGTATTAGCTGCATTTGCTGATTTGTCATTAAATCAAGAATGGGACGGACAAAGAGATTCGCATTTAGCATATGAGGATGCATTGGAAAATGCTGGTTTAAAGAGAAAGGGAGAGCGTAGAGACCAGACTGGTGGAGGAGCACGAACGTATAAGGCATGGCTCATGAGCTTAGGGTTGATTTTTAATCAGGAATCTACGGGGATGATTAAGTTGACCTTGGCTGGTGAGGCGATTATGAATGGTGAATCACCGGTGGCTATATTAACAAATCAAATTCTAAAATATCAGTTTCCATCTGCATTTTCGGTGGGAAGGGGAGTGCAGGTAGCTTCAAGATTTAAGATAAGACCATTTCGTTTTTTGCTGCGCTTGCTTGATGATGCAAGAATAGGTTCACTCAGTGAGGATGAAATTGCAAAGATAATTGTTACTGAGGCAGAAAATGAAAGTGATAGATGCTATGAGTATATAGTAAAAAGAATTTTGCAGTATAGAGAAGAAGGTGATAAGTGTCTTGAAGATGATTTTCTTTTGAAGTATCAATCATCTAAAGGCGGAATCAATCTGGAGCATCCTTATAGTCATTTGCAAGATTTGGCGAATACACTTGTGAATTGGTTAGAATATACGCAGTTTGTTAATAGGGACTCGGGAAGAGTATTTTTGTTGGATGAACGAAGAGAAGAAGTGAGAGGCATTTTAAGTGTGCAGACTCCCTTGATAGATAGACCGGAACAACAAGAGTATTTTCAACGTAAATATGGTGTTGATGTTAAGCATAGAAAAGATAATAGAGATTTGACAAAATCAATGACTATAACACCGAAGGTAATAGCACGCCAGAAAATAATGCAGGCATATATTACAGAATCTTTGAATAGACCAATTACAAAAATTTCAAATGAGTTGGTGGACCATATAGTCTATGTCACAGGTATAGATGGAAAGACTGTAGAAGAGGTACTTATAGAAACATACCCACGTGGCTCGATAGGTTCATTTATGACGAAGTATTTTGAAATGGCATTTAAAGGAAGAGATGAGGCTACAGAATTCGAAAAGTCTACAGTGGAATTATTCCGGGATGTATTTGGTTATCAGACGAAACATGTTGGACCAATGGGTTTAACACCGGATGTATTGCTTGTTTCTCCGGAAAGTGGTTATCAAGCAATTATTGATAATAAGGCATATAGCAATTACAGTATCAATAATGACCACAGGAACAGGATGGTTCATAATTATTTGACAAATATTTCTCGATACAGTGACAGTAAATATCCGATGGCATTCTTTACATATATTGCTGGAGGATTTGGTGCTGCGATTGATAAACAAATTGAATCCATCTATGAAGAAACTGGAGTACGAGGTTCTGTAGTGAGTGTTACCAATATCATTAAAATGGTAGAGAAGCATCAAGAGAGTGCTTACACACATCAGGATTTGCGGAATTTATTTGGAGTAAACAGACAAATTCTTATGCATGATTTATAAGGCATAAAGTA
>Ga0129310_1001439_pt1 | contig 20909 bp, 15 predicted proteins | sample Go1ome_2_FD_94433 | JGI IMG/M metagenome (GOLD analysis project Ga0129310, IMG submission 94433) | Western lowland gorrila individual fecal microbial communities from Wisconsin, USA - Go1022A metagenome | ecosystem: Host-associated > Mammals > Digestive system > Large intestine > Fecal | place...
CAGAGCGTAGTTCTGGAATACCATTGCGATATCTCTGTCCTTAGGCTCTACATCGTTAACTACTCTGTCACCGATCTTCAGTTCACCGGAAGAGATATCTTCCAGACCTGCGATCATACGAAGGGTGGTGGACTTACCACATCCGGAAGGACCTACGAAAATGATGAACTCCTGATCTGCGATCTCAAGGTTGAAATCCTTAACAGCTTCGAAACCGTTAGGATATACTTTGCAGACATTCTTTAAAGATAAACTTGCCATTTGAAAATACTCCTTTCATATTTACAATGTTATTTTCTCTCATTGTGAAACGATATGTCTCGTTTGAATCTGAACTCAGTATAACGAAAATCACGAAAATGTGCCATACCACTATTTCACAAAGATTTCGAATCATATTGTAAGAATTGCTTATAAAGTTCTGTTTTTTTTGAAATGCTTGTCAGATTGAACAAATCCGCCTGCATTTCTTGGACATATTCCACAACAGTCCCCTTACTTCACCTCTTTTTCAGGCTTTTTATAGAAGCTCAGCTGATTCTTACCATGTCTTTTTGACACATACAGTGCATTATCCGCGGCCTTGTACAGATCCTCAAAGGTTCTGCCGTCCCCGGGGAAGACTGCCGCTCCCACGCTGGCGGTTACGGAGTACTTTACATACTCACCCACTTCAAACTGGTGAAAGAACTGCTCGATCTTCCTGCCTTCCCGCTCGATCATGCCAATCTCCCGGATATCCTTCAGAAATACCATGAACTCGTCACCGCCGGTACGTCCCACGATGTCTGTGGCACGGAACATGGACTGTAAACGTACTGCCAGGCTGCGGAGCACTTCGTCTCCGAAAGCATGTCCCATGGTATCGTTGATCTTCTTAAAATTATCTACATCCAATACAAACAGTACGCCCTGTTTGTCCGGATACTTCTCCATATATTCCCGGATCTTACGCTCGGTAGCCATTTTGTTGTTCAGATCCGTCAGCAGATCGGTATCTGCCTTGTCCTCCAATACCTTACTGTGTTCCGAGGCTTTGATACGCACCAGAATATTGATGGCTGTGATCACGACGATAGCTACAGCAATGGAAATACTGATCTTGATGATCAGGTTCACAATAGGTTCCCGGAAAGCCTGCCGGATTCCGGACAGATAGGATTCATCGATTCCCACTACCAGACTCCATTCCGTTCCCCGGACTGGGAAATGACAGAGGATCTTGTCTTCCCCATCTTCCCTGATATGGAGAATACCGCTGCTGCCTTTCTGCTGTTGTCTGTCGAACAACGTCCAGCTTCCCAGACTCTCTGCCACATCCTTCAGGGAATTCCAGAAATTGTTCTGTAAAATCGTAGTTTCGTCCGTAGCTCCATAACACGCCATAACGGTACCGTTACGATTAACCAGTGCGAAAAAGGCTCTGTCTCCATACCCGGAGTTGTTGAAGAGATCCGTCAGATCCGCAGGATCCATGTAGCTGAGCAGATATCCGGTGACATTGCCGGAATTCATGATCGGACTGACACAGATAAATGCCTTCTGTCCGTTGATTCCGTCCGACTGGGCATAAATATAATGAGTAGAGGTCCCACTGATATTGCCATAGTAATTCAGCTCCGTCATATCTAATTCCCGGCGGTCACTCAGCATACCGCTTCCGTTCACCGTACAGTACGCAGACATATAAGCGCTGCTGGCTCTCACGACGGTATCCAGCTTCTCATACACGAAAGCATCACTTTTGTCGGGATGGCCCGCTATAACGGAAGCCATGGCGTCGGTAATATCTCCCAGCGCCCCCAGTCTGTCATCCACCACTGCAGAATAGTAAAAGCCGATCTGATCTGCCTGATTGTCCACTACTGTCCGTATGGCCGAATTCATTTTGCTGTTAAAATCATAAATACTCAGGACAAGTGCAACTATCAGCAATGCACTGGGAAGAATCCACTGGAGGACATTTTCCCTAAATTTTCTCTTCTGCATACTCCGAACACCTCTCGTCTGCTGCCCCGCAGGACATTGTTACTTCTGGTCTGTTTTCAGACTTTCATCCAGTTCATCGTGAAATACTCTTTCATCCTCTTCCGGTGAAATTTCCGGTGCGGGCTCCTGCTCCGACACCAGCTGATCTTCCAGCTTCTGGAAGAATTTGTTGTACAGCATGGCGGAGGCATACGCCGGCAGTGAAAATCCGAACAGGAAAATGATCGGTATCAGTCGTAAAGATACCAGATAAATGATCAACGGGAAAAATGCCATCACGAACATCACGACCGTCTTGGGCAGCTGTAAAATGCTCATGATAAAAGCATTACGAATAGTTCCCATGATCGTATTGTCGAACCTGGCAAGTACCGGGAATACATACAGGGCCGTGCAGAGCACCAGCACCGCCGCTGCCATGATCAGTACTATCAGCACCTGGCTGAACTGTATTCCAGACTTCGTAATAATATAGTAGTCACCGCCAAGAACTGCCGCTACCAGCAAAAGCAGCATCCAGATCACCGTTGCCTGACGGAAATTGGTCTTAAAAGATTTAAAAAATGCTCTGGTAATGTAACTTTCCTCATTCCGCACGATCTTCAATGCCACATAGTGCATGGAAGTAAATGCCGCTCCCGCGGTAATGATTGGGATGCAGCAGATCAAAGTCAGAATATTGAGCCACATCAGATCTGCCATTTTGTTCAGTACATTCATTAAGGGGCTGTCCAGGTCAAAAATTTTCATTTACGTCTTATCCTTTTCTGTTTTTATAAAAATTTTTCCATCGGTGTCACTCGGATCCCTGAGAACGCTTCCTCTTCATGCACGGCATGAAATCCCAGTTTCCGATAGAAATCTACGGCATACGGTGCTGCTTTCAGCGACATATACCGTTCCCCTTCCTCTTTTTTGAGATATTCGCACATTCTTCCCATCAGATTCCGGCCGATCCCTCTGTGATGGTATTCCTCGTCTACGAAAAGAAGTGACAAATGATTGTAATTCCGCACGGAAGCCGCTCCGATGATCCTCGCACCGTCCAGTGCCACCATCATCTGATATCTTCCCTGCCGGAACGACTTATAGAGGTGTTCATCCGTAATGAAATCATAAAAATTACGGATTCCCTCCTCTGTATAATCCACCGCCTCAAATTTTAAAAATGTCTTCCAGATCATATGCATGGCAGGAATCCAGTCCTTGTCTTCCGCCCATCTGATCTCGTAAGTACCCGTTGCTGCGTCCGGCATGTCACACCGCCTCTCTGCTCCGAAATTCCCCCGTCCTTATACGAACGCCGGGATTTCCTTCCGGATCCATTGATAGATGTCTTCCATGGCCTGCTCTCCATCTTCTTCATTCAGGAGCTCATGTCTGTCATTCTCATACAATTTTACCGTAATATTCTTCACCCCGGCTCTTTTCAGAGAATCGCAGGCCCTTGTTACACCCTTACCGTAATCTCCCACGGGATCCTCCGCGCCGGATACCATAAGAATCGGCAGATCCTGCGGTACCTTCTCCAGATTCTCCTGCTTCTGTAACCGTCCGATCAGTTCGAACAATGTCTGGAAGCCGTTCACGGTAAAAGTAAATCCACACAGTTCATCCGCTATATAGCGGTCCACGTTCTCCATGTTCCGACTGAGCCAGTCGCTTGTAGTTCTCGGAGCGTCGATCCGCTTGTTGTAGCCTCCGAAAGCAGCCTTGTCAATAAAATGACTGACATGCTTCGAACCGCAAAACAGCTTCTGGATGCCTGCCATCGCTTTGGAACACAGGATCAGTCCCCTGGACTGCATTCCCGTTCCCACAATGACTGCACCGTCAATGCCTTTACCGTAACGACACAGATAATTCCTTGTAATGAAAGATCCCATGCTGTGTCCCAGGATCACATAGGGCACTTCCGGATAACTTTCTTCTGTGATCTTCTTCAGTCTGTGCACATCCCGTACCACTACCGTCGCCGGATCCTGTTCACAGAAATAGCCGAATGTCCCGCCTTCCGCTACAGACTTTCCATGTCCCAGATGGTCTTCGCCGGTAACCAGAATTCCTCTCTGTGTAAGAAACTCTGCCAGATTCTCATAGCGCTCCACATATTCCGCCATGCCATGTACCACCTGCACGATTCCTTTTACATTACCGTCATCGGGAGTATATCTCACTGCATGGATACGGCTCTCACCGTCCCGGGAATCAAAGTAGAATTCTTCCTTGATCATATGGCCTCCTTGGTTGCGGAAAAAATCATAGGACGCACAAAGCAAATGGCATTTTTACGGTCACTTCTTCCTGCGTCCTATTCATTATATAACACTTTTTCTAAAATTTTAAGCCCTATCTTGCTTTTTGTTAGTAAAATTTTAACAAATCTCTGCTCCGGCCGGCATATTCTTCTCCGGAGTGACCAGAGCGAGGTTGCCTTCCGCATCTTCCGCACACAGGATCATGCCTTCGGACACTACTCCTGCCAGCTTTGCGGGCTTCAGGTTCACCAGAACCATGACCTTCTTGCCCACCATTTCCTCGGGGCTGTAATGTGCCTTGATACCGGAGACGATCTGGCGTACCTGACTGCCGATCTTCACCTGGCTGCACAGAAGCTTCTTGGACTTGGGCACAGCTTCACAGGAGATAATCTCGCCTACCTGGAACTGCATTTTTGCGAAATCGTCATATTCGATCTCCGCCTTGGGCTCGATGTCGATAGCTTCCTGCTCTGCTTTCTCCGCCTCAGCATTCGCTTCTTCCGCTTCGTGCTCCGCAGCTGCCTTGATCATGGCTTCTTCCAGTTCTGCCTCTTTTTTTGCTACATCCTTCATATCCAGACGGGCGAAAAGGATCTCGGGCTGATCGGTCACCTTATTGCCGCTCTCATACAGACCGAACTGCTCCAGCTGGTCGAAGTCGCGCAGAGAAGTATTCAGCTGTTTTGCGATCTTTTCTGCGGTCTCGGGCATATAGGGCTCCAGCAGGGAAGCTCCGATGATGATGCCTTCCACCAGATTGTACAGAACGGTTGCAAGACGGTCTGCCTTGGCTTCATCCTTGGCCAGTACCCAGGGCTCGGTCTCATCGATATATTTGTTGCAGCGCTTGAAGATACCGAAGATCTCCGTCAGGGCATCTGCCACGCGCAGTTCTTCCATCTTTGCCACCACTTTGGCATAGGTGCCGATCACGGTCTGTTTCAGATCCGCATCCACTGCCGCATCGTTCTCGGTCAGCTGTACGTTTTTATTCTCTACCACACCGCCAAAGTACTTGTTGCTCATGGAAATAGTACGGTTCACCAGGTTGCCCAGAGTGTTGGCCAGATCGGAATTGGTACGCTCTGCCACCAGCTCCCAGGTCAGGTTGCCGTCATTTTCAAAAGGCATCTCATGCAGTACATAGTAACGTACCGCATCCACACCGAAATAATCTACCAGATCATCCGCATAGACTACGTTTCCTTTGGATTTACTCATCTTGCCGCCGCCCATGAGAAGCCAGGGATGTCCGAATACCTGTTTCGGCAGAGGCTCACCCAGTGCCATCAGGAAAATCGGCCAGTAGATGGTATGGAAACGGATGATGTCCTTACCGATCAGATGCAGGTCTGCAGGCCACAGCTTCTTGTACTGCTCGGTGCTGTTACCATCTGCATCATAGCCGATTCCGGTGATATAGTTGGTCAGGGCATCCAGCCATACATAGATGACATGCTTGGGATCAAAGGTCACCGGAATACCCCAGGTAAAGGATGTACGGGATACGCACAGATCCTGTAAACCGGGAAGAAGGAAGTTGTTCATCATCTCGTTCTTACGGGAAACGGGCTGGATGAACTCCGGATGCTCGTTGATATGTTTGATCAGTCTGTCTGCATATTTGCTCATACGGAAGAAATAAGCTTCCTCCTTGGCAGGCTTTACGACACCGCCGCAGTCCGGACACTTGCCGTCCACCAGCTGGGACTCTGTCCAGAAAGACTCACAGGGGGTACAGTACATTCCCTCGTAAGCTCCCTTGTAGATATCGCCCTGATCGTAGAGACGCTTGAAGATCTTCTGTACCTGCTTCTCATGATCCTCATCGGTAGTACGGATGAACTTGTCATAAGAAATGTTCAGCAGATCACACAGGCCGCGGATCACACCGGCGATCTTGTCTACATGCTCCTTGGGGGTGATACCGGCTGCCTCCGCCTTCAGTTCGATCTTCTGTCCGTGCTCATCGGTACCGGTCTGGAAGAAGACATCGTAACCTTCTTTTCTCTTAAAACGTGCGATACTGTCTGCCAGCACGATCTCGTAGTTGTTGCCGATATGGGGCTTTGCAGACGTATAGGCAATCGCAGTGGTAAGATAATATTTTCCTTTGCTTTCCATAAATCACATTCTCCTTTTCTTATTTTTTTAATTCCAACGGATTGCTCCGTGCTCCGCACTCTCACAATCCTTATTGCAATAAAAAAGTCTCCTCAAAGAACCTTAAGTTCCTCAAGAAGACGAGCGTTATCCCGTGTTACCACTTCTCTTCGTCTGTACCTCACAGCACAGACCTCTTCGGGTCCGTAACCCTATCCGCTGTAACAGGCGGATCCTGTCGTAGCCTTGCTTCCACCGTTTCTCTGTCGTCCCGGTATCCGTTCGGTGCGCCGCTCAGAAGCCATCTTCTCTATCTGTCCGTTCCATTCCTCTCAGCCTGCCGGAATGTTCTCTGTAAAACTTCTATAATAGATACTCTCTTCTTCATTGCATTTGCGTATTCTTACAGTAGCACAGGAAATGTACCCTGTCAATGCAGTTTTTGTTGCCATGAGATCGTAAAGGTGTATAATAGTATATTATATAAGGTAATTTTTACATCATACATAAGAGGTCATAAAAATGAAACAAAGTAAACTGCTAAAGCAGGCTCTGATCATTCTGGGCATTGCTCTGGTACTGGTAATCACCACTGTCCTGTGGAGTTCCGCCCAGATCACGCAGGATGTCTCGGAAGAAATGCAATCCACCCTTCGGGACGTTGCCACACAGAATGCTCTGATCGTGCAACAGGAGATCCGGGATAACTTTAATTTATTGTACAGTCTCGCCGATGAGATCAGCATTTCTCCCGGTGCAGCCAATGTGAGTTCCATCGCTGCACAGCTAGAATCCTTTGTTGCCACCTATGAATTCAAGAGAATCGGCTTCGTCTCACCGGACGGTCAGGTGGTAACCACCGACGGCTATGTACAGGATCTGTCCAGCAGAGAATTTTTCAAAGAAGGCATGCAGGGACTTCCGGGTATCACCAATACCCTTCAGGATCGTATCGGCGCTCCGGAGCCCATCAATGTATTCAGTATTCCCGTGTATAATCAAAGTAATGCCATCATCGGTGTGCTGTTTGCCACCTATCGGAATCAGCATTTTGAAGAAGTACTGGGCGTACAGTCCTTTAATAATCAGGGATTCAGCTGCCTGCTGAATCAGGACGGTGAATTGATCGCCAGTTCCTCCAATGCTCCCACTTCCCTGCAGGAAGCAACCGTAATATCCAGTTACCTGACTCTGGATTCCCGTAATGACCAGCCCTGGCAGGATCTGCGTACCCTGCTTCGCGGCTCCTCTTCCGGCGGCGGTTACTTCTACGGAGACAGTCAGCAATATTATTACTATGCTGTGGCATTGGATAATCTGCGCAGCGACAGGCAATGGTTCGTCCTGACCATTGTCCCGGATCAGGTGCTCGCCACCCGTTCCGCTCCGGTATTGATGCAGGTACGGTTATTGATGCTGCTCATCATTCTGATCGCCGGCGGCGGTACTTTTGCCTATGTGCACAGTATCCGTACACAGCGCAGACAGTTGTATCGCCTGGCTTATGTGGATTCTCTGACAAAGGGTGATAATTTCGCCTGCTTCAAGGAGAAACTGTCTCACCGCAACGGTGATCGCGGTTTCTATGTAGCGCTGGATCTTCAGGATTTCAAACTGATCAATAATACCTGTGGTGTGGCCAAGGGTGACGAGACGCTTTCAGAGGTATGGAATATTTTGCAGGCCAGTACGCATCTCGGCGAATTTTCCGCCCGCATCAATGCGGACCGTTTCATCCTGTTCCTGCGGGACAAGGACCGGCGTACCCTGGAGCCCAGACTGGAATGTCTGTGTCAGGATATTTCCAATCTTTCCACAAAGCTTAACATTCCCAGACTTTTCCCTCTGTGCGGTGTCTATGAGACTGCTGACCACAAGGAAGTCGAGCAGAACTACGGTAAGGCTGTGCAGGCCAAGTATCTGGTAAAAGGAAAACGTACCAAGCATTATGCCTTTTATGAGGAACTGGATATCGAACAGCTTTCCGAGGATCGTCTGATGGAAGATGTCTTCGATGACGCTCTGAAGAACGGTGAATTCCATCTGTGGTATCAGCCGAAGGTGGATCCCGTGAAAGGCAACATTCTGGGTGCAGAGGCTCTGATCCGTTGGAAACGTCCCGACGGCACCATGCTCTCCCCCGGAAAATTTATTCCTCTGTTTGAGAAAAACGGTAATATCACGACACTGGATGAATATGTATTCCGCACAGTATGTGCGCAGCAGCAGAAATGGCTGCAGTCCGGATACCGGCTGTATCCCATCTCCGTGAATATTTCCAGAGTCAGCCTGTACTATAGCAATGTGGTGGACAAGTACCGGGAGATCCTGGATTCCTTCGAACTGGATCCCAAATATGTTCCGCTGGAGATCACTGAGAGTGCCACTATCAATAACAGTGATATTTCCTCTCTGATCGAACAGTTCCACGAAGCCGGATTTACCCTGCTGTTAGATGACTTCGGAAGTGGATATTCTTCTCTGTCTTCACTGAATGTCATGCATTTCGATACGATCAAGCTGGACAAGAGCCTGATCGATTACATCGGGGATCAGAAAGGCGAGCAGCTGCTTCTGCATATCACACAGCTGTTGCAGAGCTTCGGCATGACCATTACCGCAGAAGGTGTAGAGACTTCGGCTCAGGTGGAATTCCTTAAGAATCTCCACTGTGATGATATTCAGGGATACTTTTTCTCGAAACCGTTACCTATAAATGAATTTGAAGATTTTGCAAGAAAACATACAGGTCTGTAGGGTTTACCCACAGACCTGTTTCTTTATTTCTGTATTCTACTTCTGTATTCTGTTACTCTGCTCTATTCTTCTCCCAGAATCAGGATCGAATAAGCCGGAAGTGTAACTGTGGTACCGGTACATTCCGCCGTCTCTTCTCCGGTATAAAGCTCTCCAAGCAGTACCAGATCCTCTGCTGCGGTGTTGCCTGCCGTAAGTCCGGTCAGATCCACACTTGCAGGCTCCGCAGAGGTATTTCCCAGTAATAATAAAGTGCTGTCCTCATAGCTTCTTGTCAGTGCAAAGCATTGTTCTCCGGAATACTGTTCCAGATAAGTGGTGGTGCCTCTGGCAATGGCGGGATTCTGGTTCCGGACACGGATCACCTGTTTTACATAATTATAGATGGAATCCGGATCCTCCTGCTGTTCTTCCAGACTGTCGAACTTCATCTGAAAATCTTCCATATCTGCCGGCCCCTTGCACATGCCTTCCACATTGCCGTCCTTGCTCCAGTACATGGGTGCCCGCTTGTTCTCATCTTTGCCGGAACCCTTCATGCCCAGTTCTTCTCCATAATAGAGGAAAGCGTTTCCGTTCATTAACAGGTTCAGGGCATTGCCCAGTTTCGTCTGGGCCGCACTGTTTTCCCCGGCGTAGTAGCCTGCGCTGCGCCCCATATCATGATTGGTATAAAAGGGAGCATTGATGTAATCCGGATTGTATTGTGCATACATGGTCTGTTCCGCTTCGAGATTCTTCGCGTAGGATGCTGCCGAAGCTTTGCCGTTCACCACGTTGGCAATGATACCGGATTTGTCGGCGAAGGTAAAATCAAACATGCTGTCCACGCCGCTCTCATAATATTTTGCATAGGTATTCTGATCCGTCCAGCATTCACACACCAGATAGTTCTCCGGATCTTTGCCGTGGACGTAATCGGCGAACCAGCTTAAGATCTCCACGTTGTCCTCCGTGGAACCGGTGACATATTCCTTCACCGCATCCAGCCGGAAGCCGTCCACGCCCATATCCAGCCAGAAGTCTGCGATCTGTTCAAATTCCCGCCGCACGGCCTCGTTCTGCAGATTCAGATCCGGCATGCCGTCCCAGAATCTGGCTTCATAGTACCAGTCTGTCCCGTTTACCTGTGCATAGCCGTTCTGGCCCTCTCTGGAAAAATGGTAATAGTCCACATAAGGACATTCTGCCACGTCCGGTTCGGCTCCCTCCGGAAGGCTCTTCAGGTACTCCGTCGCCTGTAAGAACCAGGGATGCCTGCTGGAAGAATGGTTCATTGCCAGATCCAGGATCACGCGGATCCCCCGGTCATGGCAGGCCGCCAGCAGCTCCTCAAAATCTTCCAGCGTGCCATACTGGGGATCGATGTTCTCATAATCTGTCGTGTCGTATTTGTGATAGGTGGTGGAGGGCATCACGGGCATAAGCCAGATGCCGTTGATCCCCAAATCCGTGTCCGTGGTATCATCTCCGTCGTTCAGATAATCCAGCTTTTCCAGCACTCCCTGCAGATCTCCGATGCCGTCGCCGTCACTGTCATAGAAGGAATATACGAAAAGCTCATAGTAGGTGCGGTAGTTGTCGTCCGGGATCTGTAACGCCCGGCCGTCCTGCGCCAGAGATGCGGTGCCGCCGGTACTGTCGCTATTACCGTCCGTTTTGCTGTCTGTGCCCTGCTCCTGTAGAGTGGCAGTCTCATTTTGTGTACCGGCCGCGGACGTATTGGCAGTCTCCCCACCGTTTCCTCCGCAGGCGGTCAATGACACTGCCATTCCCACCGCCAGTATTGCCGTCCATAATTTTCTGTTCCATCTGTTCCTCATTGTCTCTTACTCCTCAGATCCGCTTTTTTCAAACCGGAACCATTTGAAATCAAAATGGCATCCCGGCAGGAAGACAAAGGTCACCTTCTGGTCTCCCGTCACTTTTTCCAGAGGGAAACGCAGTTCCACATATTCTTCACTGTGAGGGAAGGGAAGCACCTGTGTCGCTCCGTCGGTAAAACGAAGCTGGATCGTATTCTGCTGCAAAGGTGTTCTTCCGCAGATCACGATGCTGTCCGTTCCCGTTACTCCAAAGTTCATATCGGTAAATTCCAGAGAGACGTTATTACCGATCTGTTCGATGGCTTCCTGAGTTCTTACGAAGCTGTCACCATAGGTAACGCCGTCTGTGAGGGCGTACAGTCGTGCAAAAGCCTTTTCCTGTCTGGTAAAGTGGAACTCTTTCAGGAAGAATTTATCAGATGACACGATTGTCATATTGGTTACACCCTTTAATCTCCGGGGCAATACGAAAGTCTCCGGCTGGAAAACCTCCCAGATACCGGGCTTCTGATAGGTCATTTCACCCACCAGTGTTCCCTGTGTTCCAAAACCGCTCTCTTCGGGCTCTCCCTCCCAGATCTGGATCCTGTGAGGATCATTGTCATTGGCAAAGATCGCCAGAGTGATCTCATCACTTCCGAATTCGCCAAAGTCCAGGGACTCATAGACCAGTCCGGTGGGCTGTGCCTTGTCCGTTCCGGCACTATTCTCCACACCGCGGCTCACGTCTCCGCCAAAACTGTCGGCATAGGAGATCCCGGCCACCGGCTCGTAGGGAGAATGGAAGGTCTGTCCCATGCCCTCCACCATAAGATCCAGCTGGGAGATCATCTTAATCGTGGAAGTTCCGTTGCAGGTCATACATCTCACCTGAAAACTGCCATCACTGACACCCGTGATCCGGATACTCTCGCCGTCTTCCAGTTCTTCCAGTTTTGCCACCGGGCTGGGAATACCACAGGGATCCGTAATGCTCCAGAGAAGCTTACGGTCCGTGGCCTCCATGGGATAGATACGGGTATGCAGCAGTACGGAAGGCTTCTCCGGTGTCAGTGTCATATCGGAAGTGCTCATTTCCAGCTTCCGTACCGGAACAAATCCGGGTGCCACGAAAGCGGGCGGATATTCTCTGTTCTCTTCCGCCGCACAGATGCCGGGACGAACCGGGGCTTCTGTTGCCTGCAAAATCAATGTGACTGCTCCTGCCGGATGACTGCCCTTGCTTTCCGGCCATGCGTCCTCTACGGTGACCCGGATCTCTCCCGGAGCGGTCTTCGCAGCGATCATCGCAAGCAGTTTCCCCTGAAACAGCTTGCGCACGGTTTCCTTGTAGGCATCGTAGTCGGTGCTGTCACCATTGTCCAGTCCCACCAGTCTTCCGGCACCTTCCACGGTCACTCTCACATAATCGGAAGCATTTTCCACCGGGTAGCCGTCCCGGTCCTCCGCCGAGATCTCCAGGAAGATCATATCTTCGCCGTCGGCACGCAGGGCAGGTTTATTGGCTTTTACCACATAATGATCCGTGTTGCCGAAGGAATGTCTCTCCTGTCTGGCAATCTCTCTTCCAGTCTCATCATAGGCCACCGCACAGATGTTGCCGGGTGTATACGGCACTTTCCAGGAGGGCTGCAATACCGTTCCCTTTTGATGATCGATCTGCTGTCTTCCCTGGGACACACCATTGACGAACAGTTCCACTTCCGGGGCATTGCTGGTGATCCGCACATCCACCTGCTGTCCCGGGTTGAAATCCCAGTAAGGGTAGACATGAATCATGGGATCTTTTTTAGCATCCGTCCACTCTGAACGGAAGAGATAGTAGGAATCCTTGGGGAATCCTGCCGTATCCATCTGTCCGAAATAGCTGTTTTTCGTCTGGTAGGGTGTGGGCTCTCCGATATAGTCAATGGCCGTCCAAATGAACTGCCCGCAGGAATAGGGGGTATCTCTGTCCATGATGATACAGTATTCCGTATTTTTTGCCGCCCAGCTGGTGGTGCTGTTGCCCAGAGCGGAGCACTGTTCATCCGCTTCGATCAGGTTCGCCCGCTCCAGCGGGAAATGATACACGCCGCGGCTCTGCACCACGGAAGAGGTCTCGCTTCCGTAGATGATCCAGTCCGGATGCTTTTCATGGTGTTCCTCATAATATTTTTCCGCGTAGTTGTAACCTGCCAGTTTCACAATATCCGCGCATTTCTGGGCATTTTCCCAGGGCATGTAATTGGAACCAATGGTGACCGGTGCCACGTTCCGGTAATCCCACTTTCTGACCGCCGTGATCAGGCTGCGGGTAATCTCCTGCCCGTGGGCATCCGCATGGGTATCCGGAATCTCATTTCCGATACTCCACATAATAACGGAAGGGTGATTGCGGTCCCTGCGGATCCAGCTGCGCACATCCTTCTCCATCCAGTCCTTGAAAAACCGGGCATAATCGTAAGGGTTCTTCGCCATTTCCCACATGTCAAAGGCTTCGGACAGGATCAGAAATCCCATCTCATCCGCCAGTTCCATCAGTTCCACCGCGGGCATGTTGTGGGAAGTCCGCAGGGCATTGACCCCCATGGAGCGCATCAGTTCGAATTTCCGACGCATGGCTTCCTTGTGGAAAGCCGCTCCCAGCGCTCCGAGATCATGGTGATCGCAGGCACCGTTCAGACGCACTTTTCTGCCGTTTAATAAGAAGCCCCGATTCGGATCGAACTGTATGGTGCGGAAGCCGATGCGGAGGTGTTCTTCCTGTACGTTTTCTGGCGCCTGTGCGGTTCCGTCTGTTCCGTTGTTCCCCGGAAGTCTGTACAGGCGGACCGTAAGGTCATACAGATAAGGATCCGTGATGTCCCATTTTCTGGGGTTATCCACAGGAATGGTCACTGTAGCCTTCTCCTGTCCACCGGTGAGGGATTGTTTTTCCCGGAAAATCTCCAGTTCTTCTGTTTCCGTGGAATTTTTGCTGTCTCCGGTCTGATGCAGGCAATATTCCAGTTCATAATTTCCGTCTCCCGCTCCCCATTCCAGTTCTGTGTCAATGGTCAGGTCGTAGCCTTTTTTGGTCTCCACGGAAGAGGTATAGATGCCGTCCAGAGGAATATGGGTCTCCGGCAGACAGATCATCCAGACGTTGCGGTAGATTCCGGCACCGCTGTACCATCTGCTGTTAGGAGCCTGGAACACGACACGGAGGATGACTTCATTTTCTCCCTCCCGCAGATACTCCGTAATATCCCAGTCAAAAGTGGAATAGCCGTATTTCCAGTCACCAAGGTGCACTCCGTTTACATAAATGGAGGAATCCATGTAGACGCCTTCAAAACGTAGAATGACATGTCCGTCACATTTTTCTCCTGCATTACAGTTTCCGGAAATCTTCGGTTTCTGCGTGGTCTCCGGTGTTTCGCTCATGCACTTTGTCCCGGGCAGAGGATACAGGAAGCTCTTCCGATACCAGCCGATACTGTCTTCATAGAGGTTCTTCGTATCATAGATCAACCAGTCATGAGGCAGATCCACCGGCTGCATTTCCTGCTCCCAGAGCGGTCTGTCTTCCCATTTCACACCTAATGCTGTCTTGGCAAAATACCAGTTATCGTTCCATAACGTTTTGCTGTTCATCGAAATTTCTTCCCTTTCTGTCTGTTTTCTTCCCTCTGGATTCCTGTCCGGTTCCGGCTTTTGTATTGCTTATATCTTACTTTTCCTGCGTGTGTCCGGTCTTGTCATCGTCTGATGCCATCTGCGCCTCCGCCCGGTCTTCCAGACGTTTCACTATATAGACCGCCAGCAGCGCATCCAGTGTTCCCAGCACGATCCCGCCCAGAATATCCGTGGGATAATGGACGAAGAAATAGAGTCTGGAAAAGGCAATGACTGCCGCCATGATCAGACTTAAGATTCCCGCCATACGATAATAGCTGAAAATCGTCACCGCCCCGGCAAATCCGTTGGAAGTGTGACCCGAAGGGAACGAATACTCCGAAGGGAACGGAATTTTCAGTATCACGCTGGTATCCACCGCACAGGGACGGGGTCTTGCGACCACATTTTTCAGGAAAAGATTTCCCACAAGGTATGTGATGGCCATGGCAATCATCATGGTCAGGCCGCATTTCCGGGTCTTGGGAATGCATGTCAGCACAATCGCAATGGTGATCCAGACCAGACCGCTTTCTCCGATCGTAGTGAAAAAACGCAGAATCTCTGTCAGCCATTCCTGATGGATCCCCTGAATTGCATGCAATATCTGTAATTCCATCCTTCATTCCTCCTCGTCCGCTACCGCTGTTCTGCCTGTGTCACCCGTATAGCTGCAGCGTCACACCTCTTTACGTTTCACCGGCAGATATTTTCCTGTATCATCCTCAAAGCCACTGTATCTCTCTTTCCGCTGCCTGCAGTCAGATATTTTCCTCACATCGTCTGCGAAACCGCATTAAAACATTCTGTCCCTCCACAGGCGAGTGCTTCCCCGAATTATTGCAATTTACTCAGAAATGCCTTTGCATTTGCCGCGATATCGTCCTTAAATACGGCGGAGCCGGCTACGATGACGTTAGCTCCCTTTTCCAGCGCCAGCACAACATTGTCCAGATGGATGCCGCCGTCTACTTCCAGATCCGTGGACAATCCCCTGTCTGCGATCATTTTACGGATCACCTGTACCTTATCCAGGCATTCGGGGATCAGCTTCTGTCCACCGAATCCCGGCTCCACAGTCATGACCAGCACCATATCCACCAATTCCAGATAAGGCTCCACTGCCTCTGCCGGGGTGGCGGGTTTGATGGTGATACCGACCTTTTTGCCGGTGGCACGAATTTTATCAATACATCCCTTCACATCTTCCGTGGCTTCCAGATGGAAATTCACCAGATCTGCTCCACAGGCGGCAAACTCTTCCACATAACGCTCCGGTTTTCCGATCATCAGATGCACATCCAGAAACATGTCTGTGTGAGGTCTTATGGCCTTCAGCACCGGCATGCCATAAGAGATCGACGGCACGAACAGTCCATCCATGACGTCCACGTGCAGCCAGGGGACTCCCGCTCCTTCCACAGCTTTGATATCCTCTCCCAGTTTCCAGAAATCCGCTGAAAGAATTGAAGGTGATAATAGATTCATTTTACTCCTCGTTTCTGCCCCGCAGGGCTTTGTCTGTTGCTTATTACCGTTCTATTCTAGCAAACTTGTTTTCGTAAAACAAGACTAACAAAAAGGAACCTTTTCCTTTCTGAAAAAGTTCCTCTGTCCACGATTGTCTATAGGTTTTTCACATCTTCTTTTACCTGGTTCCAGGCGTCCTCATGCTCCGTGTAGTAAATGGGGCATTTTTTCCCGCCGCAGTCGTAGTGGCGCAGGATGTCGTCCGGTTCCAGATCGTAGGCATCCGTCAGCCATTTCAGCAGCTTTATCAGGGAATCGTAGGTCTCCTGGGTGAACTGTCCGTTCTCCGACTTGTAGCAGCATTCGATAGAAATGGAATCTTCATTACGGGTCTGCACGGCGTAGGCAATCTCGTCCAGCGGGACGCACTGGAGGATCTCTCCGTTATAGCCGATGATGAAATGGGCGCTGGCACTGCGTTCGTGGTTGTCCTTCAACTGTTCGAAATAACTGCGGTTCTGGGCTGCGCTGGTGCCGGGGTTGGCCGTGTAGTGGACAAAAATATTTTTCACTTCCGACAGGGGATCTCCCGGTCTGGAATATTCATTCACCGTGAGGAAATCTTCCGTCCAGTTGGGATGCGCCGCATAAACGTCCGCCGGAAGCCCCTGAATCCGGGTTCCCGTCGTCTGGTCGATCTGTTTTTCCATCTGCTGTACCATTTCTGCTGCAGCTTCCACGGGAGTGCCGGAGGGTACTTCCAGAAGATTTTTCAGGACAACGATTCCCACGAGAATACTGGCACACAGCAGAGAAAGCCTGAGATACCTGCGGATCCTGTCCTGTCTGCGGCGGTGCTGTCTCTCGGCTCTGGCTCTGCGCTGGCGGGCCCGGGATTGTACAACGCTTTTTCCGAACTGCCTGTCCTGAGCTTGTTCTGCGTTTCTTCCGGTCTGACCGCCCTGCGGTTGTGCTGTGCGTTTCCCGGTCTGACTCCCCCGCGGTCGTGATGCACGCTTTTCGGTCTGACCGCCCTGCGGTTGTCCTATGCGCCTTCCGGCATGTCTGCCTGTGTTTTTTCCGGTACGGTAATCCGCCAGATACGGATTCCTCCGCACCTGTATCCATTCCGGATCCGGTTGTCCGTTCAAACGATTCTCCTGCGTCATATTGCTGGCCCCTCCCGATAAATTGCTTTCTCCGGGTTCCAATATAACGGGGAATTGTCACATTTTTCGTCACATTTTCCTTAAGATTTTATTAAATCCTTATGCAAGAATCTTCTTCAAATACTCCTCTAATATCTGTGCCACCTTGCGGTGAGCCTTTACGCCGGGGTGCAGGCGGCTGCCTACAGTATCCGGTGTGGTGTCAGGAAGCTGTAAAAAGTGGATTCTGGCATCAGCAGTTTCCTTTGCATAGTTTTCCACGGCATCACGGATGGTGGGCAGAAAACCGTCACCCAGCATACCGTAACCCCAGATGATCTGTGCCCCGGGATTGCAGTCGCGCACAACTTTCAGGAAATCCCGGATGGCGGTAGTCAGCATCCCTTCGACTTCTTTTATGTCCCGGGTCCCTGCCCATTCCTTTCCCAGTTCCGCTGCCGACCGGATTGCCGTAACATCATTGGTTCCCAGATTGATGATCACAGCATCCGGCTGCCATGTTTTGAAATCATAGTCATCCAGTGCTCCCAGCGAAGCATTCCGCTCCCCGCTAAGCAATCCGCAGACCTGTGCATAAAAAGGCGGTATCTTATTCCGTTCAATGCCATCCCAGCTGGTAACGATGCCCCAGCCACTCTGGGATACTACCCGGTATTCCGCAGAGAGAGCATCCGACAACATACGGGGATACGTATTTACCGCAGAGAAAAAAGCGCTGATCCAGTCTTCCTCCTCAATAGCTCCCATGGTTCCCTCACCGCTGGTAATGCTGTCTCCCACGAATTCCAGACGATACTTCGGTTCCGGCAGCGGCAGAAACTCGCCGTCTCGATATTGCAGTCCCAGAATCTGTACCATATGTGCGGGATCTTCGTTCATAGCCTGTACTTCTTTCAGAATCCGTACATGCTTCGGCTTTCCCACTGTCATTCCCCGGAACAGACATACCTCATTTTTCCCTTTATTCAACGGGAAACGACTGATCAATGCGCCGTTCAGTTCCACTGCCAGCCATGGCTCCATAACATCATAATCGGCATTTACTTCCACCCAAAGTTCACTTCCGGTGTAGATCATCTCTATCCCACTGCCTGTCCAGAACAGATTCACGATATCTTTTCCCGTTGTACGGCCCAATATCCGTACCTGCGGCAACGCTTCCATACTTACTGTCTTTTTTTGCTGCTCCATTTTTCTCCCATACCTTCCACTGTATTGTCCGTCATTCCGAGTTTCCTCGTCCCACTCTTTTTCCAACGGCTCTCTACCGGTTACTGTATTCTTCCGCGATCACGTCTTCCGCAAGACGTCCACAGACCGCATAGGGACTCGACCACTCCAGACTTCCGGGCCAGTCCCAGACACCAAATCCTGCCACCCAGTCACGTTTCCTGCAGGCTGCAAACATTGCCCGATACCACGCTGCCTGCTCCGCATCATCTACGTCTCCCTGCAATTCCCAGTTGTTCGGCACCTGTGCAGAACCATGGATATTCATGCAGCCGGCTTCGGAAAACAGAAACGGCTTCTGGTATTTTTCCACGACTTTCCCAATCCGATCCAACTGATTCTCCCAGTCATCAATAGGATAATATCCACTGGACGCTATGACATCCACGGCATCCCACCATGTCATATGATCTTCTCCATATTTGTCGCAATTATAACCGACCGGGCCGTCATATACCGTGCGCACTTCTGCGATCAGTTTTCTCCACTCTGCTTCCCGGTGTTCCGTCATGGTCATTTCACAGCCCGCGAGGAATAATTCACAGCCTGTCCGCTGGGCAATCTGCGCATAATGTTTCTGAAAAGCCGTATGACTTTTAAACCAGTTGCCCCATTTGGGTTCACAGGGAACATCATGGTCAAAAAAGCTGATCCGGGCTCTCCAGACACCGTTGTCACAGTTAACAGTGGGTTTCAATGCTACCTTCAGACCAAGGCTCTGTGCATACCGGATCATATCATACAGTTCTTCATCCGTACAGCTTTTCTCCCCGTCAAAGCGGATTTCTTCACTATAAGGTGTCTCCTGCATTCCGGAGGGCGTCAATATCACCCAGTCAGCGTGAGTCCTGCGTACCATTTCTTCCATACTTTTTCTGGATTCCCCGGAACCCAATACCCCTCGATGCGGAAAAACTGCAAAGTTTACTGCATGAAATCCATCCGTATAAAATTTCTTCATTAAAATACCTTTCCTTCCCATAGTCGTTTTTATCCCAAACTTCTCAGATTTTTTGTTTCTTGTATTGTAACATTTTTAGCTGTATTTAGCTACTGTTTTTAGGTTTTATTTACTTAATTTTATTTATTTGTGTTCCGACTTTACTTATGTTAACATGAACACAGAACTCTACCAGAAGAAGGGAGGAATGCTGCTTGCATTTTGTACAGGCAAAAGGAATCCTGTCCTCAAATAATGGAATGAATATTTATCGTGGCTGCTCCCACGGCTGCATTTATTGCGACAGCCGCAGCAAATGCTACAATTTTACTCATGCTTTCGAAGATATTGAAGTGAAAGAAAATGCACCGGAACTTCTGGAACGGGCCTTGCGCTCCAAACGACAGAAATGCATGATCGGCACCGGTGCCATGTGTGATCCCTACCTTCCCGCCGAAGAACAGCTGGGCCTCACCCGAAAATGTCTGGAGCTGATCGACCGGTACGAATACGGCGTTACCATCCTCACCAAGTCCACCCGCATTCTTCGGGATCTGGATCTGCTGCAATCCATAAATCACAAGGCAAAAGCCGTGGTACAGATGACCCTCACCACATACGATGAAACTCTGTGTCGGAAAATAGAGCCGAATGTCTCTACGACAAAAGAACGTTTTGAAGTGTTAATGCGCTGTAAAGAACTGGGAATCCCTACTTTGGTATGGATGACTCCGATATTGCCGTTTATCAATGACACGCGGGAAAATATCGAGGGGCTGCTTGACTATTGTCTCCGTGCAGAGACCAGAGGAATCCTGCTGTTTGATATTGGTGTCACCCTCCGGGAAGGTGACCGGGAATATTTTTACCAGGCTCTGGATCGTAATTTCCCCGGCATCCGGCAGAAATATATTCGCACCTACGGCAATGCCTACGACATCCCCAGCCCTCACGCTAAAGAACTTATGTCACTGGTTCAAGGTACCTGCACCGCCAACAACATGCTCTGTTCCCCGAAAGAGTGCTTCGCTTACCTGAATAAGTTTCCTGAAAGATATGTGCAGGAATCGCTGTTTTAAATGGAAAGTTAGTGAATGAGTTAACAAATGCTCACGGCGAAAATTACTGTTCGACGTGAGCATTGTTTTTGCGACCGCATTTGATATTTCATGGGCACAAACTCTTATTATTCTGGTGTTGTACCCTCGCTAACGAGAATTATGGGTACAGAGCGATATATCTTCCTGCGCTGTACCCACATTAAGACAAGTCGAGGGTACAGAAAGGTATCTTTTCTCACGCTGTGCCCTGATTCGGACACACCGTGGGTACAAAGTGGCATCTTTTCTCACGCTGTGCCCTGATTCAGACAAGCTGAGGGTACAAAGTGGCATCTTTTCTGGCTCTGTACCCTGATTCGGACAAGTCGAGGGTACAAAGCGGTACCTTCTCTTTCACTATGCCCATTTTGAAAGCTTTCAAGAAACCAGTAGCCCACGTTGGGGGTAAGGACAGCAGACTCTAA
>Ga0129310_1001441_pt1 | contig 20892 bp, 24 predicted proteins | sample Go1ome_2_FD_94433 | JGI IMG/M metagenome (GOLD analysis project Ga0129310, IMG submission 94433) | Western lowland gorrila individual fecal microbial communities from Wisconsin, USA - Go1022A metagenome | ecosystem: Host-associated > Mammals > Digestive system > Large intestine > Fecal | place...
CCTTTGTACACCAGCCGATGCAGGGATACTCCCGCCCATACGGACAGCCGTCGCACTCGCTGACGGCGGCAGACGGCTTCTGCGCTGAAATATAATAGCAGCCGGTTTTGCCGCGAAAGGTGCAGCCCTCTGTCTGCTTCCAGAAATAGCAGTACCGGCAGTCTTTTGGTTTGTCTTCTGTATGTCCGTTCATTGCTTTCGCCTCCATTCCCGCCCATACCGGGCAACAAAAAAGCACACCCTCCGGCTCCGCCATGGAGCAAGTGGGTGTGCTATGTATTTACGCTGTTATGTACTTGTTTTGAAAGTCTGCCAGGAACAGCCGATGCCGATAGGATTTTCTTCGGATGCTTCTGGACTTCTGCGATGCCAAAAATTCAACGATGCAGATTTTGGGGATCATGTATTTTCCGGATATGTCGAAGTGCTTCACCTGATTGTGATTGCACCAATAGACGACCGTTGCCGGTGCATAGCCAAGGAAATCGGCCAGTTGTGCAACTGACAGTACATCGTCCAAATCAGACATTTCTGAGATGAAATACTCCTTGAGCTTTTCGCATTGCGCTTCTGTCAGTGTCGTGAGCATTGAAAACTCTTCTGGACTTTTCCTCTTTCCGTGTCCGGAACGCCCAACATACCAGCCGTCCGGAGCGGCATATTTCTGCGGGTAGAGGATTCGGTCTTGCAGGTACGCAATCACATCGTTCGTCTTGATCGTGTAGCGCCGGGTCTGCTTACCGCTGTCTTTGCAGGCGACCAATCCGCTCTGCAAAAGGAAGAGCGCAGTGGCTTTGCTGATGTGCGCAGCCTTATAAAATTGTTCCTTGGTCATCGTATCGGGGTAGTCTTTTTTGAGCTTCTCGAAGTACTCGAACTCTGTTTTCATGGGATTTTTCTCTCCTTTCGTTTGGCCAACGGCAGGAGAACCCGCATGAATACTCATATTTTCGTCTCTCCGTTTTCTCTCCTTTTTCTCTCCAACGTGCAAAAAAGGGGGTAAAAACGGCCTTTTTCGGCAAAACACTCGAACCCATTGCGGCGCGGGCGTTTTTGCCGTGTTCAAAGCCTTGGGAGCCTTGATATTACTGGGGAAATCGCGGTTTTTAAGTTGCTCTATTTTCCGTGAAATTCCACTGTTTTCGTCCATTTACGAAATTCACGAAAAGACTCGAAATCAGTTTGCGGTGATGAGCCGCACGTGGGTTCGAATCCCACCCGCTCCGCCAGAAATCACGCCGGCCTAATGCTTAACAGTCATAAGTATTAAGGTTGGGCAAAGAAAAAACGGTGCTACCTTCACGGTCACGCCGTTTTTCTGCATACAAGGGTATATTCTGCAATCATGGATTATGATGACACGGGGTTCCAACCTCGTTCATACATCCAATATGTTTATAACAATGGCTGTGCGGTCGTCCATGTATCCTTCGGGCATCATGTAGGCCATGGCCTGAGAAATTAAAGTATCGGCATCCATGGCGGCTAAGGCTGCATCAGACAGCGATGCGAGGAACGGGTCGATTCCGTCAGTACATAAAAGGACCCTGTCGCCTGCGGATAAAGGCAGTTCGCCCACGCGCAGAAACTCTGCGGCGGACGGCATGCCATTCCATACGCCGTAGCCGCAGGGGTGGGAAGGATTGTTGCATATAACGGCGCGTATCTCGTCGGACGTAAACTCCTTGCGGCGGCGATGCACCTCTGCGGTTTGAGGTGTTGTAAAATACGATAGCGTTCCGTTTGAAATCAATATGCCGTTAGAATCTCCTATATATGCATAATGCAGCTTGTGTTCGGCAAAAAGCGCAAGCACGCCGACCGTGCCCGGGAGGAATGGGGAGGGGAAGCCTTCGTTGGCGGCGGCAACGGCTTTGTTCCCCGCATATGCTGCCGCTTTAAGGCGGTCCGCTGGTGCGGCATCGTTTTTTTTCAAAAGCACGGCCTGCGCGGCATCGGCAAAGGCGTTGTCGGCGCGGCAGGCGGGGCTGGGGGTGGGGTATATGCCGTTTTCTCTGTCGCGGCTTACACCGTCAAGTATCATGGCGAAGCCTGATGCCTCGTCAAAGAAAAAAAGATCCTCATTCGGCTTATCCGCATAGCGGGTGTTTTTTTCGGTGGCACCTTTCATGGTTAAACGCATAGGTAAGCTCCTTTGCTACATATATAATTTACTTCGCGGGCAAGACTTTATATCATATATTTTAATACCACATCGATAGCATGGCAAGCCTTATCGACGAATTAAGACGGAATTGTATACATAGAAACAATGTGTTGACAAAGTGACGTTTATATGGTTAAATATCATGTAATTAATACTTTCTGTACTAATTGTCTGATATATATGTATGCATATATATACATATATAATATATTGCCGAACGGGTCCGGCGAGCGGATCCAAGCCTTACAAACGAAAAACCGGATGGAGGAAACATCGGTGAGTTATCCTCAACAGACTATGTTGAACAAATTTAAGCAATCGTGGCCTAAATTGGCGTTTGTTTGCGTGCTGGGGATTGTGGTTTCCTACGTTATAGGCAGGGAAAGGGAGCAAACGGCTTTTGTATGGATAATAAATGCGGTCTTTTCGGCCGGAATGGCGCTTTTGCTCGTCGGCATAGCGCACCAGCTGACAAATATGCACATGTTTACAAGCCTTTCATACGGCGTAAAGCTTCTTAAAATGATTTTTCGCAACGAACATAAATCGGCAGACGACTTGAAAAATGATTATATTGAATATCGCGACAGCCGCAAGCATCATAATGATGTATCCTTATATATGGTATGCGCGGCAATACTCATTGTGATATCGGCGCTGCTTTCGATACTATATATGCTTTAATTAAGGCAGGCAAAATCCAACAAACTTGACTTTAAATTTGAAGCCGCTAAGGGCTTCTGCAAAAAATAAAAAAGAACAAAAGGAGAGAAAACCGACATGAAGAAAACCATTGCACTGCTTCTGGCCATGATATTCGTAATTGGCCTGCTGGCTGCATGCACTCCCTCCAACACCACGCAGGATCCTGTGCAGACCGACGACCCCAACGCCGGCACACCTGCGGAGACCACGACCCCGACCGACGCTCCTGTAACAGAGCCCACGGCAGAGGGTAAGAAGGTCTATTATTCCGTGCTCAGTTCCGACCATTCGAGCCTCAACTTCCTTGACAATGTTGATAGCCCCGTTGGCAACGTTGCCACCTATTGCATGAGCTATCTGTATCGTCAGTATCCCAACGAAGAAGGCAACGGATACATCTGGATCTGCGACATCGCCGCTGAAGAGCCCATTCAGATCGACGATTACAACTGGCAGATAAAGATCCGCGAGGATGCAAAGTGGAACAATGGCGATCCCATCAATGCGGACACCTTTATGTTCACCTTTAAGCAGCAGCTTGACCCCGTGATGATGCCCCGTATGAGCACCTTCCTGGCCAGCAACGCCATCACCATCGTGAATGCCGAGCAGTATTCCATGCAGAATTCTGAAGGCGGCATCCCCACCGATTGGGAAGACGTCGGTATCAAGAAGATCGATGATTACACCATTCAGATAACCACCGTTGACGTAAACACCGCCACTCAGGTTATGAACCACTTCTTCAACAGGAACAACGTACCCTGCTACGAACCCCTGTGGAACAAATGCCTCAGCGCCGACGGCCTGACCACCTCCTATGGTTCTGACCTTGACCACTTCATGGGCTGCGGTCCTTACATCTTCTCTGATTGGACCTATGACTCCGTGCAGACCTACGTTAAGAACCCCGACCATTGGCTGGCTGATTACTTCAATTATGACGAGGTACAGTATCGCGTAGTTCCCGAACAGAACGCCCGCGTTGAGCTTTGGGAGCAGGGCCAGCTGGATATATTCGCGCCCAACTCCGATACCCTCGAAACCTACATCGACGATCCTCGCCTTGTTGAATACGGCTCCAACTCTGTGTTCCATCTGGACATCAACTGCAAGAACCCCAATAACCCCATCAGCGGCAGCGACAACTACCGCAAGGCTATCTATCACGCCATCGACCGCGAGACCATAGCCAAGAACCTGTTTGGCCATATGGAACCCGCCGGTTGGTACGTAAGCGCCCAGGCCGGTATACTCAGCGAGGGTGCCCGCATCTACCGCGAATCTAAGTACGGCAAGGCCGTGGAAGAAATGGTTGCCTCCTGGAGCGCAGAAGGCCACACCACCGGCTACAACCCCGAGCTTGCGCTTGATTACCTGAACAAGGCCTATGAAGAGTGCGGCGTTCCCGCTGACACCGTTATCAACATCATCATTGCTTACGATCCCAGCGAGGTACACTGGAACAAGACCGCTCAGTTCCTCCAGGAGGAGTTCCCCAAGGTCTTTAACAACCGCGTGACCGTGGAAATAAAGAACTACAGCGGCATCTCCACCACCGAGTACAAGAAGCAGGGCGACGACGGTTGGGATCTTTCCCCCAACGATTGGGCCCGTGCCGTTGCGCGTACCTATCCTTACGAAGGCTTCTACTACTTCACCAGCGGCTATTCCGGAGCGCCCAACAACTACTTCAACGACGAGTTTGACGCCCAGTTCGCATATTGCCGCGAAATCCAGAACGGTGATTATGAGACCCTGCTGCAGGAAACTCAGAAGCTTGAGGAAATCTATCTTGAGCATGTGGTGCAGTGCCCCGTTGTACAGGATGTTGTTTACGAGCTCCATTCCGACCGTTTGGTCCTGCCCGTTTACACCTACATTCCCGGCTTCGGTTGGGGCGAACCTTATGGCGACATAGCTGCCGAATAAGCGCCTGAACAGCCGAACGTTAACTTAACACACATCTTCCGGGGGCATGCTACCTAATGTGGCGGCATGCCCCCGATTCGGATAATAGCAAAAGCTTTATCCAGGGAAGTCCCATGCAGTTAGGAGAATCCTATGTTTAGATACATTATGTCCCGCATCGCTGCAATGCTCATCACGCTTTTCCTTATCATGTCGCTTTCTTTTATCGTGGTGCGCCTGATGCCGATGTCGCTTTTTGAAAATCCGGAGGTGCCGCTTGAAATCCAGAAACAGCTGGAAGACAAGTTCCATCTCAACGATCCTTTGCCGGTTCAGTATTTTTATTTTATTTCGGATATAGTTGCCGGGCTTGATTTCGGTGTTTCCGTAAAGCTTCGTCCCGGCCTGCCGGTATTCGGCATATTGATCAACCGACTTCCGCCCACGATTTTGGTCAATTTCCTGTCTCTTTTCATATCAATACCGTTGGGGCTTATTGCCGGAACGGTAGCCGCGCTTAAGCGCAACACATGGGTGGACCACGTGATATCATTCTTCGTGGTAATATTCATATCAGTACCGTCGTTTGTTTTTGCATCGGCCCTTCAGTATTTCTTAGCATTTAAGCTGGAATGGTTCCCGACGCTTTACGACACGAACGCCGCCACGCTTGCGCAGCAGCTCCACTCTTTGGTGCTGCCCATCATTGCGCTGGCTCTCAGCCCTATAGCTACAATAGCAAGGTATCTGCGCGGTGAACTGATAGAAAATATTTCTTCGGAATATCTGCTGCTTGCGCGCACCAAGGGCCTGACCAAGGTTCAATCCATAGTGCGCCATGCCTTCCGTAATTCGCTTATTCCCATTTCCAATACCCTTATCGCAATGATAACGGGCATAATGGGTGGTTCTCTTGTTATAGAAAACATCTTCGCAATACCAGGGCAGGGCGGCTTGACGGTAAAGTCCATCATGGCCGGCGACCATTTCCTTACCGTTGCATGCCTGATATTCTATTCGGTGACGTCATTGGTCACCATATTGCTGGTGGATCTGTCCTACGGCCTGATCGATCCCCGTGTGCGCGTGGGAGGTAAGAAATCATGATTTATGATAGAAATAATCTGCCGGACGACATTAAAAATTTGCCTGATGCCGATTTTGAACCCCTGCATCAGGAAGATATAAAGGACGAAAAGTTTAAAACTAAACCCGTCGGCTTCTTCAAGGATGCAATGATAAGGCTCAGCAAGAACAGAGTATCCATGATCTCCGGCGCAATAATACTGTTGATCGTGTTGATGGCCATAATAGTGCCTAATATCACAGGGTATTCCTATACTGAGCAGAATGTTGCGCAGCAAAATCTGCCCCCCAAAATACCCGGGCTTGAAAAGCTTGGCATATTCGATGGTTCCCGCGTGCTTACAGACCGCCGCAAGGATAAGCTTGACGATACCGACAGATATCCTGAAGGCTGCATTATCGAGATTTTTAACGAGCATGACGTTAAGAACGTTACCATGTGCGACGTAAAGGTTGACTATTATAAGTACAGCGGCGTGGCAGACGGCGAATATCATTGGCTCGGCACGGACTATTTGGGACGCGACTTGCTTACAAGGCTTTTCCGCGGCGCGCGCATATCGCTTATAATCGCCGCGGTATCCGTTGCGGTAAACCTTGTGATAGGCGTTGTATACGGCGCTATATCCGGCTATTGCGGAGGCAAGATAGATATATTCCTTACGCATTTGGCGGAGGTTTTAGACGGCATGCCATATGTGGTCGTTACCATTCTGTTCATGTTGGTGTTCGGCGCAGGTATGTTCTCCATAATACTTGCAATGACGGTAACGGGCTGGATAGGCACATCTCGCCTTATCCGCGCCCAGTTCTATCGCTTCAAGGGCCGTGAATACGTGCTGGCTGCCCGCACAATGGGCGTGCCGGACAAGACGCTTATATTCCGCCACATTCTGCCCAACTGCGTAGGCCCCCTGATCATTCGTGCCATGATCGCCGTTCCCGGCGCCATTTTCTCGGAAGCGTTCCTGGCCTATATCGGTCTTGGCATAGCGCCTCCGGAGCCTTCCATAGGCATTCTGCTTTCCAACGGACAGAGCGTGCTGCTGCAGTATCCGTATCAGGTCATATTCCCGGCCGTATTGATTTCGCTGCTGATGGTTGCATTCAACCTGTTCGCCAATGGTCTTAGGGACGCCCTTGACCCGACAAAACGCGGAGAGGAATAAAGCTATGGGTAATGAATATATGAACAAAGAAGTAATTCTCAGCGTGAAGGACCTTCGCATCAACTTCCGCGCTTACGGCGGATTGGTGCAGGCTGTGCGCGGCATAGATTTCAACCTTCACAGGGGCGAAACGCTGGCGATAGTCGGCGAGTCCGGTTCGGGCAAATCCGTCAGCATCAAGGCCATTATGGGTATATTGGCGAACAACGCCATAATAGAATCCGGCGAGATTCTTTATGACGGAATGGACCTTACAAAGGTGCATGAGGATGAATTCCACCGCATCCGCGGCAAGAGGATAGGCCTCATATTCCAGGATCCGCTGTCCGCATTGAACCCCATAATGAAAATAGGCCACCAGATAACGGAGGTGCTGCGGCTTAACGACAAGATGAACAAGCACGACGCCCGCGCAAAGGCGCTTGAGCTTATGAAAGCCGTGGGTATCCCTGATGCGGAGCGCCGCTTTGAGCAGTATCCGTTCCAGTTCTCCGGCGGTATGCGCCAGCGTATAGTTATAGCTATTGCGCTTGCCGGCAATCCGGAAATACTGATTTGTGACGAGCCCACCACCGCGCTGGACGTTACGGTTCAGGCAAAGATACTGGAGCTTATTAACAATATCAAGAAGGAGCGCAACCTGTCCGTTATATTCATAACTCACGATTTGGGCGTTGTGGCAAATATGGCGGACCGTGTGAATGTTATGTATGCGGGCAAGATAGTGGAAACGGGCACCAGCGAGGAGATATTCTTCGAACCTGCCCATCCGTACACATGGGCGCTGCTCAGCTCCATGCCGGATCTTCATACCAAGGAACGCCTTTTGGCGATTCCCGGTACGCCGCCAAACATGATATTCCCGCCCAAGGGCGACGCTTTTGCCGCCAGGAATCAGTTCGCCATGCGAATCGATTATGAGCAGGAGCCGCCTATGTTCAGAATAAGCGATACACATGCTGCGGCAACATGGCTGCTGCATCCCAAGGCCAAGGCAAACGGCATAGAGATGCCCGAAGTGCTTAGGGCCAGAATAGAAAGAATGAAAGGGAGTGGAGTGCAAAATGGCTGAAAACGAATATATTCTTGAAGTAAAAAACCTTTGTCAGCACTTCAGCTCCGGTCACGGCAAAAACAAAATGGTTGTCAAGGCTGTTGACGACGTAAGCTTTGCCGTGCGCAGGGCGGAAACCTTTGGCCTGGTGGGCGAATCCGGCTGCGGAAAAACCACAACGGGCCGCACCATAATCCGTCTGTATGATCCCACGGGCGGCGAGGTTCTGTTTGACGGCAGGGATATCTCCGGCAAAATGACAAAAGATTTGCGGAGCTATCTTACATCGAATATCTCCATGATATTCCAGGACCCCATAGAATCACTTAACCCAAAGATGACCATAGAGGAAATCGTGGGCGAAGGTCTTAAGGTGCGCGGACAGAAGGATCGCGATGAAATTCACCGTCAGGTGGTTGAGATGCTGGAAAAGGTTGGTCTTGTGGAAGAACACGCCACCCGCTATCCGCACGAATTTTCGGGTGGTCAGCGCCAGCGCATAGGCATAGCCCGCGCGATAATCACCAAACCCAAGCTTGTAATTGCAGACGAGCCTGTTTCCGCGCTGGACGTTTCCGTGCAGGCGCAGGTTATAAATCTGCTGAACGATTTGAAGGACGAGATGGGTCTCAGCATACTTTTCATAGCCCATAACCTTTCCGTTGTCAAGTATTTCTCCGACCGTATCGGCGTTATGTACTATGGCCATCTGGTTGAGGTTGCAAATGGCGACGATCTGTATAAGAACCCGCTGCATCCGTATACAAAGGCTTTGCTTTCCGCAATACCCGAACCCAATCCCATTACGGAGCGCACGCGCAAGCGCGTGGATTACGATCCTGAGAGGGACCATGATTATTCCGTTGAGAAGCCCTCGATGGTGGAGGTTGAGCCGGAGCACTTCGTATATTGCTCCCCGTCCGAGCTTGAAGCATACCGCAAGCAGCTCAAGGACTAAAACCAATATACGCATAAAATCATCATAACAATAAAAGGCCGTTATCAATGCGATAGCGGCCTTTTGATTTTAACTATCTATCCAACTTGACTCGGAAATCTTGATACCACTGGGGAAATCACGGTTTTTAGTTGCTCTATTTTTCGTGAAGTTCGCAAAAAAAGACTCGAAATCTTTGACTCTCTTAATTATCGTATTTGCCCTGTTCCGAGAAAATTGTTATCTCACACGGGACTTTTGCTTCTTCTGTCCAGTACTCATGCATTCTGGATAGGCACTCTTCAAAGTGGCGTTTTTCATCCGACGGATGTTTGGTCAGGCGAAACATTCTATCATAATTGTCAATTACTATGGCGATAGAAGAAAACATTAACCAATCCAAATCGCAAGCACATTCGTCCCATGCGTTCCAGTTTTCTCCGAAGTAGTTCGGAAATTGAAATGCGGCAGAATACTCTTTGAAAAAATCGCAGACGTCTCCGCATCTTGCACCCCTGATATAAGTGGAATATCTTCCCTCAATATGGCTGTTGGCATAGAACTCAGAGTAAGCATCATCTGACGTGCCGTGCTTTTTCGTTATCATTATTCAACACTCCTTTTATTTAGGTAGAATGAACATACTATAATAACCTTGTATTATGAGCATCCAATAACCGTTCGGCCTTTATACTTGGATACCGCACATGGATTTAGCTTCTATGCCAGCGATTTGATATGCTTCTTTGCTTTTGTATAGTACTTTTGAAACCGTTCGGAGTCTGTTTCATTATACTTCACGCCAAGCATAATCCATTCGCAATACTCATAGAGCAGAAAATAATCCAGCGTCCTGCGGTAATCATTGTAATCGATGCCATTTTCTTTTAACAAATGCTCAAAGTAATATTCTATGGCATAGTCTTTGTCTGCCTGCGTCATATAGAAAAAAGCCGATTCATCTTCTTCTCCGTGGGCAATAAGGCGGGCAAGCGATGTCGGATAGGGCAGTATTGCAGCATATTCCCAATCTATTATAGTTGCATGACCGTTCGCACACAGTACATTAAACGGCAAAAGATCGTCATGGCATAGCGTCCGAGGGACGCTTGAATACAGCTTCAGATACTCTGCATAGGCATGCTCTAAATCCGCATCATTCAAATACTTGCCTCGGTTTTGCTGCCTCGGCAGGCTTGCCTCAAAAGTGAGATCGACAGCCTGACATTCACGCCTTTCCCAATACATATTCTGCAAATAAATCAAGGCGTCAAGAACCGCAGTCAGCGATTCGCGGTCGCATTTCCGCAGGTCGTGTCCTTCTATGTATTCCATAAGCAGAAATAACTCGCCGCAATAGTTAAGGCTTTTGTAAAGGTGCGGAACAGCGCGCTCGGCAGACACCAAAAAAGTATTGTAAACAGACAGCTCTTGCTCGCTTGCCTTTTTCAGAACGTATGCGGTATTGCCGTCGTTTATTTTCCATACGGCGTAATCCGTGCCGTCCTCCGCGCTTTTGAACGGCGTTGCCTCAGCCTGTTCGCTGAGGCACATTTGTGCAAGTATTTCTTTTATGTTCATAATAGGCCCGTTCCTTCCTGCCGATGATTATCCTACATAAACTTATAATACCACATGCAGCTCTTCACGTCCATTTGACAATAAAAAAGCTGATAAATGTGAGGAGCACTGAGAACGACTGGTTATAGCGATGCTTCTACGGATGAGAATGACTTTTTCTTGACAACCTATCGGTCGGTAGGTATAATCTTAGCGGTATTATTTCATGCAGGAGGGCAGCAGAATGGTTGAGCAGGGCAGCACCAAGAAAGCGATTTTGGACAAGGCATTGGATTTATTCTCAGTGCAGGGATATGAAGCCACTTCCATTGCGCAGATAGCAAACGCGGTGGGCATACGTAAGGCATCCATGTACAGCCACTTTAAAAGCAAGCAGGAAATACTGGATGCACTTGTGCGGCATAGCTTGGAGCAGTATGAAAAACGCTCCATATTTGCGCGGGCAAATTGGGACGATCCTGCCTTTACAAAGGATAAGCAGGACGTTACGCCGGACGCAGCGCTGCAGATGGTTATTGGACATGTGCGCTATATTTTGCATGACCCGCAAATAAGTAAATCCCGCAAAATGCTGACGATAGAGCAGTTCCAAAACGCTGAGCTGAGCGCGCTGCAAACAAAGCAAAATTATGCTGATGTGGTGCGCTATTTTACGGGGCTTGTGAAATTCCTGATTAAGAACGGGAGACTTATTGATGACGATCCAGAGATAATGGCGGCGCAGCTATGCCTGCCCATATCGGTTTGGATAAACCTTTGCGACCGCGAGCCGGAACGCGAGGATGAAGTGGTTGGGCTGATAGAGCGGCATATAAGGCAGTTTTATAAGGTGTATGGCGTGCCTCGGGAAGATTGAGGGGGATAAATGCATGAAATACGGCTGGCTTGATGAATATTTGCTGGCGAAAAAAGGCGTTAGGAAGGACTTTAAAGCGGAGTGGAACTGGCTGCGGTATATGGTTGGCGATAAAATGTTTGCCGCAGTGTGCTACGATGATAATAACAACCAGCCGTCGCTCATCACGCTGAAGTTAGATCCTATGGAGGGAGACTTCCTCCGCAGGCACTATGATGATATAATTCCCGGGTATTATATGAACAAGACCCATTGGAATTCGGTCAAGGTGGATGGCGATATATCGGACGATATGCTGAATGACTTGCTCGATAAGTCATATTCTTTGGTGCTTGGCGGGTTGAGTAAGAAAAAACAGGCGGAGATTTTGCAGTAAAGAATAAAACTGTAAATAGACGTAACAAACATGAAAGAACGAATCATAGATAAAGAAATCAGATTTATACCCTATTACCGCAACGATGCCGCATCGCTTCCATGGTATCAGGATTTGGATGTATGTAAGCAGGTGGACAATAGGGACAAGCCATACGATACGGAACTGCTGCACAGCATGTATGATTATCTCTGCGCACATGGCGATTGCTATTATATAGAATACAACGGTGTGCTGATAGGGGATGTTTCCCTGCGTGACAGCGGGGAAATAGCCATTGTGATTTGCAAAGAATACCAGAACAAGCATATCGGCCGGCGCTGCGTTATTGATATGCTGAAGCTTGCAAAGAAAAAGGAAATGGCGAAGGTTACGGCAAATATCTATTCCTTTAATGCGCAAAGCCGCCGCATGTTCCTTTCAGTAGGATTTAGGCAGACTGATGAGGAATGGTATGAATATGCGCTTTAGGAAGCGGGAATAGAGGCCGATTGAGCGCGAGTTGCTTTTATTTTGACCGTTTGGCTACCGAACGACAGGTTGCTGCGGAATGAGGAGGATAATATGAAAAACGCACGGCAAAGCGTGCTTTGAAGTGGATAGGCATAACGATAGGGGTATTGCTGATTATTATTGCCGCCGGAGCGGCGGTGATGTTCGGGCCGTTCGTAAAGGCTGCAAACAGCATAGAAAAACTTGAAGATGGGCTTTATGCAATGGAGTTTGCGGGGGACTACGGGTTTGATGATTTCCTTGCTAATGGCGGCGCAGCAAGCGACGGCGAAGTTGCGGAATATTTGGTTTCGTTCCTGTCGCATGGCTTTTACAAGGCAGATGGAAATGTGACGACTGGAAGTTTCGGCTGCTCCACGATATATACGCAGGATGAAAACGGCACTTACTTCTTTGGACGCAACTATGACTGGGCAGAATGTGAAACCATGATAGTGCATACCAAGCCCGAAAACGGATATGAGTCGGTATCTACCTGCTGCATAGATTTTTTAGGTTTTGGCGATAAGTATGCGCCGGACGGATCGATGACGGAACGGATGCAGAGCATAACGGCGATTTATGTTCCGCTGGACGGCATGAATGCCAAAGGGCTTGTTGTGGCCGACTTGACGGCGGGGGATGACGAGGAAACGTACCAGCGGACAGGCAAGGTGAACCTGACCACCACCACGGCCATTCGCCTGCCGCTGGATAAAGCGGCAGACGTGGACGAAGCCGTTGCGCTGCTGAAGCAGCATGACATGAATTCATCCATAGGCATTTCTCATCATCTGTCCATTGCGGATGCGCACGGCAAAAGCATTGTTGTGGAGTATGTTAACGGAGAAATGCTGGTTAGCGAAACAAAAGTGGTCACAAACCATTATCTTACCGACTGCAAAAAGAGGGGCGTTGGCTCGGCGCAGTCGCGTGAGCGGTACGATACCCTTGCGGCATACAGCGGGCCCGCTGTATGCCGCAGGTGCGGGACATGCTGGAGAGTGTAGCACAGAAGAACTATCCCAAAACGGACGGCAGCTATGAAAAGACGATGTGGAGTATTGTATATTGTCCTGAGGGCCGCTGCGCGGACTTTTATTTTGCGGAGAACTATGACCATGAATATAGGCTGATACTGCTGGGGAAAAACGACTTTTTGAAGCGGTAAACGGGGGCGCATCGGTGCTCGGATTAAACAAACATCAGATTAGGGAGATTTATATTATGAAAAACAGCGCGCTGGTCGTGATAGACCTTCAAAATGACATCACAAAAAACTATAGAGAAATCATAGAAAAAGTTAACAAGGCTATCGACTGGGCAGTTGAAAAGGGAATGTGGGTAATTTATATACAGCATAACAACCTGTCTGCCGGAACAAGAACATTCAAGCCGGGCACACATGGCGCGGAACTGGTGCCGGAGATGAAAGTGGTATCCGAACATATCTTCACAAAGTCAAAAAGCAATGCGCTTACAAGCGATGCTTTTACCGCTTTCATTCAGGAACGTGGCATTACCGGGTTTTATATTGCCGGCGCCGACGCCACGGCCTGCATCAAATCCACCTGCTTCAATATGGCGAAAATCGGATATACGGTTCATGTGCTGTCGGACTGCATAACAAGCTACGACAAAAAGAAGTTGCCGGAGATGCTGGCGTATTATGAAAGCAAGGGCTGCTCCGTAACAACACTTCAGGAATTCGTTGAGGGAATAGGTATCGGGAGGTAATGTCATGCCAGTGTGGAACCCATGGCGCGGCTGCAAAAGGTGCAGCGAGGGCTGCGCACATTGCTATATTCATAAGGGCGACGCTAAGCGGGGCGTGGATACGAGCGAAGTAATCAAGACGAAGGATTTTTATAAGCCGATAGAAAAGCTGAAAAAAGGCGGCTACAAAATGAAAGCGGGGCTTGTGTATCTTGGCTTTTCCACTTTCGCCAATGCGGAACGTATTTTATAAAGGACGGCAGGCGGTATAAGCTGCAAACAAAGGATCTGTGCGCCCAGGCGCGGAAGGCAGGCATAGATTATAAGCCCGCACGGGAATAGGCGGGGGAGCCGCTTGCAAAAGGACGACGATTGAGTTTATAATACAGGAGGAAACGAAATGAAAAAGCTATATGAGAAAAACGAGTTGACATTTGCCATTGTATGGATAGCGGTTTATTGCGTTTTGCAGTCCCTGGCGAATCCGCTGAACGAAATAATAGGAATCGAATACTCCGCAAGCGCAGTTTTCTGCATATTGCAGGCGATCGTTCTTCTCGGCTTTATACGAAAGAACGGATTGCAGAAGCGCTATGGGCTTTGCAGATCGCAGGTTCCTGCATGGCGGTTCCTTTACTATGTGCCGCTTTTGGTATTGGCGTCGGGAAATCTTTGGAACGGTTTTGCGGTCAACTATTCGCCGGAGGAAACGGTTTGCCGCATCGTGTGTATGCTCTGCGTTGGATTTTTGGAGGAAGTGATCTTTAGGGGACTTCTGTTTGTTTCTATCGCAAAGGATAATGTGAAATCCGCAATAATTATTTCAAGCGTAACGTTCGGCATAGGGCATATTATCAACCTTTTCAACGGCAGCGGCATGGGCTTGGTAAGCAATCTGTGCCAGATCGTTTTTGCGGTTGCGGTAGGCTTTATGCTTGTGACCATTTTCTATCGCGGCGGAAGCATGCTCCCCTGCATCATCGTTCACTCTGCTATTAACACGCTTGGTACGTTTGCTAATGATGCTGATGTCGCCATGCAAGGGCAGCTGATCCATATAGCTGTTTTGATAGCCCTAACGGTTGCATATACGCTGATTCTTACAAAAACGCTTCCGAAAAAGCAATGTGCAAATGCCGAGGAAAACAAGTGAACTGCCATGAAAAAAATAAGGCCGTTCTGGAGCCGATAAACGCCTTCAGAATAACCGAGAAGATTTGATTGATGAAAGGAACAAAATACAAATGGGACATACAAGCTTTGAAATAGTCCGTGCACAGGCGGAAGATGCAGCCGCGCTGCTGGATTATCTGAAAATAGTGGGCGGGGAAACGGAAAATCTCAGCTTCGGCGCGGAGGGCGTGCCGCTTGACGTTGAAGCCGAACAAGCCTATCTTGGCATGCAGGCGCACTCGCGCGACAATATTCAGCTGCTTGCCAAGGTGAACGGGGAGATAATAGGCACCGCCAGTCTCAACCGCAAGCAAAGGCGCATGGGACACCGCGCGGAGTTCGGGATAAGTCTGAAAAAAGCATGGTGGGGCTGCGGCGCGGCATCCGCCCTTACGGAGCGCATACTTGCTTTTGCGAAGGAAACCGGAGTGGAGCAGGTCAATCTTGAGGTGCGCAGCGACAATAAGCGCGCCATTACGCTATATGAAAAGTTCGGTTTTCGCAAGCTGTGCACGTTCCCTGGCTTTTTCAAAATAAATGGGGAAATGATAGATTTTGATTTGATGAATCTTTCTATCTGCGCTGCCGAAAACGAAATACACTAAATGCGGTGTAAGGAGAGATCCATATGAATAAGCTTATTGGCTGCTGCGGGCTGGACTGCGAAAAGTGCGACGCCAGAATAGCAACGCTCACGAACGACAATTCCTTGCGCGAGAAAACCGCTGCCCTGTGGACAAAGCTGAACGGCGTAACGATAACGCCTGAAATGATAAACTGCACCGGCTGCCGCATAGAGGGCGCAAAAACGCCGTTCTGCGACAAACTCTGCCCCGTGCATAACTGCGTCCGCGAGAAGGGGCTGGATACCTGTGCCGACTGCCCGAAGATGGACGGATGCAGCACGCTTGGGCACATTGCCGCAAACAATCCGGCGGTGCTTGAAAGGCTGAAGCGGCTTCGCGAGTCGAAATAAGGAGGATACAACCATGTCAAAACGGGCGAGACAATATATAGGGATACTGGCGGCGGTCGTCGCGTATTATCTTGTTCACGAAGGGGCGCATCTTTTATATGCGCTTTTCACGGGCGTGTTTAAGCAAATCAATTTCATAGGCATAGGCGTGCAGATAGATGTTTATGCCGAGCGCATGAGCGAAGCACAGCTTGGCGTATTCTGCCTTGCGGGCGCGGCGGCAACATTCTGCGGCGGATATGTTTTGACTGCGCTTGCGGACAAAATAAGCCGCGCAAAGAGCAAGCTGCTACGCGCAGCGCTTTACTATATAACGATTGCGTTTTTGCTGCTTGACCCGCTGTATCTCAGCATTCTCTGCGGCTTCTTCGGCGGAGGGGACATGAACGGCATAGATCTTCTTTGCCCGGAGTGGGCGGCAAGATGTCTTTTCGGCGTGCTGCTCATTGCAAACGTATTGGTGTTCTGGAAACGTGTGCTGCCGGTATATAAAAAGTCATTTGCAGAGTGAAACGTATTTTGCGCCCAAGTGCTAAACGGAACTTGGGCGCTTTGCCGACTGAAATCATACTATGTTTCTCTGCGGAAATCCTTGGTATAGCAGTAATCATTTGCAAACAGTCCATTCACATATAGAGGCAGATATCCATCATCTGTGTGGAAAAACCAATAGGTTTTCTTGCCGATACTGTCTACATATTCCAAACTTGTTCCGCTGTCATGCTCACCGAAGGCGGTTACGGTTTCATAAATATTTGCGCAATCGGACGTATCACACACCATCCAGTAAGTTTCATCTATCAGCGGATGCGATAGATAGTAAACGGAATACTCATCATCCCAATAATCATCCGCATGGCAAAATGAATATAATACATCAGATGTGATGTACCACTTTTGCTTCTTATTAATTAGCAAATGCGATGTAATAGCCCCATTGACATTGCTTTCTATAATTAGGACGGAAGATTCGCCGCTTATCTGCGTGATGCTGTTAGCGCTGTTTGTGCCGCTTATATATGAATAGGCGGCATACTCACTGCTGAACCCAACAAGCAAAGACTCCGGAGGAAATATAATAGTTAGCCATGAAAGTGTGGCTAAAACTGCATATGCGATGATAATGCTGCGTATCTGCTTTTTGCCACGAAAAAGCCATACGAGCAATATAGCTATGATGCATGCAAAGATTATGATGCTTCTTATAGCGTTAAACATTTTCTCCCAACCTGCCCGAACTGATATACATCAATGTTTTCTATAAATACAATATACCACACACTTCTCGCATTCGTCCATACAAAACGTAGCCTTTTATGCAATATCTGCACATATATAAAATGCAGCATCACTACGGAGTGGCGCGTATCTGCCGCATTGACAAATGCGGCGGCGCTACGCTATCATAAAATTAAGCATCATACGACTGGCATAGCGAAAGAACAGGAGGGGACACGATGCCGCTGCAGATAGTAAGAAACGATATTACTAAAATGAACGTGGACGCCATTGTTAACGCCGCTAACACAACCCTGCTTGGCGGCGGGGGCGTTGACGGCTGCATACACCGCGCGGCCGGGCCAAAGCTGCTTAAAGAATGCGTAACGCTGCACGGCTGCATGACGGGCAGCGCAAAGGTGACGCGTGGCTATGACCTGCCATGCAAATACGTTATCCATGCCGTAGGCCCGCGCTGGAAGGATGGGCTGCATGGAGAGCGGGAGCAGCTTGTATCCTGCTACAAAACCTCGCTTGCGCTGGCCAAGGAGCGCGGCTGCGCATCGGTTGCGTTCCCGCTGATATCATCCGGAATATACGGCTATCCAAAGGATCAGGCGCTAAGGGTTGCGGTGGACACTATAAGCGAATTTCTGCTTGAAAACGACATGACGGTTTATATTGTCGTTTTCGATAAAAGTGCATACCAAATTGGTAATAAGCTCTTTGCGGACATCGCCGCTTATATAGACGATAAATACGTTGCAGCACATACGGATGATGCGGCGGAACGCATGCGCAGGCTGAGCATGCCAGAAATGAGCGAGCCCGTCTTTTCCATGCCGAAAATGGTGACAAAGGCGGCCACGCTTGACGAGGCGCTGAAGCAGATTGACGAAAGCTTTTCCGAAATGCTGCTGCGCAAAATAGACGAACGCGGCATGACGGACGCGCAATGCTATAAGAAGGCGAATATAGACCGCAAGCTGTTTTCGAAGATACGCGCGGACAGGCTGTATAAGCCGTCAAAACCGACCGTAATAGCGTTTGCCATAGCGCTGGAACTTCCGCTTGACGAGATGCGCGAAATGCTCATGAAGGCCGGATTTGCCCTGTCACATTCAAACAAGTTCGATATAATAGTTGAATACTTCGTGGAGCGCGGCAACTACAACGTGTTTGAAATAAACGAAGCGCTGTTCGCGTTTGACCAAAGCCTGATAGGGGCGTAATGATTGCATTGGACGATAAGCGATAAAAGCAGTTGTCGCTTGCCAGGCGACCATGCCAAACGAATATTGATGTAAGATATGACTGCAAGGTGAGGGAACGAACCGAGCAGCCATATTTTTTACGCGGAGGGAAAGAAAATGAAAAAGAACCTGACGGAGATAGTATTCATACTCGATCGCAGCGGCTCCATGAGCGGGCTGGAAGCGGATACGATAGGCGGCTTCAACTCAATGATAGAAAAGCAGAAGAAAGAGGCGGGGGAGGCGCTGATATCGACCGTGCTGTTCGATAACTTCAGCGAGGTAATTCACGATCGCATACCCGTTGGGCGCGTGGAGCCGATGACGGACAGGGAATACTATGTGCGCGGCTGCACGGCACTGCTGGACGCGATTGGCGGAGCGATACACCACATAGGCAACATATATAAGCACGCGCGGGAGGAGGACGTGCCGGAGCATACTCTGTTCGTAATAACTACGGACGGCATGGAGAACGCCAGCCGCCGTTACGACAGCGAAACCGTGAAGAAGATGATAGAGCGGCAGAAGGCGAAATACGGCTGGGAGTTCCTGTTCTTGGGCGCGAACATAGACGCCGTTGAAACGGCAAGCCGCTTCGGCATAGGCGCGGACAGGGCCGTGAATTACCACAGCGACCATCAGGGAACTCAGCTGAACTACGAAGTGCTGAGCGAAGCCGTATCCACCGTGCGTTGCAGCGCAGCGCTCGGCACGGAGTGGAAAAAGCGCATAGATGAGGACTACGAAGCGAGAAAAAACACGGCAGATAAAAGGTGATGCCGACATCAGAGTAAATCAAAAGCCGGAAGCATTGCTTCCGGCTTTTACTATGCGCATCAAAAGATAAACATTCTGACGAGGCTGTTTAAAAAGTCATATAAGCCATGCCTGAAAGCGATGCCTATATAACCGCAATCTTTGATTTTATACTTGGCAAAACCAAATACAAGTCCTATGCCGAATGTGAATAGTACCTGAACGATATTCCCGTTTATGATATGCCATAACCCGAACAGGAAAGATGCAATTACAACGCCGAGCCACTTGTTCTTTTCAAGGAAACTCACAAAGACATCCTGCAAATATACCCGAAATACAAACTCTTCTACCGGACCAATCACCAACAGATAAAGCAAAAAATCATACAAGAGGGAAAACCACGAAAAATCCGCATGATTTCCTACCAACGAAAAACCGCAAAGGGCAGGAATGATGGCGATAACAACGCTAAGGACAAACGCGACCGCAGCACCGATTAAATATTGACGTTTGTTCTTGAAGTCGATCTCAATTTTCATATATGCAGCTGGTTTTTATTGTAAAAAAGATGGCCTATAAGTCTTTTCTTATAGGCCATCTTACTGGCTCCCCCTGTTGGACTCGAACCAACGACACTGCGGTTAACAGCCGCATGCTCTACCGACTGAGCTAAGGAGGAACGGAACGAGTGTTATTATAGCGCGTGATTCCGTATTTGGCAACCCCTTTTTTCAAAAAAAGTTAAAATTTTTTTGAGAGGGTCGATTTATAGAGACAAACAGGCACTTTTTTATAAATATAATATCCCGACATATGCTGCCGGGATATTGCCGCGCCCATTCGACCTTCCGCATTTTTTTGTTTGCGGCCTGTGAGCTTATGATACTATTTCCGCGGCCCTTAATCAAGCACTTCGCCAAAGGCGGTGCTTTTTCGGCAAAAATAGAGCAATTTAATGCTGCCGCCATTTAGGCAGTATACCCATGGCCTTCAACGCATCGTATACCTTTGGATTGGGCAGCCCTATTACCGTGAAGTAGCAGCCGTCTATCTTTTCTACCAGCACCGTCGCCGGCCCCTGTATGCCGTATGCGCCGGCTTTGTCCATAGGCTCGCCTGTGGCTATATAGTCGCGTATTTCGTCCGGCTCGAGCGTTTTGAATGTGACTTCGGCCTTGTCATAGAATATGGTTTCCTTGTCACCGGCTATTATGGCAACGCCCGTGAACACGGTGTGCGTGCGGCCGCTGAGCGTGGACAGTATGTGGAAAGCATCTTCTTCATCACGCGGTTTGCCCAAAATTTCGCCGTCAAGGTAAACTATTGTGTCGGAGCCGAGCACGCAGCAGCCCGGGTTTTCCTCCGCAACGGCTGCGGCCTTTATCCGCGCAAGGCGGCTTACGTATTCACCCGGCGCGCAATGGCCTATGTTTTCTTCGGCCCGGCTTGGCTTAACGGTA
>Ga0129310_1001445_pt1 | contig 20848 bp, 20 predicted proteins | sample Go1ome_2_FD_94433 | JGI IMG/M metagenome (GOLD analysis project Ga0129310, IMG submission 94433) | Western lowland gorrila individual fecal microbial communities from Wisconsin, USA - Go1022A metagenome | ecosystem: Host-associated > Mammals > Digestive system > Large intestine > Fecal | place...
TAAGAATGAAGGCGACGAGGTCGAGGAAGTATTTGGACCGAATGGCCCGTACGATCTGCACTTTATCCGCGTAAACGCACAGCAGCGCTTCTACGATAAATTAGCAGGCGTTGAGGAGCCGGAAAGAAAGAGAAAGATCATCGGTGAGGAGTTCATCCGTGTGTTCGAGGAAGAGGCAAAGAAGATCGGTGCCGTTGACTTCCTTGTACAGGGAACGATTTATCCGGACGTTGTAGAGAGTGGTCTCGGCGGAGAATCCGCAGTGATCAAATCCCATCACAATGTCGGAGGCCTTCCGGATTATGTTGATTTCAAAGAGATCATTGAGCCGCTCCGCGACCTCTTCAAAGACGAGGTCCGTAAGGCCGGTCTGGAACTCGGAATTCCGGAGAAGCTCGTATACCGCCAGCCGTTCCCGGGTCCGGGACTTGGTATCCGTATTATCGGCGCCGTAACACCGGAGAAAGTAAAGATGGTACAGGAAGCTGACGCAATCTATCGCGAAGAGATCGCAAAGGCAGGAATCGACCGCAATATCGGCCAGTATTTCGCAGCACTGACCAATATGCGCTCCGTAGGCGTTATGGGCGATGAGAGAACCTACGACTACGCGATTGCCCTGAGAGCTGTAAACACCATCGACTTTATGACTGCCGAGGCCGCTGAGATCCCGTGGGAAGTTCTCGGAATTGTATCTAGCCGTATTGTCAATGAAGTACCGCATGTTAACCGCGTACTCTATGACTGCACAGGGAAACCGCCGGCTACGATTGAGTTTGAATAAACAAAAAAGCTTAGTGAATCCGGCATTTATGCGGGTTTCCGGCATTTTCAAAAGTCTTTTGATAACAATTTGATAACAGTTGCATGAGAGCCATTATTCTTGTAATCCAGTGGTTTTAGAGTTGGAGAATGATGGAATGGTGGCTGTGTAGCTGTCTTTTCGTTCAGAGCCATATTCTGAACGAGTCCATATTATAAACGAAGCCCTTAGCTGTGGGTAGTAACTCATAGCTAAGGGCTTTTTGTCGTCTTTATTTATCGGATTTGAGCATTTTCACAAGTGCGTCGCTGAGTTCCTGAGACGGAACCTTCGCCCAGATCTGTGTGGCATCGAACTCCGGATAGTGATAACGCCAGTTATCGTAGTCATCTTTGCTGATTTCACCGGAAGATAGCTTGTCAGCCTGCTCTTTCCATGTATACAGCAGTTTCAGCAGTTCGTGAGCTTCTTTTCCTTTGGAAGTATCGACTTTCAGACAGATTTCCTCATCTGCTTCGCTGACAGTCAGACCGTACAGATCTTCAAGGGTAAATAAAGTGTGCATCAGACCAACATAGCTGTCAATATCAGGCACATCGAGGGCATGAGGGGAAACATCCAGTGCCTGTGCCAATGCTGCGGTAAGTTCTGCTTTGGGTTTCCGTGTTCCAGTTTCATATTGTGCTAAGCGTACATCGGCACTTCGCTCCGGAAAGCCGACAATCGTACCCAGATATTTTTGTGTCATTCCACGCAAAAGGCGGAAAAAATGGATTCTTTCTCCAATCGCCATAACAGTATTCACTCCTTACACATGATATACATGGAGTATAGCAGATATGTTTAATGAAAGTCAATATAATACAAAACAAAAAAGTTTAATATTTTCCGAAAAGCCACTTGACACAAACAAATATGCTTAGTATAATGAACTCAAAATTAAACAAATACGTTTAATAAAAACTGAATGACCGTCCGAACAGCACAAACCGCCAAGACCTTGACAGAAAGCAAGCGAGCACCTGATCTGCTGCGGCAGATTGGGACAGCACAGCACCGAACAGGGGATGCCTGCTGGAACTTCCTTCGGATAGAACGGCAATAAAAAATCAGGGAAAGGGATGATAAAATGAACAACAAATTTATTTGTGCCGAAGAAGTGGCACAGGAACTGAGCGTATCGAAACCGTATGCTTATAAGCTAATCAAACGGCTCAACGATGAGCTGAAAGAAAAGGGATTTATTACGATTTCCGGGCGAGTGAATCGCCAGTATTTCAATGAAAGACTCTACGGAATGGGAAGGGAGGAACAGTGATGCCGGTATTTAAGAACGAAAGCAATGGAACATGGTATGTGATGTCCAGATATGTCAACTGGAAGGGCGAGCGTAAGCAGAAATGCAAGCGTGGATTTGCTACCAAGAGGGAAGCTCAGGAATGGGAGAGGATGTTTCAGTTGCAGAACTCATCGGACATGGACATGAGCTTTGAAGCATTTACAGAGCTGTATATCCGGGACATGAAAAGCCGACTGAAAGAAAACACATGGATGACTAAGGAACATATCATCCGCACAAAAATTTTACCTTATTTCGGAAAGCTGAAAATCAGCGAGATTTCCACGAAAGAGGTTATCGCATGGCAAAATGAAATGCTTGCCTATCGGGACGATAAGAGAAAACCGTATTCTCAGACTTATCTGAAAACACTGCACAATCAGTTGTCAGCGATTTTCAATCATGCGGTACGTTATTACGAGCTGCGTTCCAATCCAGCTGCGAAAGCAGGAAACATGGGGAGCGAGGAACACAAGGAAATGTTGTTCTGGACAAAAGAAGAATATAAGAAGTTCTCTTTTGAAATGATGGACAAGCCGATTTCCTTTTATGCATTTGAAATGCTCTACTGGTGCGGTATCCGGGAAGGAGAATTGCTGGCACTGACCGCAGCCGATTTTGATTTTGAAAAGGAAACCGTCAGAATCAATAAATCATATCAGAGGTTGCATGGAGAAGATGTGATTACCACACCGAAAACCAAGAAAAGCAATCGTACCATTAAAATGCCGAAATTCCTCTGTGAAGAAATGCAGGAGTATTTGGGGATGCTTTACGGACTGAAGAAGAAAGACCGCATTTTTACCATCACAAAAAGTTATCTTCATCACGAGATGGACAGAGGGGCGAAAGCCGCAGGGGTAAAACGTATCCGTATCCATGACTTGAGACACAGCCATATCAGTTTGCTGATTGATATGGGATTTTCGGCAGTGGCGATTGCAGATCGTGTAGGACATGAAAGTATTGATATCACTTATCAGTATGCTCATCTGTTTCCGTCTAAGCAGACGGAAATGGCAGATAGATTAGATGACGTAGGGAAAGGAGATTTTGAAAATGTCAGCTAAAAACAGAGATAACAAAAACCGTTGGAGAAATATTACGGTGGGATTCCGGGTATCGCCCGAAGAAAATGAACTCATCAATAAGGCAGTTGCTTTATCGGGACTTCCAAAGCAGGAATATTGCTACCGCCGCTGTCTGAATCAGGAGATTGTGGTACAGGGCAATCCGAGAGTGTACAAGGCACTAAGAACAGAGCTTGCAGAGGTTCTTATAGAATTAAAGCGGATTGAAGCCGGAAACAGCGTGGATGAGGAACTGCTGAATGTGATTGAACTGATTGCCATTATTCTGAGCGGTCTGAAAGGAGAGGATGAGAATGGAAAATAGAAAAGAAAAGACTGCTCCGGGTGTATCTGTTGGCGCAGATACGGAGCAGCCAATTTCTAAAAAGACTACCAGTAGTATATCCAAATATGAGGGAAATATCAAGAGTTTTGAGGAAATGCAGCGAGAAATGCAACTGAGTTTAGACCCATCCTATCTCAAAACTATTTCTATGAATGAACTGTTTGATACGCAGTATGGGAGCAAGCAGCCGTTGATTGACGGTCTGCTTTATCCCGGTACTTATATCTTTGCAGGTTCGCCTAAACTGGGAAAAAGCTTTCTGATGGCACAGCTTGCCTATCATGTCAGCACAGGGACACCGCTCTGGAATTATACAACACGGAAAGGAACGGTGCTGTACCTTGCTCTGGAAGATGATTACCGCCGCTTGCAGGAACGTCTGTACCGGATGTTTGGAACAGAGAGTACGGATAATCTTTACTTTTCTGTTTCTGCTGGTCAGCTTGGAAAAGGACTGGATGAACAGCTTGCAAGGTTTGTGACAGAGCATCCGGATACGAAACTGATTATTATTGATACGCTTCAGAAAGTGCGTGAGGTTGCTGGAGATAATTACAGCTATGCCAATGATTATCAGATTATGGCGAGACTGAAAAGTTTTGCGGATGCTCACTGCCTTTGTATGCTGCTCGTACACCACACACGGAAGCAGAATGCGGACGATAAGTTTGACATGATTTCCGGAACGAGTGGACTGCTTGGAGCGGCAGACGGAGCCTTTCTTCTTCAGAAAGAGAAGCGAACAGGCAATGCAGCAACGCTGGAGGTATCCGGCAGAGATCAGCAAGACCAGAAGTTATATCTTGTTCGCAATACAGAAACCCTGTTGTGGGATTTACAGAGGGCAGAAACGGAATTGTGGAAAGAACCGCCGGAGCCTTTGCTGGATGAGATAGCGGAACTTGTTCTGAAAGAAAATGCTTATTGGGAAGGTTCTGCAACCGAGCTGGCATCACTGGTCAAGGTCGAAGTTCAGCCCCATGTGATTACAAGAAAATTGAATGTTCTTGCAGGAAGATTGTATGCAGAGCATGAGATTTATTTTAGAAGTGAACGTACCCATGAGGGACGAAAACTGAGGTTCTGGAAAGACGTGACAGACAAAGCGTGACAGTTCGTGACGGTTGTGACGGTATTTTTGACAGCGGAGCCGGTATAAAAATAACCGTCACTGCTGTCACATACCGTCACGGAAAGGATGGATGGAATGAAAAATGTGCAAATATCACAGAAATTATTCATGCAGTTACTTCGGTTTCATTTAATGGAGGATGTAGATTGCGAGAACGAAATCAAACAGGAATTAGAGAAAAAACTGGACAAGATGGTAATGCGTGACCTGTATGGAAAATTCAAAACTGCTCCGACAGAGGAAGAACGGGAGCAGGCGAGAAAAGAATATCTGGACAGACGAGGAGTACCGGAGAGCTTTCGATGGTAATTCTTCTTTGATGGTAAGAACAGGAGCGTGGCACGCCCCTGTATAGAGCAGACAAGGAAAAGCTGGAAAGGAGAACCACACAATGAGAGAAGGAAGATTAGGTTACAACTGTGAAAATGGCAGATATGGATTGTTGTCCATGGACTTATGGGTGGACACGGGATTTCACTGCGGAGAATGTATGGAAGTTCTTGTGGATGATAAGTGGGTGCGGACGAGAATGGAGATGAATCCTGCAATGGAATGGTATCTGATTGGAACACCGTATTGCGGCAATCTGGAGTATGTCCTGGCGAGAATACCAGACTAAATCAAAGCCCTCGGCGTTTGAGAGCGAAATACACCCATCGCACAAATCTGACGATTTATGCTCAGCGTATTTCGCTCTGCGAGGCTTATGCCGGAAACGGCAGTTAGTTCGTAAACAGGTGCCTATGCACCTACTCACAGCAAAGCAGGCGAGAGCCGGAAAGGAGAATGCTTATAAGCAGACATTCATTTATCAGACAAAGCAAGCTGTCCGATGTGGCAGGGAGAATTGATTATATTTCCAATCCGAAGCGGCAGGAGCATTTATATGCGACCTGTCAGACAGAAGGAGCAACGCCGGAGTTCTGGAATAATCTTGCCAGAGAGAATCAGTTGGATTTTAAGGCAAGCGGAACAACCGGAAAATGTATTGAAGGGCGAGAGTTTATTATTGCACTTCCAGAGAGTTTTGTAGAGTACAAGCCTGATGATGTGGTCAGGCTTTTCACAGACAGCTTTCATAAAAGATATGATGTGGAATGTAGTGCAGCACTTCATCACAATAAGAAAATGACCAATTATCACATTCACCTGGTATTCAGTGAGCGGAAAATCCTGGAGCATCCAGAAGTGAAAATTGCTACCAGAAATATGTTTTATGATGAACAGGGCAAGCATAGACGCACGAAAAAAGAAATTTTAGATGAACAGGGAAATATCCGGACAGGGTGCAGCATTATCCCTAAAGGGGAAGTCTACGAAAGCCATATCTTTACGAAGAAGGAGGAATGGTTTAAGAGTAAGGCATTTACCAGAGAAGTCAAAGAAATGTTCACAGAGATCATCAACTGCCATGTGAAAGAAGAATCCGAAAAGCTGTCTGTTTTTCAGCAGGGCGGTGTGTATCTGGCAACGAAGAAAATCGGGAAGAATAATCCGAAAGAAGCAGAGATACAGGCAGACAATGCAGCAAGGCAGGAATGGAACCGGACAGTGGATGTGGCATTGGTGGAAGGTGTTCCGGAAGAAGATATTCTGAAAGTAAAGCAGGAAGAAATCACAGACAAGACGGTACAATCTATAAGGGTGCACGGCTGGCTGCCAGATATGTTCCGGCAGATTATCCGTGGTGCGAAAGACTTGTTACAGGAGATGATTTTCAAATTTAAGCTGCCGCCGAAGCCAGTACCGAAGATTGACTTACAGGAATGGAACGATATGTGGATATTGATGGATAAGCTCCAGAAGCAGTCACAGGAAATGAAACAGGTACAGCAGGAGATTTCTTCCCTGAAGAAGCAGCTTTCCGAAACAAGGGGATTTTTCAAAGGAAAAGAACGGAAGTCTTTAGAAAGTAAAATAAAACAGGCAGAGAAGCAGGAGAAGCGAATACACACGGATATGGAGCAGAATGTAAAACAGGCAGGTTATCCAGATGTCCAGTCCTTTACAAAGGTATATTCCAAATCAGAGGAGCTGATCCGGGAATATAACAAAGAGCTGCGGGAGTGGAAAAATCAGACAGCACAGAAGAAAGAACAGACATCAGAACCGCCGACAAAGGCAAGTGTGCTGAAAAAACTGCACAGTTATCAACAGGAAGGCAGACAGCAGCCGAAACGATCAACAAAGAAGAAATCCAAGGATATGGAGCGATAAGAAAGGTAGAACAGATTATGAAGAAAACAATTTTTGAAGAAATGGGCGGCACTTATGTAAGAAGTGGGGATTATTTTATCCCCTGCCTTACTTTGCCGGAGGAAGAAGAACCGAGATTTGTTGGTGTATGGGGACAAAGACATTTGCGGCATTTGAAGGAATACCGCCGGAATGTATATCTGGAACTGCTTATAAACGGCAGACTGAACAGTTATCTGGCAGATATAGAGGAACAGGCACAGGAACGCTTTGAAAGGATTATGGAGCAGATGAAGCAGGCACAGGGAATTACGGAGCAGTTAAAGGCAGACAATACTTGGGAATGGGTAGGCAGAATGAACAACATACAGGCGTGTGCGAGGGAGATTGTGGAGAATGAGATAATCTATGTACAGAAATGAGATAGTAAGTTCTTGAACAGGATTTACTTTTTCTTCCTTTATAACTATAGATGATATATAATGGTTTTAGACTTTAAAATTCTGAATGGGTGATTAGTAGGGAAAAAGGAGAAAATAAAAATGGCATTAGATTATAAGTTGTATTTACATGATTCGGATAAGGTTGCAATGGCGGCATTGAAAGCAATACCAGGTTTTTCACAAGTGATGAAAGCATTTATGAAAATTTGGAGTGAACAACAACTTAGGCTTATCAATATGTCGACAAATTTACATTTAAATGATAAGCAACTGGCGAAGTATTATAATATGTTACCGCCTATTTGTGAAAAGTTAGGGATTGATGTCCCTGAGCTTTTCGTGAAATTGGATGTGAATCCCAATGCATATACATATGGAGATACAAAACCATTTATTGTAATTACATCTGGATTGTTTGAAACATTGCCTGATGAATTGATTCCGACAGTATTGGCACATGAGTGTGGGCATATTGCATGTCATCATACATTATATACTACTATGGGACGAGCTATTTTGAATGGTGCATCATCATTTGTTTCTGGATTAGGTAATATAGCAATGTATCCTATTCAACTTGCCTTTGCGTATTGGATGAGATGCAGTGAGTTTTCAGCTGATAGAGCAGCTATTATTTGCGATGGAACATCTGAAAAAAATACAGAAGTAATGATGCGCTTTGCTGGATACGATAAAGATATTATGGCAGAAGCAACTGTTGAGACTTTTATGGAACAAGCGCTTGAATATAAAAGCTTGGTAAATAATAATGCATGGAATAAGACTTTAGAATTTATTCTTTTTCAAAATTATGATCATCCGTTAAATGCAGTCCGGGCATATGAAGGAAAAGAATGGGAACAGAGTGAGAGATACCAGAATATTCTTGACTATGTAACCTGTAAATCATTTGAGGCTGAGAAAAATCTTCCGGTTGAGGTGTTCATAAAGAAAATGATTGGAAAGAATGTTGCCGACATTAAAGCAAAATTTTTAACGATGGGGTTTATGAATATTGAAACTGTGAGAAATACAGAAGCTGTAAAAGTTAAAGAGGGAAATGTTATTTCCATTATGATAAATGGTAATACGGAAGATGGTTGGTACAAATGTAGTTCGGAAGTTGTAATTGAATACTTTGAAGCTAAGACAGAGGACGAAATAGCATTGGAACATCCGGGAGAAATTAAGATAGGTGAAAGTCAGAAACATTTTTTGGGAAGAAATTATAAAGAAGTGAAAACAGAATTAGAAGATTTGGGCTTTAAAAATTTTATGATTAAAGAAATGGCGATGTCTAAAATTGGATGGGGTGAAAAAGAAGAATGCGTAGCAAAAGTAATTATCAATGAGAAATCTCAATTTACTAAAGATGATTGGTTCCCGGAAGAAGCAGGAGTTACGCTTTATTATTACATTCGAGTTTAATTAACCGTGAAAGAATTGAGAAAGCAGCTCAAGATGTTATTGGTTGTAAAAAAGTTGGGTTTGATAAAAGGATGAAATGTATGAAAAACATGAAAATAGATGCCAATGGAACTGAAATCAGAGTGATGGGCGATGTTGTTAATGAAGATGCTTACATTTCGCTCACTGATATTGCAAAATATAAAAATCCAGACAATGCTTTTATTGTGGTAGCAAACTGGATGCGTAATCACTCAACGATTTCGTTTTTGGGTTTGTGGGAACAGATCCATAATCCGAATTTTAAACCTATCGAATTCGATAGGTTTAAAGCAGAGTCGGGAGATAATGCGTTTACACTGACACCTCAGCAGTGGATAAAAGCAACAGATGCAATCGGTATCATATCAAAATCAGGACGATATGGCGGCACTTATGCTCATACGGATATAGCATTTGAGTTTGCTTCATGGATTTCACCGGAATTTAAGCTTTATATCATCAAAGATTATCAGAGATTAAAGAAAGATGAAGCAGATCGGTTAGCGATTGGCTGGGATGTAAAGAGAGAACTTTCAAAAATAAACTACCGGATTCATACGGATGCGGTGAAGGAGTTTTTGATTACACCGACATTATCCCCACAGGAAATGGCGTATACATATGCTTCTGAAGCGGACATTTTAAATATGGCTTTGTTTGGAAAAACCGCAGCACAATGGAGAAGTGAAAAAGGAATAAAGGGGAAAACTCCCAATATCAGAGATTTTGCTTCTGTGGAAGAACTGGTTGTGCTTATCAATCTGGAAGATACAAACGCCGATCTGATAAGACAGGAAGTGCCTAAAATTGAGCGATTAAAAATATTACGGGAAAAGGCATACAGACAATTAGAACTTTTGAAGAAGAATCAAGATACGATTGAAGCACTGAAGAAAAATCTTATTGAAGATACAGAAACAAACAGTTGATTTTCTAAGCAAAGTTGCTTATAATCTGTATCGGAACATATTGCTATTATCCACAGTTGCTTAGGCGATGTTATCAACAGCGATAACGAAATGATAACATTAGCTTATACAGGCAGGATAATATGGAAAAATCAAAGAATCAAAAGAAAGACAAATACGATAGCAAATAATCTCTAAACAAAATTGATTAGTAGTTGTCGAGTTTGAGTAAAAAATGTGTTCTTGTCCAACTAAGACTCATCCAAGTGTCCAGGTGAAAAAGAACACGAAAAATATGAAGCAGAGTCAGAAGAATTTCGAAGAAATTCGTCTGGCCCTGCTTCTTTTTTTGCCGCTGCTACCCAAGCACGCATCCCATCACCAAGCCACCAAGCACTCCTCTTCAAGGATGAAAAAAAATGAGAAAATAAGAAAAAGGCTTGGATTATAAGACTTAGATGGAAGGACGGCTTGGAGCAGAAGCAGAAGAGGCTTGGAAGCAGACGCAGAAAAATCCGCAAGAAACTATTAACCGATTATATTATATGATTATCGTTGCCGATACTTATCTGTCTCAGTTGGAGAATCCCCAAGTGTTAATTCTTAGATGGACAAAAGGGTGATTCTTGGTGGGACGAGAACAAAATGTGTTCTCGTCCCACCCAGACTCATCCAAGTGTCCGAGTGAAAAAGAACATAAAAAATATGAAGCAGAGTCAGATGAATTTCAAAGAAATTCGTCTGGCCCTGCTTCTTTTTTTGCAGCTGCACCCACTCCATGCATCCCATTCCCAAGCCCTCCCAAGCTCCTTCTCCAATCCCGAAAAAGACCGGGAAAACAGGAAAAAGGCTTGGTTTATAAGGCTTAGATGGGATTGCTGAATGGAACGGAGGCAGAAGAGGCTTGGAGGCAGAGACAGACGCAGAGGTCATTGAATCCGAAAACTGAAAGTTGAATATAGAAGAGAATGTTGTAGGATTGCCGCTATGAAAAGGGAAAGAGGCTTGGTTTTTTCTCGTCCCGGGAGGTCGATTTTCGGGTAGACAAGAGGGTGATTCTTGGTGGGACGAGAACATAGTATCTCGAAATAATTGGAATTATTTCGAGAAAATGGCTTTTGGGCTTGGAATTAAATCGAGATTTTGGCTTTTCGGGCTTGGTGGAGAACCAATTTCTGGAAAAAATAGCAACCAGAAACTCGGAATAAATACCAAAAACTATGATTAAATCCAAATTCTCGGAATAAATATGATGGGAATTTGATGAACATCCAATTTCTCGGAATAATTGTATTCAAAAACTAGGATTAAATGGAATTAAGCGGAGAAAATGGCACCAAAAACTTAGAAAAAATGCCAGAAACTCGGATTAAATGGAATTAAGCGGAGAAAATGGCACCAAAAACTTAGAATAAATGCCAAATTCTCGAAATAAATAGGGCGGAATTTCGATGGACATCCAATTTCTCGGAATAATTATGCCGGGAAATTCGATGAATATCCAAATTCTGGGAGAAATAGCGACCAGAAACTCAGAATAAATCCAAAAACTCGGAATAAATATGCCGGGAATTTCGATGTAAATCGCAAAAACTCGAAATAATTCAATGACCGTCTGCGTCTGTCTCTGAAAATTAGCGTCCGAATGGTTTGAATCAATTCAATCTGAATAAACCATAAGGAGAACTGAACATGGAAAAAGCGGGAACGAAACGTAGGGATATCCGTTTTAGGAGTGATAAAAATGGAATCGTGGTGTGCGTACACTCAAGGGAAGCCCGGGAGTATGCAAGGTACTTGGAAGCGTCTGCGGATGTTGCTTCTTATGAGGCCGGAAGCGTATTGGATCCAGACAAGTATCCATTCATAAATACAATCGGGATCCGAAAAGAATACTTTGACACTAAGTGGACGTCAGACTTTGTGATTCATTTTACAGATGGAAGAACAGGAATCCGGGAACTGACAAACAAAGATGGACTTTCCAAACGGGCAGCCATCGAAAAACTGGAATTTTCCAGACGGTATTGGAGTACCACAAAAGTTGCAGAGTGGAAGATCGTTGTCATGGAGAAGGGAGAGTGCTGAGATGTTCTTAGAAAGCTGTGGAGAAGTAATTCGGGTATTATGCGGAAACGAAGAAGGGAACTGGGTGATCTCTTATGATAACCCATGCACACCGAAGTTTGTACTTAGGGATGACCTAAGAACCATGGAACGCATAGAGCCACCAAAAGATTTCCAGATGAGGATGACACAGGAGCAGACACCGGGACAGAAGAAGCGGCAGAAACTGATCTCGGAACTCTTGGAAGAGGAATATTATGTGTGGAACCGTACTGGACGCAACACAAAGATCCGGGAGATTGCAGCCAGGGAGAAGACGAGTGAACGGAGAATCCGGGAACTGTATTTCCGGGCGTTGGCCGGAAGAGCCTTAGTGGAAGAAAGAAAAAAAGCGGAGAAAGAAGAGACGAAGGAAGAAAAGGACTTCCTATGGGCAATCGACACGTTCTACTATACAGCGAAGAAGTTTTCCCTGCGGAGTGCGTATGATATGCTGCTGCTTTCCAGATACACGGATCCAGACGGACATCTACTGGATGTCTATCCTTCCTGGAATACTTTCCGCCATTATTTCTATGATAAGAACTTCCATAAGAAATCCAGAAACCTGATCGCCAGAAATGGACTGACCGATTATCAGAGAAATAAGCGTCCGTTGTTTGGAAGTGCATCAGCTTGGAAAGAACAGATAGGAGTCTTTCAGATGGATGCAACGCAGGCTGACATCTACCTGGTGTCACGCCTGGACCGCTCTGAAGTGCTTGGAAGACCCTATATTTACTTAGCTGTGGACACGGCAACTCAGCTGATCGCCGGAGTTTATGTGGGAATGGATACCGGAGAGCAGGCGGTCATTAACTGTCTTTCTAATGCGGCTGCGGATAAGGTTTCCTTCTGCAAACAGTATGGACTGGACATCAAAAAAGAAGAATGGCCAAACACGGGACTTCCAGGAGAAATCATTACAGATAAGGGAAGAGAGTTTATGGGCACTCGGATGAACGAGCTTGCAATGAAGTACGGAATTGAGTTTGAATCCCTGCCGCCATTTAGACCGGATGGAAAAGGCTTGGTAGAAAAGTCCTTTGATCTGATACAACAGAGATATAAACCGGCACTCAGAGGAAAAGGAGTTATCGAGGCGGACGCACAGGAGCGATGGGCGGTGGACTATCGGAGTCAGGCGGTTCTGACCTTGGAAGAGTTTACGAAGGTCATTCTCTCCTGCATCCTGTACCTGAACAGCTACCGTGTGATAGAGAACCGTTTCTGTAAGGACGCAGACCCAGTGGCGGCCGCAATGTGGATGAAATGCGAAAAAGAAAAGAGATCCCTGGTTATCCCGATCAACAGTGAAGAACTGTATCGCTTTGGACTTCCAAGGACCTCAGCCACGTTGAACCGGCGCGGAATCTGTTATCAGGGACTTTGGTATGTGAGTGAGAATTATAAGGAGTTCTTAGAGAACCACAGCATAGGAGAGACTGTGAGAATCTGCTATGACCCAGAGGATGTATCACACTTGTTTCTACTGGATGGGATGAACTACATTCCATTTGATCTTTCCAGACATTCCAAGCAGTATGCCGGAGCAACTGAAGGCGAGTATCAGATGAAGCGAAAGGCAGAGCGGGACAGCCGAAAGGAGTTGGAAATTAGAGATACGGAAGGACGGATCCGGCTTTTAAAGGATATTGAGTCCGTGGTGAAACAGGCAGAGTATCGGGATAAGAATAAGATTTCAGCAAAACGCATGGAACAGACGAAGGAGAGAGAACGGGTATGAAAAAGTATCAGAAGCAGAGTGGAATGACCGTGGACGCAGAATATGGAGAAGAACAGGGAAATCCCTTCTTTGAGGCATTGCCGGAGATCATTGGAAAAGAAGAGGTGATGAAGCGGCTTAGAAGTCAGATCCCTTATCCAAAAGACATTCAGAAGAGGTCATCGGAGGAACGGAGAAGAGAAGTCATGGAGATATCCAAGTGGTTCTATCCCATGGATTACATGTATACGATCTATGATATGCTTTATCGTGCGATGTCAGCAACCTATCAGACAAAGAACATCGTGGACCATATCCGCCAGATGAATGACCTGTATATGGATTTCCGCACCGGCCGGGAACGGGAGTTTCAGTATGCGACCCAGGCATACACCGGAGCTGTCTTAGGTGTCCCGGGAATTGGAAAGACATCGACGGTCCAGAGATGTCTTTCTCTGATGCCACAGGTCATTGTCCACACGAACTATGGTGGAAAATCCATGTACACGAAGCAGATCAACTATCTGTTCGTGGAGTGCCCGTCTGATTGCTCCGTGAGAACCCTGGCATTTAATATTTTCTCAGCGATCGACCGCGCAATCGGTTCTGACTATTTAAAACAGGCAACCTACCAGAGGGCGGTGGCGGCCAGCGCCACGACAACAAAGTTGAAAATTATTTGCATGAACCACCACATTGGATTGATCGTCATTGATGAGATCCAGAACGCGATTCAGACGGCAGTCAAGAACCGACAGCTTAAGCCCTTAGTAAAGTTCTTAGTAGAACTCACAAACGAGACATCGACCGGAATCTGTTTCTGCGGAACGATGGAGGCTGAAGATCTCTTCATAAGTCAGGAACACTTGAAGCGGAGAACCAGAGGATTCCGGCTTCTGCCATTAAAATATGATGTGACATACCGGAAGTTCATTACAGAACTCTGGGATTCCCAGGTGGTGCTTCAAAAGACGGAACTCTCCGAAAAGCTGATGAAGCAGATCTATGATCTCTCGGCCGGGATCCCGTCCTACATCGTGAAGATCTTCCAGGAGGCACAGGTCCAGGCAATTCTCACAGGGAAGGAGAAACTTTCCTATGAGGTGCTGAAACAGGCCGTCATGTGTCTTGGAATCGAAGTCCCGAAAACATATGGATGGAGTGGAACTTCCATTTCTGACTTTACGGTACAGGAAGTAACCGTGAATGAAGAGACGGTGGAATCCGTGGAGATAGAAGTGGAGACTACCGAAGAAACATCCCTGGAGGGAGACTGCCAGGAAGAGATTTCCTTAGATCCCGTGGATAGTAGAAGGGATAAACTGGACGCAGGAGACATCATGGACGAGGAGTTACCAGGGAGCGCAGAAAAGACCTCTTCAAAGCGATTCTATGCCGTGAAGCGTGGACGAAAAAAATCCGAGCGCGATGACTCGGATCTTCTGGAACTTTGGATGGAGAATCCGTCTGCGGATGCGCTGCTTCTGAATCTTGAACAATTCCATATGTTAGAAAGGAGGTGCTTCTGATGCTTCAATACTTTCCAACGCCTTACCCGGATGAACTTTGGTACAGTGTCTTAGGGAGATATCATGTCAGGTCCGGCAATCCGAACAGCGCAACGACACTCAGGGAACTATTTGGAGCGGAGAGCGTCGGAGGAATGGGAAACTTCCTGCCAAACTGCGGGATCCGACGAGTGGCTGAGAAACTGCCGGAGGGAGTTTTAGAAGAGAGAGACATTGCTTTGCATCACACACTGTTTCCGTATACCTTCCGTTTTCAGAGCTTAGAGACAAAAGAAAACTTACTGGAACAGGCATTAAGCGAAAAAGTGAAATTTCCAATCAAGCTGTCGAAGCCATACACATCCACGGTACTGAAATACTGTCCGCTCTGCATGAGAGAGGACAGGGAGCGCTATGGAGAGGCTTACTGGCATGTTACCCATCAGATTCCTTATGTGACCATATGCACGAAACACAGGTGCAGACTAAGGATGAAGGATGGCATGAAAAAATGGACACTCAACGATAATCTGTTCCTTCCGATGGATAAAGAGGAGATAGAGGCAGACTTGGACATTACGGAGACAGAAGCAGAACTCTCCGGTATTCTTGTGAAATATCAGGAACTTCCAATAGAAAAAGGACCTATGGAAACCCACAATAACCTTTACGAGGGATTATTGAACTCCGACTATGGGATCGCCCGGAAGGACAAGAACTTTTCCATTGATTACAAGAGCGTGGAGACGGATCTCCTGGAACGCTTCGGAAAGGACTTCATAGAGGAACATTTTGGAACTCCCGTCATGCGGGCCGCAATCTTCGGAAATATCCGCAACTGGAACTATAAACTTCCAGAAAGATATGCGATCCTGTCCACGCTGATCCATCAGGACCCAGAGATTACTTTTTCGGAAGAGCGCTTAGAAAATAAGACGGTCAGCCTGTTTCTGCGGATGAGCAAAGAACCGATGATCCGATCCAAAAAGTATGTTGCGAGATCCCTGGGAATGAAGGAAAAGCACTTGGATATCCTGGCACACAATCTGAACGTGGTCCCATTCTGGGAGCAGAAGCCAGACGCAGAGAGAGCGAAGGAGTACAGAGGGTATGTATGTTTTACGGAGGATGAATGGGCGTATGTTCAAGACTCGGTTTCGAAATATGGGTTTCAAAGTTCGTCTACGTTCATCCGGTTCTGCGTGGGACAGTATCGGGACAGGGAAAACATGCATTTCATAATAAATGATTGAAAACCAGTTCGATTCTGTATAAAATGAAAATAGAAGCGTACAGAATGAAATGGTGAAGAGGTGAAATGTATGGATTGGTTAGACTATCGGGAAAAACTAGGGATAGGATTTAACGATAAAGGAAAAGTAAAATATTTTTATAACAAAATTTCTAATGTATTGCGCGATTTGCATGGACGCGGAGTATGTATGCTTACCGCAGATGAATACATCAAATTTTGTAACATGACAGGAACTGTTATGAACATGAGTGGAGTTGATGGAGTCTATTTTGTCGATGAATTTGGAGAGATAGTTAAGGTCTTGTTTAATCACATGAAATCGCTGAATGAATTTTTAGCTTTTTATATTGCATTTTTGAATTGCCAAGACAATACAATTGAAAGATATTATTCTCGTGACAATTTTAAAAATTTATTAGTTACTGGTTTAAGAGAAGCACATAGTGAACATAGAGATCAGATTTCTGGAAATAAAGCTAAAGAAATGGCTTTGGAGATTCTGAAATAAATGGCTGTGCTTGTTGTGTTTTAGGAACATTGGAAACCTTGTTTTTCAAAGGATTATATTGCGTTATACTTCAAGAGTGTTTTGAGGGAGATAAATGACTGGTATATATTGACATAGGGGTAGTTATGAGTTATATTTAAAGTGCCTTATATATGAGATATAAGGGAAAGGAATTGTTGTCAATACCTGAAAGAGCTCTTTCAGATATGACTGGTGTTCTGGTTGCAAACTTATGAATAACCACATAAGAATGTTAATTAGAATCATCTCCTTCTTATCTATTCTAACATAGATATGTATTGAACGAATAATGGATAGCTGGCACCACATCAAAGCTGTCGAAAGACAAAATTGAATACCATGTTGAAAGAAGACCTATCAGTCAAGAGATGCTATCCCTCATGCTGGTAGGTCTTTCGCTAAATAGGAAGAGTGTATGGATTTATACGAATGGAAAACGAAAAATGCAAATGCAAGAAAATATGCGCATTTTGATGAAAAGGTTTCATTGGACAAAGTTTGGGATTATATCAGTGATCCGACTAACATTGTGAAACATGGATTTTATCCTTTTATACATTATGAAAAGAAATTTAATAAATTTACTAGGAAAGACGGAAGAGGTTATATAAAAGAAAAATCTAGGCACTTATGTTATTCTGCACATATTGATAGATATATATATTCTTATTATGGGTATCTTTTGAATCAAAAATATAATAAATACTTAGAAGAACGTAATATGAATTTGGTTGCGGTTGCATATAGAGATAATTTGCACAAAAATAATATTCATTTCGCAAAAAGAGCTTTTGATTGTATTAGAGAAACGAAAGAAAGTTTTGTAATAATAGGAGATTTTTCTCATTTCTTTGATTCTTTAGATCATGGCTATTTGAAAAAACGAATGTGTGATGTTTTAAAAGTTGATATGTTGTCATCGGATTTTTACGCAGTATTTAAAAATATAACAAAATATTCGATTTGGGAATTAACAGAGTTACTTAAACTAAATAATTTAACAGACACAGAAGAAGATATACAAATTTTAAATTCTAAACGTAAAGTTTTATCTGAAAAAGATTTTAAAAAGCATAAGAAAGAATTTATTATTAGACATAAAGAAAACTATGGGATACCACAAGGGTCGGCAATTAGTGCGGTATTAGCAAATGTATATATGATAGTAGTAGATGAGCAAATGTATAATTTAGCGAACAAATACAAGGGTCTGTATATGCGATATAGTGATGATTTTATTATTATTCTGCCTGGAATATCAGAAGATGATTTTAGGGAGATATTGAATAGTATAATAGATGAAATTAAACAAATTCCAAATTTAAATTTACAACCAGATAAAACACAAATATATAAATATAGAGATACAACATTAAAAAGTTGTAATGCATTGTTTTTAAAGGATGTGTTAAATGGAAAAAATGAGATTGATTATTTAGGATTTACATTTGACGGTAAAGAGATAACAATTAGGGATAAAACTATTTCGAAATATTATTACAGATTATATCGGAAACTTAAAACTATAGTGAAAAATGAAGGCTATACTCCTTCGGGAAAAAGAATAAGCTGTAAAAATTTATATGAGAAGTATACTGTTAAAGGGGCGCATTTAAAAGATTCAAATGGACATATTAAAGGAAATTTCATATCGTATGTTCAGCGTGCTCAAAAAGTTTTTGGAGAAAATGAACCTATAGACAGAAAAACAAGAAGACATATGCTGAAAATTCGTAGGATATTGGATGAAATTTTTTTATAGATTTGTGGAGGATTTTCGGATATTTATAGATAAAAGATTAAAAAAATTTATTATATATGTGGGTTGATCAAACAAACTGTAAGATATGGGGGATGTTATGCTTAAAGATATATTAATGTCAGTGTCTAAAAAAATGCAAATTGATTTTGAGGGAATAACGAGTAAAATACAGCATAATGGAGAAAAAGGAACGGCAAGGGAAAATATACTTGAAGAGTATTTGAAATGTTATATACCTGAAAAATATTGTTTTTCGAAAGGTACGATTGTAGATTGTAAGGATGTACAAAGTAGACAGGTGGATATAATTATACATGATAAATTTTTGACACCATACCTCGTAGATATGGATGGTACTAAAATTGTGCCGATTGAAAGTGTTTATGGGGTTGTTGAAGTTAAATCGACGTTGACCAAAGAAGAATTGAGGAAGTGTGTTAAAAATATTGAGAGTGTGAGAAAACTTGAGAAAAAGACAACTTCAGGCTACTCTTTTCCGACAGCGGGGATGGTATTTGCGTATGATTCCGATGCTTCTCTAGAAGCGGTATATAAAAATCTCAATGAATTGTCGGAGGATGTAGAGGTTGATAAAAGGATAAGTTGTATATGCGTGTTAAATAAAGGGGTTATTTTACCAGTGAATAAAAATGGACTGACAAATGTATCATTATTACCAGATGAAAATACAGTATACGGAATATTTAATAACGCAAATGATGCACTGCTTTTATTCTATTTGATTTTGACTCAAATACTAAATAGTATAACGATATTTCCACCGGATATGGTTGCATATGCACAGAGTACAGCCATATTAGATACTTCTTTTTCAATACCGGCAGATTATGTGCCAGACGACGGAACAATTAGTGTTATGGATAACATGGTAAGAATGTCTGAAATAAAGACTTTAAAGGAGTATGGGACAAGAATGCTTAGTGGCAAATTAAAAAAAGAGGAGTTTCTTGAGCATGTGTTCGGTACATATATACCGTCATTAAAAATGATGCATGGTTCTTTGGATTTAGTACCAATGAATTCTACTTTAAATTATTTTGGAAAGTTAATGAATAACAAGGTGATAATAGACGCATATAAAATTTATGAGCGTGGTACAAAGATTACATTGGTTGAAAAGAAAATTCTTGATGATTTAGAAAATTTTATGTATGCTATATATGACAGCCATAGAGAGGAAATGCTAAAAAATAACAAGTAGTATAAAAATTGTAATTGTCTGTATGGCAACATTTTGGCAACAGAAAATCAGTAAGCCAGAATAAATGATGTAATTGAAGTAAAAAACGGTGTGTATTTGCATAAAACTTAAACTAATATAGTTAATAACAACAAAGAACACGCCGAGTTTGAATAATTTGATGTTCTCGTCCCACCCAGACCCATCCAAGTGTCCGAGTGAAAAAGAACATAAAAAACATGAAGCAGAGTCAGATGAATTTCAAAGAAATTCGTCTGGTCCTGCTTCTTTTTTTGCAGCTGCATCCACTCCATGCATCCCATTCCCAAGTCCTCCCAAGCTCCTTCTTCAATCTCGAAAACAACCGGGAAAGTAAGAAAAAGACTTGGTTTATACTTAGATGGGAAGATGGGTAGGGAGGAAAGCAGAAGAGGCTTGGAATTTTCTCGTCCCGGAAGGTCGATTTTCGGGTAGACAAGAGGTTGATTTGAACATTGACAAAAAATTAAAAGATTGATATCATATACATAGACAATATAAAGAAAATAATTTAAATGTCAATTTATAAAAGTATAAAGAAAATATAAACAGATTATAAAGGATGATACATGAACAAAGCAGAAAAATCACAAATACTAGTCCCTATTGTTTGCTTTGCTTGCGTTTTTTTGTCTGCAGCTTTAATATGGAATTATTATAGAAAGCCAGCTGATGAGAACGAAGCATTGATAGTTACAATAAAATATCCAGAATATGAAAACGCTGTTATAACACCGGTTTCTACAATGGAATGTGCTATAGATAATGAGTTTTTACATGAACTTCAACAAATTTCAAGTAGTTCCGATGGAAATACGGATGAACATAGCTATAATTATCAATATGATACAGTACCTGATAGAATTTATATAAAGGCACCGGATATTTATGTATTTGAACAGGGCAAATCAAAATCATCAATGACACCATGTAGCGTTGGAAGTATAGCTTACTATGATGATGCACCTTGGTTTTCCATTACCGCAGTTACTATAGACAAATTATATACAGGAGTTTTTGATATAACTATTTCTATTAAAGCTTTTAAGGATATTGTTCCAGTAATGACAACACTA
>Ga0129310_1001447_pt1 | contig 20788 bp, 16 predicted proteins | sample Go1ome_2_FD_94433 | JGI IMG/M metagenome (GOLD analysis project Ga0129310, IMG submission 94433) | Western lowland gorrila individual fecal microbial communities from Wisconsin, USA - Go1022A metagenome | ecosystem: Host-associated > Mammals > Digestive system > Large intestine > Fecal | place...
GCAAAGCGAAATAAATCAATGTATTCTGCCCTACATAATTAATGTACTTGTTAGCTTTTATTACCTTTGCAATTAAGATCAATGTGGCTATTCCTACAATCGATGTAAGATACTGATAGAGGATATCCACCGCCATTGGCATCTTTACTTTGCCGAAGAACGGAACAAATACCAAAACCAGATATACTAGCAAAGCTACTATTCTAAGTTTAAGAGTATTGTATTTATCAAACTCAGCTTCCATATTATGGCGGAACATATATCCCAGTACCATATAAAACATAGCTTGGAACATATACTCAATATGCCACGGCAGTGAGGTAGTATTCCAAGGAAAGATATCAGCTGGTACCAGTCGTGTGTATAGAATACTAGAAAGTGAAAGAAGCCATGCTAACGCAATTGCTACCACACACTTATTGCAGTATCCCCCATTTATTTTTTGAGGTTTAGATTCATAAAACCGAATAAAAAAATAGAATGGAATAAAAGCAACAAATAAAGCTGCAACAAACCAAATCTGATCGCCTTGACCTCTAATCTGAAGGAAATTCCATTTCAATTCTTCAAGCAGGCTATCATGTTCGTTGAATGTAATTATCTGTGAAAGAACAATGTCAAAAACACTGAATACTAGCCACGGCACAAACAATTGCCGAATTTTTTTATCTAAAAAAGCTCCAAAACTGTTATTCGGTTTATACACATACCCTGCGGCAAAGAAAAAAGCAGACAAAAAAAAATGGTGTGTAAAACGCACTCCAGATATCCGTTCGAGATTCCAGATGTGAAAGCATCACCATTATGATGCAAACATACTTAACTATATCCACCCATTCAATTCTTTTTGTTCGTTCCATTCACATACCCTCCCTCGTGTTCTATTTCACTACCTTTGTTCTAATGAAACAATTTCGATGTATTATTCATAATCCGAAGGACTTAATCCAGATGCAGCTAACAATGTAAAAGGTTTTTAATAAACTATTATCAGTGTCCACCTCGCAACAAGTGAAGACATCAATTTCCTTCATCATTTTCTGTACAACTTCATCGTTTCCTTTACAACTTCATCCCAGTTGTATTTTGCACAGATAAAGTCAGCTGCCTGATTCTTCATTTTCATAACCATTTCAGGATGGTCACAGGCCTCTTGCAGTTTTTCTCGCAAGTCCTCTACATCTGACTTTTTGAAAATCAATGCCTTATCTTCCACAACCTCTGCGCACTCTGGAATGTCGGATACCAAACAGCAATTGCCGTAGCTCATTGCCTCCAGCAGGCTTAATGGCATTCCTTCCAGATCGGACGGCAGCGTGTAAATGTAAGCGTTGCTGTATAGTTCATCCAGCATTGCTCCCTGTACAAACCCGGTAAAGAGAATCCGATCGTCACCCTTCGCCAGGTCTTTCAATTTCTCCATAAAGGAATCCGTATCGCTGGAGCCGCCTGCGATGACCAGCTTTTTATTCGTCTTGACATTCTTGAAGGCCTCAACCAGATATCGAATCCCCTTTTCTGGCACCAGACGACCGAGGAACAATATGTATGAGTCTTTTTTCAGCCCGAACTTATCTGTAATCAGACTTGCTTCCCGAATCTGCGGTCTATTCACACCATTGGGGATAAAGTGAGTTTCTCTATCATAGGTTTCCTTGAAATAGTCCTGCACGCCTTTGCTCAAAACAATGACCTCGTCCGCATATTTCACAGCATTTTTTTCGCCTTGGTGGATAAACTTAGAGCCAAATCCTGATTGCCATTTCTCGCGCTGCCAATCAATGCCATGAATGGTAACGACAACACGCTTCCCAAACAATTTTGGAATCCAACAGAAAAAAGCCGGTCCTTCGGCATGGATGTGCACCACATCGTATTTTCCAAATGCACTATAAAGTGCCGCAAATGCGGAGGAGCTGACTGCAGCAAGTCCACGCCGTTCAATAGTCGGAACAGCCTTCTGACGGATTCCCTCGTACTCCGTTTTACCAGCATCGTCATATTCTGCACCACTCACATGATGGCCTGCTCTGTTGTAGCAGGTCACGTCACAACCATTCTGTGCCATTCGGGTGCAGAGCTCTTTGACAACGATTTCTACTCCGCCTTCTCTCGATAATCGCTTCTGTCCGAACATTGCAATCGCAAGTTTCTTACTCATAAATCTTTCCCACAATCCCACTCAATTTCTTCATCAATATCTCGGCCAACACAAAGAGCGGATAGGCTCGCTCGCCTGTCCGCTGGCTGTCACCCCACCCTCATGGTCGAGATTTCTTCCTGTGCGGCATTTCTGCCACCCCAAAAGATCAGTCGTTCATTCTTCGGGTAAGAAAATATGAACTTCGGGCTGCGGAGCCTTTCATTCTCTGCCGTACCCTTGTCCCTATTATGACAGCCGCGTATTATTTCACAGGTTCCATACGGATTCTATATTCTCCGCAATCGGATTTATTTCACCCGCTTTTTCATCTGGATATCCAAATCTGATTTTATGTTGTTTTTGTACCACAATAACCCCGGACGATCTTTCGCCCAGGGTTATTATCCACGTGATTTAATTCTGCGCAGTTTCTCTACCCGAAAATACAGATGTTTTTCTGTTTTCCCACTCACCAAAAGCATACTTATTTTCCCCTACCGCAACTCAGGAGATTTCGTTCTTTGAACAGCCTTTCGGCACCAACTTTCTGCCAATTTCAGCCTGTTGTTATCAGTATTATTTTAGCATGTTTTCTTATTGCATACAATACTTCGTTGCACTATTGTTGCTCATTTTGCGAATAAGATTTCAGTCCATTTTACGTATTTTCTTGCTAAAACGCCCAATTCATCATGTAATTTCTTTTTCATCTAATGCCTGTTCTTATCTTTCAATAACGCCTCATTCTAGTTGATCAAAATTTAACGTTATCACTCATTTTTTCATTCTTTATGTATTTGCCTCCTCACCGTCATTACCACGCGAATTTATCCATCCGACCTATAAAAATGCATATTTTCTCGCATAAAAAATCAACCATTGTCCAGACAAAAACAAGCAGTAATCCAGAATTCTGCACGCAAAAAACACCCTTCCTCTCACGGAGACCCGCAAAAGGAAGGGTGTTGAACTCAATATCCTGTTGTCGTACCAATCACAGCATGTTCGTACCAGCAAAGCCGGTACTAGCCGTCATTCAGCACGGCACCTCAAGCACTTTTGAGCGTAGAGCTGTGATTAGCAGTTCTCAGCGAAGTACTTAATGGTACGAACCATCTGAGAGGTGTAGGAGTTCTCGTTGTCGTACCAAGACACGACCTGAACCTGATAGGTGTCGTCATCGATCTTAGCGACCATGGTCTGGGTAGCATCGAACAGAGAGCCGTAACGCATGCCGATGACATCGGAAGAAACGATCTGATCCTCGTTGTAGCCGAAGGACTCAGAGGTAGCAGCCTTCATAGCAGCATTGATGGACTCCTTGGTGACGTCCTTGCCCTTGACGACAGCAACCAGAATGGTGGTAGAGCCGGTGGGAACAGGCACACGCTGAGCAGAACCGATCAGCTTGCCGTTCAGCTCGGGGATGACCAGGCCGATAGCCTTAGCAGCGCCGGTGGTGTTGGGAACGATGTTCTGTGCGCCAGCACGAGCACGGCGCAGATCGCCCTTGCGCTGAGGACCATCCAGGATCATCTGGTCGCCGGTGTAAGCATGAACAGTGGTCATGATACCGGAGACGATGGGGTAGGTCTTGTTCAGGGTGTTAGCCATGGGAGCCAGGCAGTTGGTGGTGCAGGAAGCAGCAGAAATGACCTGATCCTCAGCGGTCAGGGTCTTCTCGTTGACGGAGAAGACAATGGTCTTCAGATCGTTGCCTGCAGGAGCAGAGATAACGACCTTCTTTGCGCCAGCCTGGATGTGAGCCATGCTCTTCTCCTTGCTGGTGTAGAAGCCGGTGCACTCCAGAACGACATCAACGTTCAGTTCGCCCCAGGGAGCATCCTTTGCGTCCTTGACAGCGTAGATCTTGATCTCCTTGCCGTCAACAATGATGGAGTCCTCGGTAGCCTCGACAGTGTGCTTGCCTTCGCCGATCTTGCCGCAGAAAGAACCCTGAGCAGTATCGTACTTCAGCAGGTGAGCCAGCATCTTGGGGCTGGTCAGGTCGTTGATTGCGACGACCTCGTAACCCTCAGCATCAAACATCTGACGGAAAGCCAGACGACCAATACGACCGAAACCATTGATAGCAACTCTAACAGCCATGTTAATAGTACCTCCTAATTATTTTACCCATAATCGGATAAATCACGGTATCTTTATTTTAGACCAAAACGCAGAAAGTTTCAAGTGTCTGCCAAAAAATTAACAAGAGATTTCCATCATTTTTTGCTTTTGTACGATTTTGTTTCCTTTCGCTCGCCGGTTTTAGGCAATTGCGCCAACAGAGTGCCAGCGTTTTTATCAGCTCTGCCTGTTCAGGCAGGCTGCAGCGCACACTCCGCCAATGCCGCCCACACAGCAAAGGCCCAGCCCTGCAAAAAACTCGGGCATCACGGCAAGACCCATGCCATTGCCCGCCAGCAGCGCAAAGCACTGGGGCAGCTGCCAGCACAGGCCCAGCGCAAAGGCGGCAAGCCCGGCTGCGCACAGTGTTTTGCCATTGTCCGGCTGCGGGATATGCAGTGCCCGCGCCAGCGCCGCCAGAAACACCAGCACTGCCAGTACCTGCCACACTGCAGCTGTCGGCTGCACCCGGTGCCAGCTGGAGCTGTTCTCCATAAACCGCATCAGTACGTTCCAATAGAACAGCAGGCTTCCTGCAACGGCAAGGTACAGCCCGCCGAAGGGCTTCTTCCACACGTCAGGGCTCAGCCAGCAGCGGCCCATCGTGCTGAGCCACACAGAGCACACGCATTCCAGAATACACCGCACAAAGCCACCCAGACCGGAAGCTGCATCCAGCGCGATCTGTGCACCCGCTGCGGCCAGAAAACATACTGCACCGGCAAACGCCAGCACACCGGCCAGCGGCCTGCGGCTGCGCACCGCCTCCGAGTGGGAAGGCTGTGTACGGCCCACAAACACTGCAGCCAGCACCACAATGCCCAGCGCCAGATAGCGCCACCACACCGAGCCCACCAGACACAGACCGGTAACGGCATCGGTGCCAAAGGCCAGATCTGCCGCGCGCAGCACGCCCAGCAGAGCACTCAGGATAAAAAAGAACAAAACAGAAGGATTCATCAGCGTTCCTCGATCGGCTTATATTTCTGGCGCACGCCCAGATACTTGTAAGCGGGACGAATGATACGGTTGGCGAACACCACCTCTTCCACGCGGTGTGCACACCAGCCGGGCACACGGGCAATGGCAAACAGCGGGGTGTAGATATCCTCGGAAATGCCCAGCATGTTGTAGATCAGGCCGCTGAACAGGTCCACGTTGGCGCACACCGGTTTAGTGCTGCCCTTTTCCTCGGCAAAGATGCCGGGGGCCAGCCGCTCGATGCTGCACAGCATGTTGTACTCTTCCTCAAATCCCTTCTCGTAAGCCAGATGGCGGGCACGCTGCTTCAGGATCACCTCACGGGGGTCACTGATGGTATACACCGCGTGGCCCATGCCGTAGATCAGGCCGGAGCCATCACCCGCCTGCTTGCGCAGGATGCGGCGCAGATACTCGCGAACTTCATCGTCGTCCTCGGGGTTTTCCACATGCTTGAGGATATCCTTCAGCTGACGGTTCACCATCAGGTTGGCACCGCCGTGCTTGGGACCCTTCAGCGCGCCGATGGCCGCCGCGATCGCAGAGTAGGTATCCGTGCCAGAGGAGGACAGCACACGGGTGGTAAAGGTGGAGCAGTTGCCGCCGCCGTGGTCAGCGTGCACCAGCAGGCACATATCCAGCAGCTTTGCTTCCTCGTGGGTGAACTTCTGATCCGGACGGTAGGTGCTCAGGATGTGCTCCGCCGTGCTCTGGCCGGGCTTGGGCAGATGGAAGAACATGCTCTGCTTATCGTAGTAGCGGCGCTTCATCTGGTAAGCGTTCACCATCATGGTGGGCATGCTGGCGATCAGATTGATACTCTGGTTCAGGATATTCTCCAGGCTCAGATCCTCGGCGTGCTCATCATAAGAGTAAAGGCCCAGCACGCAGCGCTGCATCTTGTTCATGACATTGGGCGAGGGGGCGTTCATGGTGTCCATGAAGCCTTCCGGCAGGGCGCGGTGCTCTGCCAGGATCTCACAGAAATCATCCAGCTGCTCCCGGTTGGGCAGACTGCCGAACAACAGCAGCCAGATCACCTCTTCAAACACAAAGCGGTCGTTGCGGTAGGCCTCGTCCACGATCTCGTTGATGTTGACGCCGCGATAGATCAGCTTGCCGGGAGTGGGGATCACATGGCCTTCCTGATCCTTCTTATAACCCACAACGTCACAGACATTGGTCAGGCCCGCCAAAACGCCGGTGCCGTCCGGGTTGCGCAGGCCGCGCTTGACGCCCAGACGCTCACTCGTCTCCGGGTCGATGTAGTTATTGGCCACATATTCCTCACACAACGTCCGCATCGTGTTCTGGTCCAGTGCAGCCACTTCTGAATGTGCAAAATTCATAAGGGGGATTCTCCTTTCGTCCTATTTCCTATACTTTCCCGCCCATCCTCTGTGATGGGTATAATTCTATGATATCGCTTTTGAAGAGTAAATTCAAGCATCAAGTGCATCATCTGGCACACAAACTGTCCGCTCATCACCTTTTTTGGCTTGCGCTGCAAAAGACGTTCTCCCTGTTTCGCATCTTTTTTCAGGGTGTATCCGGTATTCTGATTTAAAAAACACCGCTGTCGGAGGGGCTTGGACTATGAAAAAGTTATTTCTGCTGATTTTTGCAGTCCTGCTGGTTCTGGGCAGTGCTCTGCCTCTGGCCGCCTACCGGGTCACGCGGGCTGTGCTGGGCCATACAGCGCCTCTGCCCGCAGCATCTTCTGTGCCTGAGCTGCCCACATCGCAGCCAAAAGGCCTTTCTTCCGCAGACGCCGAGACCTTTCCGGTGGAGGATCAGTCCGCCGGAAAGATAGTGCATCTCTCCCGCCGGGAATACGTTCTGGGGGCTGTCGCCGCCGAAATGCCGGTCAGCTGGCCGGACGAAGCACTCAAGGCACAGGCTGTTGCCGCCCACACCTACGCGCTCTACTGCCGGGATCATGCCGTCTTACAAAGCGGTGCATGGCTCACCGTTGATCCTGCCCGGCGTCAGGGCTGTCTGACCGAGCCGGTGCTGCGCAGTTACTGGGGCACCACCTACGAGCAGAACTATGCCCGGCTCTCGGCCATCGTGGATGAAGTTCTGGACGAAGTGCTTTTCTACGAGAACGCCCCCGCCTGCACCAGCTACTTTGCCATTTCCAATGGCCGGACGGAGGCCAGCGAGAATGTGTGGGGCACCGCCCTGCCCTATCTGATCCCGGTGGACAGCAGCACCGACCTTTCCGCTGACAATTATCAGTATACTGCTGTATTTTCTGCCGTACAGGTGCAGCAGGCTTTTTCCGGCCTTGGCATCACGGCCGATCTCGCCGCACCGGAAAGCTGGTTCGGCCCGGTCGAACAAACCTCCTCCGGTTACACAAAATCGCTCACCGTCTGCGGACAGACCGTTTCCGGCACAGCCCTGCGTCAGGCACTGGGTCTGCGCAGCACCTGCTTTACCGTGCAGTACCAGAGTGGAAACTTCAGCTTTACCACCCGGGGTTACGGCCATGGCGTGGGCCTGAGCCAGTGGGGTGCAAAGGCCATGGCAGAACAGGGCGCGGACTATGCAGATATTTTAGCTCATTACTACCCCGGAACACAGCTGCACAGGATGGGGTCGTAACGGGAAACTCCATTTTATGAAGCAGATGCTGCTTTCCGTTACGACCCTTCCCGTGAAAAAGTAAATCGGCAAAGCCCGCAGGCTTTGCCGATTTACAAGTACAAAAATTTTTCCGCTGATATGCTCAAGGCGGAGCGGAGAGCATTTTAAATGGTTCTGCTCAAACCCGCACCATATCCGGCGTGATCTCCGCCAGAGAATGTGCACCGCACATCTGCATGGTGTCGGCCAGCTCACCGGCCAGCTTGTCGATGTAGCACTTCACGCCCTCTTCGCCGCCGCCATACACAGCCGTGACGAACGGTCGGCAGATCAGCACACCGTCTGCGCCCAGCGCCAGCGCCTTGAACACATCCACACCGGTGCGGATGCCGCCGTCCACCAGCACCTTCACGCCGGTGCCCTTGAGGGCTGCTGCGATCTCGGGCAGCACCTCGGCCGTGGCGGGGCACTGATCCAGCACACGGCCGCCGTGGTTAGATACCACGATGGCTGCCGCACCGGCTTCCTTTGCCTTTAGTGCGCCCTTGACCGTCATAACGCCCTTGACGATAAAGGGCCGCTCGGCCAGCTTGACGATCTCGGCAAGCTCTTCCACGCTCTTGCTGCCTGCGGGAGGAGTCATGTTCTTCAGGAAGGGCAGACCGGCGGCGTCCACGTCCATGGCCACGGCAAAGCAGCCGCTGGCCTTGGCCTGCGCCATCTTTTCCTTGATGGTGTCGATGTTCCAGGGCTTGATGGTGGGCACACCGCAGCCGTCTGCCGCGCCGATGGCCTTGGTGGCCATTTCCATCACGGTGGGGTTGGTGCCGTCACCGGTAAAGGCCGCGATGCCATTTTCTGCACAGGCGCGCACCAGAACCTCGTTATAGGTCATATCGGTGTAGGCTTCGGAGTAGTGCAGGTTCACCGCACCCACCGGGCCTGCAAAGAAGGGATACTTGAAGCTTTTGCCAAACAGCTCCACATGGGTGTCCGGCGTGCCGCCCTCACACAGGGTGTCCATGTTCACACGGATCTCGGCCCACTTATTATAATTGCGGATGGCAGTATCGCCCACGCCCTTGGCACCGGGGCCCGGGATCTGGTTTTTGCAGGCCACGCCGTTGCACACCGGGCAGGCCTTGCAGTATTTGCCAATGCACTCACGGGCATTGGCCAGCACTTCAGGATAAGTCATAAGAAAGCATCCTCCTTTTTATTCCACTCTGCGGCTGCAAAGATTTCCCGCCGCAGTACTCTCCTGCTTCATCATAGTCCGGTTCAACCGCTTCGTCAAGGGCTTTTGCTGCATCCCTGAATTTTTTGCCGCTTTTTGCCTGCACAGAGATGTCGTTTTGGAAAAAACCATTTTTTTTTAAAAAATCCTTGACAAAAGCGGTTCTTTCAGGTATTATAGTGTGGCGCCGCGGCGCACAACCGAATATGGAAAGATGGCTGAGTTGGTCTAAGGCGCACGACTGGAAATCGTGTAACGTGTCAAAAGCGTTCTGGGGTTCGAATCCCCATCTTTCCGCCAGAAATCCGGAACCTTTGGGTCCCGGATTTTTTGTTTGATCGGCTCATTTTTCATTTTTAAAAAAAGTGCTTGACAAATGCGTACCTTTCAGGTATTATAGTGGAGCGCTGTGACGCACAACTGAATATGGAAAGATGGCTGAGTTGGTCTAAGGCGCACGACTGGAAATCGTGTAACGTGTCAAAAGCGTTCTGGGGTTCGAATCCCCATCTTTCCGCCAGAAGTCCGGAACCTTTGGGTTCCGGACTTTTTGTTTTATCCGGCTTCGCTTGACTTTTGCCTGCCGTTCCGCTATGCTGAATAAAATATCTTCTCACCAAAGGAGGATTTCTTATGGCATCTTCCCGCAAAAAAAAGCGCGGTGTCGGCCGCGTGGTACTGATCCTGATCCTGTGCCTTGCCCTGATCGCAGTGATCGCCGTTACGGTCGGCTACAGTCTGGTGGCCCGCCGCGTGAAGGCCCTGCAGGCCGGCGCGGCATTCACCTTTGATTACGAGGCGGCGTCCACCGCCGATTCCCCTGCCCTGTACACCATCCTGCAAAAAACCGGCTCCACAAAGGGCACCGTCAGCGGCCTGTACGCGCCGGACGCTCTGCAGCTGAGCATCACGGCCCCGGGCGCGGTCATTCCCGCCGACCCGCTCACCCGCGTGTACGTCAGCGGCAGCGAGACGTTATACGATGTGGGGCAGCTGTACAAGAACATCCGCTCCTCCATCACCGGCAGCTACCCGCTGGCAAGCTTTCTGATGCCGGACTGGACCCTTGGCAATTATATCTCGCAGGCCCAGCTGGCCAGTCTTCTGGGCGTCGGCACCGAGGCCACCAGCCTGCAGGACATGACTGAATTTGAATTGCCGCAGAAAAAGCCGCAGCGCGTGCAGCCGGAAGGTGCGCTGGACGGCTACCTTTACTATCAGCTGGACACCGGCGATACCAGTGTTTCTGCCCCGGTGCTGGTCATCGGCTTTGAAAAGAGCAAATTTTTTGAGGATCCCCTCCCGGTACACATCCTGCTGACCATCCCGGAGCATCAGGTCCGCATCCAGCTCACCGGCACCGTAAGTGCCCAGACTGTGGTGCTCACCGCACCCACCTCCCGCATGAAGGACGAGGACATTCAGACTCTGGTGCAGCTCCGTGATACCATCCAGAGCGTGCTGCAGTTTGTGCAGAGCACTGCCGACAGCATGCAAAAGGCAGGCTGACCATAGATCAGTACACATAACCCGGAACCTTTTCAGGATCATTTCCGGAATAACAAAAGCAGCGCCCGCCGGGCTTGAACCTCCCGGCGGGCGCTGCTTTTATGTTTTTTGCCGTCCGCGATCAGACGGTCTCTATTTTCTTGCGGGGTGCGCACTTGCGCTTGGGCTTCTCCGCAGCAGGCTTTTCCTCTGCAGCGGTCTCTGCCTTTGCAGGCTCAGCCTTTTCCGCTGCCTTGGCGGCAGTCTTTTTGGCAGCGGTCCTGCGGGCAGGCTTTTCTGCGGGTGCAGCTTCTGCCTTCACAGTTTCTTCTGCTTCGGCGGTCTTGGGTTCCTCTGCCTTGGCGGCAGCCGCCTTTTTGGTGGTCCGGGGCTTGCGGGCTGCAGGCTTCTTGGCCGGTGCCTTTTCCTCTGCCGAAGCTGCTGCAGCTTCCGCAGCGGGTTCTTCAGCCTTCTTGACGGCACGCTTTGCGCGCTCCTTTACCTCGGCAATGGTCCACAGCTGATCGTCTGCACCGGGCACTTCCTGCCAGATCTGCAGCACCGTGCCCACGTCAGCGCCCATGCCGACCGTATCCACGCACTTGCCGCCTGCCCAGGAAGAGCGCAGGCGCACCTTTCCTTCCGGGGTGGGCTGGACCGTCCACATCTGGGAGGTGCCGCCCACATCCTCCCACAGATGCAGCCATGTGCCGTTGGCAGTACCGGTCATGGTCAGGTCCAGCAGCTTGCCGGAAGCACGGTTGCGGATGCGGTAAACGCCGTCTCCCACACGGATGAAGCTCCACTCCTGCTCGGGCTTGTGCTCGTACTTGCCCAAGCGGACGGTGCCGGCTCCCTTGACGCCTTCCACAGCCTGAATGACATTGCCGGTGTGTGCGGCAATGGTGTAGAAGTGATCCGCTCCGATCACAGTCTGTGCAACAGTTTTCATGATTTTTCCCTCCTATTGGAATTGCAGCAGCCGGGTCCTGCCTGCAGCCGCCTTTTGTTTACGCGCAGCCCGCATAAAATGCAGGCTTTTTTGTTCTCCTTATGGTAAATGATACCACATATCGTGATTTTCCACAAGCAAATCGACCATCCTTTAGCAAAACAGACAAAAAGAGACACTCTTTCCGCCTGTTTTTCTCCTGCTCGACCGCCTCTATGCGGCTCCTTTTGCGGTGCCGCACCTCTCGACTTTTTGCCGTACATGCGCTATACTATGTGCCAGCATCCCTTGCGCATCTGCCAAAACCATCCGCCGCTCTGCTGCAGGGGCGGTTTTTTCTCACCTTATACAGAGGGAGGCCCTTTCATGGCATCGAACGAGCTCAATGTCCAGCAATACAAAAAAATGACCGAGACCCCCATTCCCAAGCTGATCCTGGGGCTTGCCGCTCCCACGATCTTAAGCATGCTGATCACCAGCATCTACAATCTGGCCGATACCTTTTTTGTAGGCCAGATCTCCACCAGCGCTTCCGGCGCGGTAGGCGTCGTTTCCAGCCTGATGGCCATTATTCAGGCTCTGGGCTTTACGCTGGGCCACGGCTCCGGCACCATTATCAGCCGCAGTCTGGGCAGCAGGAACACCAAAGCAGCCACTCGGTTCGCTTCCACCAGCTTTTTCACGGCGCTGGCCGTTGGTGTGGTGCTGGCCCTCATCGGCCTTGCCACGCTGCCCGGCTTCATGCTGCTGCTGGGCAGCACCGAGACCATCCTGCCCCACGCCTGCGCCTATGCGCGGCCCATCCTCATCGCGGCCCCGCTGATGATCTCCAGCCTCGTGATGAACAACATCCTGCGCTACGAGGGCAAGGCCAATTTTGCCATGATCGGCCTTGTGACCGGCGGCGTGCTGAACATCCTGCTGGACCCCGTTTTCATGTTCGCGCTGGGCCTTGGCACCGCCGGTGCAGGCATCGCCACAGCTCTCAGCCAGACGGTCAGCTTTTTCATCCTGCTGTCCATGTTCCTGCGGGGCAAGACGGTCAGTCAGTTCTGCCTCCATTCCGTCACCCGCGAAGCACGGGAGTTCGGCATGATCCTGATCGGCGGCGCCCCCAGCTTTGGCCGTCAGGGTCTGAACAGCATCGGCGGCATGCTGCTGAACATCGCCGCCCGCAGCTATGGCGACGCTGCCGTGGCCGGCATGAGTATCGTTTCCCGCATTTTCATGTTCATCATTTCGGTCGCTATCGGCGTAGGGCAGGGCCTGCAGCCGGTTGCCGCGTTCAACTATGGTGCACGCAAGTTCCGCCGGGTGCGGCAGGCGGCCATCTTCACTATGGGTGCCGCCTTCTGTATGCTGGTGGTTCTGGTCGCCCTGTGCTGGGTGGACAGCGATGCCCTCATCCGCCTGTTCCGCGACGACCCGGATGTGACCGCCGTGGCCCTGCCTGCCTTCCGCTTCCAGTGTCTGGCCATTCTGCTGCAGCCGGTGATCGTGGTGGCAAACATGCTGTTCCAGAGCGTAGGCAAGGCCGGACGCGCCACCTTTCTGGCCTGCTGCCGTCAGGGCGTGTTTTTTATCCCGCTCATCCTCGTCCTGCCCCGCACGCTGGGACTCATGGGCGTGGAGACCTGCCAGCCCATTGCGGATGTGTTCACCTTTATCGTCTCCCTGCCCTTTCTGCTGGCGTTCCTGAACCAGCTGAGCCGGATGGACGACGCCGAAAAAGCCAGAGCCGCTTCCTGAACCGCTGTCATAAAACTGTAACCAGCAGCCGTGTTTTCCTGCAATGGAAAGCACGGCTGTTTCGTATTATAATTGAACTGGGAAATCAAGGAAGCCCCCTGCTTTCTTCTCTGTGTACTGTTTCTGGCCTTTCAAAGGAGTGATCTTTATGAAGTGTACCGTTTCCCGCATCGGCTGCGCTGCCGCCTGCATGGCGCTGTGCCTTGTCCTTGGCTGCAGCTGCAGCGTGCTGCCGCCCGCTTCCGGCAAGCCTGCTGCGGCGGCTCCCTCTGTCCCCACCGACAAAAATGGAAATCTGCTTTACGACAGTTCCCGCCTGGATGACGGTCGGCTGCGGATGCTTTACGGTTACGACAGTTCCGGCAACAGCTGCACGGTGCTCTGCGGCGGAAAAGTCCTGTACCAGTCCCTCCGCAGCGAAAATGTAAGCCTTTTGCAGGATACCGTGACCGGCGAAACAGACTACTGGTTCCGCACCTGGGCCGATCCGGACGCCCGGTGCGGACGCCGCAGCGGCCTGTTCGACAAAAGCGGCAGTGAAGTAATGACCTTTGAAGGAGAGCAGAGTGCCACCATCCAGAACGGCCTGCTGGTGCTGCAGGAAGCTCAGGCGGTAAACGGCAGCTACCAGAACGGCTACGATCTCTACGGCACTTCTCAGGTGATCGACCTTGCTACCGGCGAAACCCTGCCCGCCCCGGAGGGAGCTTACAGCTGCGTTGTATGCGGTGATGTTCTGGTGTTCAACTGCTATGCCCGCCCGGCAGACCTCGCCGAAGATGCGTGGGATGACGAACCCGCCCTGCACAGCTGGGTCATTGCCCAGACACGAGACGGCACGCAGGTCTATCGTGCCGACACCACCACTGCCATGAGCATTTCCTATGCACCGGACGCTCTGAACGACTGGGTGGAGCTGGATACCTGCCACGCCAGCGGCGAGCCAACGGATGAAACGCTCTATAACCCCGCCACCGGGGAGTTCTTCACCAGCTTCCGGCAGGTGTGCGGCAGCGGCACTGCCTGCTTCGAGACCAGCGATGGCCGCTATGAGCTGCGGGACCTCACCACTGTGGACCGCACCCTCATCGGCACCTTCGACGACCAGCCCAGCAGCTATTTCCCGGGCTATGTGGTCACGTGGCGCACGAGCGGCGACTTCGGCTATGATCTGCACGACCTTGTTACCGGTGAGGTGACACCGCTGTACGCTTCCAGCGTCATGAGCGACACCATCGCCCTTTACTATGAGGACGGCCGATTGAAGGTGTTCAACACCGAAACCGGCGATTTGATCACGGATACCACCGTGGAGCCAGTGGAGGGCCAGCAAAGCGTGATGATGGATAACAAGGGTGACGGCTACGTCTGGCTGGAGCTGCGGGATAACGATAACTTTGAGACCACCGCTACCCGCGTGTACGGCCCCGAGGGCCTTGTCTCCGACCTGACCCATCTGCAGGACAAGTATTATGCCCTGAACTATCTCATCACCACACCGGAGGGCAGGCCGCTGTACTGTGGCAACGCCAATGCGCCCAGCAGCAACGGCTCAATGTGTGACGTGCTGGATGAAAACGGCAACATTGTGTTCTATGGCCTTGGCAGCTGCTACAGCTACTACGACAACAGCCTGAACCAGCTGCCAGAACACGTGTTCGTTGCAAAACACGGCTTTTACTACGGCTGGATGGACACTGACGGCAAATGGCTTTACTGCCGCAGCATTTTCTCTTCCATCAATGCCGACGACGAAATGGGCTACTGACCCAATAGGAGGAACGCCTTATGAAAAATGCTAAAATTTCCCGCCGAAGCTTTCTGCTGGGCCTTGCCGCCTGCTCTGCCGCAGGCATCCTGACCGCCTGCAAGGGAGCTGACACCCCCGCCAGCAGCGCTTCCACCTCGCCGGAAGCACCCGCTTCTTCCGTGAGCGAGCTTGAACCCATCGGGCTGTTCTCGCCGGAAGAGTTTCCCAAGCTGGACGGCAGCACGGCCTGCATCCCGCTGATGACCCAGATGATGGCCGATACCACCGGCATCGATCTGGAAGTAGCCCAGAGCGGCATTTCGGTCAGCACCACGGCCTATGCGTGGGAAAACTTCGGCCTGTATCCGGATGAGGATTACACCGCCAAGATGCTGGTGGTGTACGAAGCGCCGGACTACGTAAAGGAAGAGCTGAAAGAAGCAAACGCCCAGCTGGAACAGAAACCCATTGGCCGGGACGCACTGGTATTCATTGTGAATGAGAACAATCCGGTCCAGAGCCTGACCCGGCAGCAGCTGAAGGATATCTACGCCGGTAAGATCACCAACTGGAAGGATGTGGGCGGTGACGACCTTGCCATCGTGCCCTTCCAGCGGGGCGAGGACTCCGGCAGCCAGACCCTGTTCCGCAAGCTGCTCATTCAGGGCGGCGAACTGATGGACCCGCCCACCGAGCTGGCTCCCGCTGCCATGGGTGAGCTGGTGGACAGCATCGCCGCCTACAACAACAGCGCCAACGCCATCGGCTTCTCGGTGTATTACTACATCGACCAGATGTACTCCCAGCCCGGCCTGCGTCTGCTGGCCGTGGACGGTGTCACCCCTTCCAACGACACAATCGCCAGCGAAAGCTACCCGCTGTGCAACGAGTTCTATGCCGTTCTCCATGCGGACGCTGCCGCCGACAGCCCGGAGCGTCAGCTCTACGATTGGCTGGACACCACCGCCGGGCAGGACTGCATCAAAAAATCCGGCTATGTAGCGGTGGCCCCCACCACTGCAGCGAACAGTGCCGTCTGATCTTCCAGCAATTGACAGCTTTCTGCATTTCTGTTACAATATTACACATAAATGTTGAAACTTTTTTTGCAAAGGAAGGCTCAATATGGACAATTCCTCCTCCCATGTGGAAAGCCGCTGGCGCACCCAGCTGCGCAACCGCATCATTCAGGCGTCCAGTCTGCTGGAAATTTTGCTCTCCGGCCTTGTGCTCATCGGCCTGCTGCTCAGCGCTGTGCCGCTCATCAAATGGATGCCCGGCCTGCTGTTTGACGGCAACGAAGTGGAGATCCGCATTTTTCTGGAGCGGAGCCTTGACATCGTGATCGGCATCGAGTTCATCAAGATGCTGGCCAAGCACAGCCCCGGCAGCAGTCTGGAAGTGCTGCTCTACGCCATTGCCCGCCATCTGGTGGTGGGCCATGACTCGGCAGTAGAAAACCTGCTCAGTGTAGGAGCCATCGCACTGATCTTCATTGTACGCAAGTTCTTCTTTGTCCCGGCTTTCGGTGCCCACCTGCCGGACGGCCACCCGGCACCGGATCTTTCGCCCCGCCAGAGCGGCATCCCCGCCGATGAGGTTTTCTCCCGCCTGAAAGAGCGCGTCAGGACGGAGGTCTCCGAGGCCATTCCCGTCGACGAAGAGACTGAGGCAGAAGAAGAGACCGAGACGGTGGAGTAAAAACACATTTATTGCATAGTTTAACCCTCTCAGGCTCACATTCGTTCGCCAGCTCCCCCGAAGGGGGAGCTTTTTTCATCTAACGAGTCTGCTTTCACCAAACTCCTCCTTCGGGGGAGCTTGCATCGCGCAGCGATGACTGAGAGGGTTCCTGTGCACAAAAAATACCCCGCAGCCTGCTGGTTTTCCGGCAGTGCTGCGGGGTATTTTATAATACTTTATTTTTTATTGTGCTTTCCGAAGCGGTACTCTTTGCCCTCGCGGATGCGCTGGATATTGGCGCGGTGCATATAGATCACCATGCCGGACATAAAGCCGGAGCCAATAGCGCACACCAGCATATCACCGGCGGCATAGCCCTGCAGGGAGCCGTAAATGATCGTCAGCACCGGGTAGAGCGCTGCCATGGTCACGCTGCCCAGCGACACCATGCCGGTGGGGATCAGGCACACCAGAAAGATAATAGCCAGAAAAGGCAGCAGCACCGGCTGGATGGCCAGAATGGCACCGGCTGCCACCAGTACGCCCTTGCCGCCTTTGAAGCCGAAGTACAGCGGGTACAGATGGCCCAGCACTGCAAAGATAGCGGCCAGATAGACGCCCAGATACGGCGACACACCGGCGTCGGCAGGCAGCAGCTGGAACAGCCACCGGCCGATGCACACGGCCAGCACGCCCTTGAGCACATCGCCTGTCGCGGTCATGGCGGCAGCCTTCTTGCCAAAGGTGCGCAGCATGTTGGTCATGCCGGCTGCACCGCTGCCATGATTGCGCACGTCGTCATGATATACGAATTTGCTGACGAGGATACCGGTATCCACACTGCCCAGCAGGTACGCCTGCAGGATGGTGGCTGCGGCGATCAGGATCGTTTTCATCATTAAGACAGATGCCTCCTTTGCGGGCGCTTACACGTCCTTTGCGCCCACTTCGCCGGAGCCGCGCTCGCGCACGACCAGACGGATGGGAGTGTGCTCCAGACCAAAGTTCTCGCGGATCTGGTTGATGATATACCGCTGATAGCTGAAGTGGAACAGCTGCTTCGAGTTCACGAAAGCCACGAACGTCGGCGGGCGGGTGGATGCCTGGGTCAGGTAGAAGATCTTCAGGCGGCGGCCCTTATCGCTGGGCGGCTGCATCCGGGCAGTTGCACGGGCCAGCATCTCGTTCAGCACACCGGTGGGCACGCGGGCACCGTTCTGGCTGTCCACATCCCGGATGAGCTGCATGAGCTTGTTCACGTTGTAGCCGGTCTGAGCGGAAATGAAGATGATGGGTGCATAGCCCATAAAGCTGAAGCACTCGGCATAGCCGCGGCGCTGCAGCTCCATGGTATTGGTCTCCTTGCCTTCCACAGCATCCCACTTGTTCACAACGATGATGCATGCCTTGCCCTGATCGTGGGCGTAACCGGCCACCTTGCTGTCCTGCTCGGTAAAACCGACGGTGGCATCCACCAGGATCAGCGCCACGCGGCTGCGCTCCACAGCGGCCAGTGCGCGCACCACCATATAGCGCTCCAGTCCATCGGTGATGTTGCTGCGCTTGCGCAGACCGGCGGTATCGGTAAAGATGAACTTGCCGTAAGCGTTATCCACCGGGGTATCGATCGCGTCCCGGGTGGTGCCCGCCTCGTTTGCCACGATCATGCGGTTCTCGCCCAGAATGCGGTTGGTCAGGCTGGACTTGCCCACGTTGGGGCGGCCAATGATGGCCACCGGGATGCGGTCCTCTTCCACCACGGTCTCGCTGAAATCAAGGTGGGCACACACGGCATCCAGCAGGTCGCCGGTGCCGTGGCCGTGCACGGACGAAATGGGCATCACCTCATCAAAGCCGAGGTTGTAGAACTCGTACATCTCCATGGGGGCCTCGCCCACCTTATCGCACTTGTTCACGGCCAGAATGATGGGCTTGTGGCTGCGGCGCAGCATGTGGGCCACATCCTCGTCGGCTGCGGTCAGGCCGTCGCGCACATCCACAACCATAATGATGCAGTCTGCGGTGTCAATGGCGATCTCGGCCTGCTCCCGCATGTGGGCCAGAATGCCCTCGGTGGCCTTGGGCTCGATGCCGCCGGTATCCACCAGCAGAAATTCGTGGCCGTTCCACTCGCAGTTGGCAAAAATGCGGTCGCGGGTAATGCCCGGCGTGTCCTCCACGATGGCAAGGCGCTGACCGCACAATTTATTGAACAGGGTGGACTTGCCCACGTTGGGGCGGCCCACCACCGCTACGATCGGTTTGCTCATAGGGATTCCTCCTTTCTTACAACCCTCTCAGGCACAGCTTACGCCGTGCCAGCTCCCCCAAAAGGGGAAGCTTTTATCACCTCTGCCGAAAGATGCATAAAACCTCGCCCTTCGGGAGCAACAACAATGACCGCCGCCAGTGGCGGATACAGGGAGTTGTTGTTGGGGCAGCGGCCAGCAAAGCACGAGTGCTTTTACACGAAGTGATTGCTGGGAGCCGCAACCCGGCGAGTGGCATCGCGCAGCGATGACGGAGAGGGTTTTCTTTTATGCTCTTCTTCTCCTTGCAATGTGCAGGCCGCTGCGCAGCAGGGCACGGGCTTCATCGCCGCCGGCTGTGGGCAGCACCTCCACCTTCACGCCAAGGCGCTGGGCCAGCTGGTCGGTGGTGATGTCGTCCAGAAAGGTGTCTTTTTCCTCCCGCAGCATCACGGCGGGCACGCCCAGCGTACCGCTGGTCAGCCTGCCCTCGCACTGGGCAATGATATCGGTCGCCGTCACAAGACCGGCCACCCCCACATTGCCGCCGAAGAATTTGTTCTTGATGGTGTGCACCGTCACCTCCACCATGGGGTACTGGCGGTGCAGCTCGGCCATCATCTGGTGGATGAGCGGCGACGCCATTTCGCCCGTGACCACGTCCATCTTTTTGGTGCCGTAGATGCGGTGGGGCTTTTCCAGCTCGGCCAGAAATTCCGAAGCGTACAGGCGCATCATTCCCACGCCGTTTTCCAGCTGGTCAAAGTCCTCGTAGAACTCCTCCGGCGGGATGGGCCTGCCTGCCTTGAGATACCATTCATCGCTGGGATAGATGATGCGCTTGCCATGGCGGCGCTTGCACTCATCGCCGAATTCTTCCATGATGTCGATGACCTCGGCACTGGTGGCTGCGTCGTAGGGCGTCTGCCGGAACAGCTTCTCGCGGTAGTCCGTCACGCCGCAGGGCACCGCAGCGATGCTCTGCACCATGGGGGTCAGCTCCAACAGGTCGCTCAGGGTACGGCGCAGCTCGTCGCCGTCATTGATGCCGCGGCAGAGCACCAGCTGACAGTTAACGGCGATGCCGCCCTCCACCAGACGGGGCAGGTACTTGAGCACCTCGCCGCCGCGCTTGTTGGCCAGCATCCGCACCCGGAGCTGCGGGTTCGTGGTGTGCACCGAAATGTTGATGGGCGAGATGTGCATCTTGATGATGCGGTCGATCTCGTGGTCCTGCATGTTCGTCATGGTGATATAGTTGCCGAACAAAAAGGAAAGCCGCTCATCGTCATCCTTGAAATAAAGGCTCTCCCGCATTCCAGGAGGCAGCTGGTCGATGAAGCAGAACATACAGTGGTTGGAGCAGGAGTGCTTCTGGTCGCCCAGATAGGTCTGGAAATCACAGCCAAAGGGGCCGCGCTCCGTGCGCTGCACGTCCCACTCGCGGATGCCGTCTGCCACCCTTGCTTTCAGGTGGAAGCTTTTGCTGTCGGTGTAGAAATCGTAGTCCAGACTGTCGTTCAGCTCGTTCTCGTCCACGCTCAGAAGTTCATCGCCTGCAGCAAGGCCCAGCGCTTCCGCTTCGCTGCCGGGGTCCACCCGTGCGATCTTCATTGCCACCGCATCCACCTCCTTTTCCTTTATAAAAGGTCTCTTTTCCGCACAAACGGCCGAGCGTTCGTTCTTTTTACAGAACAAGAAGGGGAAGGCATGCGCCCTCCCCTTCTGTACATAACACCATTATGCCACCAATTACGCGCAAATTAGGCCTTCTTGATGACTTCCTCGCCCTTGTAGTAACCGCAGTTGCCACATGCCTGGTGGGGGAGCTTCA
>Ga0129310_1001455_pt1 | contig 20708 bp, 21 predicted proteins | sample Go1ome_2_FD_94433 | JGI IMG/M metagenome (GOLD analysis project Ga0129310, IMG submission 94433) | Western lowland gorrila individual fecal microbial communities from Wisconsin, USA - Go1022A metagenome | ecosystem: Host-associated > Mammals > Digestive system > Large intestine > Fecal | place...
CCGACATCGGAATAACGATAGCTGGCACCTCCACCGGAAGCGCGCTTGAAGCGGCTGACGTAATAATGCACGATGACAACTTCTCAGCCATCGCGGATATGATTTCCTCCGCGCGCCAGGTGCACAGGAATATAAAGCGTGCCTGTGCCGCGATGATCTCCGGATATATCGCGCTTGTACTGCTGAATATGCTGAACCTTTTCGGGGACGCGCAGCTCATGCTTAATCCAGCGCTCATTGCAGTTCTGACGATGTTCATTCTACCGCTGACCGCATTCGCCGGACTTAACAACCGTACCGACCGCAAGGGAATGATGCCGCCGTCAGATTTCATCTCGTCGCGTAAGATTAACCGCAGATTTATTGTACTTGCGGCGATCGTCGGCGTGCTGTGCGGCGTGGCGTCCATCGCGTCGTATATGTTCATGTATAATGACAACGGCTCCAATGTGGACTTCGCGCGCAGCTGCTCGCTGCTTGCATTCGGGTTCTGTACATCGTTCTTCACGTTCATCAATATGCCGGCGGGGAATCCGTTCATAGGTCTTGTGGAGGGCAAAAAGCCTGCGGTTATCGGCATTCTTGCACCGGCGGTGGTTTCGCTGCTGCTTGTGTTCGTACCGGGAGTGAACAGCATTTTCGGTCTGACCGGAATTGACATACTCGCAACGTTTATTTCGATAGTCACCGGCATAATACCGCCGCTCGGCTATCTCATAGCAAGATCCATAATAAGATTTGAATAACGGAGGAAATATGAAGAAGGTACTGCAATACATCAAGCTGGTACTGTGCGGCATGGTTTTCGGTGTCGCTAATGTAATACCGGGAGTTTCCGGAGGTACGATGCTTGTCGTTTTCGGAATTTACGACCAACTTACGGAAGCAATATCCGGCGTTAAGGCGATAATCAAGAACATAGTGTTCCTGCTGTTTTTCGGCGTGGGAGCCGGCGTGGGTATACTGGGCTTTGCAAAGCTCATCAAGTTCCTGTTCGATAATTACGGAGTGCAGACGAATATGTACTTCATCGGACTTATCCTCGGCAGCGTACCTATGATATACCGCATGGGCACGGCAGAGAACAAGGTCAAGCCACTGTGCATAGTTCCGTTCCTTATTTCCGGCGCGCTTGTGGTTGGTCTTACAATGCTCCAGAATACTATGGGCAGCGCTGAGCAGGCAGCGGAAATGGTATCCGGATTTGATCCGATAATGACCGTCAAGCTGCTTGTGTTCGCGTTCATCGCGGCGGTCGCAATGATAATCCCGGGACTCAGCGGCTCGTTCGTTATGCTACTGCTGGGAGTTTATCAGACGGTTATTTCCGCAATCCAGATAAACGACCTTAATTTCTACGTTATCATACCTGTTGCCGTAGGCGTCGTACTGGGAATAATCCTGGGCGCTAAGATAATATCCACACTGATGAAGAAGTTCCGACTTATGGCATACAGTGCCATCATGGGACTTGTCATAGGCTCGGTTTATGCGATACTTCCATCGGATTTCGGTTTCAACCTCCAGACGGGCTACGGGTTTGTATGCCTGCTGTTTGGCGTGCTGACCTCTGTTCTGGTTGAGAAGCTTGGCAAGGGCTCGGAAAAAGAGTCAGCGTGATATCCATTAATTAACAGAATACAGAAACCACTTTCTGACAATACTACTTGTGCCAGGGAGCAGACCGAAAGGTCGCCGCCCCAGAACGAGCAGGTCAGGAGTGGTTTTTTGTATTATAACAAGGTTGAGATAAGCGGAGTCAATACCTCCCAGCTGAAAGTACTCCGTGAAAGCGAGAAAATGGAGCTGCTTAAAAAGGTAAAATCCGGTGACATGCAGGCGCGCGAGGAGCTTATCAACGGCAATCTGCGTCTTGTGCTGAGCGTGATACAGCGTTTCACAGGCAGGGGAGAAAGCCCGGACGATCTGTTCCAGGTCGGGTGCATAGGGCTCATCAAGGCGATAGACAACTTTGATATCACGCAGCCGGTGCGGTTCAGTACCTATGCCGTCCCGATGATACAGGGGGAGCTGCGGAGATATCTGCGGGACAATTCGCCGGTGCGCGTGAGCCGTTCCGTCCGGGACCTTGCATATCGTGCAATGCAGGCAAGAGAAAAGCTCACCACCCAGAACGGCAGTGAGCCAACAGTTGAAGCTATTGCAAAGGAGATAGGCGCGCAGCGCTCCGAGGTTGTGATAGCCATGGAGGCAATCAGTGAGCCGATATCGCTTTACGAGCCGGTGTTTTCTGATTCCGGGGACACTATATATGTCCTTGACCAGCTCGGCGACCACAACGACGATGAAAACTGGCTGGACGAAATATCACTGAAAGAAGCGATAAGGCAGCTCGGCCCACGGGAGAAGCACATTTTAAATTTGCGTTTCTTCCGCGGAAAGACCCAGGTCGAGGTCGCAAAGGAGATCGGCATAAGCCAGGCGCAGGTAAGCCGCCTGGAAAAAGGCGCGCTCCAGAAAATAAAGAACCGTTTTTAATTGCAGACGCGGTTAAGTTCGTCGCGGAGCTGCTTGATTATACGTTTCTCCAGCCGCGAGATGTAGCTCTGTGAGATACCTATTTCGTCAGCGACTTCTTTCTGCGTTTTCTCTCTGCCGCCTTTCAGACCGAAACGCATTTCCATTATCTGCTGCTCTCGGGGCGTCAGATGGCTGACGGCATCGTGGAGCAGCTTTTTTTCGGTTTCGTCCTCGATTCGGGCGTTTACGCAGTCGCTGTCCGTTCCCAGAACGTCTGAGAGTAGAAGTTCGTTGCCGTCCCAGTCCACGTTCAGCGGCTCGTCTATCGACACTTCGCAGCGGCGCTGGCTTGTTTTGCGCAGATACATCAGTATCTCGTTCTCAATGCAGCGGGAAGCGTATGTCGCAAGCTTGATGTTGCGGTGCACGCTGAATGTGTTCACCGCCTTTATCAGACCGATAGTTCCTATGGAGATAAGGTCGTCAAGTCCGACGCCGGTGTTCTCGAATTTCTTTGCTATGTATACCACAAGCCGCAGGTTGTGGACAATAAGTGTTTCACGGGCGGCGGAGAAATCAGTTTCCATAAGCCGGAACGCGGCTTCCTCTTCCTCTTTGGAAAGCGGCGGCGGAAGCGATTCCGAGCCGTTGATGTAGTAAACTCCGCTGCTTTCGCCGAATGCGTATTTCAGGAACGCTCCAAGTCCCTCGTCCAGAAGTTTTTTCAGAAAATTCTTCATGCTGATGCCTCCTAATTTGATATGACTCCGGGATCGAAAATGCAGTCCGCCCCGGAAATATCCTGTTTTGCGACGCCGATAAGAACCTCGGCGCACCTGTCATTTATCGTAACCTCAGCGGGGAATACCGGAATAAGCCCGTCGGCAGTCACCGTGTGGCAGGGAACAAGCCGTATTCCATCCAGACCGTCCGTTTTCCCGGCAATGTAGTTCAGTACCTCGGTCGGCGTAATGGAGCTGACGGCGCTCCTGGACGCCAGAATTACCGGCTTCCCGGTGAAGCTGTCCCGGAGTGAGTTCCCGGTGTCCGCAAGCCCGTCCAGCGTGATCTCGGTAGTGTCCTTTCGGATTTTTACCGGCGAATGCCGTGCGGGTCTGCGACGTTCAATTATGTAATTCGTCAGCCGGAAAGCCCCGAAAAGCATCGCAGTTATGACAGCGGCGGCACCGATTGGGATATCGAAATACGCCGTGCCGTTGCTGTAATACATACCAAACGGGGCGGCGAAGTACCAGAGCGCCATCATGCCGCCCGCAAAAGCGAAGCTTACAGCCAGGAAGCACAGCATTGAAATCACCAGGTCAATGCGCTTCTGCCTGCCGAACATGACCAGAGTTATGACAAACCCCAGTAAAGTGCGGAACATGACGGAAACGACCGGGTGAAGCTCCGGGAGAAAGATCACCAGCGCTCCCGCCGTCCCGACAAGCGAAGCCAGCAGACTGCGTACCGGGGTGATTTTCCGCCGGAGTATCAGTGCAGTCCCGCGCACGAGAAAGTAGTTTATGTACAGATTGACCGCAAGAAGCACGTCCGCATAGATAACCATAATATCACCAGCCTGTCTGTATTTATTATATACTCCACCGGCTGAAAATTATGTCAATATGCGGCGCAAAATTTTAGAAACTTATAGCAAAGCAGCACGAATAAAAAAGCAGGCGCACATTTCTGTGCGCCTGCTGGGTATATATTGTTCAGTTCCTGCTGAATTCTGCAAGCTCAAGTCCGGGGTTCTTGTCGAGCGCCCACTTGATGTTCCACTCACTGGTGAAGATGAGCAGGTAGTTGCCCTTTACGTCCTGGATAAGCTTTGTATCGGAGGTCAGCACGAGCTTGCTGAGCACGTCGTAGCCGCCCTCAAGATGCTGTTGGCTGGTTATCCATCTGATATGCTCATATGGAAGTCCCTCGCGGATTATGTCAACGTTGTATTCATTTTTTAGGCGGTATTCAAGCACCTCAAACTGGAGCACGCCGACAACGCCGACGATAACCTCCTCAAATCCGCTCTGCGGCTCGGAGAATATCTGGATAGCACCCTCCTGCGCTATCTGCGTGGTACCCTTGATGAACTGTTTGCGCTTCAGTGTGTCCTTCTGGCGGATGCGTGCGAAATGCTCCGGCGCAAATGTCGGGATACCCTCGAACTTAACTTTCTTCTTCGGAGAGCATATCGTGTCGCCGATGGAGAACACGCCCGGGTCGAAAACGCCCATGATATCACCGGCGTACGCCTCGGAAATGACCTCGCGCTCGCTCGCCATCATCTGCTGCGGCTGTGACAGGCGCATAGTCCTGCCGTTCTGTACGTGCAGTACCTCCATGTCCTTGTCAAACTTGCCGCTGCAAATGCGCATGAATGCGATACGGTCGCGGTGCGCCTTGTTCATGTTCGCCTGAATCTTGAAGATGAATGCGGAGAACTCCGGGTCAAACGGGTCAACGACCCCGTCGGGAGTAGTTCTCGGGAGCGGGGAGGTGGTCATTTTGAGGAAGTTCTCAAGGAACGGTTCAACGCCGAAATTCGTGAGCGCAGAGCCGAAGAACACCGGTGACAGCTTACCGCTGCTAACCAGATCCATGTTGAATTCCTCGCTTGCTCCGTCCAGAAGCTCCACGTCCTCGGAAAGCTTCTCGTAGTTAAGTTCGCCGATAAGGTCAGCCAGGGAAGCGTCCGAAAGATCAGCTTCGGTAGCTGCGACTTCACGGGTTCCGTTGTTCGCTTCAAAAGAGATTATACGGCGCTTTTCACGGTCGTAAACTCCCTTGAAATCCTTGCCGGATCCGATGGGCCAGTTCACGGGATATGTCTTGATTCCAAGTTCATTTTCGATTTCGTCCAGCAGGTCGAACGGGTCGCGTGCCTCGCGGTCCATTTTGTTGATAAACGTGAATATCGGGATATTACGCATTACACAGACCTTGAACAGCTTGCGCGTCTGGTTCTCAACACCCTTTGCCGCGTCGATTACCATTACTGCGCTGTCGGCGGCCATAAGCGTACGGTAGGTGTCCTCGGAGAAGTCCTGGTGACCCGGTGTATCAAGAATGTTGATGCAGTAGCCCTCGTAATTGAACTGCATTACGGAGGAGGTTACGGAGATACCTCTCTGTTTCTCGATTTCCATCCAGTCGGAAACCGCGTGTCTGGTGTTCTTCTTGCCCTTGACTGCGCCTGCCAGGGAGATTGCGCCTCCGTACAGCAGGAACTTTTCCGTAAGGGTCGTCTTACCGGCGTCCGGGTGCGAGATTATCGCAAACGTGCGGCGTCGTTCGATTTCGTGTCTTAAATCTGCCATTTGTCTACTTCCTTATTGTAATTTATTTTGTTTCTTTTTCAACTGCTGCTTCCATGTCGTACATGGTCTGCTTTGCCTGTTCCTCGGTCGGTTCCTCGATTCCCTTGTTCTTCATGGTGAGAGTGAATACAAGTCCGACGATGATGGGCAGGTAGAAAGTCATTATACGCCAAAGCATCATTGACGTGTTGACATACTGCTCGGTGAATATATCCTTGAAAAAGCCGTGATATCCAAGCTCCGCGCCGCCCATAGCGCCGGGCAGGGGAATGAACGAGGAGATCATCAGCACATACGCCTGGTAGCTCATTATCTGTAACAGGCTCGCGTCGCCCATACCGAATCCACGGTAAAGCACATAGGATATGCTGAGGTACAGCGTGAGCTGCAGGAACGTAAAGAATATTGCTTTCAGCAGCAGTGGAATATTCTTGCGTAGGTATTTAAAGTTGTTGTAGAATTTGTTTACCTCGCGGGTGACGTAAATGCGCCATTTTACCGGGTGCTTGACGATATGCATTTTTGCAAGCAGGGAAATGAACCAGTTAGCGACTTTCAGCGTAGCCTTTCTGAACAGCGCAATGCAGAAAAGCAGGATAATGACTGCGGTGTTGATGACAAATCCCACGATAACGAATGGCATAAGCCCTTTTTGCATAAGGTCGTCACCGAAGTGATTGAATCCGACGACCAGCGTGAACACCGAATACAGCGTCAGTACGAACTGATAAACGATGAAGCGGCTGAGCAGAGCGGTAAGACCGCAGCCAAGCGGTACGCCGAATTTCACGAGGTAATACGCCTGCATCGGCTGACCTCCGGAAGCGGAGGGGGTGATGCAGTTGAAATACTGTCCGATTATAGTAACGAGCCAGCTGTTCCAGAATTTCATTTTCGGGTGCATGGATTTGAGCATAACGTGTATCGTAGACGCTTCGCACAGCCAGTACCCGACCATGAACAGAACGCACAGGATCAGCGCGCCCTTGTTTATCTTCGTAAGTGCTGCCACAACGTTGTCAATGCTGTCAACAAAAACCAGGTAGACGATCATGATGACGAAAGCAATGGCACACACAAGAAGATTGAGCTTCTTGCCCATTTTATTCTTTTTCTTCATATCAATAAAAGATCCCTCTGAATTCTTTCCCTAAAAAAGTCCACATAAAATTATTATAAATTATATTGCTCTAATTGTCAATAGGTATTACAGTTTTTTCCGGGAATATTCACAAAACAAAAGAAAATGCTCCCGATTCGGGAGCATATCGCATTATTTTCCCTGTAACAGTTCGTTCACCTTGTCGGAAAGATCTTTCGGCAGAAACGGCTTTCTCAGGAACGAAGTAACTCCGAGCCTTATAGCCTCCATGACCGTGTTCTGGCTTGCGGAGGCGGTCAGAAACATGACCGGAATGTCTTTCAGCCGTTCAGACTGCCGGATACTTGCGAGCGTGTTGAAGCCGTTCAGCAGCGGCATTTCGATGTCCAGTACTATGCAGTCCACCGGCGGATTGTCCGCATTTCGCAGGTACTCAAGGCATAGCCTGCCGGAGCTTGCAGATACGACCTCAAGATCCTGCTTTCTCAGAATGAATTCACACATTTTGATCGTTATTTTATCGTCGTCAACGACCATTACTCTTTTTTTCATCACATACTCTCCCCAGATGTCCTGCTATTTCCCGGACGGTATATCACCCATGTTTATTTAGTATAACATGTTTCGGATACAATTTCAATAGCAAAGCGTGAATTTTGTCAGATTTGCCCATATACCGCCGGATTTTTTTGGAGTATGCTGAATTGCATTCCGTGTAATGCATGAAAACCGCCGTGCATTACTGTACGGCGGTTTGAAATTATTTGAGAAGCTTTGTCATGCTCTTTCCGGAGATTATCATTGTAGAGCCGTTGTGCAGCAGTGCGGCTGTAGACGGCGGGATAAGACCCGCAGCGCCCAGGATTATCAGTCCTGCATTGAAGCTTACGATGAAGCGGTAATTTGCGTTGATACGCTCCATCAGCGCCGTGCTGAGCTTTCTCAGCGTCACAAGCTCTGAAAGGGAATCGCTGCACAGGGTAACATCAGCGACCTCGCGGGCAATATCGGAGCCACCGCACATTGCAACGGACACATCAGCCGCCGCAAGAGCAGGAGTATCATTAACTCCGTCGCCGACCATGATCACCTTATGTCCCTCGTCCTTGAGCTTGTTGACGAACTCGCTCTTGAACGCCGGAAGTACCTGCGACACATAAGTGTCTATCCCCAGTTCACCTGCGATACGCTTTGCGGCAGGCTCTGCGTCGCCTGTCAGCATGCATACGTGAGTTATTCCAAGTCCGCGAAGCTCTGAGATAACAGCGGCTGCTTCGTCGCGTACCGGGTCGTTGATAACGAGCATTCCGGCGAGCTTTCCGCCGATTGCAAGGAATATGGTGGAGCTGCAATTGCTCTTTTCTTCGATGATCCTGCGGTTTTCGTCCGAAAGCGGGATATTCTCGTCCTCGAAAATAAAGTGAGCCGAGCCGATTATCGCGCGCTGTCCATGCAGGGAAGTAGCTACGCCGTGCGCAACGAGATACTCTACCTCGGCGTGCTCCTCTTCGTGGTTCAGACCCTCTTCGCGGGCACGCTCCACGACGGCGGCGGCTACGCTGTGCGGGAAGTGCTCTTCCAGGCACGCCGCGGTGCGCAGTACGTAATCTCTCGTAAACCCCTCGAACGGAACGATATCCGTTACCTTCGGGCAGGCATTCGTAAGTGTGCCGGTCTTGTCGAAAACTATTGTATCGGCTGCGGCAAAGGCTTCCAGATACTTTCCGCCCTTTACTGCCGTACCGTGCTCCGCAGCTTCTCTCATTGCAGAGATTACCGAGATCGGAGTCGAAAGCTTTATCGCGCAGGAGAAATCAACCATCAGAACTGATATCGCCTTCGTCATGTTTCCTGTAAGCAGGGCAGTCAGCGCAAATCCGAGGAAGCTGTACGGAACTATGCTGTCCGCGAGCTTTTCCGCCTTGCTCTGTATGCCAGCCTTGAGGTTCTCCGACTGGTCGATAAGGCTGATGATCTCCTGGAGTCTGGAGCCGTCCGAGAGCGTGCGCACTTCGATAAGAAGCTTGCCCTCTTCTACGGTAGTGCCGGCAAAAACGCTGTCACCAGACTGCTTATGTACAGGTTCGCTCTCGCCGGTCATCGTGGACTGGTTCACCATTGAAGTTCCGTCGCAAACGGTGCCGTCGAACGGGATAACATTGCCAGTCTGGATAAGCACCTTGTCGCCGACCTTTACGTCGTTGAAAGGTATCTGCTTTGTTCCCTCGGGAGTTTCTACCCATACATTGTCAACGTGCAGTGCAAGCTGCTCAGAGAGCGCGAGCTTTGTGCGCTGACGGGTGTAATCCTCCAGCAGATCAGACAGACCCAGCAGGAACATAACGGACGATGCTGTGGACATATTTCCGCTTAACATGGAAGCGCCTATTGCAGTACCGTCCAGAACTGCTACGTTCATGCGGAACTGGAGCAGATTATCCAGCGCGCGAATCATGTATTTTGAGCAGTTCCAGATCGTGAGCGCCGTTCTTATCGGCAGCGGCAGAAAGCGCATAAGGACGCGCTTTACTACCATTTTTTCAAGGTCTCCGGCAAATTTCGCGTCGGCCTGAGCCACAGCTGGAAGTTCCTTTTCCGGCAGAGCCTTTCTGTCCAGAGATGAGATAGCGTCTATCACAGCCTGACGAGCGCCCTCGCGGTACATTACAAGAATGCTTCCGGAGCGCCAGTTCGCTTCAGCATGATCCACGAATTCAAGACTGCCGAGCATGTCTGCGATTCCGCACGCCTGCTCCTTGGTGAACGCGTAGTCACCGCAGCGGACTCTCAGTCTGCTGTGCGCGTCATAGACCGCGGTGAATTTCATGCGTTATCAGCGTCCTTGTCGAAAAGCTCGTCCTGTGCGTCCTCGCGGATTTTGGAAACCTCTGCTGCTGCCTCGTTGCGGAGCTTCATGCCGCCGGAAACTACCTTAACGCAGCCCTTGTGGAATGTATCGCTCTTGAGGAACTTTACGCCAGCAGTTGCTGCGAGTACGCCGAGTGCGAAGAAGCCGACTTTCTGATTCTTAAATACGTTTTTCATAGTTTTTTGTCCTTTCATTTGTCTGGGCAAAAATATGTACAAGTTAGATTTGTGCAACTTTCTGCCGTATTTCCAGAGTGGATTTATTCTGGTTTATACAAGATTATAGCACCATTTTTTTTGTTTGTCAATACCGATTAAACGGTTAGCTTAAGCTATTTGTACAACTTTTTGCGGGTTAGATATGACTACAATATTGTGTCAGAAATGACTAACCTTATCAGTGCTAACTAACTTAGAAAAGACTAATTTTCAGCGGGGCTTTTTGTCGTAGATCTTATGAAGCTCCTCCCAGGACGGCGCGGAATTTTTCAACTCCATGTAAGCGGAGCACTCAACGCCGGAATTGCTCATTATCTCGTCCATCTTGACTGCAAGTCCCTCCATCTCCGAAACCGCGTGTCTGCAATGGTCGGTCGCTGCCATTTCGCCAAGCTTCGTGTGGCACATGATGTTAAGCATAACGCTCATCATATTGCGCTTTGCTCCGGGTCTGTAGTACGCGTCCTCCCCGACGGGTCTTACCTGGCAGCCGGATTTTTTGAGAGCCTCGAACACGCTTGACGTTGCGTCGAACAGCATTTTACGCTGTTTTCCGGTGGATTTTCTGAGGTCGCAGCCGACTATGTAGCACAAGCGGCACAGCGGGACGATAAACGCTGCGTGGCATTTGTACCAGGAGTCCATGTCGTCCATCCATTTTACCTTGAATGCAGTGCCCTCGAATGCGCCGTTCACAAGGGTTGTGACCTCTGCCGGTATTTCTTCGCCCAGTCCGCCTATGACGATGCCTTTTCCCGCCGACAGCGTTTCAGTGTAATCATCATAGCGGTTTCCGCCGGAGCCCTGGAATCCGAAAAGTACGGTTTTTCCGCCGGCGTCGATTATCTGCTTCTTCATCTCCGGCGCAGACATGTTGTTACCGACCAGTATTACCGCGGTGCAGTCAGCGGAGCCAAGCGTACTGAGCAGGTTCCACTGCTGTTCGTGCTGCATGACGGAGAAAGCGAGGTCAAAGTGCTCCTGCGGGATCTCGCCAACTGCACGTGGCTTGTCCGTCAGTATCTGCTTTTTCCCGTGCGGCTTCGTGCGGAGTCCGTATTTCTGAAGTTCTTCAAGGCGCTTGCCGCGGGCAAGGACAGTTACTTCGTGTCCTTTCAGACATAATGTGTGAATGAGCAGGCTTCCGATAACTCCGGAGCCGCAGACCAGTATCTTCATTATAAATTCCTCTAGGTTAGTTTAAACTTACGTAATGATTATAGCACTGTTTATATGATTTGTCAACGATGTAATTAATTCGGACAAATGCGGAATAATGTGTTGACAATCTGCACAGAATAGGCTATAATAAAAGTCAAATGTAATGGAGGTGCAGTATGCTGGAGAATTTACCCAAACACGAAGCGTTCAGACTGGCAGACCAGGTCAGCAGACGGAAATATCAGGTGTGCAGCAAATCCCTGTGCAGCATTCCCGGCGCGGAGATAACGCTTCTTGCGTTCGACGGCGGCGAGGGCGTGAGCGCGGAGCAGTATTCCGGTGACACGCTTTACACGGTGCTTGACGGAGCGTGCAGCATTGAGCATAGCCGTTCGGAGGAACTTTCGACGGGGGAGAGCATAGTGTTTCCCGAGGGCTGCGAGCATTCCCTGAGCTGTACCGAGCCATTCAGAATTTTGCAGCTTACAGTAAACAAATGAGATAGAAAAATGGATAAGCTTATCACACACATTCCTCATAAGGAAGCAATCGCGCTGAAAGACCAGATAGATTACGAACCTGGACAGGTCGCTTCAATGACGCTGGTAAATCAGCCGCAGATCGGCATGACGCTGTTCGCGTTCGACCAGGGAACCAAAATCGGTACGCACGCAGCGCCCGGCGACGCAATTCCTACGATACTCGAGGGCGAGGCTGAAATAACGATAAGTGGCACGAAATACACCGTAAAGGCAGGCGAGAGCATCGTGATGCCCGCCGGCGAGCCGCATTCGCTTGTAGCGCTTACCCGCTTCAAGATGCTTCTGGTTCTTGTAAAGGCATAATTACAAAAAAAGGCGCTTCGGCGTTTTTTTTATTGACAAATGTCTATCAGCGTGGTATAATCGTATTAGTCTAAGCTAACGTAAGGAGAAACTAGAATGTCAAAGAAGAAAAAGATGATTATATGCTTTATTTTCGGTATGCTGGGCTGTCTGTGCTTTGGCGGCGGAGACTGGCTGATGGCGTACGGAGCTTTCGAGCATACCGGGAGCATATGGTGGCTGACGCAGGGAGTGGCAAACATCAGCAGTGCAAGGAACAGCGCAGCGATGGCACTGTCATTTCCGGGAATAATATTTTACGCTATCGGATTGTTCGGAGCTGCCGGGGGGATAAAGGACAGCAAGGAGCGCAGGATATACCGTATACTGAATATATTCGGACTTACGCCGTGGCTGTGCCTGCATATTTTTTATGTGGAGCTGCTGAATACATACGCTGTAATGTATCAGAACGGGCTTTCAGCAAGCGCTGATATTGTATGCGAGGGAGTATTCGGCAACTTGTCGTGGATAATAATACTCAGCGAAGCCCTCATGCTTCCGCCGTTCATTTACTGGATATATCTGCAGATACGTGGCAGGACGTATTTCCCGAGAATGTTCGTGCTTTCGCCGGGGAATGTGCTGTTTACCTATGCGATACTGTACGTAGTTAAAATGCTCCTGCCGGAAAGCGCGTTCCGCGTAGGCTTTACCAACGGACTTATGAGCGAGAGCATGATATTCTGGTTTGCATGGCTGCTGATATTCACATGCAGGAACAAGGGCGGTATTCTTGACGGAGAAAAAACTCTGACCATACTCCCATAAATATAAGCCGTCTGCTGAAAACAGGCGGCTTTTTTGAACGATTTTGAATGAAATATCCCCGGATATCGTCCGGGGATAAATTTTTATTTGCTGAATGAAGCCATCAGCTCGTTCAGCGGGATATTCAGATACTTTGCGATCGTGATGAGCTCGATATCTGTGATAAAGCGCTGTCCGGATTCCATGCGCTGTACGGCGTTCTTATCAATGATAAGACCCATCTCGTTAAGGTCGTCAGCGACCTGGCGCTGAGAAATGCCGCGTGCCTTGCGCACCTCGTGCATCTTTAAGCCAACGAGATTTTTGCGTCCATCAGCCTGGTTTTTGAACATAGTGTATGAACCTCCTGTCATTGCTGTTGTTCATTCATTATACACCATAAAATCTAAAAAATCAATACCTAAATTGATGTTTTATTGAAATCATATGATATTTTTGTGAAAACAATATGGCAGTTTTCAGAAACCGTTAAACGCCGTCATTCAGCGAATGATAAGTGTACTATATTAATAGTGAATTGCAGAACCATACGAATTAAAACGCGGGCTTCAAATTGTGTCATTTTAGCAACACTTAATTGCTGACACTGATTTAATGTAAGCACAGCAGACAAATGTCATGATTGTTATTAAACTGCTTTGAATGCTTTTTAACGCATGCGAGTATTATAACATATTTAAATATATATGTCAAGCAGAAAATGATATATTGACAAAGTTCGTCTGTTGTTGTAAAATAGATATCTGGGGTGAAATGATGAATCAGCTTAATATTTTCCTTGAACATATATACGAAGCGTGCACGCAGAGCGGCGTGGATTTTCCGGAGATGCTGACCGAGGCACGTACGATGGGTTATTCGGGTCTGGAGTGTGACCTCTGGCGCCTGGACGACCGCAAGTTACTTGAAGTCCTTGACGGCTGCGGTATCAAAGCGGCTTCCGTTTACGGACATTATGACCTTGCTCACGACACGCCGGAAATCACATTGGAAAAGGCGTCGCGCCACCTGGAGTCCGCGGCGTATTTCAGGGCGGACAAGATATTAGTCATTCCGGGTTTTTTCCGACCGGAGGACGACCGTGACGTATTCTTTGCACGCACCTGCGAGCAGCTTTCGGTTATCTGCGCTTTAGCGAAAAAATACGGAATTACAGTGACTGTAGAGGATTTCGACGATGTGAATTCCCCTTGCTGCAATACCGCAGGGCTTGAACGTCTGCTGTGCAGCTCAGAGGGACTGCGCTGGACATTCGATATCGGCAATTTCGCGTATGTGTGCGAGGAGCCAGCCAAGGCTTATGCGCGGCTGGGTAAGTACCTGTCGCACGTCCACATAAAGGACAGAAGCCGTGACGTGTCCAGGGCGTTCCCGGACGGAAGCAACGTCAAGGCTGATGTTTCCGGGAACATGATGTACCCATGCGAGTGCGGGGAAGGGTATGTCGGCGCAGAACAGCTGGTCAAGCAGCTGATATCCGACGGATACACGGGGGATTTTTCAGCGGAGCATTTCGGCGCGGTAAATCAGCGTGAATACATGCGGCGTTCGTCTGCGAATATTTTGAAATGGATAGGGGAATGTAAATGATAAGAGTACTTGTCTGGAACGAATACCGGCATGAAAAGTTACAGCCGCCGGTAGCCGGAATATATCCCCGCGGGATTCACGCGGCGATAGGGGAGTATCTGACGCAGTTCCCGGATATGAGCGTTAAACTTGCCTCCCTTGACGACCCGGAACAGGGACTGAGCGAGGAAGCGCTTTCTGACACGGACGTCCTTATCTGGTGGGGACATATGGCTCATGACGAGGTGAGCGACGAAGCCGTGGAGCGCGTGTGCCGCCATGTAAATTCCGGCATGGGATTTATTCCGCTTCACTCCGCGCACCACAGCAAGGTTTTCAAAAGGCTCTGCGGAACGTCGTGTAATCTGAAATGGCGCCATGGCGACCGGGAGCGCGTATGGACGGTAATTCCGTCGCACCCTATTGCGCAGGGAATTCCGGAGCATTTTGAGCTTGCCCGGGAGGAGATGTACGGCGAGCCGTTCGATATCCCGACTCCGGACGAGGTGGTGTTTATGGGCTGGTTCGCCGGGGGAGAGGTGTTCCGCAGCGGAGTGACCTACAGACGCGGCGCGGGCAGGATATTCTATTTTCAGCCCGGCCACGAGGAGTACCCGACGTTCCATGACAGCAACGTTCTGCGCGTGATAGAAAACGCGGTACGCTGGGCGGCTCCGGCGGAAAATGCCTCGCAGATAGAGTGTACAAATCCCGATGCACTGGAGGTGTGAATGATGTTCAAGCTTGATGATACAGTCAGGATCAAAAAGACCGGCGTTATCGGCACTATAACCGATATCAGCTGTGCCGGAGGACATACGATGTATGTCATTGATACCGACGACGGTGACGATGAGGAAGATACTTTCGGTTCAATGACCGCGGTTTTCTACTGCGGCGAGGACGAACTGGAAAAGGCGTAAGCGGTACCGCTCCTAAACGGGGCGGTATTTCTTTGCTGAAAATCGACCTGACAAAGGCATGCACGTAGTGTCATAGCACCGCGTTTTTCGGCAACATGCTGAATTTTGCCGCAATATGCGAAAAAAAGCAGAAAACATGTTGACATTATGACGGAATTGTGATAAATTAATTAAGTGTATTCGGTTTGTTGTGTACGTCTGTGTAATGAACAGGACACAATTTCCATAAATGAAAGGCGTTTGTAATAATGGCAAAGTATAATGTGGTTATCGTCGGCGCAGGTCCTGCGGGAATTTTCACCGCACTGGAAATGCTCCGCAAGGGTTCCCAGAAGAAAATACTGATCGTCGAAAAGGGCGTTTCAGTCGAGAAAAGAGCCTGTCCCAAGGCTAAGACAAAGGTTTGCATGAACTGCAAGCCCTATTGTCACATAACCACCGGATTTTCCGGAGCCGGCGCGTTCTCGGACGGAAAGCTGTCGCTTTCCTGCGAGGTAGGCGGAAATCTGCCGGAGCTTATCGGCGAGCAGCTCGCGCAGGAGACTATCGACTATACAGATAAGATCTACCTGGAGTTCGGCGCTGATCCCCATGTCGAGGGCGTAAGCGATCCCGACAAGATACGCGAGATACGCAAAAAAGCGATCAACGCGAATCTGAAGCTCGTTGACTGCCCGATACGCCACCTGGGTACTGAGATGGCACATCAGCTGTACCTGCGTATCGAAAAGTACCTGCTTGAGCACGGCGTAGAGATAATGTTCTCCACCCGCTGCGAGGATATAATCATCAAGGGCGACGAGTGCACCGGAGTGATCGTAACTGACAACAAGGGCGAAAACCGCCAGGAGATCGCCGCTGACAGCATCGTCATCGCTACCGGAAGAAAGGGTGCTGACTGGCTGGAGCGTACCTGCGAGAGCCATGCCATCGCACACCAGCCTGGCACTGTTGACATCGGCGTACGCGTCGAGGTACGTAACGAGGTCATGGAGGAAGTAAACGCGGTTCTGTATGAGTCCAAGCTCATCGGCTATCCGCTGCCGTTCAAGAACAAGGTGCGTACGTTCTGCCAGAACCCCGGCGGATTCGTCAGCCAGGAGAACTACGACAACGACCTTGCTGTCGTAAACGGACATTCCTATAAGGATCTGAAATCCGACAATACCAATCTTGCGATACTCTGTTCGCACAATTTCAGCGTTCCGTTCAATCAGCCGATAGAGTACGCGCAGAAGGTTGGCGAGCTTACCAATATGCTGGGCAACGGTCACATCATGGTACAGCGCTTCGGCGATATCCTCGATGGTAAGCGCACCTGGGCGAAGGAGCTTAACTTCTCCAATGTAAAGCCCACGCTTCCGGACGCTGTTGCAGGCGACATCACCGCCGCAATGCCTTACCGCACAATGACCAATATCATCAACTTCATCAAGGCTGTTGACTGCGTAGTTCCCGGATTTGCGAGCCGTGAAACGCTGCTCTATTCGCCGGAGCTGAAATTCTACAGCAACCGCATAAAGATGGACGAGCATTTCAATACAAATATAAAGGGGCTGCACTGCCTGGGCGACTCCAGCGGCTGGACCAGAGGACTTATGATGGCGTCCGTTATGGGCGTACTTATGGGCAGAGAGCTGACAGAGAGGTAAGCGGAGATGGAGCTTTTAAAGGACAGGATAAGAAAAGACGGCGTTATCAAGGAGGGAAATGTCCTCAAGGTGGACAGCTTCCTCAATCACCAGATGGACATTGCGCTCATCAACGAGATGGGCAAGGAGTTCCGCAGACTTTTCCCGGATAAGAGCATAAACAAGATACTCACGATAGAGGCTTCGGGAATCGGTATCGCGTGCATTACCGCGCAGTACTTCAACTGCCCCGTGGTGTTCGCGAAAAAGACCCAGAGCATCAACATCGACGGCGAGGTTTATTCCACGCAGATAAAGAGTTTCACTCATAACCGTACATACGATGTTATCGTGAAGAAGGCGTTCCTGTCACCCGAGGACAATATCCTCATCATCGACGACTTCCTTGCGAACGGCTGTGCGCTGCTGGGACTTATAGATATCGTGAATCACGCGGGCGCTAAGATCGCCGGTGCCGGAATCGTCATCGAAAAGGGCTGCCAGTGTGGCGGAGAACTTGTCCGCAGCCAGGGCATACGCGTTGAGTCCCTGGCAATAATAGACACGATGGATCCCGTGAACGGCTGCACGTTCCGCGACGATCCCAAGAACTGATTTTGACGGCAAGTCCGTTGAAATAAAAAAGGACTGCGAAAACCGCAGGAAACAGGCAGAAATGCCACAGAATTAGGGAGGAACTAAAACCAATGAAGAAGAAATTACTGGCTGCCCTCATGGCAGCAGCAATGCTGCTCACCGGCTGCTCCGGCAACGGCGGCACAAGCAGCGATGCAGGCAACTCCGAGAGCGGTGCGAACACTACCGTTAAGGCTGGTTTCGTTTACATCGGCAAAATCGACGACGGCGGCTACACCCAGGCTCACGACCAGGGCAGACTTGCCATCGAGAAGATGGGCGTTGAGACCGCTTACGTTGAGGACGTAGCAGAGACCGTTTCTGACGCTTCCGAAGCTATCCGCACCCTTATCGACGAGGGCTGTAACCTTATCTATACCAACTCCTTCGGATTCATGGAAGCTACAGTTGCTATGGCTAAGGAGTACCCGGACGTTAAGTTCGCACACTGCTCCGGCTACCAGAGAAGCGACAACATGTCCACCTACTTCGGCAAGGTATACCAGGCACGTTATCTCGCAGGTATCGTTGCAGGAATGAAGACCGAGAAGAACTACATCGGTTATGTTGCAGCCAAGGGTATCCCAGAGGTTATCCGTGGTATCAATGCATTCACACTGGGCGTACAGTCCGTAAATCCCGACGCTAAGGTAGAGGTCGTATTCACTGATACATGGTATGATCCTTCCGTTGAGAAGCAGGCAGCAATGGAGCTTCTGAACAAGGGCGTTGACGTTATCGCACAGCACCAGGATACCACCGCTCCGCAGGTAGCTGCACAGGAGAAAGGCGCATACTGCATCGGCTATAACTTCCCTACTCCCGACGCTGCTCCCGACGCTTACCTCACCGCAGCATGCTTCAACTGGGCAACATTCTACACTGACGACTGCCAGAGAGCAATCGACGGCACATGGACCAGCCGCGCATACTGGGAGGGTCTCGCAGCAAATATGACTTACCTTGACGATCTGTCCGCACTCTGCGCAGAGGGCACACAGGAGAAGGTTGACGCTGCAAAGGCTTCCATCATCGACGGCTCCTTTGACCCGTTCACCGGCCCGCTCTACGACCAGGACGGCAACCTCAAGGTTGAGGATGGCGTAAGAATGACCGACGACGAGATCTGGAACATGGATTGGTTCGTACAGGGCGTTACTGGTACTATCCCCTCCAGCAACTAATTTGTAATAATACAGGCAGACGCAGGCTGCAAAAGGTCTGCGCTCTGTTTGTTTTCACGAGCGGTGCAGAGATGTGCCGTTTGTGAAAGCAGGCAGACTTTTTCAGGAGGTAACAATGGCTGAACCGTATATAAGGCTTAAAAATATCTGCAAGAGCTTCGGTCCCGTACAGGCGAACAAGAACGTGTCACTCGAGGTAAACAAGGGTGAGATACTTGCGCTGCTTGGTGAGAACGGCTCCGGTAAGAGTACGCTGGTAAACATGCTCAGCGGAATTTATACTCCGGACAGCGGTGAAATACTCATCAACGGAAAGCAGGTTGTGTTCCATTCGCCCAAGGATGCTATCAAGGCGGGTATAGGAATGATACACCAGCACTTCAAGCTGATCGACGTTCTTACCGCGGCTGAGAATATAGTCATCGGGCAGGAGAAGAGGGTATTCCTCAACCACAAGAAAATGGCTGAGCGCATTACAGAGCTGAGCCAAAAGTACGGCGTAAACATTGACCCTAACAAGAAAGTATACGATATGTCCGTCAGCGAAAAACAGTCGGTGGAGATAATGAAGATACTCTACCGCGGCGCGGACGTGCTTATACTTGACGAGCCGACGGCGGTGCTCACTCCGCAGGAGATACGCGCTCTGTTCGATATCCTGCGTGAAATGAAGGAGCAGGGCTGCTGCATTATAATCATAACTCATAAGCTGGCGGAGGTAATGGAAATATCCGACCGCGTGACGGTGCTCCGCAAGGGTGAGTCAATCACGACCGCAGTAACTGCGGATTCCACTCCGCAGGAGCTGACTGAAATGATGGTCGGCAGCGCGGTTTCACTTGATATCGACTGTCCCAATGAGAAGCTCAGCGACAGCCCGATACTTTCAGTCAGCGGACTGTCCAAGAAGTCGTTTGAGGGCGTTGACCTGCTGCACGATATGTCGTTCGACCTTTACGGCGGAGAGATACTGGGCGTAGCCGGAATCGCCGGCAGCGGACAGAAGGAGCTTTGCGAGATAATCGCCGGACTTATGAAAGCCGACGGCGGCTCTGTGAAGTTCGACGGAAATGAGATCCTCGGGCTGTCACCGCGTGCAATACTGCGCCACGGAATAAGCATGAGCTTTATCCCGGAGGACAGACTTGGCATGGGACTTGTAGCCGGAATGAGCGTAATGAACAACGTTATTCTGAAAAGCTATAATCGCAACCGCGGTCCGTTCCTTGACAGAAAATTCTCGAAAACCCTTGCCGAGCAGATAGTAAAGGACTTTGATATTTCCACGCCGTCCGTGTCGCATGAGGTAAAGAAGCTTTCCGGCGGTAATATCCAGAAGGTGCTTCTTGGACGTGAGATATGGCTGGCACCGCGCGTTCTTATAACTGCATATCCGGTGCGCGGACTTGATATCGGCGCTTCCTACAACATTTATCGCGTTCTGAATGAGCAGAAGAAAAAGGGCGTTGCAGTGCTGTTCATCGGTGAGGATCTTGACGTGCTCAAGAGCATCTCTGACCGTCTGATGGTTATTCACGACGGGGAAGTGGTGGACATAGTTGACCCGCGCCAGGTAACAAAGGAAGATATAGGCATGATGATGCTCGGACATAAGCCGGGCGAAGAGGGAGGCGAGGCAGTATGAGAATAGCGGACAGAATTCACATCACCAAGCGCTCCGGTGCCTCGGGAAAGGCAATGGCGCTGACCCGTATCGCGGCGATAGTCATTGCGCTGCTTGCTTCCGGACTGGTCATGCTGTGTATGGGCTACAATCCGCTGGAGGTTTATAAACGCATAGTCACGGCGTCGCTTTCCAGCTACAGCCGCTTTGGCGAAACGATAAACAAGACGATACTTCTGACGATGCTTTCGCTCGGAATTTCAGTCGCATTCAGAATGAAGTTCTGGAACATTGGCGCTGAGGGTCAGCTTTATATGGGAGCGTTCGGCGCG
>Ga0129310_1001458_pt1 | contig 20663 bp, 22 predicted proteins | sample Go1ome_2_FD_94433 | JGI IMG/M metagenome (GOLD analysis project Ga0129310, IMG submission 94433) | Western lowland gorrila individual fecal microbial communities from Wisconsin, USA - Go1022A metagenome | ecosystem: Host-associated > Mammals > Digestive system > Large intestine > Fecal | place...
CTAAATAGCCTACACCATAAAGCATAAGCATAGGAATGGCCATCATGCACTGACTGATAATATCCGGCGGGGTAAGCAGGGCACCAATAACAAAGCATACAAGGATGACAATGCGGAATTTAGCTGCCAGCATATCTGAGGTAATAATTCCCAGCCATGCCAAAATCATCATAATTAGTGGCATTTCAAAGAGCATTCCAAAGGGAAGCACAAAGGTGATAATGAAGTCAAAATAGCTTCCAGCAGACAAAAATGGCTGGAAGTCAGCACTGCCCATGCCCAGAAAGAAATTCATGGCTAGAGGCAATACCAATTTAAAGGAAAATAGCAGGCCTGCCACAAACAGCAGTACAGAAACTGGCACCAGTATGGACAGCAGCAATCTTTCCCGCATGGTAAGAGCTGGGAGAAGAAAGGCCCAGGCCTGATAAAAGATAATAGGCAAGGCAAATAAAAAGCCTGAAAAGATAGTTACCTTTACATAGACAAAGAAAGCCTCTGCTGGCTGCATATAATAAAGCTTGCCAGCTGGCTCCAAAAGAAAGGCCATAATCTCATCCAGAAAATTGTAGGCTACAGCAGCACCTATGGCTACTGCCAGCAGGCTGTACAAAATACGTTTGCGCAGCTCTGTCAGATGTCCCAATATGGTCATATCCTCACTGGCATCCTGCTGAATGGGCTGGTGGCTTTCTGTAGGCAGTGGATGCTGTTCATTTGAAGTATCTGCCATCTTATTATGCCTTTTTGTCTGTATTATCAGTGGACTTCTTTTCCTCTTCTACAGTAACATTCTCAACGATGTTTTTCTCTGCATTGCGGAACTCTCTTATACTCTTGCCCAACGCTCTGCCTACATCTGGCAGCTTGCCAGGGCCAAATACTACCAATGCGATAACCAAGATAAGAATCAGCTCGGTAACACCAATTCCACTAAACATAATATTTCTCCTTTCGCAAATCAAAATATCTAACGGCTCTTATTATAACACAGTCCGTTGTATTATACCTAATATAATTTTTTGGATAAATTTGCGGCGTATGTATTGCTTTCAATTAGCAAAAGTAATATTATTTATGTATGTGTATAAATGATAGCTATTCTAGGAGATGATGTTATTTCTGTTGTTGCTGATATTGAAAGAGAAAAGAATATCACAAAAGCTGAGCTTCAGTATTTGCTGGAGGGAAATGAAAGAGAGCTTCTAGGGCAGAGAGCGGCAGCAGTAAGGCAGGAGATTTATGGTCAGGCTGTTTTTATTCGGGGACTTATTGAATTTACCAATTACTGCAAGAATAACTGTTATTATTGCGGTATCCGCCGAGGTAATAATCTGGCTGAACGCTATCGCCTTACGGAGGAAGAAATTCTTGCCTGCTGTCAGGAAGGCTACAGACTAGGTTTTCGCACCTTTGTGCTTCAAGGTGGAGAGGACGAATATTTCACAGATGCTAGAATGTGTCATATTATTCGCAGTATTAAGGAACAGTACCCTGACTGTGCTATAACCCTTTCCATTGGGGAAAAAAGCCCTGAAAGCTACCAGCAGTATTTCCAGGCTGGTGCTGATAGATACCTGTTGCGGCATGAAACTGCCAATGAAGCTCATTATGGACAGCTGCATCCTGCTGAGATGTCCTTGCAGCATCGCAAGGAGTGCTTATATACTCTTAGAGATATAGGCTATCAGGTGGGAGCAGGCTTTATGGTAGGCTCTCCGGGGCAGACTGTGGATACCCTGTATGAAGATTTGCAGTTTCTCAGGGACTTAAAGCCTCATATGGTAGGTATAGGGCCATTTATTCCCCAGCATGAAACCCCCTTTGGGCAAAAGACTGGGGGAACTGTGGAAATGACAGTAACCCTGCTGTCCATAATAAGGCTATTACTGCCCCATGTACTTTTGCCAGCTACCACAGCCTTGGGAACCATTGATCCTATAGGCAGGGAAAAGGGGCTGCGGGCAGGCGCTAATGTGGTAATGCCAAATCTGTCCCCAAAATCAGTGCGGAAGAAATACGCATTATATGATGCCAAAATCTGTACTGGAGAAGAAGCAGCTGAGTGTATCAACTGTTTAAAAAATCGTGTAGAAAGTACCGGTTATACGGTAGTCTGCGATCGCGGAGATTACAGACCATAGGAGAGAGTAAAATGTATGATGTAAAATCCATGAAGGCAGAGGAGTTTATCTCTGACGAGGAAATTCAGGCAACCCTGAAATATGCTGACGAAAACAAGGACAATATGGAGGTTGTGGATAAGATTATTGCCAAGGCTAAGCTGGGCAAGGGACTTACCCACCGGGATGCTTCCGTACTTTTGGCCTGTGACAATGAGGCCAAGTTAAAGGAAATCTATGATTTGGCTCGTCAGATTAAGGAGGATTACTACGGCAATCGTATTGTGCTGTTTGCCCCATTGTATCTTTCCAATTATTGTGTCAACGGCTGTCTGTATTGCCCTTATCATGCCAAGAATAAGCACATCAGCCGCAAGAAGCTGACTCAGGATGAGATTCGCAAGGAAGTTATTGCCCTGCAGGATATGGGCCACAAACGCCTGGCTATTGAGCTGGGAGAGGATCCTGTAAACAATCCTATTGAATATGTGCTGGAATCCATCAACACTATTTATAATATTAAGCATAAGAACGGTGCTATCCGCCGTGTTAATGTAAATATTGCTGCTACCACTGTGGAGAACTACAGAAAGCTCCATGAAGCAGGCATTGGTACATATATCCTGTTCCAGGAAACCTATAACAAGGAAGGCTATGAAAAGCTGCATCCAACTGGACCAAAGCATGATTATGCTTATCACACTGAGGCTATGGATAGAGCTCAGGCAGGCGGTATTGATGATGTAGGCTTAGGTGTACTTTTCGGCTTGCAGATGTATCGCTATGAATTTGCCGGCCTGTTGATGCATGCTGAGCATCTGGAGGCTGTTCACGGTGTAGGACCACATACCATTAGCGTACCTCGTGTCAAGAAAGCAGACGATATTGATCCAAATGCCTTTGACAATGGTATCAGTGATGAAATGTTTGAGAAGATTATTGCTTTGATTCGCGTGGCTGTTCCATATACTGGTATGATTATTTCCACCCGCGAGGGCAAGGCTGTGCGGGAAAAGGCTTTGGAATTTGGTATTTCCCAGATAAGCGGCGGTTCCCGTACCAGCGTAGGCGGTTATGTGGAGGAGGAGCCAGAGGATGATAACTCTGCTCAGTTTGATGTTAGTGATAGAAGAACTCTGGATCAGGTAATCAGCTGGCTGATAGATTTGGGCTATGTACCAAGCTTCTGTACAGCCTGCTATCGTGAGGGACGCACTGGTGACAGATTTATGTCCCTGTGCAAGAGCAAGCAGATCCTGAATTGCTGCCATCCAAATGCTCTGATGACCTTGAAGGAATATCTGGAGGATTATGCCAGCGAGGAAACCAAGGTAAAGGGCATGGCCATGATTAATGAGGAATTGCAGAAGATTCCAAATGAGAAGGTTAGAAGAATTGCTGCTGAGCATATTGCTGATATTAGTGGTGGCAAGAGAGATTTCAGGTTCTAATTATGGCAGAATTAAATGAAGTACCCAATGCCAATCGTCTGCATATTGGCATTTTTGGCAAAACCAATAGCGGTAAGTCCTCCCTGCTGAATATTATTACTGGTCAGAGCACCTCCATTGTTTCTGATGTGGCAGGCACCACTACAGATGTGGTGTACAAGGCTATGGAAATCAATCCCCTGGGGCCTTGTGTCCTTATGGATACAGCAGGCTTAGAGGATAATACGGCTTTAGGTGCTCAGCGGCTGGAGAAAACTCAACTGGCTATGGACAAGGCAGATATGGCCATTATTGTTTTTCCAGCAGATGGCAGACAGGATTTTGCTTCTGAGCTGCAGCTTCTGGCTAGGTTCCGGCAAAAAAATATTCCTGTGCTTTGTCTGATAAATGATTTTTCTGACAATAAAGAAGCCGTGGCTGATTTGCAGACCAGATTGGCAGAGAGATTGAAGGACAGCAAGATAAAAGCTGTGGTGGCAGATTGCAGTCATGCTGGCAATATAGATGAGCTACGTATGGCTCTGGCTAGCTTAATGCCAGAGGATTTTGACACAGAATATATTACTGGGCGGCTGGTGTCTGAGGATGATGTGGTGCTGTTGGTAATGCCCCAGGATATTCAGGCACCTAAGCGACGGTTGATTTTGCCCCAGGTTCAGACTATTAGAGAGCTGTTGGATAGAAAATGCCTTGTTATCAGTGCTACAGCAGATAAATACCAGCAGGCTCTGTCACAGCTAAAGACAGCTCCTAAGCTGATAATTACCGATTCTCAGGTTTTTAAATATGTTTATGAGCATAAACCAGCAGAAAGCTGTTTAACTTCCTTTTCCGTACTTTTTGCAGCCTATAAGGGGGATTTGGCCTACTACATTGAGGGAGCAAAGCATATAGACAGCTTGACAGAAAACTCCAAGGTGTTGATTGCGGAATGTTGTACTCATGCTCCTCTGCAGGAGGATATTGGCCGTGTGAAGATTCCAGCTCTCCTGCGGAAGCGTTTTGGAGCCAAGCTGCAGGTGGATGTGGTTAGCGGCACTGATTTTCCTGAAAATTTGTCAGCCTATGATTTAATTATTCAATGTGGCGGCTGTATGTTTAATCGGCAGTTTATTATGACCAGGATAGAAAAAGCAAAGGCCGAAGCTGTACCTATGACAAATTACGGCATTACCATTGCTTATTTAACAGGAATTCTGGACAAAATTTCATTTTAGGGGTAATATATACTAAGTATGGTATTAGCCGTATTAGTTATTTAAAGATGGAGACATGATGATATACTCGTTGTGGTGTATATCATCATGTCTTTATGTTGAACATTACAAATAATTTACAGCTTCATGGTGGTATATATTTTTTTAATAATTCCATAAATATGAAATATTTTTTATAATTATTCAATAGTGGTAAAATAATAAATGTAAATTATTGTGTGTTTTTATATTATTGTGTTAGGCGAAAAATAAGGAGAGTTTGTATGACTAACAAAATATCTCGGCGCAAGTTTTTAAAGGTTGTGGCTGGGTCTGGCGTAGTCGGCTTTGGCGTAATGGCAGCCGGCTGCAAGGGTGATCCATCAGGAGCCCAGGGATGGATACCTGATCAGTATCAGGGAAAAGGCGACTTCCCTGTAAACCTGAAAGGCCGTGTGGCCATTAGCCAGGATAACCCATCTATCGAGCGAGATGATGAGAAGTGTATTCTGTGTGGTCAGTGTGTAGAGGCCTGTAAGAATGTTATGGGCGTCTATGGTAATTACCCATTTCCATTGAAGAATGAAGTGGCCTGTGTAGGCTGCGGTCAGTGCACCATTGCCTGTCCTTCCGGTGCTATTACTGAAAAGCGTAATATTCAGGATGTATTGGCAGCTATTGATGATGATAGCAAGCATGTTGTAGTACAGACAGCACCAGCTACCAAGGTTTCTCTGGGCGAGGAATTTGGCATGGAGCCTGGTGCCAGTGTAGGCAAGAAGATGGTTGGTGCCTTGAAGGAGGCAGGTTTTGACGCAGTATTTGACACCTGCTTCTCCGCTGACCTTACCATTATGGAGGAGGCCTCTGAGTTTGTACACAGACTTACCAAGGCCAAGGATGAAATCCCACATCTTACCTCCTGCTGCCCTGGCTGGGTTAAATACTGTGAGTATTTCTATCCAGAGCTTATGCACAATCTGTCCACCTGTAAATCTCCCCAGAATATGATGGGTGCTACCATCAAATCCTTCTATGCAGAGAAGAAGGGCATTAAGCCAGAGAACATTATCAATGTATCCATTATGCCTTGTACCGCCAAGAAGTTTGAGGTAGGCCGTGAGGAACTGCAGGTTGATGACCAGCGGGATATGGATTATGTATTGACTACCAGAGAGCTGGCAGTATTGCTGAAGCACAAGGGCATTGACCTGAATACTGTAGCTGAAAGCGAATATGATTCCGTATTGGGCGAATCTACTGGTGCCGGCAAAATTTTCGGTGCTACCGGTGGTGTTACCGAGGCAGCTGTTCGTACTGCTTATTATTTGGCAACAGGTTCCAATCCACCAGCTGATTTGCTTTCCTGGCAGCCAGTTCGTGGTATGAAGGCTGTAAAGGAAGCCAATGCAACTATTCCAGGGGTGGGTACAGTGAATATTGCTGTATGTCATGGCTTGGAAAATGCTCGCCAGCTTCTTAATGGTATTAAGGAACATGGCAGCAAGTGGCAGTTTATCGAATTTATGGCTTGTCCTGGTGGTTGCATTGGCGGCGGCGGTCAGCCAAAATCCTCTGTGCCTGATATTAAGCAGAAGCGTATTGCGGCCATTTACAAGGAGGATACCAGCTCTGTAAAACGTTGCAGTCATGATAATGCTGAAATTCAGTCAATTTATAAGGAATTTTTTGGTAAGCCTCTCAGCGAGAAGGCTGAAAAGTACCTGCATACGTCCTTTGTAAACCGTCATGATCGGTTGTTTTGATTGAAAGAGGTGAAATAATGGCTGTTTTAGTAGATATAACAAAATGTATTGGTTGCGATGGCTGCAGTGTTGCCTGCAAAATGTACAATGGCCTGGATTTCAAGGCTAAGCCTCGCAATATCAAGGATGGTCATGTGGAGTTGGACGACAATCGTTGGACCGTGATTCAGGAATTCCATGCGGCCAATGACAAGCTGAGATTTGTCAAGAAGCAGTGCATCCATTGTCTGGAGCCTGCTTGTGCATCTGCTTGCTTCTCCAAGGCTATTCAGAAGGATGAAAAGACTGGTGCGGTTGTATATTATCCTGATTTGTGTGTAGGCTGTCGTTATTGCATGGTAGCATGCCCATATTCCATTCCAAAATATCAGTGGAATGAGCAGTTCCCACAGGTGGCAAAATGTCAGATGTGTGAGTCACGCCTGAGCAAGGGTGATGCACCTGCCTGTGTATCTGCCTGCACAACCGGCGCCTTGATTTCTGGTGATAGAGATGAACTGATAAAGAAGGCTCATGAGATCATTGCTTCTGATAGCCGCTATGTAAACCATGTTTATGGTGAGCATGAAGTAGGCGGTTCTGAGTGGCTGTATATCTCTGATGTACCTTTTGAGGAGCTGGGCTTCAAGCAGGTTAGTGACACTCCTGTTACCAACTACAGCAAGGGCTATCTGTCCAAGGTTCCTTTCTTTGCTGCTGGCTGGGCTTTGTTCCTGGCTGGTCTTACTTATTACAATCATCGTGTAGAGAAAAACAAAAAAAATCAGGATGATGAGAACAAGGATAAGGAGGACTAAGCATGAAGGTAAAGGTATATAAATGTTTTAGAATTTTGGGCTGGGACTTTACCATAACTCCAACCCGATTCGTGCTGACTGGCCTTGTTGCTCTCATGGCAGCTACTGTGTTGCTGAGACTTTTAACTGGCTTTCAGTTTGTAACTAATTTGACTGATGAAACCCCTTGGGGTATGTGGATTGCCTTTGACGTAATGTGCGGTGTTGCCTTGGCCGGTGGTGGTTATTCCACAGCCTTGCTTGTGCATATGTTCCGCTACAAGCAGTGTGAGGTTGTAGCCCGTGGAGCTTTGCTGACCTCTCTGTTAGGCTATATTCTGGTAATGGCTGGTCTGTTCCTGGATATTGGTCAGTGGTTTAACTTCTGGCGTCCTTTTGTATCCTGGGGTTATACCTCTGTATTGTTCGAGGTATTCTGGTGCATTTCCATGTACACCACTATTCTGAGCTTGGAGTTCTTTGAGATTATTACAGAGCGCGTTCTGGTAAAGAAGCTGCATAGACATATTCTCAAGATTCTGCCTGTTCTGGTAGTAATCGGCTTGGTATTCCCTGTACTCCATCAGTCCTCTCTGGGTGGTCTGTTCCTGATTATGAAGGAGAAGATGTTCCCACTGTGGTGGAGCCAGTTCCTGCCAATCTATTTCCTTATGTCCTCTTTCTTTGTAGGATCTGCTATGGTTTGCGTAGAGACTACCTTGGCAAAAACCGCTTATGGTCATGAGATTCCTCATGAGATTATGCTGAAGCTGACTCGTGTAGGTGCTCGTATCATGTTGGTATATCTTCTGATGAAGATTTATGATCTGTTCTCTATGGATTTGTGGGGTTATGTATTCCAGGGAACTCTCCAGAGTAATATGTACTGCTTGGAGATGCTCTTTGGTATCATCATTCCTATCTGCATTATTGTTAGTCCACTGAGAAAAACTAGAGGCGGTCTGCTGACTTATGCATGGCTTACTGTTTTGGGCGTTATTTTCAACCGTCTGAACTGTGTATTCACTTCCATGTATGAGAGTGGTTCCTATTTCCCAGGTATCGGCGAGATCATCGTCAGCGCTGGTCTGGTATCTCTGGGTATCCTGGTTTACTGCTTCCTGGTTGAGAACTTCAACATCATCGGCAATGCCCGTGCTGTACAGGTTAAGATCGACAAGGATAAGGATATCAAGAACCTTATCTGGGCTCTGCTCCGTACCAAGAGACACTAAATATTTGTTTATAAATAATCTCCATAAGCTAGAAAAATCTGGCTTATGGAGATTTTCTTTTGTATGCAATGGTTTTCTTTGAGGTAATTAGAGAACTGTTACAAATTGGGATTGTAACAGCAGAATATGTTTGATATAATTAGTGTTGAAGTAAAATAGTCCTCTCTCGAAATACAAATATTATTATTTGTATTTCGGGGGGGGGACTTTTGTAGTTTAAACTGTAAGCTGTGGATAAGTAGTGGAGAGATTGTATTATGGTAGAAAAAATAAATAATTTTTTGGAATGTAAATATAAATATCTTGTTTGCTTAGTGGCATTAGGTTATTTTTTTAAACATTATATTTCAGCACTGATAGTAGGGGGGCGCTGGGATTTATATCAGCAAATTGCCATAGCAGATAGATTTTTAGCAGGTCAGGGATTATATTATTCGACTATCGAAGCATCTTCGCCATATTTTCCTGGAGTGTCATTCATATCAATATTGGTGAGTCTTTTTGCTCAGCCATACAGGGATTATATTATGTTATTTATAGCTTCCTTAGTGGGGACTGTATTTGTAATTATGCTTGTTAGGCTTGCTGTAGATTTTGGCTGTAAAAAGCAAACTGCATTGTTTATTATATTTTTGTTATTATATTTAGGCTTTGGCAGTTATCGAGGCTATATGCGCGAATTTAAAGCAGATTCGTTGGTTTTATTATGTGGAATAGGGATTTGTTATCTGCTAGAGCGCATAGAAGTAAAAAAATATTCCAGACAGCTTTATGAGCTAGCAGGCATATTTATATTAGGTTTGCTGATGGACATTACGAAACAGCAGGCAGTGTATGTAAATACTGGTCTAATAATATACACTATTTTCTATCTAACAGGTTCATGGAAAACTAAGGGGAAGATTGTTGCTGCTTTATTTGCAGCAGGCTGTGTGGCATTGGGAATAATTTTTTCTATACCAGATATAGAAATTATAACCATAACAAATTTAAAGGATATGCCATATCACTTCCTTAAAAATATATTTTGGTCTATGGGAAATGATTTTAGAGCAAATAAAATCTTTTTCGTATCATCGATATACTGCATGTTTCTTTTATACACCGGTCGAGTAAAGCTAAATTCAATAATGAAAAAATGGTTATTAATATCCATAATATTTGGGGCTGCTCAAATTGTTGGTGGGTGGAAAACTGGAGGTAATGCTGGTAACTATGAAGTGGGAATGGCATGTTTTTTGCCTTTTGCAGCATTAGCAGTAAATTATATTTTTGAGCAAATAAAATTGTCATATGCTAAGGTTGCCGTTGGACTATTGGGGATTTTTATAAGTGTCACCAGCATGGTTAATATTGGTCAGGTTTTGATTAGAGATATACCACATAAATTAGTACCTACGATTCACGAGAATAGAATGGTTTCTGAATATCTTTCGCAGCATTGTGAGGGAGAAACTATAATGTACTATTCAGATAGATATATGCAGGTAATAGAGAGTTCTGCTATTCCAGGCATGGACATATATACTGTTCCATCAAATGTAAAGGAATACTGGGACACACGAGGAGATTCCCTCAGAGAAAAGCGTTATAAGTACCTTTATGTAAACAAAGATGTTTTTAAATCTTGGGATGAGGAGAGCATAAAGCATTTTCAGTATGATCCACATTCATTTCAAGCTCTCTTTGACAATTACGAGGAAGTTCAAGATGATAAAATGCCGGATAGTTTAAAGGGACAATTATTTATAGCAAAGTAGGGGTAGTATGTTACAAGAATTAATAAAAATATCCAAATATGCAGGTATGCGAGAAGATTTGGTTCAAGCTGGCGGAGGAAATACTTCTGTCAAGATATCAAAGAATGAGATGCTAATTAAGGCATCAGGTTGTCAGTTAAGTGAGGTTTCCAAAGATTATGGTTATAGCAGGGTATGTTATAGCCAAATAGCGGAATATCTTTCCACACATCAGGATAAAGTTATATCAGAAAAAGATGGAAAAGAGATTTTATCATCAACCTTGCTAGAGGGGATGCGTCCATCTATTGAAACTTTTTTGCATTCTGTTACAGATACAGTAACCATGCATACACATGCTGTTGTTGTAAATGTTTTGGCAGCTAGAAAAAATGGAATGGAAGCATTGAGGCAAATCTTTCCAGAGGCATTGTTTATAGATTATGCAACACCAGGCGTAGATTTAGCACAAAAATATTTTAAGCAGTATACAGAGCAAATGGCAGAGGGAAGAAAAGGCAATATTATATTTTTGAAAAATCATGGGCTGATTATAAGTGGCCGAAGTGCAGATGAAGTTATTACTCTTAACGAGGTTGTTATAAACAAGATTGCAGATTTTATACAGATGGATAATAGTTCATATAGGGATAATTATCTACTTTACCGTACACTAAAAAAATATGATGTTATCTCAGATGATAAAATTGTTTATTTGAGTCATAATACGATATTAAAATCTGCGATACAAAAATATAAGAGTAATGCATGGAAGATAGCTTTTTGTCCAGATTGTTTAGTGTATTGTGGTAGAAAGATATTTGTAGCGCCTCATGATATAGATAAAACGGTAATTGATAAGCACATTGAGGTATACGGTGAACCTGTAGCAATTGTTTTTAGAGATAATATTTTTATAGTGGCAGAAAACATAAAAAAAGCAAAGGAAATAGAAAGCGTATTAGAATTTAGTGCTACTGTAAATATTTATAATGAGGGCAATGATTTAGACTGCCTTTCAACAAAGGAACAAGGGTATTTATTGAATTGGGAATCTGAAAAATATAGAAAAAATATGAAATAACTTGGGGGATAGCTATGCAGATTATTATACCAATGACGGGATATGGTTCTCGCTTTGTTGCAGCAGGTTATAAGGATTTAAAGCCATTGATAAAGGTACAAGGTAAAACCATGTTGGAATGGATTGTACAGGGGATGTATAGCCATGAAGATGAATTCGTTTTTGTATGTCGGGAGCAGCATCTTGAAGAGCGTCCTTGGTTAAGGGAATATCTATCCCAATTGGCTCCTCGTACTGTAATTGTATCTATTAAGAATTGGGAAAAAAAGGGCCCTGTCTATGATGTCCTAAAGGCGGAGAATTATATAAATAAAGAACAGCCGGCCATAATCAATTATTGTGATTTTTATATGGCATGGGATTGGGAGAAGTTTAAATCTGATGTACAAAAAAATGCATGTGATGGAGCAGTGCCATGTTATACGGGATTTCATCCTAATCTTATACCAGAAAAAAATCTATATGCCTCTTGCCAAACAGACAATGAGGATTTTTTGCTTGAAATAAGGGAGAAATATTCTTTTGAAGTCAATAAATTTAAGGCAAAGCATTCTCCAGGTGTTTATTATTTTCGAACTGGGGAGATTATGTTGAAATACTGTCAAAAACTAGTGGACAGCGATGAAAATATCAATGGGGAATTCTATGCCAGCCTTCCATACAATTTTATGGTGCAGGATGGATTAAAGGTATGGATTCCCTGTAATGTAGAATGGTTCTGTCAATGGGGGACACCAGAAGATATGCAAGAGTATTTGTTTTGGACTGACATATGCAGGAGGCTGAAATAAAATGAATATATTGATTCCAATGGCAGGAGCAGGACAACGATTTAAAGATGCAGGATACATAGTCCATAAGCCAGCAATTATGACAACAGATTATCGGGATGGGATAAAAAAACCAATGGTTGTATGTGCAACTATGGATTTACCGGATGTGAAGTCGGATGGTGCTAATGTTATTTATGTAGATAGGGATTTTCATAAGACTGATGGTGTAGAAGCGGAAATAAAAAAATATATGCCCGAATGTAAATTTATAACAACCAATTGTCTTACTGATGGACAAGCCGCAACATGTTTGCTGGCTGAGGAATATATTAATAATGATTTGCCATTGTTGATAGCAGGCTGCGATAATGGTATGTTATTTGATTTACAGGAATATCGTAGTGAGTGCAGGACATCAGATGTATTAGTCTTTACATACCGTCATAATGAATCAGTAGTGGAAAATCCCAATGCCTATGGCTGGGTAAAGACAGATGAAGATAAGAATATTACGGGCTTATCTATCAAGAAGGCCATATCAGATAATCCTAAAGAAGATCATGCCATTGTTGCAACATTTTGGTTTAAAAAGGGTAGATATTTTGTAGAAGCTGCGAAACAAATGATAGAAGATGATGATCGCATTAACGGTGAGTTTTATGTAGATGAGGTTATCAAGTATACTATATCTATGGGATTACGAGTTCGCGTTTTTGAAATAGATAGATATCTAGGTTGGGGTACACCAAAGGATTATGAAAACTATGAAAAAACATTGGTATATTGGCGTAGTTTTGTAGAAAGTGATTACTTTATAGGGATGTAATAATATGCTTATAGATTTTGATAGCAAAATGTGCAATAGAAATAGATTTGCAGTATTTATAGCAGTTGTTACCATATTTAAATTAGTATTCATGGCAAATTTTACTTCGGATTATACCGAAAAATTGTTTATGCCATTTGTGAATAATTTTTTGCAGCACCCATTATCTAATCCATATGCAGATTTTTTGCAAAGTAAAGGGTATGTGGCTTTTCCCTACCCACCATTAATGCTGTTAGTGGAAAGCCTGGGAGGGTATATTTGCAAAGCAATGGGACTTACCGCTGCTTTGGGAAGTTTTGGCTTTAAAGTATCTATACTTATTTTTGATTTTATGGGAATGTTTTTCCTTATGAAACTATACCCAAAACGACGCAAGTATATAGGTGTTTTATATTTTGCTTCTCCTATAGTAATGTATGCTGCGTACATGCATGGTCAGCTTGATTTAATACCGACAAGTTTATTATTGGGAGCCATATTTTATTTATTTAGTAATGTAAAATATGGAGATATTTTATTTGCGATATTTTTAACAGCATCAATTCTAACCAAATTGCACATATTAGCAGTATTGCCACTATTTGTAATATACCTGTGGAACAAAGGTGATTACAGCAAGCTAAGAAATCTAGTGTTGACATTATTGTTAGCTATGATAGTAATGCTTCCTTTTGCTGAAAGTACATATTTTTGGCAAAGTATTTTATTTAATAATGAGCAAGCACTACTAAGCAAGGTTTTTGTGAAATTTGTAGATAGGCATTTGTATTTACCTATCTTTGCAATGGCAATAATCTATATTCACATATTTATGTTGAGAAATATAAATAAGGATTTGTTTATAAGCTTTTGTGGTATGATATTTGCTGTCTTTCTGGCATTGCTTCCTCCAATGCCTGGATGGTATATCTGGATTGTGCCATTTATAACAGTATTTTTCATTGTGGGAGCTAATAATAAATATAAGAATTTATATTTATATGCGTTTCTTAATACTCTATATTTGATTTATTTTCTCACTGCTCATTCAGGAAATTATGTAGAGCTTTATTTTCAAGGTAAGGAAATTTCTGGCTTATATGTAGAAAATGCAAATTATGTCAATACACTTTTTACTTTAATGACAGCAGCATTAATATACCTGATTTACGAAATGTATATCTATGGAATAGCCAGTAATTTATTTTACAAAAGACGCGGTCAACCATTTACCATAGGTATAGCAGGAGATAGCGGCACAGGTAAGACTACTATTTTGAAGCTTTTTGAAAATTGTTTGGGTAAGAAAAATATATTGTTATTAGAGGGAGATGGTGACCATAAGTGGGAGAGAAATGCCGAAAACTGGCAATATTATACCCATTTGAATCCGAAAGCAAATTATTTATATCGACAAGCAAAGGATATAGCAGCTTTGCGCAGTGGCAATGTGATTAAAAGAGTAGATTATGACCATAAAAGTGGCAGTTTTACGAAAGAGCATAAAATTTACCCTAGGAAATATGTAATGCTAAGTGGTCTACATGCTTTTTATTTGCCTCAAATGCGTCAGGTTATGGATTTGAAAATATTTATGGATACAGATGAAGCGTTAAGGCGTTATTGGAAAATCCAAAGAGATACTACCAAGCGAGGCTATAGTCCGCAGAAAATTTTGGAGCAGATAGAAGCTAGAACTGAGGATAATGAAAAATATATACATCCACAGAAAAAATTTGCAGATATTATAATTCACTATTTTGATGAAAATTTGGTAGATTGCTGCAACACAGATTATCGCTCTGTGATAAGCTTAAAATTTATTTTAAGTTCATCTATTAATTTAGAGCCATTGGTGGATTTCATGCATAAAAACCATATTGTTATGGAATATGATTTTTCAACTAACCTTGCTCAGCAAGTGATTATTTTCAAAGGTGAGTCCCTTGATGGGATATTATTGGATTTTGCTGATGCGGTTTATGAGATAATTCCCCAGGCAGAGGAAATTATCAGTGAATTGATGGTGGTAAATAATAACAGGGAAGGGATAATTCAGTTAATGCTGTTATTAGTTATAAGCTACAAAATGAGGATGTAAATATGCTTAAAGGTGTAATTTTTGATTTAGATGATACATTATATGACTACCAGACAGCAAATAAAATTGCTGAGGATTATATTTTGATGTATATGGCAGATCAATACCAGTTAGATAATAAAGTCGTTAAAGAGGCTGTAAATCATGGTAAGAGAATGACTAAGCAGCTCCTAACAGAGGGAGCTGCTCAGCATAGCAGGCTATTATATTATCAACACGCATTGGAAGTCCTGGAAGTTAACCCCGTAGGAAAAGCATGGCGGTTAGAGTGTCTGTTTTGGGATAAATTTTTAGATAGAATAGAGTTGTATTCGGGAGTCAAAGATGTGCTTGATTGGTTAAAGGAAAAAAATATTAAAATTGGTATCTGCACAGATTTGACTGCGGGAATACAGCACCAAAAATTAATGAAACTAGGCTTGGATAAATATGTAGATGCTTTGGTTACCAGTGAGGAAATAGGTTATGAAAAGCCTGATAAAAGAATGTTTCAGCAGGTATTGGATAAATTAAAGCTGGAAGCAAAGGATGTAGTAATGGTTGGTGATAGTTGGGATAAGGATGTACAAGGTGCTGTTGCTATGGGGATAAAATCCATATGGAAACAGAATAATGGCAATGGTTTATTACAGGATGGGATATGGAAATTTGAAAATTATCAGGATGGTTATTTGGTAAATTTGATAAAGGAGATATAAAAAATGAGCTATAGAGTATATTATCCCAAGCATGAGGATAATCGCATGAAGAATGAAGGCGATGTCTTGACCGCTAGAAAAAGCTTTATTAAAATGTTCACAGAACAGAACAGAACAGAACAGAACAGAACAGAACAGAACACCAGAACCATGTTTTATATGAATTACTTAGAAGTAGATTCAATTGGATGAATGGATATATATATCCGGATGATGAAAATATTATAGAGGTCGGTTGTGGTGCAGGCCTATCCAAATTTTTTATAACAAATCCTAAGTTAGTTCTAACAGATGTCTTGGATAATTCATGGGTTGATAGGTATGAAGATGCGATGAATCTCAGTTATGCTGATAATTCTCTGGATGTGGTTATAGCTAGTGAGATGATACATCATTTAGCTTCGCCATATGCTTTTTTCAAGCAATTAGAAGGCAAATTAAAACCAGGGGGAAGAATAATCATACAGGATATGCATAATTCATTGATTATGAAATTGGTATTAAGGATTATGCGGCACGAAGGTTGGGATGATAATGTCAATGTATATGATAAGACGGCAGTGTGCAATCAGCCAGATGATCCTTGGTCAGCGAATTGTTCTATTACTATGTTGTTATTTGATAATAAGGCATTATTTGAGAAAACATTTCCAGATCTTGAAATAATTAAGGATACTAAAATGGAGTGTTTTATGTTTTTATTCTCCGGTGGCGTTATTGCCAAGGGGCCTAGGCTGCCATTATCAAAGTCTTTGACTAAATTATTATCAGTTGTGGACAAGTGGTGTATAAAAATGTTGCCTGGTATATTTGCTTGCGGTAGAAGCATAGTTATCAGAAAAAGATAGGCACCATAATCGACCTGCAAAGTAGGTCGATTATGAATAATTTTAAATGTCAAGAAATTTGCAGATATGTTTTGGTAGGATGCAGCGGTGTAATATGTGATTATTTATTATACAGTGGCTTGTTATATTTAGGATGGCAATTGAATTATGCGAAAATGACTTCTTTTTGTATAGGTGCAGGTTATATGTTTGTAGTACAAAAATATTGGACATTTCGTAATAGTGGACGAGCTATGAAACAATTGCCAAAGTATATTTTATTATATGGGACTACTGCTGTGATGAATACAGTAGTTAATAGCATGGCCATATCATTAGGATGTTCTCAATGGTTATCATTCCTATTGGCCACAGGAGCTAGTACGATTGGAAATTTTATGGGACAAAAATTTTATGTATTTAGATGATGGAGAAAATCTATAGTTTTTAGCTGTAGATTAATATTAGGAGAGAGGATATTACACTGCTATGAATATGACAATAGTTGTTCCCTGCTACAATGAAGAGGAGAACATTCCATTAATATTGGAGCGATTTGCCAAGATAATAGAGAAACGCAATATTGATGTTATTTTAGTTAACAATGGTTCAACAGATAATTCTGCTAAGGTCATAAATGAATTATTGCCAAAATATGAATTTGCAAGTGAAGTATGTGTACCTGTTAATAAAGGGTATGGTTACGGCATAATTCAAGGCTTAAAAGCAGCCGAGGGAGAATATATAGGGTGGACTCATGCCGATATGCAGACAGATCCCCAGGATGTAGCTAGAGCATATGATATTATTGAAAAATCCTCTAATAAAAACATCTATATAAAGGGAAATAGAAAAGGGCGTCCATTATTTGATCAATTGTTTACAGATGGAATGAGTATATTTGAAACATTTTATTTTGGAATTAAAATGCAGGATATAAATGCTCAACCGAATATTTTTCCAAAGAAATTTTTTGAAACCTGGCAAAATCCACCTGATGATTTTGCATTAGATTTATATGCACTATATATGGCAAAAAAATATGATTTGAAAATTTGTAGAATAAAAGTTATATTTCCAAAACGTATTCATGGACACTCTAAGTGGAATACAGGCTTAAAAAGCAAGTGGAAATTTATATTAAGAACATTAAAATTTAGTTATGAACTAAAAAAGAAAGGAATAAAATAAAGACATTATGAAAAATAGAAATATTAATATTCAGTATCTGCGAGGAGTTGGTATCCTTGCAATTGTACTGTATCATTTTCCTATGTTTTATAAACTGCCAATTATAGATTATATTCAGAGATATATGCGTTTTGGACAGGCTAATGAATTGTTTTTTGTTATAGCAGGATATTTTATTGCTCAAAAATGTTTTAAGGATGATTGGAAAATAGGCAATGTAGCAGGATACTTAAAGAGTAGAGTTAGAAAATTCATAATACCTTTGTCCGTATGGGGGGGGACAGCGGCTGCGGTAGGGTTTATTACAGATAGGTTTTCTATAGCTCAGTCTGTGGCATATTTTTTATCGAGTATTTGCTTTGTAGAGAATATTTACAATTGTTATAACCCAAATCATTTTGGTTATTTATGGTTCATAGCTTGTGAGTTTCAGTTTATGATACTATTTTCCATATTGTTAATCGCTATGACAAGAACAAGAATGATGATATTTTTGACAGTAATGTTGCTTTGTTTGACATTTTATCATCCACATATCCGCACAAATCTTTTATTTGAATTTCATGGATTAATATTAGGGGTTATGTTGTGGAAATTAGTTGATGAGCGGCCTTATATATTACAAAGAATAAAAAGATTCTCTAATATGCGCAAACGATTAATATTCTATATTAGCATAATTTTGGGTTTAGCAATGTGCAAATTTGTAAGAGCAGATTTATCATTTACACTATCATCTGTTTCTTTTGGAGTATCCATGTTGATGGTATTGTCCTCTAATGTGGCAATTTATGGAAGAAGCTTTGAAATAGTAAAGATAATAGGAGATGCATCATATTCGATATACCTATGTCATATACCTTTAATAATACTGTTGGATTATTTATTACAAGGAACAACACTTTACGATAACACAATTTTGTATTTTGCATTTGTAATGTGTATCATAGTCATTTCAGGATTAATTAGTAAAAAATATATAGAAACGATTTGAGGTAAAAATATGGAATTTATAGCACATAGAATTAATAACACGCAATATTTAAAATCTGTTCCGGTAGAATATGGTGTAGAGTTGGATTTGCGAGATGATTTGACTGGGCGGATATATATTCAGCATAATCCATTTGAGCCAGGAGAAGATTTTGAGGAATACTTGGCTCAATACAATCATGGAACTATGATATTAAACATAAAAAGTGAACGTATCGAACTAAAAATATTGGAGTTGTTAAGAAAATACAATATTGAAAAATATTTCTTTTTAGACTCAAGCTTTCCAATGATAAAATTACTTTCTGATCAGGGAGAGAATAAGATAGCATTGCGTTTTTCAGAATTTGAAGGATTGGATACACTTGTTGCAATGCAGGGTAAAATACAGTGGATATGGGTGGATTGCTTTTCGCGGTTGCCATTGGATAGAGATATTTATAAGAAGATAAAAGAACTTGGGTATAAAATATGCATTGTGTCCCCAGAGTTACAAGGTCAGCCTGAAAAACTGGTAGAGTATAAAGAACAGCTAAGAAAAGAAAATATACAACCAGATGCCATATGCACCAAATTATATAACATTTCAAAGTGGCAAAATTAAGAAATGATAATATTTGTGGTTTATAGAAAAGACAAATGGTATAATATTAGCATAAATATGTGGTAAAAGTTGCGTAATGATATTTTATGGTATAGGGGGCGTGTAAATTATGAATAGGAAAACCATGGAGTTTGTTGTTTATATGATTCATGCCTGTGCCAATGCGTGGCAGATGACTCCAAGGCAGGTTTATCAGAAATTGCAAGCTACAGGGTGTATCAGTGAATATATTGTTCCTAATTATGAGATTCTTCATACTCAGGGAAGCAGATATTTAGTCGACGATGTTAAGAACTATCTTAGAATACGAGGGGTGATAGTGTGATTGTGTTCCACGGTTCTACAGAGGTGATTCAGCATCCAGATGTGAAGCATTCGTATAGATATTTAGACTTTGGAACTGGGTTCTATGTTACTACGATTAAAGAGCAGGCTATACGATGGGCTCAGAGAAAGGCATCATTGCAGCGGAAAAACACTGCTATTGTAAATTGTTATCAAATGTTAGGTGATATTGGAGATTTAAAGTGTAAAACTTTTTCAGATGATATGCATGAATGGATTGATTTTGTGTGTCGTTGTCGTGATGGTGCTCAAGATTATAGGAAATACGATTTGATTTCAGGCAAAGTTGCAGATGATAAGGTATTTAGGGTTGTAGATTTATATCATGCAGGTATTTGGGATAAAGAAAGAGCTTTAAAGGAGATCAGAGTATATCCCAATTATGATCAGACGGCATTTATTACTCAGAGAGCTATAGAGCGTTTGTTAAACTATGATTCTTACATTGAGGTGTGAAGCATGGACGAAAAGCAAATGGAGCAGATATATCAAGAAAGACTAGAAGAGCGTATTATCGGCTATATAGCCTCAGAAAGAAGCATATCCTTAGAAAAAGCCATGGAAATATATTATAACAGTAGTTTAGCGGATAAGATTCATCATGGTGAGGGCGGTATTCAGTATCTTGATTATAAAGTTTTAGCAAAGCTCTTGGATGAGAGCGAGATTTAGGAATTAACTCTGTAATTTTATATGATAAATTTCATATTTAGTTATTTTTTCTATCATAAACAAATAGTATTGCGAATGGGTTGCATTTAATTGTTATTATTATATAATGTAGTTATGGGTTATTAATATTCCATATGAACAATTTTAGGAAAGGGGTGTTTGTTATGGAATTGAAATTTTACAGATGTAGTCATTGTGGTAACATTATTGTGAAGCTGGAGGATTCTGGTGCACCTGTGTCCTGTTGCGGGGATGTAATGGTTCAGCTGCAGCCTGGAACC
>Ga0129310_1001459_pt1 | contig 20650 bp, 22 predicted proteins | sample Go1ome_2_FD_94433 | JGI IMG/M metagenome (GOLD analysis project Ga0129310, IMG submission 94433) | Western lowland gorrila individual fecal microbial communities from Wisconsin, USA - Go1022A metagenome | ecosystem: Host-associated > Mammals > Digestive system > Large intestine > Fecal | place...
ACTTGGTCTAGGCGTTTGTCAAAGGACTATGAAATTAAAACTTTTTACCAAGAAAATATTTGTATCATTTCAAATTTACAAACCCTGTTGCGTAGATTTTAGCTTGTGAAGACAGGTTCTAAGTTATTGTATCTTCTCCCACAACAGCGTTATCGATCTTTTCGTAGTTGATAACCCATGAACCCATCATGTTTTCGACCGTTGTGGTTCTTACGGTCACAGTATCGCCCTCCTGAATATCAGGATTGCGAGAGGACACGAAGTTCAGATGTTCGCCCGCCCATACATTATAGCCGAGCTTAGAATCCGGATGAAATTCGCCTGCAACAAACCGAACGACCTTGTTTTCAAGATTTTTCCCCTCGTTCAGTGCAGCTTCAAACGATTCTGCATCTCCATAGTCGATCATGACTTCCTCTGCGGAAACATCTTCACTCTGCTGAGTTTCTGCCGACGATGTTCCTGCATCTTCTGTCTGTTCGTTACTGCCGCATCCGCAAAGCGTGAGAGACAGGCACATGACCAGTGCAAACAGACCTCTTTTGATGTTATTCAGCTTGTTCATAGTAACCCTCCGTTCTTGGTTGGTGTTTATGGGGAGTTTGTCCCTCAATCTGATTTTTTGGCTGCCGCCAGTCCGAGCAGAAGCACGATAGCATCGTCAACCGGACCTGGGGCAAAGTCGATCGGTGATACGATATACAGGATCACCAAGACGATCAGCATTCCTTTTCCAATATCACTCATGATTTGACCTCCTTCTGGTATGTGGCTTTGAGCTTTGTGTTTCTTGCTGATTATAGTATACCACGCCGGATACGAGGATTATTAAAACGGATTCCAAAACAAAAAGCAGGCTCATAAAGAACCTGCTTTCACATTTATAGCTGATTTCGTTTGTCGGGCGATACCTCCCGGCAAACGCCCTGTTCCTTGTATGTTTCGTTGATACGGTCTATCTCAGCAATCAGCTCTCGGCATCTTGCCGTATCTTGCATTTCCATGTAGATGTCAAGCAAAATGTTCAGCAACTCTGCTTGCTTGTCGATATACGGTATCATGTCGGGATACTTCTTACATATCTCCACCGCTTCTTCTATCTTATCGGCTGCCGAAAGGAAGTCGTTGTGATAAAAATAGCAGTTCGCCGTCGGGATATGGATAATGTCGATAAGCTCTAAATCCGTCGGGAAAACCTGTCTTGCAATCACCTCAGCCTGTTCCGTCAGCTCTCGTGTTTTCTCAATATCGGGCGAAGCAAGCGTATAGTACCAAGCTGCCACCATACAGTAATAGCAATGGTTATCGGTGTTCTCCTCGATCAGATCGTACACCTTGTCGAGCAGTTCACCGGCTTCATCATAATAGTCAGGATAGCTCCGAATCAGGATACTTGCCAGCGAAATGTAGTATTTCGTGAGATACACTGTGCTGCGAGGATCGGAGGACTGTTCCATTTCCGTGATCGCAAGCTCCATCGTTTTCAGTTCATTCCGAAGCAGCTCTGCTTCTTCCTCATTTTCGGGATAGTATGCCCCTGCGATCAAAACATCGTAATACCAACCGAGCATATCGTAATACAGTGCTGTGATGATATGCCGAGGGTGCTGTTCTCTGAAAATGTCGGCTTCACGCAGTATTTCTTTGATCTGCACATCATTCGCCATTCCCACATAAATGTCTATCATCTTCTTGTGGTAGCCCATGACGGTCACATCGTCCGCAGACCAGAGCCAGTTCCGCACCGTTTCTGCAATGACAGGGTGCAGACGAATCCTGTTATCATCGTAGAGCCAGCCCTCAGCAGACAGTGTCGACACCGTATTGAGTTGAATATTGGGAAAGAACTTCTCCACAAGGCTCGTTTCCAGACCTCGCACATTCAGCAGAGCAAGTATTTTCAGCGTGAGCCGAGCTGTATCGTCCACAGCACTTGCCTTGAATAAAGCCGAAACAATAGCCGACAGCGTATCGTATACTTCCTCGCCGTCTTTGATATTGCCGATCTTTTCGCCGGAAAAGCGAGAAAAACCGTTCTCACGAATCAGGTCAAGCGCCCTGTGAATATCCAGCCTGCCTGCTGCGATCTGCCTTGCGATAAGCTCCAAAACAAGCGTATGCCCCTGAATGAGCGTGATGATCTCCTCAAAGCACAACCGTTCTTCCTTGCTTGGTGTGCGTTCAAGATTGAGCGTCACGAGCCTGAAAAGCTCCGTTGTATCGGCGATCGCACCGACCTCCAACACAGCAAAGCTGTTTTTCGGCGGCTTCTGCCTTGTTGCAATGATCGTTTCATATCCGCAGTCGATGATACGGCTCAGATCTTTGGTCAGCCTGTCCGTGTAGTTGTCCAACACAAACAGCACCCGTCTGTCACCGCAGATACGCTTGAAAGCCTTGAGCTTTCGGGCAAAATAATCGTCAATCGGTTCACCGTCCTGCCGTGACACCGTGCTGATCTGTAACTGCATATCATCACAGAAGGTGTGCTGAATATCGCCGTCATATTCGAGATACACGATAACTTCATACTCCGTCCGGTATCTTGCAATATAGTTCTTGACAAGCGTAGTCTTGCCGATACCGCCCACACCCGTCAGATACAGAATATGGTTACTTTGCAAGTTCTCTGCGATCTGCCTGATCTCCGTGTCTCTGCCCACGAAATCAGGCGATACGGACGGCAAGATCGGGATCACATAGTCCTTTTGGTTCAGCAATTCCACAAGCGCACCGAGGAGCTTTGTCACCTCGTCCATTGTCTGAAAGCGGTTCGTAGCAGACGAGCGTATCGTATTTCTGAAAAGCCTTGTGAAAAGTGTCTGCACATCGGGACGCTCCGTATATTTCTGATATTCACGCTTGCATTCCTCAAACGGAAATCTGGAAAAGCCCCTATGTTCCGTTTCTGTGGAATGTCCGCCAAAAAGAAGATAAAAGACGATCTCACCGACGGTATAAATATCCGCCGTATTGCCGATTTTTCCAACAGCATAAGGGTTCAACTGCTCAGGTGCAGCCCATTCTCTGGTATAAGAAAACGCCGTATTTCCGCCGTTATTCACATCACGGATGCTGTCAAAGTCGATGAACTCCACAAGCTGTGTGACCGTATCATCAGGAGCATTTTGCAGGATAAAGATGTTTTCCGGTTTCAGGTCAAGGCAGAGATAGCCCGACTTGTGGTAGTATCCCACAGTTTTCGCTATAGTTTCGCAAATTGCTATATACTGCGGTAAAGTGAGATAGAGCTTGTCGAGTGTCGTGCCGTTGTAGCAAGAAACATCAATAAAAGCTGTTCCGTTCGCTTCAAAAACATGACTCACAGGCGGAGTCTGATTGTTCAGCACAGACTTCTGCCGTATCGCATTTTGCATCTTGCCGGCGACGAGAAACCGTGCCTTGCCGCCCTCAAAATCATCCGTGTTATGGGGAGCAAATTCTTTCAAAATACATTTCGTCACAAGCTCTCCGTGACTGCACTCAGCGAGGTAGGCGACTGTATTCGCACCTCTGCCAAGCTGTTCGATTATCGTGTACTGCCTGCCGTCCGCAGACAGCGTATAGCCGTTTTCAAGCATATCATCAGCCTCCTTTCACCTCTATTATACACGCTCTGAAAAAGCAGTTATTAAAATGGGTTCCGTTCGTTCAGGAGGTGAAGCGTCAGGATCGGATCATAGGAGTTGGCACAGTAAAGGAGCAAGCAGTCGAATGGATGACGCACATAGAGCTGGGCAAAACCGCAGGAGATCAGCGTACCATTCAGCTCATCGTAAAAGTCCATCAGGCGGTTATTGACCTCGTACTTGTCAGGCTCATAGCCGCGCTTTCTGTCCTCAGCTTCAGCGGCACGGTAGTAATTGCAGAATTTCAGGAGCATCAGCGTTTTGCGAAGCACCTCATAGGAAATGCTGTTACCCTTGATGATCTTGCCGAGGGTAACATCATTCGGAAGCGATTCTGTAAAGCGTTTCGGGAGCTTGACTGCGACTTCTCCCTTGTCACGGCTCTGGTAACGATAGCCCAAAAGGGCATCTATCGTCAAGCTGTTGAGCCTGTCGGGGGAGATGATCTCCACTGCACCGTCATCGAGTATCCCTGCTTTTAATATCCCGATCTCGTCATTGATGATGGAACGGGCAAGCTGAAACTGCTGCTCGTTATCATAACAATGCCCCGACAAGTACCGCAGGAACTTCTCATCATCGTCGATCTCAAAGATCATAGCGGCGATCTGTGAAGTCGAAGTATGGGCATTTTCCTGTGAAACAAAGCCCTTTGACTTTTCAAGCAATTCCGTCACAACGGAGTAGGGCTTGCGGTGGTAAAGGCAGTACAAGAACACCGCATCGACCTTCGCCTTGATGATAAACGGCAGCGAGAGGTAGTGCTTCTGAAAGAAAACTGCCGTCTGCTGATAGTCCATTTCAAGGGCATAACAGAGTTCATAGTTATTCTTGCGGTTGGTGATGCCCGGTGTCGTACCCCTGCACCACTCCTGCACTGTCCTGGGGCAGGACTTGCCGAGAACGGACTTGTAACGCTGTTTGACCTCAGATAACATGATCTCCGTATCGTGTGAACTGCATTCCACGCCAAGCTGTGTGAGCCTTGCGGACAGCCCCTCCAGGAAAACGGGACGGGCATCCAGCTCTATCGCCCTGTTCACACCGCTTACCACATCTTCGGCAGTCTGTGCGTTTACTGGCTCTCCGAAGCAAGTCTCGCTGTAGATGTATTCCGTGTATTCGTCACGGGTAAGCTCCTGTTCGGTTTCTTTGCTCATTGTCCTGACCTCGCTCTCATAATGATAAAGCTCTCAATAGAGGATGAGAGCTGTAATTGGTATCGGAGTATTGTATTTATTATAGCATTTATAGTGCAGGGTGTCAAGGCAAATGACCTGAGATAAATCAATAGGGATATGCCCTGTGTACTGCAAAGCATATCCCTATACGGTTACTCCTGAACCTCTCGCATCATAGCCACACCGTCCTTGAAGCCTGCCTTGTATGCAGCTCTCATCTCAGCGGCGGCAGTCTCGCTCACACAGTCAAGGAGCTTGTGAAACACATCAATTTGCTCCTCACTCAGCGAATCCTCAAAGGGGATACAGAGCTTGTTGAACTCGTCAGAGAACTCGGCGGAGTGAATATCACCCTGGCGATAGTTGTAAAGTGCATCAATCATCGTAATAATTCCTTTCAAATACAGTATCATCGGAAAAGACTGCATTGAAATCTTCGATAATTGGTGCTTACAAATGAAAATACGAAATGCTTCGCGGTTTTTGTGACGGATACAGCACAAAACTCGACTTCATACAGAATTGCTTTACTTTTAGATTGATACATAAGCAAAACTTATTATTAATCGCTGAAATCCAGATTGATTTATCTATAAAACTGTGCTAAACTATAATTACCAAATAAATAACGGAGGTAATCATTATGGCAAATATACTTATTGTTTACTATTCACGCAAGGGTGAGAATTACTGGAACGGCGGTCTGAAAACTATTTCTAAGGGCAACACCGAGAGAGTCGCAGAGTTCATTCAGAACGCAGTAGGCGGTGATCTCTTTGAGGTAGATACAGTCAAGCCCTATTCCGAAAGCTATATGACCTGCATAGAAGAAGCTAAACAGGAACTTCGTGCTAAGGCACGCCCTGAGATAAAGGCTTATCCCGAAAACTTTGAGGACTACGACACTATCTTTGTCGGCTATCCCAACTGGTGGGGCACGATGCCGATGTGTATGTTCACACTGCTTGAAAAATATGATCTGTCGGGCAAGACGATAATTCCGTTCTGTACCAACGAGGGCAGCGGCATGGGTTCAAGTGAGCGTGACCTGAAAAATATCTGCAAGGGCGCAGCGGTCAAGGCAGGGCTTTCGGTTCACGGTGCGGAAGCTGAAAATTCCGAAAGAAAAGTCGCTGAGTGGGTGAAGAGATCAGTCAGATAAGGAATTGAGAAATGAAAACTCTAATTATTTACTATTCTCAGGCAAGAGGTAACACAAAGCGGATCGCTGAAATGATACACAGCGAGGTAGAGTCTGATATAGCTGAAATTGAAACTGTCAAGCCTTATGAGGGCAGCTATGAAGAAATTGTTGAGCAGGGACAACGTGACGTTGAAAACGGAACGATGCCTGCGATCAGACCTCTTTCCAAGAAGATAGCCGATTACGACCGCATTATTCTCGGTACTCCAACATGGTGGTACACTATGGCTCCAGCTGTACGGACTTTCCTTGATGTTTATGACCTTTCCGGCAAAGAGGTCGTTATTTTTCAGACACACGGCGGTTGGGCAGGTCATACGCTGAAAGATATGAAAGAACTTATCAGCGGCAATGTAACAAGTGAGTATGCAGTACAGTTTGACTCCACAGGCGGAGATGTGCTTGTAACAGATATTGCCGATATTGAGAAATGGATAAGGGAGCTGTAAAATGACCGACAAAGAAAATATCATTCAGCTTTACAGGGAGATGTACGCCGCTATGGTGAACAAGGACAGAGCGGAGCTTGAACGTGTCCACGATGACAGCTTTATGCTTGTTCACATGACGGGTATGCGGCAGAGCAAGCAGGAATACGTAAATGCGATAATGGGCGGAACGCTCAATTACTTTTCTGCCGAACATGAAGATATGCAGGTGGAAGTAAAGGGCGACAATGCTGTGCTTGTCGGCAAAAGCAAAGTTACTGCCGCAGTTTTCGGCGGAGAAAAGCATACATGGCGGTTACAGCTTCGGTTTCAGCTGGTTAAGAAAAACGGCGAATGGCGCTTTGCACTTGCGAGCGCCTCGACCTACTGAGGTGATATGATGCTCAAACAGATACGCTATTTTCAGTCGGTGGTTCGGCTCGGCAGTTTCACCGCCGCCGCAGAGGAGCATTTTATCTCGCAGTCGGCAATTTCTCAGCAGATAAAAGCGCTTGAAGATGAACTGGGCGTTGCGCTTTTAGAGCGTAAAAAGCGCAGTTTCACACTCACGCAGGCAGGCGAATATTTCTACAAGAAAAGCCTTGTTCTGGTGGCGGATTATGATAATATGGTGCGTGAACTGCAAAAGGTTTCGGGCAATAGCGGCGAACTATTAAAAGTCGGACTGCTCAAAGGGTACAGCGGCAAGGAGTTCAATTCTGCGGTTTCCGAATTCACGGTGCAGTACCCTGATGTAACAGTGGAGGTCACACATGGCAATCACGATGCTCTTTATGCACTTCTGCGGAATGGTGAACTTGATATTGTCCTGAACGACCAGCGCAGGGCATTCTCGGATGAGTATGTGAACATCGTGTTTGACATCAGAGAGTATTATGCTGAGATATCGGCAAATTCGCCCCTTGCACAGCTTGACGAGATTGAGATAGGCGACCTCAAAAACACGCCGCTGATACTCCTTTCCTCTCCCGAACAGCAGGAAACGGAACGCAGTTTTTATGCCAATGACTTGGGCTTCAAAAGCGAGATATACTTCACGGAATACATTGACGATGCGCTTATGCAGGTCATTCAGGGAAATGGATTTATGCCCATCGAGGGCAGCGGCGATGCGGTGCAGACCACCACAAAAGCGGTGCGGCTGCTGCGGAACGGCAAGCCGATCATCAGGCGGTATTGTGCGTTTATGAAAGCGGATAATCCAAAAAAACATACCAACGAATTTATCGAAATACTTAAAAAGCAGTTTTGAGTTCAACACGAACAGGAGGAAATAAAATGGAATACGAGAAGGGTCATGTATACGACCTGATGGATAAGGGAGGTCCAACAAAAGTTACTGAACCTTACTTCAAAGAAGCAGTCGATGAAATGATGAGGGCAAGAGTGCTGTGCGCAAAAGCGAATGCTGTTCTTCCCGATGATATGTCGTATGTGGGCTATCTTGAAGAACTGTTCGGGCGCAAACTCGATGATGTGCGTATACTCACTCCGTTCACCTGTGATTTCGGCAACCGTGTGAAGTTCGGAAAAAACGTGTTTATCAATCATTCCGCTATCCTTTCAGCATCGGGCGGCATCGAATTTGAGGACGGCGTAATGGCTGCACCGGGACTGAGGATCGCAACTATCAACCACGATATGTACGACCGTCACACCACCTATACCTACGGCAAAGTCACGGTCGGTAAAAATGCGTGGCTCGGTATGGGCTGTACGATCTGTCCGGGCGTGACCATTGGCAGATATGCTGTCGTAGCGGCAGGTGCAGTTGTCACTAAAGATGTTCCCGACTACGCGGTGGTCGGCGGTGTGCCTGCAAAGGTCATCAAAATGCTTGACCCTGAGCAAATGAAAGACTATAGCAATCCAACTTTTTAAATTCACAAAATCCAGTCGCTAAAGCTGGGATTTATGGGTTTTGTGACTGGATTTTGTCTGAATATTAAGGCGGATTGCTATAAGGAGGTCTGTGTATGAAAAAAATGATAGCTGTCATAGTTTCTGCACTTTTCATGGCACTGGGTATGACCGCCTGCGGAAGCGGTGAGCCTGCCTCTGCACCCAGCGTTGCTGAAAATGACAAGGCGGCAGTGCAGGAAAAGCTGAACAGGCAGGACAGCAAAACCGATGAAACAAAAGCCGATGATAAGCAGTCTGACGAAAGCACCGTTACAACGCAGGCTGATACAGAAACTCCGACAGACAGTGACGGCAAGAATATCCTTGTGGCGTATTTTTCCAGAGCCGACGAGAATTACAATGTCGGCACGATAGATGTGGGTAATACTCAAATTGTGGCAGAGTATATCGCAAGTGAAGTCGGTGCGGACAGCTTTCATATCGAAACTGTAACGCCTTATCCTGCGGATTATGACGAATGCTGTGATGTGGCAAAGCAGGAACTTGCCGACAAAGCCCGCCCCGAAATTCAGGGCGGTGTAGAGAATATGGAACAGTATGACATCGTATTTCTCGGCTACCCGATCTGGTGGGGCGATATGCCGATGGCGGTTTATACTTTTATGGACAGCTGCGACTTCTCCGACAAGGTAGTTATCCCGTTCAACACCCATGAGGGAAGCGGCGAATCGAGAACATATTCTGCGATCGCAAGCTATCTGCCGAATGCACAGGTGCTTGACGGCATGGCGATACAAGGCAAAACAGCGCAGGAATTCAGTTCTGATACACAGCAGGCTGTACGTGACTGGCTTGATGGCTTAGGCTTTTAATAATAACATAAAAACGGCGGTCCGGTGACGGATCGCCGTTTTGTTGCTTGTATAAGATCAGAATCAGCGCGGTCAACGTTGTCCGAAGAACTTGTGTTTATTCAGTTCGCTGTCAAGATACTCACGCAGTTCCTTCAAGCAGCTGTCTGAACTGCTTCTCGTTATCCTTAAGACAAACAAGGAAATAATGTACTTCCGCTTCTTCATCGGTAATGGGCACCTCGACACGTTCGGCGCTTTTTCCCAGGAACGCATTTGCGGTGTCTGTACTGAATGTGGGAAGGACCGAAGCATTGATTATCTCATCGAAAGTAGTGCGGTCATTTTGTATCAGAAATCTGGAATGTGGCATCTTTCTGACCGTCATATCATGCCAGAACCCTATCTCTGACATCAGCAGGAAACTCTCACCGTCAAGTTCGGAAAAGCTGAGCGTAGTTTTATTGGCAAGCCTGTGGGTCGGTGGCAGCGAGAAAAACAGCTTTTCCGTTCCGCAGGCGCTACTGATGTAGTGCTTGTTTTCGGGCTTAAAATGCAGCACGATCAGCTGATACTGCCCATTGTGCAGACCCTCCAGCAGTTCAGTTTCATCTGCGATCTCTGTCTTTATCGTCATTGTCGGGTATAGCTGCGACAGCAGAGGTGTCAGTTTCCAGATGGGTGCAGGGGCACAGACCCCCAGTGATATGGTTTTTCTGCTGCGGTCAAAGTCACGCACCTGTTTTGCGATGCTGTCTATCTCGGATATGGCTTTCTCGGCAAGTTCGGCGGTCAGTACGCCATTTTCGTTCAGTTCCAGCTTATTGCGGCTGCGCACGAACAGCGGAACGCCTATCTCATCCTCCAGCTTTCTCATATTTCGGCTGAGTGCAGGCTGTGAGAGGTACAGCCTTTCGGCTGCCTCGGAAAGTGTGCCGTATTCTTTGAATGCGACAAGCTGCCGCATAAGATATAATTCCGGCATTAGCATCACCTCAGTATAAGTTTGGTTTATAGCAGTATGTTATTTCGGCATTGTACATCTCAATAATAATATGCTATAATATGGTCATAACAGGATATCTGCTTATATTATAACACAAGTCAGTATCAAAATCAACCCAAAAGGAGGTGTGCTGTTTGCTATGACGGAAAGAAAATTCCTGACTGTATTCTTTTCATGGGGCGGCAATACACGAAAAGCCGCCGGACTCATCGCTGAAACAACAGGCGGTGATATGTTTGAACTAAGACCTGAAAAGGCATACTCGAAGATATACCCGATATGTGCGGCACAGGCGAAAAAAGAGCGCGACAAGGACGCAAGACCTCCATTTTCAGGCGGCATTGCTGATATATCGCAGTACACCGATATCGTGCTGGGCTACCCCGCATGGTGGTATACCTGTCCCATGATCGTTCTGAGATTTCTTGAACAGTATGACCTGACAGGAAAGAATGTCTATCTCTTCAATACTCACGGCGGCAGCGGCGCTGTGGGCACTGACGACATAAAGAAGCTGTGCAGGGGAAATGTTCACAAAAGTATTGACGGGAATCATCTGACAGAAACTTATGTCAGAGAATGGCTGGAACTTTAACAGAAGGAGGATATGAAAATGTACTTAGAAAAAATCAATGGACCTTCCGATATAAAAAAGCTGGAGGTATCACAGCTAAAGACACTTGCAGACGAAACAAGAGCCGCACTCATCAACAAGATAAGCAAGGCGGGCGGACATCAGGGACCGAACCTCGGCGTGGTGGAACTGACAGTGGCACTACACTATGTGTTCGACTCACCAAAAGACAAGATAGTATTTGACGTATCGCACCAGTGCTATCCGCACAAGATATTGACAGGCAGAAAGGAAGCCTTTCTGGACGATGCGCACTTCCATGATGTGACGGGCTATACCAACCCCAACGAGAGCGAACATGATATGTTCATCGTAGGTCATACTTCGACCTCTGTTTCTCTTGCACTGGGACTTGCCAAAGGACGTGACCTGAATAAGGGCAGTGAGAATATCATCGCACTTATCGGTGACGGTTCACTTTCGGGCGGCGAGGCGCTGGAAGCGCTGGACTATGCAGGCGAGTATGATAAAAACCTTATAATCATCGTCAACGACAACGACCAGAGTATCGCTGAAAATCACGGTGGACTCTACAAAACGCTGAAAAAACTCCGTGAGTCGAATGGCACTGCCGAAGATAATCTCTTCTGTGCGATGGGGCTTGATTACCGCTATCTTGATGACGGTCACGATACTGCAAAGCTGGTGGAGCTGTTTGAAAGCGTGAAAGGCATCGACCACCCTGTTGTACTGCATATCCATACCATCAAGGGCAAGGGTCTGCCATATGCTGAAAAAGACCGTGAAAGCTGGCACGCAGGCGGACCTTTCCACGTTGAGGACGGCTCTCCGATATACCCTGATGAGGGCGGCGAAAATGTGGTGTTCAACTGCCTGAAAGAACTGCTGGATACCAACGGAAATGCAATTGTTCTGAACGCCGCAACTCCCATGGGACTTGGCTTTGTGCAGGGTGTCCGTGAGGAATATGTTGAGCGTGGGCAGTTCATTGATGTTGGCATCGCTGAGGAAAATGCAGTTGCTATGGCAGGCGGTATCGCACGAAACGGCGGTACAGCGGTGTTCGGCACATTCGCACCTTTCTTCCAGAGAACTTACGATCAGATGTCACACGATGTCTGCCTGAATAACAGCCCTGCGACTTTCCTTATCCTCAGTCCGGGTGCATACGGAATGAATTCCAATACTCACATCGCGCTCTGCGATATACAGATGTTTGCGCATATCCCAAATCTAATTTATCTTGCACCTGCAAGCAACGAGGAATTTACGCAGATGTTCCGTTATGCGACAACGCAGAAGGAACACCCTGTTGCTATCAGGGTAGTTGGCAATCTGAAATCAACAGGTGTCGCTGACGATACCGATTATTCCGTTCTGAAAAACAAGATAGAACGCAGGGGCGGCAAGGTCGCACTCATTGCAGTGGGCGGACTTGTTCCAATGGCGCTGGAGGTCGCTGACAAGGTGAAGGCAAAGACAGGCGTTGAAATTACGGTCATTGATCCGAGATTTGTCAGCGGTGTAGACAAGGAACTGCTGAACGAACTGAAAGCAGATCACAGCCTTGTTATCACGATCGAGGACGGTGAGGTAATGGGCGGCTACGGACAGAATATCGCGGCATTCTACGGAGATAGTGAAATGCGTGTCCACTGTCACGGTATTTCAAAGGCATTCCACACTGAATTCAAGGCAGAGGAACTGCTGGACGCTCACGGTATTTCTGTTGATAAGCTGACCGCTGAGATCATTGATTCGCTGAAGTGATGATCTGCCTCACGGAATTTTATATTGAGGATCTGTAAGGATATCTTTGAATTATCAAACTCCTGTTTTAATGCTTTTCATGTTATATTTTCATTCCCAATGCAGAGCCGCACCGGCTCTGCATTTTTTGTCCGTTTCAAAATTTCACACAACATTTGTATGGGGCTTTGACTGTTCATATCTACTATCTCCACCTAAAATACGCGGGATTTAATGATTGCCTATAACATCACTTGCTTTCACCTATCTACCGTAAAATCTGAGTTTTTTTGCATGATTTTTTGTGAAGTTTACAGATTGTTCATGGAGATTCTCCCTCTTGCATTGTTTAAACACGGGATCTCTGCCCATGATGACGGTGATTTTGGAGAGAAGATTTCTCGGAAACGGGGTTGCTTTTTGGAGTGTGGAGTGATATAATGAAAAGGTAGAATTATGTTTTATAATCGGCTATAATTTATCAAGAAATGGGAGTGAGTATAGTGAGTGATTCAAATATAAAAGGGTTTCATAATATTACAATGACTGGTAGACTATGTTATATTTTTATGTGCATAGAACGTTATTTGACTACTATTTATCCCGAACGTGACTGGACACCTGTTTCAAAAAGAATGTGGCAATGGACTACGCATTGGTGGAATGAATCGTGGGATATATACTCTCAAGCTGTTCCGGAATTTATACTTGAATTTGAAACCTATGAAGAAACGAATGAGCGTTCATATGAAGGGAATTTAGATAAAGATGACTACGATGAAATTACTGCATTGTTCAGAGGAATTACAGACGGCAATGGTACTGATGAATTATGTCAAGTTCTGATGATCCCCAGTGATTTTGGCAGTATATGTGAGGGCTCTTGTGTTGAGGGTGCTGAGCCTCTTGTAACTGAACTGATCGAGGACATAGAATCCATTCTAAAAAAACATAATATCCCTTTCCCCGACAGAGCATCATTAAGTCATTTTGAATATGAAAGAGGCAAGCCCGTAGGACGTGAAGAAAAAGAACCGGGTTGGGGTGATTTTGAGAATACTGAATTCTTATCGATCATCTTGAATAAAACAACATGATATTCTTCAAATGCAGAGCAACACCAGCTCTGCATTTTTTATGCCCGATTCAAAATTCCCCATAACATTTTCACGATAAGAAAAGTTTTATGGAGCATTGGAAGTGATGGCAGGGGAACTTTATTGATTGCGCCGCTTTTTTGATAGTTTACATAATAATTTCAAAAATAAGTAAAATAGTGAAGCATATGAGGTATAAACTTGATGGTTTTATCATTAAATTGACTTCACTCATATTTTTTGTTACAAAGTTCAGGTGTGTATCAGATAAAGCAATAAATTGGGGTCGCAAGAAGGATAATGGAACGATATACTTGAAGGACTTATGACTTGGAATGAATCTGTGCAGTAAATTTGTAAAGCAATATGAGTGATCCCCGAGCACTGCTCGGGGATCTGTGTTTTGGTGGGTGGTGGGTTGTTGGGCGGGGACGATTTTATTATATCCTACAAGTTATGTAGGATATAACTCGTTATTCTTTGTCAACATATCATATTGACTTGATAGGAATAATATGATATAATCCATATATGCCTATGAAAATTATGGTAAATTATGTTGAGGAGTCGAACGACCATGAAAAGAAAAAATTCATTAATGTATTTTAATACTGTCATCTCAGCGGCAGGACTTATCGGTATCAACACATTTCTTCACCCCTGCCGGAGCGAAATGGCGATGAAATGCGTGAGAACGACATATATAGCAAGTGCTGTGCTGGCTGTGATAATAGCTGTTGATATCATCGGCGCTGTAATAAAGCAGAACACTGTACGCAAGACTGTACCGTTCATATCGGGACTGTTAAGCGCCGTACTGTTTTTTGTACCGCTTTCGGGGCACTGCGGCGGTGCGATGATGCACTGCAACACCCATACTATGCCCGCTATAAGGATAACTGCATTGCTGCTCCTTGTCATATCACTGATATCAGTGATCGCTGAGAACTTATTCGTCGGAAGGAAAAACGCATATGGGAACGATTAAGTATGCGCTGAATGTTATCTCATACAGCAGGTTCAGGAGCGCGGTAGTATTCGTTCTTGTATTTGTGACGACCGTGTGCATATTCGGTACAGGACTGTTCACCGACAATATCAGAAGCGGCGCTGACAAACTAAACGGTACGACAAATACAGACCTTTATATCGTCCCGCAGGAATACCTTGACAGCACCAAAGATATGCTTTTCAAAGGCAAAGCCTGCACGATACTGTTCCACGAAGATGAACTGGACGGGATAAAGGATATTCAGGGCATAGATGTCAGCCGACAGCTATATCTGGAAACGCTTGAGATGAGCTGCTGTTCCTCTGGCGGACTTCAGATAGTCGCATATGACCCAAATACTGATTTTTCGGTAAAACAGTGGAGCGCCAAAGCACCCGACCTGAAAGCAGACGAGATACTTGCAGGCTCGTCATCAAATTTCACCGTAGGCGAATCGGTTAATGTTTTCGGACGCAGTTTCAGAGTTGCAGATATACTTGAAGAAACAGGCATGGGCTATGACAGCAGCCTTTTTCTCACCTGCGAAGCCGCCGACAGCATAACTTCATCAGCTGAGTACAAGTACATGTTTGGTCAGCGTGACGGACTGCTCTCAATGATGCTGATAAGACAGAACACAGGCAGTGACATAACATCGCTGAGTGAACAGATAAATGCAGCACTCAGCGGCTCGGAACTGAAAGTTTATGCTGTTGATGAACTAACTTCGGGACTGCGCGGCAATATACGCATGCTTACAGGCATGGTCGGCGTTATGGACGTGTTTGCACTTATAATAGCATCGGTATCGCTTTTTGCTATGGTGACTGTGACCGCACAGCAGCGCAGAAAAGTCGCGGGCAGCCTGCTTTCGGTGGGCGCATGCAAGGGCAGGATACTTATGATGTTTCTGACAGAGTATCTTCTGCTGTTCGCAGCTGGGACGGTACTGGGTATCGCCGCATCGCTCATATTCCTGCTGCCGCTGCATGATGTCCTGAAAACAGCACTGGATATGCCCTACAAGCTGATATCGGCGGGACAGGCTTTCGGTATCGCTGCAAAAACTCTGGCGATAAATGCAGGTATGCTGGCGGCTGCGCTGTCCTTTACATTTATAACTATAATGAAGCAGGAACCTGCTATGCTGACAGGAGAAAACGTATGATAAAAGCCGTAAATATTTCAAGAAACTTCGGCGGCAACGGGTTGAGAAGCACTGATATCTCCCTTGAAAAAGGCGGTTTCATCGGTGTTTCGGGAGCATCGGGCTGCGGAAAATCCACACTGCTGAATATAATCACAGGCATGCTTCGCCCCGACAGCGGCACTGTAATTATCGGCGGTGAGGATATATTCAAACTTTCGTCTGCCGCACGCACAGCGCTCAGGGCAGGAAAGATAGGCTATATAATGCAGGGCAGTGTACTGCTGGGCGAACTCACTGTGCTTGAAAATATCATTCTGCCTGCCCGTATCGCAGGAAGATCTCCCGACAGAGAAAAAGCCGAAAAGCTGTGCCGAAAGCTGGGAATAGATAATGTAATTAACTCTTATCCTTCCGATATTTCGGGAGGGGAGTACCGCCGCACCATGCTGGCTAGGATATTATTCGCTGATACCCCCATACTGATAGCCGATGAACCCACTTCTAACCTTGATGAAGAGAGCGCATCTATAGTACGCAGTATGATAAAAGAAGTACACGATAAGGGTGTCAGCATCATCGCCGCAACACATGACAGCGAACTGCATTCATTGGCTGACAGAGTGATACAGCTTCAGCCGTTACGTTGATAGTAAATTATCGTTATCAGGGAGGTCGCTTTGCATAAAATTGACCTCTCTGAACTTTTTTGCCGAAAAAAAGTATAAAAAATGGGCTGATCTTTACAATTATTTGTAAGAAAAATAAAAATCCAGTAAACCTAGAGAAAAAGTATGAAAAACCTCTTGACATTCATTGAGAATGGTGTTATAATCATATCAATCCGATAGGAAAAATAAAATTTATGAAGATAACTAAGGAGCGATAACTATGGCAAACGAAAACATTTGCAGAAGCTGCGCAGACTGCGGCGTAATGAATTGTCTGAACAGAAAGGGTAAATACCCTGAGTTCTGTCCCACAGCAGAACTCACCGAAGAGGAGATAGACGAGGTAGTTGCACTGTATACCAACAGCCGCATCAATAAGAAAGTTTCGATAGCTTCCGCTGAGATAGAGGGAGAGTTCTACGGCAAGTATACAAGAGTCGAAGAGATAATCGAGTTTGCAAGGCGTATAGGTGCCAGGAAGATAGGCATCGCTACCTGTGTTGGTCTTATTGAAGAGAGCAGGATATTCGCAAAGATATTAAGGCTCAACGGTTTTGAGGTCTACGGCATAAGCTGTAAGGTAGGCTCTGTAAACAAGACGACTATAGGCGTTGACGAGAAGTATACATGTGTGACAGGTCCCGTTATGTGTAACCCCATAATGCAGGCTAAACTTCTCGCAAAAGCAAAGGTTGACCTTAACGTTGTGGTCGGTCTTTGTGTAGGACATGACAGCCTGTTCTATAAATACGCAAAGGGTCTTACAACGACACTTATCACCAAAGACAGAATGCTTGCACACAATCCCGCAGGCGCTCTTTATCAGGCAAGGGCTTATTACAAAAAACTGCTCCATGCACCTGTCGGTGAAGAACTTGACAGATCAAAACTCTCACCCGGAGCAGATATATAGCGATCTGCCTTAAGATCCTGACAAGATGCGGTCACAAGACCCTTATATCCACTCCCAATTTTGATGTGTATTGCTGATGATACAAAATGGCTGTTCTTTCGTATTGTTCCCCCGCCTTCGGCGGGGGAACAATACACAGCCAAATTGGGATTATATCCAAGCTCTTGCGACCGTATCCTGTGAATTTAAACAGTTGGATCGCTGTACGAAAGGAAGTAATTACAAATGAAGATACTCAGACCACTGCTGCCGCTCTTATCACTGGCAGCTGCGGAGATAGTGGCATTCGCCGTTCCGGATTCTCCGCTGCATCAGCCCGCGAAACACCCGTATTTCGCTGTGCTTCTGATAATAGCTGTGGCTGTATATTTCATAGCTGCGACAGCAATTTATTTTAAGAACAGGAATAACAGTGCCGCTGAAAAGCCCGTTTTTTATCGCGGTCCTTTTCTGGCAGGTGTGATACTGTTTCTGAACCTGTTAAATATATTCACAGTCAAGACAGCGCTGTTTCCCGTACTGTATTTTCCTGCTCTTGACAGGGTGTTCGGTACGCTGTTCGAGGACAGGACGCTGATATTAAAGTGCATCGGCTTCTCTATGGGAATACTTCTCAAAGGCGTTGCGGGCGGATTGATAATAGGCTTCTTTATGGGCATAGCTATCGGTTTCAGCAAAGCTGCCGAATACTGGATAAATCCGCTGATACGCATACTCGGACCTATCCCTTCAACTGCATGGATACCGATACTTCTGGTGGTATTCTCGGAAGCAAGATCGGCAAGTTCATTTATAATAGGCATATCAGTATGGTTCCCGACAGTAGTGCTTACCTCCAGCGGCATAGCCAACGTCAAAAACTCCTACTTTGAGGTATCATCCACACTGGGCGCGGGTCAGCTGCAAAAGATATTCCGCATCGGCGTGCCCGCTGCGATGCCCAGCATCTTTCTCGGTCTGTTCAACGGTATCTGCGGTTCGTTCGTGGCGCTGATGACAGCCGAAATGATCGGTGCCAAGTACGGCATCGGCTGGTATGTCAACTGGCAGAAGGAAATGATGGCTTATTCAAATGTATATGCGGGACTGATCGTCATCGCGGTAATGTTCTATCTGGTGATAACAGTGCTTTTCAAAATACGTGACCGTGTACTCGGCTGGCAGAAAGGTGTGATAAAATGGTAGGCAGCATCAGATTTGAGGGCGTAAAAAAGACTTTCCACACCGTTACGGGCGAAACTGTAAATGCTCTCAGCGGAGTTGATCTTGAAATAGAAAAGGGCAAATTCGTTTGCCTTATAGGACCTTCGGGCTGCGGCAAATCGACTATGCTGCGTATCCTCGCGGGACTGGATAAACCCACCGAAGGCAGTGTTTACATAGATGATGAGAAGGTAAAGAAGCCTGACTGCGACAGAGGGCTTGTGTTCCAGGACCCGAACTTGTTCCCCTGGCTGAATATATACGACAATGTCGCTTTCGGTCTGAAAGTCAGAAAGCTATATAAAGAGCGCAGTGCTGACATCTCCGAATATATGGAACTTGTCGGGCTGAAAGGCTTCGAGAAGTCCTATCCCCATCAGCTTTCGGGCGGCATGTGTCAGCGTGCTTCACTGGCAAGGGCACTTATCGGACACCCCAAAGCGCTCCTGCTGGACGAACCTCTCGGTGCGCTGGACGCATTCACCAGAATGAACATGCAGGACGAACTTCTGCGCATCAAAGCCGAAAAAGATATGACAATGATAATGGTAACGCATGATGTTGATGAAGCTGTATATCTTGCAGACAAGATAGTTGTTATGACACCTCGTCCCGCAAAGATAGAAAAAGTCATAGATGTTGATCTTCATCAGCCGCGTGACAGAAATAATCCCGAATTTATCAGGCTCAGAAGCGAGATATTGAAGATACTCGACTTTGCAGGAAAAGAGCCTGAGGTAGAATATAACATTTAACAGGAGGATATTTATGTATTTAAGAAAAACAGCCGCGCTTCTCACATCTGTACTTATGCTGACAGCATTGACAGCCTGCGGCAGCAGCGCTGACAAGAACGGCGGCAAAGACGGCGAATATGTCCTTAAAATAGGCGAAGCACAGGGCGCTCTGTGCCATGCACCTTTGCAGATCGCTATGGAGAACGGCTATCTCGATGAAGCAGGCATAAAGTGGGAGAGAGTGGATTTCGGCAAGGGCGATATTCAGGCTGCGCTGGGCGCAGGTACTATCGACTGCGGATTTGGTCTGGTAGGCAAGTTCGTTCAGCCGATAGACAACGGACTTAACATGGTAGTTACCGCAGGCATGCACACAGGCTGCACAAAGCTGCTGGTAAAGAGCGATTCGGGCATAAAAACTCTTGATGACCTCAAAGGCAAAAAGATAGGTGTGTCTTCGCTTGCAGGCTCTGAGTGTGTTACTGCCAAGAGGGCACTGCATGAAGCAGGCTTTGATATATCTGCCGAGAGCAAAGATGTGGAGTTTCTGGTATTCGGCGTCACAGACCAGCCGCAGGCTTTGCAGAACGGTGCAGTCGATGCGATATGCACTCCCGACCCCGTAGCTACTCAGGCTGAAAAGGAGTTCGGACTTGATGTACTTCTCGATACCGCAGTGACCGAGCCTTATGCTTCCGAATACTGCTGTGTTACTTTCGTTTCAAAGGAACTCGCTGAACAGCACCCCGATGTTGCCGCAAAGTTCACCGATGCTTGCCTTAAAGCCTCCGCATGGGTAGCAGAACACCCCGATGAAACAGCAAAACTTCAGGTGGAAAAGGAGTATGTCAGCGGTGACCCTGCCGCAAATGCAGAGATACTCAAATCATATCAGTTCATACCCAGTGTAAAGGGCGGTCAGGAAGCACTGACAAACGTATCCCGTGACCTTAAGACCATCGGTATGCTTCAGGACAGCACCGACCCCGATGAACTGGCAACACGTTCATTCAAGAAATTTGAGGGTGTGCCCGACAGTTACAGGACGGAAGACGGCAAACTCGTTGCAGTAGAGTGATATTATAATATGACCATCTCTTTAGCACACCGGCTGAAAATGCGGTAAACAAAAGGATAATTGTTCGCCCATACGCCAAGAACCTTAAGTTCTGTATAGCCGCTGTTTTTGTGGTGTGTCAGCGGGATAACCATATATTATAATGTAAAAGCGATCAGCCGAAAAATGATCCGCCCCACATTGTGCGTACAGCACAAAAAAGCCCCTATGGAAAATTAAATCAAACAATGAACTGGCTTCGCAATTCAAGCGGAGTCAGTTTTGTTTTAAGTTGAATTCGCTGGTG
>Ga0129310_1001461_pt1 | contig 20637 bp, 21 predicted proteins | sample Go1ome_2_FD_94433 | JGI IMG/M metagenome (GOLD analysis project Ga0129310, IMG submission 94433) | Western lowland gorrila individual fecal microbial communities from Wisconsin, USA - Go1022A metagenome | ecosystem: Host-associated > Mammals > Digestive system > Large intestine > Fecal | place...
GATACATTCAGGTGGACGATATTCTCCACAAGGATCAGGTGACCGGTGCTGCTGATCGGAAGCCATTCGGTGAAACCTTCGACGACACCGAATACGACGATCTTTAGAAATTCGATAAAGCTGTTCATATTCACTCCTATTTTTATTATAATTAGTCATGGCATCCACCCTACGGCCGATCATACACCAAAATGCTTATGCAAGCAAGCTTGCATCATATTTTTCCACATGATCGACCGCATGACGGATTGCTAGTTGATATTTTCAATCTGCCAGTCGATCGGCTCGAGCCCGTTCTCTTTTAAATACTTGTTTGTCTTGCTGAACGGTCTGCTGCCGAAAAATCCGCGATAGGCGGACAGTGGGCTCGGGTGCGGTGACTCGAGGATCAGATGCTTCGGATTTGTCAGCATTGGCTTTTTCATCTGCGCCGGGCGTCCCCAGAGGATAAATACCATCGGGCGGTCCTGCTCGTTTAAGACGCGGATCGCGGCGTCCGTGAATTCCTCCCAGCCGATATTCTTGTGGGAGTTGGCCGCATGGGCACGGACTGTCAGAACTGTGTTTAAGAGCATCACACCCTGATCTGCCCACTTCTTTAAATATCCATTGTTCGGGATATAGCAGCCGCAGTCCTCATGAAGTTCCTTATAGATATTGACCAGGGACGGCGGGATCTCCACCGACGGCTTTACGGAAAAGCTCAGTCCATGCGCCTGCCCCGGCTCGTGGTACGGGTCCTGTCCCAGGATCACTACTTTTACTTTTGAGAGCGGAGTAAACGCAAAGGCGTTGAAGATGTCATCCGGCGCCGGGTAGACTTCCTTTGTCTCGTACTCGCTCTTTACGGTCTCGTATAATTTCCTGTAATACGGCTTTTTGAATTCCCCGCTCATAGGGACCAACCAGTCATTTGCGATCGCAGCCATATTTCCTCCTTGTTGTATTTATTCGTAACGCTTCAGTACCTTCATAATTTTATGTTTTCTTACCGTCAACACAGCAAGTGCACAAGCCTCCTGAACAATTACACTCTTTCTAAGAAATCATTCACTAATTTAAACGATACCTCCGCCACCGGACATGATTTCCCAGAAAGCTCTTCCGGCACCTGAGAAAAGATCTTGTGAACCCGGAACAGATACGCCTTATTGTTTAACATTGCTGTCTTCTCAAAGGGCCAGCGGATCAGGGACGGATCTTTATAGTTTTCCCCCAACTCCAGGAGCACCGTGTTCCGGTTCAGGGTGCAGGAAAGCCATAAGGTATAATGCTTCCACGCTTCTTCCGTAAAGGATACGCTGTGGGGAACTGCCATATGACCGGCAGAAAAGCCCAGCCGGTCCGCATCCTCACTGGACAGTGAAGTTATGATATAATAATCTTTTCCATCCAGAAAATTTTTTAACTTTTCGGCGGCATGAAGGACCTCTTCCTCCTCCGTGCCTTCTTTTTTCTTCCACTCAGAGCCGATCCCCACCAGGATCTTTTCCGCGTTTTCCAGTTTTTCCTTCAGGATCTTTTCTGCTTCTGTCTTTTCCAAGCTTTTCCTCCAATATTCTGCATAATTCGTTTTCGAACGTTAACATCATAACATAAATGGGGTCTGGATTCAACTGATCCCTCTTGTCCTTTGCTTTTCATTTTCTTAAGTTTTTCTGTCTGCGGCAGAATACGTTCCACCGCCCTTGAATTCTTATGACATGTCAGCGACATTCCAGAAGTGCCATGCATAATTTTCCCCTGTATCTCTCATACTTTTTTTGCAGATGAATATCAGACAGATCCATAGCTGTTGTTTTTATCAGCTGTCTGAAGAAACTGCATGGCAATTATTATGGAAAGGATGGATCAATGATGGAAGAGCACTCAGTCAATCTTCTCCGCGAATGTGACTCCGGCTGCAAAATGGCGGCGGAAAGTCTGGAACAGATCCGGGATATGGTGTCGGATCAGGAGCTCTGGAAGGATATCACGGAAAGCTATGAAAAACATCAGGAGCTGGACGCAAAGATCAAAAAGACCTTAAGCGCCATGGAGGAAGAGGGAAAAGAACCGGGAAAAATGGCCTCTGCCTGGTCATGGATGTCCACAGAAATGCGTATGCTGGCAAAGGGCGGCGACAAAGAAGCCGCCAGTATTGTCACCGACGGCTGTAATATGGGGATCAAGACCATATGCGGTTATAAAAATCAGTACTCCGGGGCGTCAAAGGCGGTTATGGAAATTGCGGATGGACTCACCGGACTAGAGGAAAATCTCAGAGACTGTATGAAGAAATTTCTATAACGGTTCATCAGGTCTTTGCGCCTGCTATTCTGACCGTAAGAAAACCGGCCAGCAGATTTCTTCCCTTTTCCTATCTCCCAGCCGGTGCCATGTCAGCCGGAGGCTTCGGCTGACATGGCAGTACCGCCTGCCGCAGCGCCGGTCTCAACACCGGCCACCTGCCATACATAGGACTCGTAGGCAGAAACAAGGTTCAATTTCGCCGTGTTCATTGCCGCCTCACCGGAAAGCCATGAAGCTTCACCGGAAAGATAGGCGTTCTTTGAGAGCATGCCTGCTGCCTGTTTTTTCTGTATCGTGTCCCATTCCTGCTTTGCTGCGGAATAGGCACTCTCCGCTGCCTCGTACTGGGATAAGGCATTCTGGAGATTCTCATATGCGGCTCTCAGACTGATCTCCGCATTCTGTTCTGCCTCCCGAATCCGCTTCTTTTTGAGCTCCCGGTTATCCGTTCCGGTCACCTTGGATTTCATCTCGCTGACCCAGGTGGGATCGTTGCTGATGGCTGTCTGAAGGTCATTCTCCACAGAAACCGCGCGGATCGCTGTCATGTCCGGATCCGGAACCGTACCGATCTCGACATCCGTGCGCCCGGAAAGTCCTATCATCGTCAGAAGACTTTCTTTTAACTCACTCCGTTGCTCTTTCAGGGATGCCAGAGAGTTCTGTTGCTGTTCCAGGCTGCTCTTCTCCGATTCAAGCTCCGCATCCTTGATGAGGCCAGCCGATCGTTTCTTTACCGCCGCGTCGTAGGAATTCTGCGCAGCCTCCATGCTCTTCTCCTCCGCCGCCACATTGGCTGCCATCTGATTATAGGAATTCATCAGATTCTGCGCCGATGCCGTCAGGGTGTCCGCCAGGTCCTCCATGGTCTTCTCCTGACTTGCAGAATTCATGCTGTTGATCGTGGACTGCACCTGTGCCATGGAAGTCCGGATGTTCTTCGCGTTGTTCTCGTAGAGTGTCTGCATTTCCGCATCGCCGTCATCCTTGTAGGAGTCCGCCATCTTTTTCAGGTAGTTGTACTCTTCCTTTAACGTCTCATGCATCTTTTCATAGGGCGCACTCTGGCGGTTCTGGCTGTCCTGACTCTGCAGGTAGGAAAAGTTCCCCGCTTTGATCAATTCCCGCAGATCACTGTACTCGATCTGCGTGATCTGACTCAGATCTACAGAATCGGATTCCGCTGCGTAGGATACGATTTTGCAGGACGAGAGCGCTCCGGGGATACTGTCCGTGTTGTTCCCACCTCCGGCCGCCGCAAAAAACACCGCGCCGAATAGCAGACCGCCTATCCATTTTTTATATGTTTTCATTCTTTCACCTCACATCAACTCATTCCCAAACTACATTCCATGCCATTTTGCGTTTTTCTGCTGTGACAGGAATCATTCCCGGCAAAGAGGAACTTATGACGCCGATGCCAGTCCTGCTACTGCCCAGTCATATGTGACCTTCGCGGTGAGAAAGCTTAACTTTGCGGATTCCATGGAAGTTTTCGCGGAAAGGCAGGCAGATTCCTGCTTCGCGTATGTCTTCTTTGTGATGGTTCCGGCGGAGAGTCTTAACTCTGCTGCTGCCCGTTCCTTCTCCGCAAGTTCGTAGCTCGTCTTCGCCTGTTCGTAACTATCCTTTGCGAGTACCAGGCTGTTGTAGGCGCTCTTCACGTTTGTGGAGACCGTATCTTTCTGATTCGACAGTGTGCTTGTATAAGTCGCTCGGTTGTTCTCCGACTGGGAGTTTGCAAGTCTGCGTTCCGTAATTTTAATGCTGTAGTTGTTCGCGATGGCTGTCTGGATATCTGAATCCACATTGATGGAGGAAACTGCGGAGGTGTCCACATCCGGCAGACTTCCGATCTCCACGGAATCATTGTAGTTCCAGCCTAACATGATCACAAGCTGCTGTCTCGTCTGCTCTAAACTGCTCTTCGCGGCTTGCAGGGACGCCTTCGCATTTGTAACCGCCTCCGCCGCGTTGTCGACCTCCGACTGCAGGGTCATTCCCGCGGATTTTCTCGTCTGCGCCTGGGTGTATGTGGTCTCTGCCTGGGTCACCGCGTCCTCTAAGGTATCCAGAGATGCCTTTCCGCTGTAATAGGAGATCATCAGCTTCTGCGCCTGCTGCACGATGCTCTTTTCCGCCTGCTCATATCCGAGGCGTTTGATCTCACCGTCATCCACGTTGTTATCTCCCTGCTCCGTCAGGTTATCCACGGAGATCTCGCTGTTTAACGCCTGGGAAATCTGTCCCGCGTAGTTTGCGCTGTCATCGTCCGGGTAGCTGATCCGCTCGGATACCTCGCTTGCGGAATCATAATATTCCTTTGCGATATCCGTGCTGGTCTTTCCCTTATATTTCTGGTAGTCCAGCTCATTCTGGCGGACCGTTGTGTTGTACTCATGGATCAGGTCCGCGATCTCCCCGTATTCCAGCTTGTTATCCTGGAGAGATGCCCATTTTTCCGCTGTATATGCAAATTCCGGGCTGGTCGCAAACGCCTGAATCGGCGTCACACTCATCATAAGTGCCATAGCGAACAAGCCTGCAATCTTCCATTTCTTCATGCTGATATCCATTCCTTTCTGCGGCAGATACAGGTCCGCCCTGGGGATAAATTCCCCCAGGGTGTTCCCAAAACCTTTTTATCCTTTTAAACCTTTTTTAATGAAACCTTTAAATTTAATCCTTAATTTGATCCTCTTTTATGACCTTTTATTTTAAACCCAAATTTAAATATCCAGTACCTTCCTCTCCTTCTTACCGTTCATGATCGCGTAGTAAACCGGAAGAATAAACAATGCAACCAGAATACCTGCCGTCAGACCACCGATATTTACGATCGCCAGACCTTTCGTCGTGGACGCGCTGCTTCCTGTGGAGAGCACCATCGGAATCATGGAAAGGATCGTGGTGGAGCTTGTCATTAAGATCGGGCGGAGACGTGTCGCTCCGGCCTCAACAAGGGCAGTCTTAAGATCCATCGTCATGCGGTACTGGTTGACCGTATCCACATAAAGGATACCGTTATTTACGACCGTACCAATTAAAATCAGGAATCCCAAAATAGATGTCATACTGATGGTCGTGCCGGTCAGCTTCAGAAGTCCGAAGGAACCGACAAGGCTGAACGGGATCGTGGTCATGACCATGAAGGAGAACTTCGGAGACTCGAACTGGGCCGCCATGACTACGAATACCAGAAATACCGCAACTGCGATGGCCTGATACAGGGATGAGAATTCCTCCGCCATCATACGGTTTGTGGAGTTTGTACCGATGGTCACACCGGACGGAAGATTCGGCTGGACCACCTCGCTGTCGATGAGGTTCTTCACATTTCCGTTTACATAATCCGCCGTGATCGTAACCTCATACGCTTTATCGGTCTTGGAGATGGAGGATGGATTATCCTTAAAGACAACATCCGCCACATCGGAAACTGCTACGGTTCCGCCGCTTCCTGTCGTGATCAGCATGTTTTTTACCTGCTCGACCGTGCGGTACATGCCTTCCGGATATTCTGCCTTGACGCTGACCTCGTTTCCGTCGATGGTCAGGGTCGCGATCTCGGTTCCGTCAAGCATCTTCTTTACCTGCTGTCCGATGGATGTAGCGGTGAGACCTTCCGCGGAAGCTGCCACCTGATCCACATTGATGGATACGACCGGAGCCGTATTCTCCACATCGGAGTGGACATTCTTCACATCATCTCTGGCAACCATTTCGCTTACGATCTTGTCCGCGGTCTCCTTCACCGTATCGTAATCGGAACCGTCAAGGATCACCTCATAGTTGTTCTGGCTTCCCATGAAACTCATGGACGCAGACGCCTCGACCTCGATGGTACAATTCTCAAGACCTGCCATCTCGTCTTCCCACTCTGCAACAATCTCATCCGTGCTCATCTTTCTGTCGTCCTTTAAATAAGCGCTGACGGTTCCGCTGCTGTCGTTGTAACGGAGCATGTAGGAATCCACATCCTCATGGCTGCTGACGATGGATTCCACCTGAGTCAGGATATCATCTGCCTTCTCATCGAGAAGACCCGGCCTTGTGGTAATCGTCACGGAGATCGTACCATTATCATCTGATGTCATGAGCTCACTCTGCATGCCGCTCGCGAGGAAGAGCGTGGCTGCGACAAGTCCAATCGAGCCCAGCATAACGATGGCTTTATGTTTCAGTACCGTCGGAAGGATCTTCCGGTATCCGAACTGAAGAAGCTTCATAAGACCGGATAACGGTGCTTTTTCCCGTTCCTTCGGCTTATACAGCATGTAAGTCAGCGGAACGACCGTGATCGCGGAGAGCAGGGACGCACTCATACAGAATACGATGGTCCAGCCGAGTGGTGTGAACATCTGGCCGCTCATTCCGTTTAAGGTTGTAAGAGGGATAAATACGACACAGGTCGTCAGGGTGGAGCCGAGGACGGACATGGCAACCAGACCGGTACCTTCTAAAGACGCCTTCGCGTACTCCACGAACCCGCGCCCATCCATCTCATCCCTGGCCCGGAAGCAGCTCTCTAAAACAACGATGGAGTTGTCGACCATCATGCCGACACCGAGAACCAGAGCACTCATGGTAATGACGTTTAAGGTAAATCCGACTCTCGTCATCAGGATCAGGGATACCAGGATGGAGGTCGGGATCGAGCTTCCGACGATCAGGGATGCCTTGATATCACCGAAGAAGAGCCAGATGATGATCATGGAAATAATAACCGCCAGAACCATCGTCTGAGCCACCTCCAGAAGGGATGATTTGATGCTGTCGGCACTGTCACTGGCGATCTCGATGTGAAGTCCGGAATCTGCTGCCTCCAGGGATTCGATCGTTTCCTTTACATCGGAGGAAAGCTTCATCGCGGAGCTGTCCTGCTTCTTTGATACGGAGAGGGAGATGGTCTCCTGTCCGTTATAGCGGGACACACCACCCATCTGTTCTTCTGTTGTATACACATCTGCAATGTCTTCCAGATATACAGTCTTACCGCTCTGGGTCGTGATCGGAACCTTTTTCAGATCATCCAGCGTGCTGGCCTCTGCAGATGTTGTGACGGAAAGGGAGAGGTCACCGTATTCCGCAGATCCGGACGGATAGGAGAGCTCCGACGTCTCCATGGCGCTTGTGATCTGGTCCACCGTCACTTTATATTGGTTCATCTTTACCGAATCAAGTTCCACTTTAACATATTCAGAGGAACCACCCATGGATTCCACCTGGGCAACTGTGGAAAGCTGCTCGAATACCGGTGTGATGTTCTGGTCTACATAGTCGTAGAGGTCTTCCTGGGTGTCATGAGCGATGGAAAGCATGATGTCGTTTCCGCCGTTCATGCTCATTTCCATGACGCTCGTATCACAGTCATCCGAAAGTTCGCGGATGCTGTTTAAGGAACGTGTCAGTTCATTGTAAGCATCATCCATATCCTGATCGTAATCATACTCCAGCATGATCATGGCACTCCCCTCACTTGAAGTGGATGTCATGCTCTTTACGCCTTCCAGCGTACTGACCTGATCCTCAATGGGCTTTGTCACCAATTCATCCATATCTTCCGGTGTCGCACCGGAATATGACGCACGCACGATCAGCATCGGCTGATCCGTATCCGGCATCTGCTCCAGTGTGGCACTGAATACGGAGGAGATACCGAACACAAGAATACAGAGCAGTGCTAAGATCGTTGTGACCGGACGTTTTAATACATATCTCGTAAGTCCCATGATCAGCCCTCCTGTGATGCACTGCTGCCGGCAGCGCTGTTATCTGCGGCTGGTGTCTCGCCGCCTGCTCCGTCTGCCGGGGCGTCTGCGTTTGGCTCGCCCGCTGGGGCTGCTCCATCGCTCTGTCCTGCTGCAGCTGGTGCCGACAGGCCATCCGGCGCACCTGCCTGACTATCTGCGCTCTCGCCGCTTCCTGCAAGCTGGATATCCGCGCCCTCATACAGATTGTTGCTCCAGGTGCTCACGACAAGGTCATCTGCGGAAAGTCCGCCTGTGACCTCTACATAGTCGTCATCGTTGATTCCGACCTCGATGGACGCTTTTTTCGCCTTTCCATCTTCATACAAGTAGACGTAAGCGTTTCCGCCGCTGTAATACACGGCATCCACCGGTATCGTCATGACGTTTTCGGCTTTTCCCGTCGTAACGGTGAGCTTCACGGTACTTCCTGTCGCTGCATTGTTGTCTGTATCGGCAAGCTGCGCTTCCACCTTAAACATTCCTGTGGAATCGTCCACCATGGTGTTGACCTCATCGATCACCGCGTTATATGCATTTCCGCTCTTTTCGACTGTCAATGAATCGCCAACGGCAAGGTTCTCCAGCATTCTCTGGGTGACATAGAATGTCACCTTCTTCTCACCCTCGCCGGAGATCACGCAGAGTTCCCCGTTCGTACTCGCCCGGTCATAGACTTCCGCGCTGCAGCTCTCCACCTTTCCGGAGATCGGAGCCGTCACGCTGCTGTAACTGACCTGCTGATCATAGGAAGTCTTTGCGGAGTTGTACTGGAGCTGTGCCGTCTTTACCGCATTCGTATACTGTTCATATTCCTGTTCGGAGAGGTCGCCGCCATCGTAGAGGATCTGCATTCTTGCAAGATCACTCTGAGCTTCCTGAAGATTTACCTGTGCGGAATCCACGGAATTTTTCTCATTTGCAACCTGCTCCGTATCGATGGTAAAAAGAACCTGCCCCTTCGTCACAGTATCACCGGCCTTGACGTTGACCGCCGTGATGTCTCCGGATGCTTTCGCATAGACATGGACCACATCGTCCGGCTCCACCGTTCCGGTAAGCTCTGTTGTCAAGTAAATACTTCCGGTCTCCGGTTCCTCTGCACGGACAACGGTTGTCTGGGTCTCCTGCTGCATATCCATTCCTCCGGGACCTCCCATGCCGCCCTGCGTTCCGCCGCCCGACGAGTTTCCTTTCATCACGATTACACCTGCTGCCGCTGCAATTACAACGACTCCTGCTGCCGTACACAGGATGATGTTCCTTTTTTTCATGATCCTATATGCTCCTTTCCTGATAATCCTTGCTATTTTTTCCTTTTTTAATGTTATAGCCAATAATATAAAAGTCATTTGTGAACACTTTGTGAGGAAATTTTCAGGAATTTGTGAGGACTCTTTCACAGATGGGATTTTTATGCTATATCTTAAGGTAGAAAGAAACGCTGCATTCAGGGCTTTATAGAATCGAGGTACAATTCGGATGGCAAAACTGTTGATCGTTGATGACGATATCCGTCTCAGGAAACTGGTGCGGACATACGGAGAAGTGGCGCATTATAAATGTGATGAGGCCGCAGATGGACTTGCGGCACTGGAAAAATTGCAAAATGATAATTTCGATCTCGTGATTCTGGACGTTATGATGCCGGGACTCGACGGTTTCGAAACGTTAGAGCGGATCCGCAAGATCAGCGAGATCCCGGTGATCATGCTGACTGCCAGAAACGAGGAATACGATAAGCTCACAGGCTTTGGGCTCGGCGTGGATGACTACGTCTCAAAACCCTTCAGCCCAAAAGAGCTCATGGCACGGGTGGGCGCAGTCTTAAAGCGCAACGGAAAGAAAAAGTCTGTTCTTTTCTATCAATATAAAGAGCTTGAGATCCACCCGGATTCCCGCACTGCCTCCATCTCCGGGAAGGAGCTGATCCTTGCTCCGAAGGAATTTGATCTTCTCCTGGAGCTTGCGAAAAATCCCGGAACTGTCATGAGACGGGACAAGCTTCTTCGGGATGTCTGGGGATACAGCTACTGCGGAGACGGGCGCACCGTGGACACCCATGTAAAATCTGTCCGTGACCGTCTCGGCCCGTACCGTTCCATGATCCAGACCGTATGGGGCGTCGGATATAAATTTGATCCTGATGCCGTGATCCGGTAATTCTGTCGGACAGCTCCCGCCGGACACACCTCAGATACTGACTAGAATTGAAATATAATTAAAGGAAAATTATGAAACATATCAATGAAACAAAAAAATCTGAACTGAAAGTTCTTCACACAAAAAAACGCCCCGGTCTGATGTTTCAGCTCTGGGGCATGATGATGGGGCTTGTTGTCCTGACCGCAGCCTGCATGTGGTTTGTTCAGGTCTTTCTCTTCGAACATACCTATGCGGAGACAGCCCTGTCCAACTCCTTAAAACAGCTGCAGCCGGTTATGAGCGACCTGACAAACCGGGACCTGACGGAAGACGATCGTCTTCTGCCTTTTTTGAGCCGGATGATCGACGGAACGATCTTTCTCGTAGACGATGCAGGAGATCTGACCGATATTTACAGCTATGGCCATCTCCTTGCCGATGTTCAGAATGAGCCTGAATACGCCATCTGGAAATTTATCAGAAATTCCGACGAGTTTTCCAATGTTAAGGCTCGCCAGATCTATCAGAACGTATTAAAAAGCGATCACCATATGATCAATATCCACATTGGGATCCCTGTCACCTACGCCGGTGAGAACGCTTATCTTCTGATTGAAAATATGATCCGCACTGATACCGCTTTTACCTTCAACCGGATACAGCTGATCATTCTCACCGTGGTCCTGACCATCGCCGCGTCGATTCTCGCCGCCGTAGGCTCCAGATATTTCACAAAGCCGATCTTTGCGATCAAACACACAGTGGACCGGCTTGCAGAAAATGATTTTTCCGCCCGCGCTGATGTGGACCGCCAGGATGAGCTCGGCGAGCTGGCGGAATCTGTCGGGCTTCTCGGTCAGGCTCTGGCCCGTATTGATGTTCTTCGAAAGGAAGTCATCGCCAATGTCTCCCATGAGCTCCGCTCTCCACTTTCCGTGATCTCCGGCTATGCAGAACTTGTCCGGGACATTCACTGGAAAGATGAGAAAGCCAGAAACGAAGATCTGGACCTTATTATTGAGGAATCCAACCGCATGAGTGAGATGGTAAATGATATTTTAGATTACTCCCAGCTTCAGTCCGGCTATATCAGGCTCCGCCCGGAATCCTTTGATTTCACAGGCTTAGCGGAATCAGAGACCTCCTACTGCGCGGCAGCAGCCGCGACTTACGGGATCCGGGTCCGCTTTGACGCCCCCAAAGAGTCCGTGTTCATATACGCCGACCCTTTAAAGCTCAGTCAGGTACTCCGGAATCTTCTCTACAACGCCATCAATCATACTCCGGAAGGCGATACCATTACTGTCTCCCTGAAATCCCAAGGCAGTCACACCGTCCGGCTTTCCGTAACGAATCCCGGCACCCCGATCTCTGAGGAGGACAAAAAGATCATCTGGGAGCGCTACCAGCGAAGCCAGCACCAGAGCGGCCGCCGCATGGGTACCGGAATCGGGCTCTCCATCGTCAGCACGATTTTAAATGCCCACGGAATGAAATATGGGGTGGATTCCAATGAAAAAGAAACCTCATTCTGGTTTGAAGTGACAAAAGCCGATGTTCCGCAGGAATCTTAGTTTTATCCCCGCCGTCTGCAGACTTCATAATGTAAACGCCTGCACTGCCCAACCATTAAAATATTCTGTCTTTTTGCGGTATATTCGTGACAAAATAAAGCACTGAGGCAAAAAGGACTGGCAAAACACTGTAATGCTTTTTGCCAGTCCTTTTTTTTAAATTCCTAATCTTTCAAAAAAATTCTTATAAAATTCTGTTTTCAACAATTCTTTAGCACCATAACGATCATACTTATTCCACAGTGGATCATCATCCATATTTACATATAATGGAAAATGTTTATCTGCAAATTCTCTGCTAAGCTTTTGATGCATTTCCGTTGACTCCTGTATTAAATGTTCTGCAGCATCTTCCGCCCATACATGAAGTGCCTTTGTCATTACTTTTACCGCCTGATCTGGACATTCCTCATATAAAACTTCCAGCATATAATAGTAAACTCTTACACATAATGAAGAGAATCCCGATTTACCTGCTTCAGCTGAACCGTCAATCTGAGGGACCTTATAACCTGGATCATATTCCGCAAAACACTTCGCTTTCTTGTCGGACGGAACATTTGCCTTTCTCAAAACAACGTGGAAATCGCAATAGCCATCCCCATCTTGTGTCAGGGTCTGTGCCAGATTAACCTGAGTCAGACCAAATGCATATTCCTGATAGCATGCGCGATGAAATTCTTCACAATAAATTCTTCCTATTCTTCTTGCATCATATTGATCCCAAACTTCTGCCATCGGGCAAACAAGTGTATGTGAATTTCTTTCTTCATCTGTCAATTTCAAGCGATCCCTGCGAAATCTCGGATCTGACGGCAGATCACTGCATACGGCAAACAGACTATGCATATTAATTTTTACACCCAGTGCCTCATGCTTTTCTCTTCGAGTTCGACCACGGTCTTTGCCATATCGCCTCGTTGCTTCGCGGACGATTCGTTCCCCCTTTTCTCCAAGAGCGTTCATAATCTCTCTTGCGAGCAATGCATACATAATTGTATAACTATCAAAAAAAAGATTCTATTCCTGCATTTGTACTGGCAGATTATCCTATGGTTGTTCACCCTAATTTACATTCCGGACCATTTTCTGATATTTTTTCCCGCTTAGGAATTCCAGAAAACAAAAATCGTATTATTGCTGGATCCCGTGCTATTATTTATGATACTCTTGAACATACAGATGCTTATTATGTGTCTTCTGATTTAAAACAGGGCTACCGGAAAATAGAAACTCCCAAAAATTTACGTTCTTTTCTAATTGATGGATGCACAATTACTTCTGAAATTGGCTGGATCCGACATGAAGACTATACGCTTTCTCCTATTGCCAAAGAGTTCATTAAAGAATTAACTTGGATGTTTCAAGAATTGTAATTATCATTTTTTTAAATAACAGTTATGACTTTTATCGATAACAATACTATGTCTCACGATATAAACTTTGGGGGCGTCGGCAATTGCGACACCCCTTGTGGACTTTCACCGCAGACTGGCGGTAAGTTCATCATACTTAGAAACGTGCGCCGCAAGGCACACGCAAAAAAAATGCTGCCTGCAAAATTGATCTGCACGCAGTATTTTTATACGATTCTATTCGCTTTTGAATTTCAGTTATTTTTCTTTCAGCTCATCCGCCTTTTGCAAGTATTCTTTATCTTTCTTTCAACACATCCGCAATCTTCTTATACACTGGCATCGGAACATGGTACTTCTCGCCCATGCGGACCACCTCATATACGAGCCCATCGATCTCTGACTGCTTTCCTTCCATCACATCTCTCTGCATGGATGTCGTGGACTCCGGTGCGAGATGGGATAAGATCTCAAGGTTGACTTTCACATAGTCTCTCTCAAACGGAACCCCCATCGCCTCCGCCAACGCCATGATCTCGCGGATCATCGCCTTGAACGCCTCGCGCTCCTCGCCCTCTCTCTGAAAATCTGCCGCTGTGGCATGATAGTAAAGGCCTGCAGCACCGATCGGGGATACATAGGAGAATTTTTCCAGGGCATCCCGGCGGATATTTTCAGAGAGTTCTCCGGATATTCCGCTGTCGTTAAAGTCCTTCGCAATCTCCTTAAGTTCTTCCCGGAACTCGCCCTTTTCCTTGACGCCAAATACGACCCGCAGGATCTTTCCGTGCTGCACAAGGGCACCCGGTTCTTCGATATTCGCGGACACATAAATACAGCCGTCTGTTACAAGAATTCCCGGGAGCTTTTCCTGCAGGCGGCTTCCCGTTCCATAGATATTGAGGACCGGGATCACGATCGTGCTCTTCTTTGCGATCTTCCGAATAAAAGGCACCGTGCTGTCCAGGGAATATCCCTTGACACACACGAGGATCACATCCGGCTTTTCTTCTTCCCATGCTGCCTCGATCTTTTTCTCATAAGATTCCATATTTTCCGCCTGCACTGGGATCGTCTCCACAGTTTCATCCCAGAGATGGCGGACGGTAAGTCCATGTTCCTTCATAGCGGCAAGATGAGCATTTCTCGCAATCAGCGTCACGTTTTTTCCCGCCTTTGTCATATAGGCACCAAGAATTCCTCCGGTGCCTCCTGCACCGATGATCAGATATTTCATAATATTTTTCTCCTCGATCAGTCTGCCTGATGCTCTACCTCATAGGCATGTTCTTCCTTGATCTTTTTTAATGTCTCCGGCTCGCGGATCAGATCCAGCGCTGTAAATGCAAGCACCTTCGCGCCAAGAAGAATGGAATCCAGTCCCTTCTGTGAGCATGCCGCAGCAACCATTTCCTTGCTGTGGCCCTTGATCGGCTCATCGCTGATATTGATGGTCGGCTGGATCGCCGGAACAACCTGGGAAACATTTCCGATGTCGGTGGATCCCATCATGCGGTCTCCTGCCGGTTTCGCTGTCTCGCCGAACAGTTTCAGGTTCTTCTCATAAACTGCATCGAAGGACGGAGTCGGCACCATATTCTCTACCCAGTTCTGGTACGGCTTCATGCTGCCTTTTGCGCCCATCGCCATTGCGGAAGCTTCCACGATCCGCTCTACCTTCGCGTACACATCCTTTAAGGTGCTGGATGCCGCCGCTCTCAGATAAAATTTTGCTGCCGCATAATCCGGTACTGTGTTCGGTGCCTGTCCGCCATTTACGATGATTCCGTGGATACGCACATCATCGCTTAAATGCTGGCGCAGGGCATTGATGGAATTGTATGTCTGGATCAATGCATCTAGGGCATTGATTCCCTGTTCCGGTGCCGCAGCCGCGTGGGATGCCTTGCCCCAGAACTCGATATCGATCGGTACGCAGCCTAGTGTCTTTGAGGTAAGCTGATGGCCAACGCCCGGATGTGCGGAAAGTGCCGCATCGACGTCCTTAAAGTAGCCCTCACGGACGAAACTTCCCTTTGCACTTCCATTCTCTCCGCCTTCCTCGCCAGGAGTTCCGTAGAGACGTACCTCACCGCCGACCTCATCGATCACGCTCTTTAATGCCGCTGCCGCAAGAGCAGATGTCGCACCAAACAGGTTATGTCCGCAGCCGTGTCCAAGGCCTACAAGAGCATCATACTCCGCAAGAAATACCATGACCGGACCCGGTTTCCCAGACTTATAGCTCGCCGCAAAGCCCGTTCTGTGACCTGCCGCCGGCATCTCGACCTCAAAACCGACACTCTTGATCTGATCCGCAAGACGTTTAGAAGCGAAGAATTCATAGTTGCTGACCTCCGGCTTCTCATGGATCTCCAGTGCGATCTGCTGATATGTCTTGCCTTTTGCTTCTACATAATCCACAATTTTCTGCTGTAATTCATCCATTGTCCACAATCTCCTTTTCTTTTATCCCAAAGTTCATGTAATTGTTCATTCTCTTCATCTACAGAGCCTGTCATTCCAGGCCTTCTCATGATCAGTGCAGCAGTGCACAGACCTGCTGAACAGTTACTTCGCTCCAATGTTATAGTAAGGAAAAAGACCTGACAAAAACCTACTTGTCAGGTCTCTTAATGCGTATTATAGTTCTTTTCGCCTAAATTTTCCAGTCTTTTCTTCCGATTTCACCGATCTGTTCCGGCAATTATTTTCCTGCTCTTACTTCCTCAAACTCCTCCTGGATCTCCTTTGACGGCTCACCGGTCGCAAGGCTGACAACAACTAAACAGATCACAGCAACGATAAATGCCGGAAGAAGCTCATACACATTCCATGCGCCGCCTAACGGACGAACGCAGTATTTCCATACAAATACCATGACTCCGCCTGCGATCATGCCGGCAAGCGCGCCGTTCCTGTTGGAACGTTTCCAGAATAATGCCGCAAGGACCACCGGTCCGAATACAGCGCCAAATCCAGCCCACGCAAAGGACACGATTCCAAATACGGAGCTGTCCGGATTTCCCGCCAAAAATACTGCGATCACTGCGATAAAGAGAACCGTCGCCCGGGCAACATGGATCGTTCTCTTCTCAGTAAGGTTTACGCCAAACATCCCCTTTAACAGGTTCTCAGAAACAGCGGAGGATGCCGCAAGAAGCTGGGAATCTGCGGTGGACATCGTGCAGGCTAAAATTCCGGCGAGTGTGATTCCCGCACCCACGATCGCGAGGAATCCATGCTGGCTTAAGAGTGTCGCAACCTGAATGATGATCGTCTCAGAAGCGGAGCCCTTTAACTCTGCCATCACGCCATTCTTTGAGAGGCTGTAACCGACAACGCCGATAAAGATCGCAACTGCCATAGAGATTACGACCCATACCGTCGCAATGCGTCTGGACATCGCAATATTGTCCTCATGTTCTGTCGCCATAAAGCGAAGAAGTACATGGGGCACGCCGAAATATCCGAGTCCCCAGGCAAGTGTGGAAATTGTTGTAATTGTTCCATAATTAGATGCAGTTCCTGATGCACTGTCATATGTCGCTGTCAGGGATAAAAATCCCGGAAGTTCTCTCGCATTTGCAAGGACAGTGCTGACACCGCCGCTCATGGATACGCCGAAGCATACCACAAGGACAAGCGCGATCGTCATAACAATACTCTGGATCAGATCCGTAAAGCTCGCCGCCATAAATCCACCGAGTGCTGTGTAACCGACAATAACGACAGCACTGATCAGCATAGCCGCCGTATACGGAATTCCGAATAATGTGGAGAACAGTTTTCCACATGCCGCGAATCCGGACGCTGTATACGGGACAAAAAAGATAATAATAAAAATTGCGGAAATTCCCAATAACAGTTTCGAATCATCACGATACCTGTTTGCAAAGAAATCCGGCAGCGTGATCGAATTCGTCTTTGCGCTGTATCTCCTGATGCGTTTCGCCACGATCAGCCAGTTTAAATAGGTACCGATGGCAAGTCCGATCGCAGTCCAGGATGCGTCACAGATACCGCTGAGATAAGCCACTCCCGGCAGTCCCATCAGCAGCCAGCTGCTCATATCCGATGCCTCCGCACTCATGGCCGTCACAAAAGGACCTAATTTTCTGCCACCAAGATAGAAATCACTGGAGTCATTATTTCCCTTAGAATAAAAGAAACCAATTGCCAGCATCATCACCAGATAGGCAATGATCACAAGAAAAACACCGATGATTGCTCCATTCATTTTTCATACTTCCTCTCATTTTAGTCTGCTATATTAGTTTAATAAAGCGTTAATGTAGTTTAGTATAGCAGAAAATGGCCGGATTGCAAGTGTTTTCCGGGGATTTGCGTCCGAAAAAAAGGTCGGCACATTTCCCGTGCCGACCTTTTCCTGCCTTTGTTCAATTTTCATGGGATCCTGATTTCGGTATCATTACCGCTTCTCATCCCAGCTTCCGTCCTCCCGGACAAACCAGCCGTCCGGTGTCATGCGGTTCGCGAACATGATTCCCTTTGTTCCATCGGAAACCGGATTAAAGTAATACCACTTTCCGTCGATCTGGACCCAACCGGTCTTCATTCCGGTGTTGGCATCCACGTAGAACCAGTTTCCGTAAACCGGATCAACGATCCATCCGGTACCCAGATAGCCATTCGAATCAAATGACCACCAGTTTCCATCGATCTGAATCCACTCATAACTCTGAGCTGCCGAAGAATTGCCGGATCCGGAATTTACTGCTCCCGCTGCCTTCGGATAACTTCCATCCGCATAGCGGAACCACCAGCCTGCGTTTGTCTGTATCCAGTGACTGTAGCCATCATTCAGGCTTCCGTTGTCATTCTTTAACATCTCTTCGGTAAGTGTCTTTCCGGAAACAATGCCGGAATTTTCATTCACATAGCCTTTTTTCGCATCCTTCGCGGTCGCTCCCTGTCCCGGATTGTTGGTTCCGGATTCCGGCATCTTGCTGTTCGCCGGTTTGGAAGTTTCCTCATAATCGTCACTGTCACTCTCCGGATAGCGTGCTGTCAGAACGCCATTCTTCCAGGTAATCGCATAGTTCTTTGCAGAAAGTCCGGATAGCCACAAGGCAGCCGCGATGCACCTGCAAAAATCCGTCCCCGATCTTCTCCTCGATATCCCCAAGCGTCATCGTCGTCCGATACACCTGATCTCCCAGTACATGGATATTTGCGTATTTTCCATTCATCAGAACGCATAAGATCGTACTCACTCTTAAAGCGATCGTTTTCCTCGCCGAGACGATCGTTATGTATCTTTCTTCCGGCATGTAACACTTCCTCCGTAAGATTTTATATTTGGCTGAAGCTTATTTCTGGAATTATAAGTGGATTTCACTATAGAATCAACCCTTACTGCACAAGATGTCGAAATTTTTTTGGTGAGATTCAGAAGCATGGGACATTTCCTGGCGTATGATCAGCCACATGTGCAAGAACGCACAAATTTCGGGTGCAGGAAAAATGAATGGAATCTGGCAGATCAGGACACCAGCATCTATTTTAAGGATAAGGCTATCTGGAAATGTGGAGAAGCGTATCGTAAACAGCAGGGGCGATATCCGGTTATCCTTCTCACCTTTAAAGACGTAAAATTTTCTTCATGGGCCTCAACAATGGATAAGATCCGGGAACTTCTTCAGACGGAATTCCACTAATCTGGTAACTTCGGTTAATGTGATAATTTCGCCCAAGAAAAATCAGCCAGTAATTTCCTTTTTCGGAAATCAATGGCTGATTTTCATGTTTATTTGTTTTTATTCAACCACGCGCCCGTTGAAATTTTGTAGATCATCGAACATAGCTGGCTATATTTTTATTCTTTCATTTTTGACATTTTATATATTGTCCATGCACTGAAACCAACAATAAAAATTATCACCACAGTCCCAATAGCAAAATATAGCACTGATCTATCCTGTAACCAGTTATAAATCTCTGTTGTAATATTTTCACTTTTCGCATAATAAGCCCAACACGAAAACATCAATACTGCAATCAAGACAAGATTGCACCACCATATCAGTGGATACTTTTGAACCAGGTTTGCATTCACATCCGATGTCGATTTTATATTAAGCCTCGTCATTTTGGCAATAAAAAACATGAATACAAAAACTAAGTTCATAATACAAAAGCTCCAGATAGTGCCGACTATCATTAATTTTGTAACCGGAATATCTTTAGCCCCTGCAAAAATATTATCTAACGAACTAATTCCTCCAAACAATATAAACGAAAGTGCCGTAAAAATAGAAACAAGTGAAATTAACTGTCCATTCATTTCTTTAGATAATCGGCCTTCGGCACTCTGCATTTTTTCATCCACAACTTTTGTGTAATCAGCATCTTGTAGTTTGAATAAAGCCATTTGCCTCTTTGCAAGATTCATATGATCCCACAATTTCAATGCCGTGCGCTTAGTCCGTTCGTATGGATTTTGCTGATTTTTATATTCTGGCTTCCAGACATGTTCCGACCGGAATCGATCGCTATACATATAATTAATAACATGATCCAGATTTGTCTGCATGATGCCAAATGTTTCTTCGTTATCCAGCGAAAATACATAATTTGTTATATTGGTATATAATAACCTGTCCTCTTGTTGAATGTAATCATGCAGCGTATCAAAAAATAGCTTAGCATCGAAATCTTTAGAATCTTTCGTCAAACGCTCACACAAATCATCCACTTCATTTTCCATCTTTCGAATATAATCAGATGTGGAATTCGATTTTGTGTTTGTGCTTTTATTCCATTCTATCATATTTAACCTTTTTCGAAATATTGTTTAATAGCCTTTTTTTCAATCACATTATTGCAATGTCTTTCATACGCATGAAGCCACGGATCCTGATTATGCGTAATTTCTACTAACATTGAAGCTGAGTAAACTCCACACTGATCAACCATTTCATTAATCATGGTCTTATCTTTTTTTAAAATTGCTTCATCTGCATTCATGCATACAAACTTCGGAATATCAGCACTTCCAAATATTTTAAACTCATGATACACTTCCGGTACGACCGGACCAAAATCCCAGGCCTCTATCTCTTCCGCAAAGCAGGGACTTCCAACACTTACGAGAAATTCTGCCTGCACAAAATACAAAATTTTCTGCAGCTTCAGATTACTAATTGAATACCCCTTCTTTTTGCAGTACCATATAATATATCTTGCAACATCTAATACGTTATACATAACGACATTCCTCCTATCAAAAAAGGAAAAGCCTGAATATAATAAAGGTTACACCCAGACTATTCTTTTATCAATAGCTTTCTACACATAAGTATATGTTATTATTTCTAATCCTACAATTGACATTTTATACAGAATCCATACGGAACATTTGTTTGTTTTCTTCAAATTCGAACCGTTCGAACCCGGCAGGGCTTGAACATAGAAAAAAGAGCCATCCATCGGATGACTCTTTTTTCTATCTCTTTGAGAGCACGAGACGGGATTCGAACCCGCGACCCTCGCCTTGGC
>Ga0129310_1001462_pt1 | contig 20633 bp, 21 predicted proteins | sample Go1ome_2_FD_94433 | JGI IMG/M metagenome (GOLD analysis project Ga0129310, IMG submission 94433) | Western lowland gorrila individual fecal microbial communities from Wisconsin, USA - Go1022A metagenome | ecosystem: Host-associated > Mammals > Digestive system > Large intestine > Fecal | place...
CTTAGTACTGCTGCGTGCGAGTCGTAGCGCGAGCGTGCCTGCACCATCATGCCACCTTCGAAGCACCGGATTCATAACATTCAGGCATGCGCCCACATCAGCCGGAGACTTACGCTGTAGAAGAGTAATTGTTTTATATACAGTATAACATATATTATAGAAAAACAACATGCATGATATAATATTATCTCTTATTTTCGTATTATCAACTCATAACAAACAAGATTCTAATACAAGATTTCCAACACCTTTTCGTCTACACAAACATAAGAATGGCATCGGGTGTGGCGAAGACTTTGTTTACAAATGTAACGAACACAGGTGAACTTTTAATAATTTTATTAGCATCCATGGCTTGCAGGATTATAATAAGTGCGACCTTTATGCTGTGAAAACGAGACTCAATAAGAAATCGAAGCCCTCAAGCTGAGATTTCTTATATGTCTGAGGCTCGTTGGAACGGTTAGCATAACCGGAGCACGTTTATATCCTCAAGCCCCGGATGCTCTCACAACTTCCGATAAGTTCACCGTCCGTTACCCATTTCCCAAAGTCTGGGTGTTTATATCAAAGAAGGAGGTACAGATTATGAGTTTTCCAAATGATTTTATGTGGGGTGTTGCTTCTGCAGCACATCAGATTGAAGGAGCATACAACGAGGACGGAAAAGGTCTGAACATCTGGGATGTATGTGCCGGAATCAAGGGCAATACGAAATACAATGAAACCGGAAAGGTAGCCTGCGACCACTATCACCGGGTAGATGAAGATATTGCAAACATGGTGCGATTAGGTGTCCGTAATTACCGTTTTTCCATTAGCTGGGCAAGAATCCTGCCGGACGGAACCGGCAAAGTCAACGAGAAAGGCTTGCAGTTCTATTCCGATCTGGTAGACAAACTGCTTGCCAACGGCATTGAACCGATCGTTACATTATATCACTGGGATCTTCCATACGAATTATACAAGAAAGGTGCCTGGTTAAATGACGATATCTCCGAATGGTTCTTAGAATACACCAAAATCGTCGTAGATGCTCTTTCTGACCGGGTAACCTATTGGATCACCATTAATGAACCGCAATGTGTTTTAGGCTGCGGATACTATGCCGGATTTCATGCTCCATTTGAACATGCAAATACAAGAAATCTGTTACACATGGGGCATAATATCCTGTTATCTCATGGCAAAGCAGCCCGCTATATCCGCCACAATGCCAAGAAGAAACCAATGATCAGCTTTGCTCCGATCGGTCCGGCTTATACACCGGAAGATAACAGTGCAGAGGCAATAGAAGCTGCACGCAATAAGACCTTTGATGTTGCCGGTGAAGGATTTGCATTTTCCTTAAGCTATTGGTCTGATCCTGTCTACTTAGGTCATTATCCAGAGCAATTATATGAATTATTCGGAGATCTGGTACCTGCCTACAACAAAGAAGAGATGGACCTGATCAGTGAACCACTTGACTTCTATGCAACTAATATTTATTACTCCAATTCCATCTTCCGCAAAGATGTATACCCGGAGAACTGGTATCAGGGACGTCCGGAGACCGATCTTGGATGGGCAATGAGTCCTGAAGTTATGTTCTGGTCGCCTAAGTTCTTATATGAACGCTACGGCAAACCGATCATGATCTCTGAAAACGGTATGGCAGAACACGACTGGGTATGCTTAGATGGCAAGGTACATGACACCTACCGTATTGATTATACACACCGCTACTTATTGGAGTTTGAACGTGCCTGGGAAGAAGCCGGTGTTCCAATTATGGGATATCTTCACTGGTCGATCATGGATAACTACGAATGGTCCGAGGGCTATGACAAACGTTTCGGACTCATCTATGTCGATTACCGGACACAGGAGCGTATCATCAAAGATTCCGGTCACTGGTACAAAGAAGTCATGGCAACCAACGGAGCCAGTCTCCACGCCGCACAATGAACCCCTGCCGCATGAGACTTTTATTATAGTAAGAAATGAAAATGCTATCGAAAAAAGTTACAATATTTTTCCTGACGCGTCGTTCTCTTAGAAATTCACTGCTTTGTTCGGCTGACTGCAAGCACATGCCGGATATATGTTTGAGAACCCGGCTCTAGAAAGGTATCATGATGGCGCAGGTACGTTCGCACTATTTCTCGTACGCAGCGGTACTAAGCTCCGCCCTAATAAGCAACTCACATAAAAAGACGGGTATGGATTTCTACATGATTGGATAATATATGTAGAAACAATCCATACCCGTCTTTAGTTCGTTATGCTAATTATTGCGGAGCAAAGTGCCGGCGTACTCCATATACCTGCGCTCATTCATGATAGACCTTTCTTGCCGGGGCGAGTTATAGGAGGCATGTGTAATCAAAGCCGTCAGCCGCAAAGCAGTAGAATTTCTTAGAGGTTGACAATAGCGCGGAAAAATATTGTAAATTTTTCGGTAGCATTCATTCGCAAACCTTAAAAGTCTCATGCGGCAGGAGTATCGTTCTTCCAGTGTGGACTGATTAGTGTCACACCGATCAGTGTGATGCCTGCGATCAGTCCGAAGACCGATGTAAGCAGTCCCACTGCAAACATTGGGTACTGCATCGTGATCACGGTATCCGTCGCACAGACACCTAACAGATTGTTGGTATCCGTAATCTCCTGATCAGATGAGAAGATGTCCTGATAGGCAATCGTCGTATTGACCACCGTTCCCGCTGCTAGGGACGCATCTTCATCCACATGAATATGAAGTTTTCTTCCTGTCTGTTCCACTGTGACCGGCACTAATTGCCGGATCGGCAATTGTCCACTCGATATATTCAGCACTTCATCCAATACACTATATGCAACCGCATCATCTGTGGATATAGCATAATACATCAGATTGATTCCTAAAAAGTAGATATTCGGATTCGCATCATTATATCCATAAAATGCCAGCGTCTCGGCACCTATCTGTACGCTGCCTAACACATGATCTACTTTTGAAATATACCCCGTTGCAAAGTCGCTGTCGGCTGCTAAAAAGGAACCTGTCTGATATGTCTTTCCATTTACCTGCAATGATGGATATTTCTTTTGAAAATGCACCTGCTGATTCGTCACACCCAAGAAACTCTCAATCTTTGTTCCTGCATCTGCCGGCAAATGTGTGCTGTCAATCACAATACGGACACCATGTTCCCCTAGTCGCTTCAGCAGGTTCTCTGCCGTTTCTTTATCCTCGTAGGTAAAGCCGGAAAGAAATATCGTCTTATAGCCGGCAAGCTCCTCATAAGAATATGCATCTAACTGTTCTTCATTTCCCGCTACAAATCCCGGATACGCAATCGTCATCTCATTTGCATATTTTCCAATTACGATACCCTGATATGTTGTTACCACGCCAAATGTATCCGGTGTCTCATGCTTAAACAGATAGGCCCCTGCTGTCTCTTTTGCAAGTGTATATCCACTGTCGGATGCCGCTTCCAGCATCTCTTCCTCAGAGCCGCCATTTCTTCCGACATAGGTCTTTCGTATCAACACCGTATCATTTCCTAATTCCAGACAACGGTCAAACAAAAACGGATACCGCTCCCGTTCAAGTGCCTCATTTAACAGCACGATATTATCTCCGGTTACAGCTCCCTGCCATGCCCAGCCATACGTATAATTCACACCGTCATTGCCCGGGATTCCATAGGACGGGTATGGACCATAGGAACTGATATCCATGACCGAAGCTCTTTGCGTTGTCATCTCACGCAATTGTCCGATATCTGCCATCATATCCTTGTCTGCCGTCACCTGATATCCTGCAATATTCATGGACGGGATCAGGTCAAGCAGCAGGATTGCCATCGCAACCACACAATATTTTTTCTTGAGCAGTTTCCACTCCATCATCGAACAGAAAAAATAGGCATACACCATTGGCATGAAACGTGTCATCCAGAATAACTGGCTCATTGGCAGTTTACTTAGGAATCCATAGGTGGCAGGTGTTGTGAATACCAATACGATCAACGGCAATACAAATCCGGCCCTTTTTCCGCCCCGCGCTAACAGCCAGCCAAGCACGGATAAGATCACAACGCTAAGACCAAAATAAAATTGCGCCTGTTCCGTGCTGTTCAATCGCTGCAATGCATTTAACGATACCGACAACGGAAAGATCAGCGTCGACATAACACTTCCGCTTCCCTGTTCTTCTCCCATCATTCCGCCCTTAAGTGCCGGCAGGATCCAGATACCAACAGACAGGATTCCCATTACCATGACACAAAGTGCCATGATCTTTCTTTTCCAGTCTTTATTCCAATATTGATCGATCCACAGATACAGAAATGTGGATACACCCATCAAGGCAGTTACCATCAGATGGGTAAATGTCATCAGAGCCATTCCGACAAACAATCCGATTGCTGCCGCATTGTTCTTCTTTCTTACATACATCCAGAGAAAGAACACAATATACGGAACAATCGTTGACGTGATCATCTGTGGAAGGTTTCCGGAATCAAAATAGATCTTCACGATCTCCGGCATGAAAAACCATACAAGTCCCATTGTAGTTCCCATTACTCTCCGGTTTTCCATATTGCCCCACAGCACCCACGGCAGCCCGCCAAAGAAGAATACCACCGCAGCTAACAGGTAATATGCATGAATAAGACTTCCCCCCGTAAGGTTCATCAATCCTGCCAGAATATAATAAGAAAGCGGAGGCCAATAGCGATATAGCTGAATTCCGTTATACCATTTCGCATCAAACAACGGGAACCAGTTTCCTTCCCGGATATTATCGTACATAAACTCCGCTTTGTACAAATGTCCCCAGATATCATCACCGGATGGCTGTGCCTTTGTCATATACAGATATCCTCCCACTGCAGCAGCCCCTATTAACAGCAGAAGAATCCCTATTCCGTTTTTGATCCATTTTGTCTGTTTCATTCCAACTACCTCTCGTATTATCTGTTGTGGATCTGATATCCTATTATTCTTCCACTGGTGCGTTTCGAATATCATCCAATATGAATTCCGTTAATGTATTCAGTGACTGATCCCGTCCCATCTGCTGTTCATCGATCATACTGATCACATAAGATCTTGCAGGACTTTCACTCATCTCCATCATAAGAAAGATCCAGCCCTCCCGGTTTAGGATCTCCTGCAGACGATCCTTGAAATAATGTGCACAATTCTCCAATGTCGGATTGATCATATCAAACGGAGGAATCTTGTTGAGAAACTGATTCTGGTACGGCTCCATGAACTTCTCCACCGTCTTTTCCAATGCATCAAACTGCACAAACTGATTCTTTCCTTTTACAACATGCAATATGATCTCCCAGGTATGCGGATGCGCCTCTCCCAACTTTCCATTGATATAGATGCCATGTCGGGCATTCAGATAGAATTTGAACTTATACTGCTGATATCTCATATCGTTTCCTCCATCTGGCATTCTTCAAACCGTTCAATTGCTTTCCGGTCGTCCTCTTCTAATAACTTACAAGTGATTGAAAATCCTTCTTTCTTTTGAATATCCTTGCAGACTGTCTCTATAGCCGCAATCCGTTGTCTGGCTGTCTCAACCGGTGTGCGATACGCCAGGATAACAAACCGCCCTCTACGGATCTCACCCATGACCTCCACCGGACGCAACTGCTGCTGAATCCGTTCCATCGCATTAAAGATCTGATCTTTCGTGTAATACCGGTTTCCCATCACCACATTAACAAGGATCATCTGTAATGGCTTAAGTTCTTTGTCTTCCGACTTTTGCAATAACATCTTGATCGTATAAATGTTGTAAAACTCCGCACGTTTTGACTTAATGATTCCCGTTACTTCTTCCTTCGTTAAAAGATCTGTCTTGTCTGCGTTCAACGTTCCCGTCTCCTGTGAGATCTGCTCCATCTTCTCATTCCGGATATCTAATTCTTTCTCGGTGCCCTTTAACTGTTTCTCGGTACGATTCCATGAACCTAACATCGTAACGAGCAGACTGACAAGAATCAGTCCCATAATTGCCACCGCCAACAGAATATAATATTGATGCTTGTTAAGATCTGCTTCCGACTTTACGGTATCCACATCATAGAACTCTGCAATCTCATATGTCTGTCCACCGTGTTCAAATGTGCTACTTAGAACATTGACACTTTGTGTCTGCAAACTGTCATATAAGGCATCTTTCGTATTCAGACTTCCTAAACACTTCGTTGTAATATCATTCTTTGCAAAAAGGACATCCGAACCCTTAACCAATACAAAGAACCGGCTGCCCGATGCTGCTACATTCTCCGACAGATATGTGACAAGATCTGCATCGTTCGTTCCTCCATCTGCCATATACCGGAGGGTATCCGCTAATTGTGAGACCACCTGCTGCTGTCCCTCGCGATACATCACCATATATTGTTCCTGGTTATTCGATAATTCAATTAAGATAGCTGTCAGCATCACCGCAATGAATACAACAACGGATATACTAATAGATATCATCCTGTACCGGATAGATGTGTACATGCGCTTGATACGGCCCTTTTTCTTATTCCTCATTCTCATTTACCTCATCCCGAATCCTGGAAATGATCCGGCCAATTCCCGCGAAATCTTTCTCTGCCACCTCACCAAACGACTGCCATTCTTCCTTTGCATTCCGCACCTGCCAGGTCTGTGTACCTTTAATTGAATTAATGATTCCTGCAAACCGGAACCAGAATACAATGAAGTTAAATATTGGCAGAAGAAAGATTATATACCATTTTCTGGCATAATATCCCCGCAAATCCTTGAATTCCTTCAGGAATAATATAATACAGATATATAATAACAGATTGGCAAAACTGTACATTGCATACATGAAGATCACGGATTGCACGATCAGGCTCATCGGATAATTGATAAACGCCAGACAGATCAATGCAAAATACCAGATCATCCGGGGAAATGCAAATGTGTGGTCATACATCAGCACACGCACCACAAAGTCAGAGAAGAATCCTCTGGCTGCATTTAACCTCTTTCCCATAAACATATGCATAACTTCAAGCTCTCCGCTCTGCCACCGCTGTCTCTGTACATACAACTGATTCACACTCCCGATCGGATCCACAAAGAAGATGGCATTCGGACAAAGTGCCACTTTCTTTCCCATGCCATCCCGGATCTGGAATGTTACATGTGTATCCTCACAAACGGTATCTGTGTTATATAGCTGGGATTTCAGGATCGCAGACTTACGAAAGGCAGAAAATGCACCGGACACTGTGAAGATGCTGTTTAATTCCGACTGAAAATTACGTCCTGCCAGAAATGCCTGACAATACTCTCCAAACTCTAACTTCTGAAATAACCGCATAAACGGATTCTTCGTCTGATCGATCAGCTTGGGATTTGTCAATATCGTTCCCGTCACACAATGAATATCATCTTCGTTCTCAAACATATTTACAATATTGTAAAGTGCATGCGGTTCCAACACACCATCACTGTCAATGTGAATAATATATTTGCCATCACTGTTAAATAATGCCAGATTCAGTGCCTTTGATTTCCCCTGCTTGGCATTGAGCCAGTTGATCTTCAGTGTCGGAAATTCCTCCTGGCATTTGCAAAATACCTGAAAGCTGTTATCCTTCGTCATATTATTCACCAACATAATATAAATAAGTTCATTCGGATATTCTGACTCATGAATCGACCGGATACACTCATACAACGTATCTTCCGAATTATACACCGGAATGATCAGTGAGATCTGCGGCAGATCATGTGGCTTCACATATTTTGCCCGAATGAACTTTCGTTTCAGGAGAATAAAGAAATCTCCTATCGTTGGAATGACCTCCATAATGAGCGGAATGATGATCCATGCAATCCAGAACATCACGGAGGACATAAAAAATTCTTTAATCGCGGTCATAATGAAATGCACCAACTTTCTGACGAACTATCTGTGGCTTCGTAAATACATAGAAATACAGGAATACCGAACATACATAGAAAAAGATTCTTGCAATGATCGTATGTGCCACGAAGTAGATCTGATTGCCAAATGCATAGATCAGCAGACAGATCAGGAAAATGCGCAATACATTTGCTATGAAGATAGCAAACACACCAATAATACTGACAACCACTTTTTCATATAACTCATATACCGGAAAGAACCATAATAACGACAGAAATGCCAGCATCTCGATCACACCGGAACACTCGAAATCAATATAAAGGGACAAACTCTCCGTTCCATTCTGAACAAATAAGATTCCCTGTTGAAAATAGGAATCATAGATCCCGGTTGCTTCTCCTAAGATACCTGCCACTGCGGATACTGCCTTTTGCAGGGGCGCTACAATATGTGGCTCAAATATCACCATACCAAACACAAATAACCCGACGCTTCCACAAAGGAAATACCAGACACCCATCTCGGCACGTTTCATAGTATAGAGGACATATACCCATACGATCAGCAAAAGGGCAATAAACCAATTCATCATTGTAATTTCATTCCTTTTTTCTTCTTAAAGTACGCTGCGGCTAAGAAGAATGCAGCAACAACACCGGCAACCGGTCCGGTTGAAGAACCGGCGATCGTTACACCCTGACCACCTAAGTTCGGATTAGAAAGTGTAATCGTACCCATCTGATCCTGCGGAATTCCGGTAATCTCAGATAACCGTTTCATACTGATAGAGAATTCCACCTCATCTCCCGGTGTATCAGACGCATGATTCTCATCATATACGGTATAGATCACCTGACTGTCACACTCATTGTAATATCCAATATAAACCTTCAGATTCGTGTGATTACCCTTAGACTGGTAATTCGTTCCCCATGCGATCGAGCCATCACTATTCGCCGGAAGAATCTGCAAAGCAAAGGTCTGACCATTGATGGTAAGATTCCATATGTGTATCTGCATATAACTGCCGTATAATTCATTTGCCTGAAAATGTGCATATAACCGGTCACCATCTGTGCACATCTGTCCATAATGATTACATTTCGCATTATTGCTTGTATAGGTAATCTCTGTCTTTGGAATATCCTTCCAATCATCATACAGACCATCGATCTGCATTCCACCGGACACTACAATATCTTCTTTCTTATCTTCTGTTGTTGTCTCGGTTGTAACTTCTTCCGTTGATACTTCCGTTGTCTTCTCCTGCTCCGTAGTAGCTTCCGAAGACTCTGTTTCTGTCGTTATCTCTTCCGTCGCTGTCTCGGTTGTAACCGCTTCGGTTGATACTTCTGTTGTCTTCTCCTGCTCTGTCGTTGCTTCGGAAGAAGCCTCTCCGGTCGTCTTCTCTTCCGTTATTTCTGTAGTCGCTTCTGTTGTCACTCCACTTGATACAGAAAGACTTACCGTCTTGCCACCCCATGACAGATTCAGTTTAGAAAATGTATAATCGGAATATGTACTTACCGGAACCCGAATATTCCACTTCATCTTCTCATAGCCGTAATATTGTTGTTTCCCACTATTCGATACGCTGCCTTCTGCCCCGGATATCTCACTATTCCATGCATCACGGACCGTAATGCTGCCACTGTCACCATCATTGCCCTGATTGATTCCTATTGCACTTAATGCTCCTAAGTTCGCTCCGTTATCTGTTGCTACCTGTATCTGCTCACCAATATAATTGTTCCATTTACCCTCATAACTGATATAAATGTACGAATTATCCGATGTAATATTCATTGTTCCATTGCTTCCGTCAATTCCGGTTGCATATGCGTTCACATTGCCAAACTGCAACACTAAGGCAAACACGCACATCATCGCTAATATTTTCCTAAATGTGATTCGTTGTCTCTTGTCTGATGTCTTTGTCATATGCGTCATCCTCTCGTATTCTCTTCTGTTCCATGATAGCGTCATAATTATCTTTGCTGTTATCCATATTCAATGTAGGAAGTAAGATCCGGTCTGCCACCCTATAGACAGATAACGGATTATCTGCAATATCTAATTGGTATAACGAGTAATTAGTCGTTCGAAAACGGACTTTTAACGTCTCATATAGATAATTGCCGATATCTTCGATACTGGCATTCGTATTCTGAAACATCGGAAGATCATTCAGATACCTGCCCTCTAACCGGCTTAACAACTCTTCTGCATAACAGTCTATGATCTCTAACTCAGATTCTTTCTGTTCTTTGCGCTTTCCAATATATAACACAACCGTAAATGTATGGGAATGTGCGGTTTCCCTGTTTCCGTAAAAACTATGACTGGCATTCATATAATATCTGCTGACATAATAGCAACGCACACTCTCACCACCTAATTCATTCTCTGATTCTAGTATACATAATATCGGATATTTTTCAAGAAATAGTAACGATTCTTAATATAGAATTCGTGTAAAACTTCACAAGTGTTTTTGTACATAATATACAAAAGGGATTATTTTAATCAAAAAGCCACCCGGCTTTCCACTAAAACAACCCCTTTTATACTAACCTATCCCTCTGTATATCTAGATTCCTGCAATCTTAGCCAATTCCCGAATCGTATCTTTACTGATCATCTTTCCCTGATATTCTATCAGATCTTTGCTGTCTCCTGTAAAAATATCTCTTGGCTCATATTTTTTCAAAATAATACTGTCTCCATCTACAAAAATCTCTACCGGATCCTTCAGATCAAGATTCAAACTGCGTCGTAATTCAATTGGCAGGGTGACTCTTCCAAGGTTATCTAACTTTCTTACGATACCTGTTGCTTTCATCGTTCTCGCTCCTTCCTAACACGGTCTCCCTCCGCCTCTGCCCCTAAGAGTAGCACGATTATCCCTCAAAATCAATGCCCTCTGCCCAAATTTTACAAAATATTCATTTTTAAAAAAAATCATCATATATTGAAAAAAAGGAGACCGCCTATGTTAAATATTCTCTGGGCTTGTTTACTTATTGTCGGTATTATTACGGCTGCATTTACCGGTAACTTAGAAGCCGTTAACAACAGTATATTAGAGTCTACACAGGATGCTGTCGAACTGCTGATCGTTATGACCGGCATTATCAGCATGTGGAACGGATTTCTCGTTATTGCAGAAGAAAGCGGTATCACAAAGCAGTTGACCAGATACATGTGCCCTTTTTTACGCCTTCTTTTCCCTCATCTTCCGCCTTCCCATCCTGCATTCGATTATATCTGTGCCAACTTTATTGCAAATATCTTAGGCTTAGGATGGGCTTGTACCCCTACCGGACTTGCTGCCATGAAACAACTACAACTCCTGCAGCAACAACGTGGAAGATCCCCGGATATTGCCAGTGATGAGATGTGTACATTCCTAATCCTTAACATCTCCTCTCTCCAGCTTATCCCGATGAATATGATCGCTTATCGCAGTAAATACGGTAGTACCACTCCTTTTGCCATCATCGTCCCTGCCCTCATCGCAACAACAATAACAACCCTGATTGCATGTATTCTTTGCCGGATATTACAAAACAGAAAGGACTCTCCATGAAATTATTACATTTTGTTTCTATCTTTTTCATTCCTTTTTTTCTTTTTCTGATCGTATTATATGCCCTGCTTCAAAAGAAACCATTATTTGACCTTTTTACCAAAGGAGCCAAAGCCGGAATTACCACTGTCTATCAGATTGCTCCTACCATCATCGGATTGTTTGTGGCTATTGGTGTATTTCGAAGTTCCGGTGCCTTGGATCTTGTATGCAATCTACTTTCGCCCATAGCTTCCCTTTTCCATATTCCCACTCCTATACTTCCTCTGTCACTGCTTAAAATGTTCTCTGCCTCCGGAGCCAACGGGCTTTTATTTGACCTGTTCAAATCCTATGGAACGGATTCCTATATCGGTTTCACCGCTTCGATACTTCTAAGTTGTACAGAAACCTTATTCTACACCGTCTCTGTCTACTATATAAGTGCAGGCGTCAAAAAAACCAGATGGACTATTCCGGCAGGTATCTTCTTATCCATCTGCTCTCTTTGGATCAGTTGTCTGTTAACCCGATATTTTATACATTGAATGCTTGCATATATGTACACATATGTGATGCATATATTAACATATCACACCCTGTAACATGCTATAATAAAATGATTTCATGAACTATGTTCATGGTCACACTTGACAATTCATTTTTATCAACCGTTGAATTGCCATCTCTATAATTATACACGGGAGGGGATTACTATGAATTATGACGCATTCGGGAATCGTCTGCGCAACTGCCGCCTGAATTGCGGCTGTACTTTACAGGATCTTGCTGATGCAACACACTATTCACCCAAACATATTGGAAATATTGAACGTGGATGTGCACGGCCTAGCATGGATCTGTTAGTTGAATTATCAAATTATCTGCACACTACACCAAACTATCTGTTACAGGACAGCCTTAGCCCCTGTATCAATGATACCTCCATTTCCTATTCTTCGGAACTGTTGATCGTCTTTCAACAATATCTTGAAAATCAACAATGTGCACTGAAGCATATCACAGAACACTATAACGGCATACAGGAATAGATATATTCTCCCTCTTATAGTTATCCCAATAATGCCTGATAGATTTCTCTCTTTCCAACACCACGATCTTTTGCAACCTGTTTCATAGCAGATTTCTTATCCATTCCCCGGTCTATATAATATTGTACATGTTCCGGTACTGTCATTTTCAGGAACGGCTGCATTGCCTCTTCTTTCAATATTTCCCGGTCAGCACCTTCTATCACTAATACATATTCGCCCCTTGGATCTTCCTCTTCATAATAAGTAATTGCTTTACCAATCGTTGTCCGCAGATTAGTCTCATGTTTCTTTGTCAATTCCTTCACGATAGATACCGGACGATCTCCCAATACTTCATACAGATCCGCTAACGTTTTCTTTAACTTATGTGGTGCTTCATATAGCAAGATGGTTCTTGTCTCTTTTTTCAGTTCCGCAAGTACTTCTTCCCGTTCCTTCTTATCATATGGCAGAAATGCCTCGAAGCAGAAGCGTCTGGTCTTCTTACCGGATAATGTAAGTGCTGTCACAAATGCAGACGGTCCCGGCAAAGATGTAACTTCTATCCCCGCCTCTAAACACTGTCTTACCAGTTCTTCTCCCGGATCCGAGATAGCAGGCGTTCCCGCATCCGTGATCAGTGCAATATCCGTTCCTTCCAACATCTTCTCCACTAAGACCTTTGCTTTGTCATACTTGTTGAACTCATGATAACTTGTCATAGGAGTTGTGATCTCAAAATGATTCAGTAATTTGATGCTGTGTCTTGTATCCTCTGCCGCAATAAGATCCACTTCCTTCAGCACACGAAGTGTTCGTAATGTAATATCTTCTAAATTTCCAATTGGTGTTGCACATATATATAACATGCCAGCCATACTACCTGCCCTCTCTATCTTCCTATCCCTATATACACATCTTTTCTATTTCATTCCGGTATGCTCCGATCACCTTCATACATATATTGTAACGATTCCTTACCCATTCATCCAATTGTTATTAACAAAGATTTATATATTATCATGTTCCGTCTGCGGTCTCTTTTTATGATAGATGCGATAAATCTCTTCCGTATACACACCCGGTCTGTCATACATAATAAGTGATGGTTCGATCGTGATACGCGGTCTGCCACCCTTTAGTCCCTCTATCATGACCATAGTTGGTTCTTTATCCACATAAGGCTGGATCAGCCGCATCCGTTTTGGCTCAATCCGGTACTGTTTCATCACCTGAAAGATCTCCGCTAATCGAAATGGCTTATGAATCATATAGAAACTTCCACTTTCCGGCAACACATAGCCTGCCGCTGCCACAACATCCTCTAGTGACAGCATCACCTCATGGCGGGCAATCGTTTTCGGTTCATAGAGGTTCTGTAGTCCGTGGTGTTCCGTCATATATGGCGGATTCACTGTAACAACGGGAAAGGAAGCTGGTTGATACAGCTCCCTTACTTTTCTCACGTCCCCACACTGAATATCAATACGCCCCTCTAACCCATTCATGGCAATACTTCTCGCTGCCATATCTGCATACTCCGCCTGCAACTCCAATCCCGTAAAATGACTGCCCTGCGTATTTGCAGCCATCAATATCGGAATTACGCCACTTCCCGTACACAGATCTAAAACGTTCTGTCCTTTCTTAACTTTTGCAAAATGAGACAACAACACCGCATCCACCCCAAAGCAGAATCCTTTCGGTTTCTGAATGATGTGATATCCCTTACACTGCAGATCATCTATTCTCTCATCTTCTCCTGCATAATTAATCAATCTTAGAACCACCTTCTTTTTTCTCCAGTGCCTCTAATGCTTTCAATTCCTTATCGTTGACTTTATCCGAATTCCGTCTCTTCTTTGGCTTGAATTTTAATTCTTCTATCTTATATTCCCGAATTTCTTTCTCGCCATCCTCTGTTGACACAATTACCTTCACCTTCTGACGAAGTACACTGACACTGCTTACCTCACCTTTGAATCCGTCAAATGTACGTACATGATCTCCTACATTCGGTAAACGGTCATTCAAATATTCATATGTCTCCTGTTCGTTCTTAAGGCAGCACATCAACCGGCCACAAACACCGGAAATCTTCGTCGGATTCAGGGAAAGATTCTGTTCCTTTGCCATCTTGATGGATACCGGAATGAAATCCGACAGATACGTATGACAGCATAATTCACGTCCACAGATACCATAACCACCAAGAATCTTCGTCTCATCTCTTACACCAATCTGACGAAGCTCAATTCTGGTACGAAATACAGAAGCAAGATCTTTGACTAATTCTCGGAAATCAATACGCCCATCTGCTGTAAAGTAGAATAATACTTTATTATTATCGAATGTATATTCCACATCGATCAGCTTCATCTCCAGGCCATGTTTGGCAATCTTCTCTAAGCAGATCTGATATGCTTCTTTGCATTTTTCCTTATTGGCTTCATGCTTGGCATTATCCTCTGCGGTTGCTTTTCGGATTACCGGCTTTAACGTACTTGTAATACTACTTTCTTCGACCATCCGCTTGCCCAATACTACTTTTCCATATTCCACACCACGAGCAGTCTCTACAATTACGGCATCGCCCGCTTCTAACTCAATTCCTGCCGGAGAGAAAAAATATATCTTTCCATTCTGCCGAAATCGTACTCCTATCACTTCTATCATTTCAAGTTCTCCTTCACTGTCAGCAACATCAACTCCATTGCTATGTCAAAGTTTACATTCGCCTCAAGACGAATCTTTAATTTCTCAAGTGCTTGTAATATCTCTTCTAATCCTTCATAAGAAACATGACTCGCCTGTTTCTTCATAATGGAAAATTCATCTTTAAAGATTAGTTTGTTTGGTGAATTAGATATCTTCACCATCAAAATATCCCGGAACCACATAGTCATGATATCAATATAATCTGTGATATCTAACTTATATTTTCCCATATTGCGGACAGCCCTGATAATATCCTCCATATCCATGTCCTGAATCCGACGTAACAGGCGTAAACTGTCTTCCTTGATCTCATTATAATCCGGTGAGATTGCAAGGCGGACTGCCTTTCCCAGATTCCCCTGTGCAAAATCCGTACAGAATCTTGCCTTCTCTTTATCCACGCCAATCTGAGTCATGAGATAATCCATCATATGTAATGGCTCGACCGGACGGAAATTCAATACAATGCAGCGACTGATGATTGTTGGCAGAAACTTATCCACATTGTTCGTAAGCAGCATAATGATCGCATACTCCGGTGGTTCCTCTAATGTCTTAAGAATGGCATTCTGTGCCTGCTGGTTCATTAACTGTGCATCCGGAACAATGTATATCTTATACCGGCTGCTATACGGCTTTAAGCTGATATCATTTAAGATCTGTGACCGGATCTCATCTACCGATATCACATTCGGTTTCTCATGGTTCACCCAGATAATATCCGGCTGGTTACCGGATTCCGCCTGCAGACAGGACTTACAAGTACCACATGGATCCGGCCCACCTGCTTCACACTGCAAAGACTTTGCAACCACGGCTGCTAATGTCTTCTTACCGGAACCTTTCTCTCCATTCAATATATAAGCATGTGAAACTTTTCCCAATTCAATACTGCTTTTAAAATGTTTCACGATATCTTCATGTCCGATAATATCACTGTAATTTGGCATATCTATCCCTTCTTTCTATGTATAGTAACCGCACATCATGTTGAAATGTCTAACAACATTCCCCTTATGTCATCTATCTTATTCAATATAGCAAGATTATCCTTCTCGTCCTTTAACAATTCCTGTGCAAGATCATCTAATGACTTATCTACCTCTTTGACGATTCCATATACACGGTGTCTTCCTCTGCGGTCTAAGAAATTCTCTCTGGAAAATGCATGTGAATTGGCAGTTACTTCATTCATGAATTCTTTTACCAGATTCCGATATCTCTTCATATCGCGGATATCCATATGCTTTGCAATCTTGCTACCCTGTTCCTCAATATCTTTCATCAGTCCGGAGAGTTTTTCCTGTAATTCACTATTCTCAATATGACTCACCAGTGTAAACTTAAAGCTATCATCGGTCTTAGCTGGCTGTTTTGCTGTATCAATTGGCGCTTGACCCGTCAATTGATTAATTTTCATATCCATCTTACACTCTCCTTTCAATTTGTTATGTATGCTGCTAACTCATCCCTAAATTTAATACCTGCATATTGCTGATTGCATTAATGACTCCATGCCATTCATAATATTCTACTTATCCGATCATTACAAAAAGAATCTGTGTTCCACCTCTTCCACTATCATACTATGGATCGTATCAATTGGCAATGTTGCATCAATCGGAACAATCCGTTCCGGATATAACCGGGCAAGCTGCCGATATCCATCTACCACACGTTTATGGAAACTTAAATCTTCCTTTTCCATACGGTCTAATTCTGCCTGCTCCTTTTTTCTCTTAATTCCTTCTTCCGCATCAAGATCCATAAAAATGGTAAGCTTTGGCTGCACATCTCCTAATGCATAATTATTGACCTCATAAACTGTATCCACACCAAGTCCTCTTCCAATACCCTGATATACGGCAGAAGACTCTACAAAGCGATCGCAAATTACCGCTTTGCCTTCTGTAAGTGCCGGTTTGATGACCTGATTCACTAACTGTGCTCTCGCAGATGCATATAATAACAATTCCGTCATATGTCCCATTTCCTCATATTCCGGATTCAATATGATCTTCCGGATTGCCTCACCGATCACCGTTCCACCCGGTTCTCTTGCAATCACAATATCATATCCTTTTTTCTCTAGATATTTCTTCAAAAGATCAATCTGTGTCGTCTTACCGGAACCATCCGGTCCTTCCATTGTAATAAATATTCCTTCCAACCATCTATCCTCTTATCTTCTTTGTATTCTTGATAACCAGCGATTCTCCCGGATCACATTAACAAATGCATTCCCTTTCTGATCATATGTAATTCCTTTCATATGAAGATTATTATCCATAGCAGCCTTTATCTCCTGTATGACACCTAAAGACAATACCTCTCCCGGCGTAACGATCGGAATTCCCGGCGGATATACATATATATAATCCCCACTGATTCTACCTATTGCATCTTCAAACAATACATCCTGACGTTTGTGTTCTCTTGCCTCTGCAATATTCATCTTATGTTCCGGTAATGTTTTATATAATGATGTATCGACGGATTCCTCTAGATTCATAAGTCTTTCATCAATGGATTCCATTGCTTGATATAATGCCTCAAATGCTTCCTTTGAATCGGCAACCGATGTCATGGCGATCACATAATTACCACCCGCCATCTCCATCATCTGTCCATACTCTTCCTGCAATATCGTTCCGAGCCTTGTTCCGGTCATTCGAACCACCTGACCGTCCTGCTCATACCCGCATCCTTTCACGGAAAATACTAACTTACCATCATCATATCCATACGCACTCTGCTTCTTAAAGTCACTCTCTTCCACCAGATGTATGTGTGTAAGCTGTGCAAAACGCTTGCGATATTCCGAAAGCAGTTCTTTGTATATAATAAACAATCCATCTCTCTCATAATTCATCTTTTCGATACATGCTTCCATCGTTGCTAAAAACACATATGATGGTGATGTACTCTGATATATTGAGAGATATTCTTCTAATTTTTCCCTGTCGATCAGATTGCTCTTCTCATGTAAAATAGCACACTGAGTCATTGCAGGTAATGTCTTGTGCAGACTCTCTATCACAATATCTGCACCTAACCGGATTGCAGGATCCGGAATATTCTTATAGTTCGTAGTCGAGATTGTCTCGTTGACATTCGACATAAACTCAAAATGGGCTCCATGTGCCTCATCTACGATCAATGGAATTCCTGCCTTATGTACAATCTTTGCAATCTTCTCCACATCGCTTACTACACCTTCATATGTTGGGGATACAAGCATTACACATTTTACATCTGCATGCTGTTTTATTGTCTTCTTGACCAGTTCCGGTGAAACACCTCCGAACATGCCAAGTTCTTCATTCCACTCCGGCATAATATAGATTGGTTTCAGTTGTAGTAGCCGCATTGCATTATAGACAGATTTGTGGCAATTTCTTGCAATAATTATCTTATCTCCCGGCCGGCACACCGCAGACAGTGCTGCCATAACACCACAAGTAGAACCATTCACAAGATAATAACTCTTATGTGATCCATATACCTCTGCCGCACGGTTCATTGCTTCTAATATAATTCCATGCGGATCATGAAATTCATCCAGATCCCCCACTTCTGTCACATCAATTAAAAATGGATTCTCTACAATATCCGGGAAAATGGTATTCAGTCTTCTCTTATGTCCCGGCATATGCCAGGGATAACACCCTTCTGTATTGTAGGCGGTCAATCCACTTAATATGGGCTGCTCCATATTCTCGATCTCCTTTTTCTAATTCCAATTGATATCCATATAACCAGCAATGGGCGATTACTGATGATTCCTTATATGGATCAATACAAATTATTAAACATACACATATCAAGCTATTATACCATACATTATCCTATTTTTGCAACGCACCCTCCTTAGAATCACACATTCCATTATAGAGGATCCAATGCTATATTTTTATATCCCTCCCCATATATCTCATTTGCACTTGATATAATAAGAAATGCATTTGGATCTTCTTCCCTTATGATCTCCTGTAATACCGGTGTTGTCCGCTTCTTAACTACGCACATAATAATTTGCTTCTCACGATTGCTGTATGCACCTTTCCCGGATAAAATGGTCGCTCCAATGTCCATTTCCGACAGAATACGCTGCAACATCATTTCCGGTTGTTCTGCTACAATATAGATCAGATTTGCCTCATCTTCTCCGTATAGAATATATCCCATTACTTTTCCATTAAGTGCCACCGTAATAAATGCATACATAGCCAAATTAAAATCACGGAACACAAATCCGGATATTGCAACTATAATTAAGTCAATCGTTACAAAAAATGTACTCGTTTTGATAGATGGATATTTCCGCCGTAATATCTTGATCACAATATCCATGCCACCTGTTGTTGCTCCGGTCTTTAACACTAGTCCAAGTCCACTTCCTACCAACAGACTACCGGCCACTGCTGCTAATAACTTGTTATTCGTGACTGCCGGAAAAATACTAAATATATTGGTAAAGATAGAATTCAATGCAATTGCATAAAAACTATTGATAATGAATCTTCCACCAAATTTCCACCACCCGAGTATAATAATTGGAATATTTAATAAGAAATACCATGTGCCTGTATCTCCACCTAAAGAATGACTTAGAATCACCGAAATTCCCACAACACCTCCCGGTGCTAACATGTTAGGATCTAGAAATAATCCAATACCAGCCGCATAGAAAAAGCAGCCAACTAATATGAATAGGATCTTACGAAAAGACGAACGCAATGTTCTTCTTGTCTGTTCTGTCATATTGTATAACCTCCATTTTCGTCAAGTATTGTTACCTATTTTAAGTCTTGACAGAACACTTCAAAATTAAACAGAACAAAGAATTGCAAGAGACTCTTTTGCGTCTAAAATAAAAAACGCAACCCTCATAAAAGGATTGCATTTCATATTAGAGGCGACAACCAGATTTGAACTGGTGATAAAGGTGTTGCAGACCTCTGCCTTACCACTTGGCTATGTCGCCATAACTCCCCGAGTAGGGCTCGAACCTACAACACCACGGTTAACAGCCGTGTGCTCTACCATTGAGCTATCAGGGATTATATAAGATAAGACTACCCTGTTGCAGGTAATCTTAAAGGTATCATTATTATATGATAAAATATTCATATATATTCCTGTACCTTCAGAACTTCACACAAAGATTACATCTTCATTACATACCACTAAGTTATCCTGCCGTCGATTTGTAAGCTCGTATTTCGCTTCGCTCATACTCTCTAACTGCATCGACATGTCTACGACTAGATTCGAACTTCGCTTTCGTTTGTTCTCATCAAGTTCTCTGACTAAGTTAAGCCTTCGACCGATTAGTACTTGTCAGCTCCATGTGTTACCACACTTCCACCTCAAGCCTATCTACCTCGTCGTCTTCAAGGGGTCTTATTGA